>JADMIO011276522.1_pt1 | contig 104876 bp, 78 predicted proteins | sample 8958161 | NCBI WGS metagenome assembly JADMIO01 (sample SAMN16585339, study PRJNA669376) | soil metagenome | isolation source: Crop rotation soil | place: USA: Cullars Rotation, Alabama | collected 2011 | reverse complement strand
CGCGACAACTTGTCCACGTGGAATTCTAAGCTTAGGATCCCAATGTGCTGGAAACAGTTATAATCCGCATCGCTGGCGCCGGAAGCAATCCGCAGCAACCCGCCGGTGTTTTCCCAGTCAGAAATAAACGTGGCGTATTTTCGGTATTCGTCGGTATAATAATCGGCTTTCATATTGCCGCCGCAACCCCAGGCTTCGTTGCCCATGCCCCAGAATTTTACTTTCCAGGGTTCTTTGCGGCCGTTTTGCTGGCGCAGATCGCTCATGGGGCTTTTACCTGCAAAATTGGTATACTGCACCCAGTCTGCCAGTTCCTGCACGGTACCGCTGCCCACATTGCCGGAGAGATAGGGTTCTGCACCCAATGCCTCGCACATGTTCAGAAAATCGTGCGTGCCAAAGCTATTGTCTTCGGTAACGCCGCCCCACCATTTATTTACCATGGCGGGTCTTTTGTCTTTTGGGCCTATGCCATCTTTCCAGTGATAGGTATCTGCAAAACAACCGCCGGGCCAGCGCAGGTTGGGGATCTTTAATTTCTTTAACGCGGCAATGATATCATTGCGCACGCCGTTGGTATTGGGTATGGTTTTGCTGGTATCGCCCACATAAAATCCACCATAAATACAATGGCCCAGGTGTTCTGCAAAATGGCCGTAAATATGTTTACTGATAACCGGGGTATTGCCAGCCCCCAGTTGCAGTTTGGCAGTTGCCTGGCTCATGGCAGAAAAGGAAAGCAGCAGTGCACATAGTGTTGTAACAGATAACTGTTTCATGCAATCGGTAATTTAAAATGAGTAAAATAATATAACGGTATCTATATTAAATGTAAAATATACACTTGTTTTTGGGCGATGCGTTTGCCTGCGCATTTGCCCGGGCAAGTATCAGATAAAGCGAACGCCTTCGTTTTCCAGTTTTTTGTATTTGGCTTTATCGAACGTGTAATAGAACGCACCCTTTTTGGAAGACTCCTTCTCTTTTTCTTTTAGTTTGTTGAGTATGCCCAGCGATAAGATCTTGCGGGTGAAATTGCGTTTGTCAAGCGGTGTTTCATAGATAGCTTCGTAGAGGTTTTGCAGTTGCGGCAATGTAAATTTATCGGGCAGCAGTTCAAAACCAACGGGGTGGTTGGCTACTTTTTGCCGCAATCTTTCCTGCGCCAGTTTCATCATTTGTTTATGATCAAAAATGAGCCGCGGCATTTTGCCTAATTCTATCCAGCGCGCATTGTGTGTATGCAGCAGTGCCTCCGGGTAATCGTCTATATTTATCAGTGCAAAATAGGCTATAGAAACCACCCTGCCGCCGGGGTCGCGCCGGGCATCGCCAAAACAAAACAATTGCTCCATATAAATATTGCGCATGCCGGTAAGCTCGTCCAGGATACGGAGGGCGGCATCGTTTACACTTTCATCTGCTTTTACAAAGCCTCCCATCAGTGACCATTTGTCTTTCTGCGGTTCAAACCTCCGCTTTATCACAAGGCCCTTCAGGTGACGGCCGTCAAAACCAAATATGATACAATCTATGGCCAGCAGCAGGCGGTCTGTGTTTTTATATTGAAGTATGCTCAACTAATTAATAATTAAAAATTAAAAATTATGAATTAAAAGACAGTGCGGATATCAAGCCACAGACCCGCAGATTTCTTGCCTGGTCAGTTAATCTGCGCATCTGCGGCAAAAGGCATTTATAATTCAAAACTTACAATCAAAATAACCTGCTGTTACCAAAACTTCACGTACAGCGCAGCAATAAGCAATACGGTTATCATAACCAGCGCCATGGTTCTTGCACTCAGTTTAAACATACCCTTTGGCAGTATAAATGCCTTGGGATTTACTTTTGGCCCTGCAAGGCTCATACTTATCATCACTATCATGGTAAACATAAAAGATAAACCCATGCAAATATGGAAAGGTATTACGTACACATCTTTGCCATCGTGCAGGGTATGATATGCAGTATAAAGGAAAGTTTCTTTGCCAAATAATTGCGGGGCAAACTCATTGAACAGAACAGACAGTACAAACCCGGTGATAACACCGGCAACCGCTGCAGCACCGGTAGTTCTTTTCCAGAACATACCGAGTATGAACATAGCAAAAACACCCGGGCTGATATAGCCGGTATATTGCTGAATAAAGGTGAACCCGCCTTTGCCGCCAATGCCCAGCAAATCGTTCCAGGTAAATAACACGGCCACTATCATGGAAACAAACACAGCAACGCGGCCGGTCTTAACCAGTTTTCTTTCATCGGCGTCTTTACCAAAATATTTCTTATACACATCCAGCGTAAAAATGGTGGAGATACTGTTTACTTTACCCGCCAGCGAAGCCACAATGGCTGCGGTTAAAGCCGCCACAGACAAGCCTTTCAGCCCGGTGGGCAAAAACGCCAGCACAGCAGAATAGGCCCCGTCTTTTCCGCCAATGAGCTGCGGCAGGTAACCGCCCTGGTATAAAACAAATGCGGCAATACCGGGCAGCATTACTATCAGCGGCATTAATAATTTTAATAAGCCTGCAAACAGAATACCGGTGCGGGCCGTCTCCAGGTCTGCACCCAGGGCCCTTTGCGTGATGTATTGGTTGCAACCCCAGTAATTGAGGTTGATAATCCATATACCGGCCAGGTAAGAAAGCAGGCCGGGGAAGGTGATGTATTTATCTATCTCATTCTGTGTAGAACCGGCAACGGGTTTTGGAATGATCATTTTAAAATGTTCCGGTGCCTGGTGCAGCAGGTGTTTAAAACCCGCAATGGCATTGCTGCCCACACCAAATTTTTCCCCTACCACTTTCAGGGCTATATAAGATGTTACCAGGCCACCAAAAATTAAAACCGCTACCTGTATTACATCTGTATACGCAACCACTTTCATACCACCCAATGAAATGAGCAAAGCAAATATGGCCAGGCCTACCATGATCACGTGCAGGTATTGGCCACCGGCCAGCCCGTTAATAGCAACAGCGCCCAGGTAAAGGATAGAAGTAAGGTTTATAAATACATAGAGAAATAACCAGAAGATGGCCATGATCAGCGCCACAGATTCGTTGTACCGCGTCTTCAAAAACTGCGGCATGGTGTAGATATGGTTCTTCAGGTATACGGGTATAAACCAAATGGCAACAATAATCAATGCAATGGCGGCAATCCATTCATAGGCCGCAACCGCCACACCCAGGAAGAAACCTTCGCCGCTCATGCCTATGAACTGCTCTGCAGAAATATTGGAAGCTATCAGCGATGCGCCAATGGCCCACCAGGTAAGCGTACCTTCGGCCAGGAAGAATGCCTTGGCATCATGTTCATTTTTCTTACGTTTCAGGTAAATGGAATAGCCATAACCGGCTACAATGACAAAATAAACAATGAAAACCAGGTAATCGGTTAACTCCAGGTTGTTGTTCATAAGCAATGCTTCGTTTTAGTGAATGTATGGAATGCAGTTTTTTTGTTGAGGGGCTGCAACGTTGGCCCCCGGTTCAATTTTTTTGCCTCACGCCCTAAAATACATGAACTATCTGTAATACACATCGTTCCAGCGCAATTCATTTTTGAAATCGTACAAATTTGTTTTTTTACCTATCAGCACAAACTCAATATTGGCCATTTCTGCAAAGTCCTGCAGGTTTTCTGCCGTAAGGTTTTGGCTGTAACAGGTATGGTGGGCACCACCGGCCAGTATCCAGGCGGCGCAACCGGTTTTCATGTTGGGATATGGTTTCCAGAGCACCCTTGCCACCGGCAGTTTGGGCAGGCTTTGAATGGGGTCTACAGCCACTACTTCGTTTACCAGTAACCGAAAACGGTTGCCCATGTCTACAACAGATGCGTTGATGGCCGGCCCGGCTGCAGAATTAAATACCAGCCTGACAGGGTCTGCCTTGCCGCCAATGCCCAGAGGGTGCACTTCGCACGAAGGCTTTCCATTTGCAATAGATTCGCAAATCTCCAGCATATGAGAACCCAGTACCAGTTCATTATTGGGGTCAAAATGATACGTATAATCTTCCATAAAGGAGTTGCCACCTTTTAAGCCGCTGCCCATCACTTTCATGGCGCGCACCAGGGCAGCCGTTTTCCAATCGCCCTCTCCGCCAAAACCATAACCCTTGCCCATGAGGCGCTGCGAGGCAATACCGGGTAACTGCGCCATGCCATGCAGGTCTTCAAAGGTATCTGTATAGCCTTTAAAGCTTCCATCTTCCAGGAATGCCTGCATGCCTATTTCAATCTTTGCCGCTTCACGTAGTGAAGCATGCTGCGCGCCGCCTTTAAGCAGCGGTGCAGCCAGTGTATAGCTATCTGCATATTCTGCCACCAGTTTGTCTATGGCTGCATCGGTTGTTTCATTGATCACTTTCACCAAATCTCCAATGCCATGTGTGTTTACAGAATAGCCAAACACCAGTTCTGCTTCTACCTTATCTCCTTCCGTTACGGCAACATTGCGCATATTGTCTCCAAAGCGCACAAATTTAGCGTTCTGCCAGTCGGCCCAGCCGGCCGCTGTTCTTGCCCAGCCGTTTACCTGTTCCAGTACCTGGCTGTCTTGCCAGTGACCGGTAACTACTTTGCGGTTCATGCGCATACGCGTCATCATAAAACCAAATTCACGGTCGCCGTGGGCGCTCTGGTTCAGGTTCATAAAATCCATGTCTATAGAAGCCCACGGTATATCGCGGTTGAACTGGGTATGCAGGTGCAGCAGGGGTTTGCGCAGTATTTTCAGTCCACCAATCCACATCTTGGCGGGAGAAAATGTATGCATCCAGGCAATGATGCCAATGCAGTTTTTAGTGGTATTGGCATCCTGGCATACCTGGTAAATCTCCTCAGCGCTTTTCACCGTTGGCTTCCATATAACGGTAACGGGCACCTGCGGGGCATCGTTCAGCGATGCTGCAATTTTCTGGGCATGTTCAGCAACCTGCTGCAATGTCTCTTCTCCATATAAATGCTGGCTACCGGTTACAAACCAAACTTCAAGTGTTTTTAAATTGATCATTGTATTGCTATTTCTATGTTTAGTAATCTATAAAGCCACAGCATAAAGGAGTCTGCAGCAAAAAACATCTCATTAAAAGAACTAAAAACTTCAAACTAAAAACTAAAAACTATTTCGCCAGTAAATCGACCCCCTTCACTTCTTCCGGAAACCAAATCATCATCTCTCCCTTGCCCCTGTTTGCCCAGCTGTAATATGGTATAGCGGTGAATGGCTGTTTTACGGTGCTGATATTGTTATTGCTTACCACTACTGCCGGCACTTCTGCTTTCAGGATCATGACACCGTTCAGCAAATTGGGTTTAAACTCACTGGTAAATTGTGTACCGGCGGGCAAAATAATATTGGAAGTTTGGCCATTGTTATCTGGCCATTCTGCGCAATACACCAGCGGGCCACGCTGCAGTGCCACTTTGCCAATATCGTCTTTCAGGTTATTGTTGGCAGTTATGCGTTTCACTTCCATGGGAAGATCTACACTTACCTTGTCGTTCTTTTTCCAGCTGCGTGCAATTATGGCGTAACCATGTTCTATATTGTATTCAACAGCCTGGCCGTTTATTTTGATAACGGGTTTAACGGCCCCCGTGGTTTCAAACTGGTAAAGGTCTGAAGGCACCGCGCTGTTTTGCACCCAGCCCGGAATGCGCACCAACAGGTTGAATGCAATGGTTTTTTGGGGGTTGATGGTAAACTGCAGCTCGCCCTCCCACGGGTAATTGTTTTGCTGCAGCACCTGAACCGGTGTTTTGCCAATGGTAATAGCAGCGGTGCCGTTGATAAAAAGGTTTACATACAGGTTGTCATCTTTTTGCGCATACATATAACCGGGAACGGCAGGCAGCAGGCGGGCTACATTGGTTGGGCAGCATGAGCATTCAAACCAACCTGATCTTGCCGCTTCTGCATTGGTGGTGGTAAAACCATTGCTGTCTCCTTTGCCGTCTCCTGCCCTTTTCACCTGCATGGCATTGGTGTAGAAAAAAGATTTGCCATCCAGGCCTACGCCGGATATTAAACCATTGTACAAAGATTTTTCCAGTACGTCAATATATTTAGCGTCTCCATGAAGTAAAAACATGCGGTAGTTCCAGTACACATTGGCAATGGCGGCGCAGGTTTCATTGTATGCGGTTTCATTGGGCAATTCATAATTACCGCCAAAGCGTTCTCCGTCTCCTTTGGCTCCAACACCGCCCTGCACATACAATTTCTTACTCACCATATTATCCCAGATCTTATCTATGGCGTGCAGCAATGAATCATCTCCGGTAAGCGCTGCCACATCTGCAACGGCGGCGTACAAATAACCGGCGCGCACGGCATGGCCCACCGCTTCGTCCTGGTTGTTCACCGGCTTGTGGTCCTGCCAATAAGAACCATTTTTCCATGGGTCGGTGCTTTTTGCATCGTAACCGGTGTAATGCCCGCGTTCTTCAATAAAAAATTTTGCGGTGGCCAGGTATTCCGGCTTGCCGGTGAGGCGGTATAATTTTACCAGGCCCATTTCTACAATTTCATGACCCGGCGCCACCTGCAGTTTGCCCGGGCCAAAAACACTGCAAACGAGGTTTGCATTTTTCAGTGCAATATCAAAAAGGTTTCTTTTTTTGGTGGCCATAAAATGCGCGGCCGCGGCTTCGTATAAATGGCCGGCGTTGTACAGTTCATGACTGAGCTCGCGTTCTCTTTGCCAGCGCTGGTTGCCAGCCCACGCATGCGGGTTGGCGGGGTCTATGGTGCGGGCGGTATACAGGTAACCATCGGGCTCCTGTGCTTTGCCAATAATGGCAATGAGTGAATCTATGTATGCATCTAATTTTGCATCCGGGTGCACTGCCAGCGAAAAAGAAGCGCCTTCTATGGTTTTATAAATATCGGTATCATCAAACGGGTAGGTGGTGCAAAATTTTCCTTTTTTTTCCGCAGCCATTGTAAAGTTTTTTACCCGGCCGGTGTTTTCGCACCGCTCAAAAGAAGCGGGTATTGTAATGGTGCGGTTGGTTTCAATTTTAGGAAGCCAGAATTGATCAGCCAGTTTCACTTGTGTAAATGGCACAGCGTGCACCGGGTAATCCTGTTGCTGGGCAGCAGCAACTGCAGCAAAAAGGCAAAGCGGCAATACAATCGTTTTTTTCATATCACTATTGTTTAACCGGCATTCCGGCCGATATTTTTAACAGTACAGCACCGTGAGCATTTACTTTCTGAACGGCCTGGGTTTTCAGCAAACCAATATCCTGTTGCTTCCACAGATCCCGTACGGGCATTTTGCCATTCAGTTTCAGGCCTTTTATATCCAACGGAATACTGGCGGCCGTGCTGCCAAGGTTAAATATGGCCAGGTATACATTTTTGCGGTCGGCAGCATAAGACATCCACACGGCACTGCTGTCTGTTTTTTGCACCTGGGTGGGTAACTGGCCATGCTGGTTTACTTCCAGCACTTCCGGGTTGGTTAAGAGTTTCAGTTCCAGCTCCCGGTTTTCCGGCAGGTTACCGCCAATCATCAGCGGGCTCTGGTAAATGCTCCAGAATGTAATATGGGTATACAGTTCATCTTCTGTAAAGCGGCTATAACGTTCATGCCCAACCGGGCCCCGTTTAGACAGTTTGCCAATTTGCAGCATATCACAATCGGGCCAGTGGCCCGGACCGCCTTTGTGTTCCCACTGTTTGGCAAAATCCATCATGGCAATGATCTCTTTCCAGGTATCCCAGAAATCATCTGCCATACGCCACATATTGCTGTATTGCTGTGCGTGTGCTGCCTGTGCCACAGGCGTGGCGCCGGGCGAAAGACTTAACACAATTTCGCGCCCGCTTTGATCAATGGCTTTTTTATAACCTTCTACTTCTGCATTGCTGTAAGGGCGCGAGAGATCATCTACTTTTAAAAAGTCTACACCCCAGCCTGTATAAAGCGCCAGTAAAGAATTCAGGTAAGCCTGTGCACCGGGCTTGCTCATGTTAAGGCCATACATATGGTTCATCCACGGGCAGGTAGAACTGGTGTCTGCAATCATGTCTGCAGTAATACCGGGGGCGCCCATTACCGGTGTTTTTGCCCAAACCGCCTGCCGCGGAATGCCACGCATAAGATGAATACCAAATTTTAACCCAAGCGCGTGTATATAATCTCCCAGGGGTTTAAAACCATTTCCCCCAAATGCTGAAGGAAACTTATTGGGCTGGGGCAACAGCCTTCCCCATTTGTCCATACTTAACCAGGGAATATAAGAACCATCCTGCAATGTTTTTTGAAAAGGGTTTCCAATATTGCTCCCGGGCGGGTTATCATAAGCCCATAAAAAATCTACCACAATGTATTGCCAGCCAAACTTTTTGAGATTGGCTGCCATATAGTCTGCATTGGCTTTTACTTCGTCTTCATGCACAGCAGAGCCATAACAGTTATAGCTGTTCCAGCCCAGCGGTGGTGTGGCGGCAGTTTGCGCATTTGCGCAATAATAAAACAGGCATGCAAGGGTTAGAAAAAGATATGCTTTCATTTATCGTTTAAATATTGTATGAACACGTTATACTGGCTTGCAGAGCTGGTTTTGCCACAGAGGCAAAGGAGAATTTTCGCTGAGGGCAAAGGAGATTTTTGAAAAAAGCCTCCTTTACCTCCGTGAGCAACCTCCTTTTACTCCGTGGCAAAAAAACCACGATATAAGATCTAAAAACCATAAACTACAAACCAATAAACACCTACTGCCCGTAGTAAGAATCCGGTCCGTGCTTTCTTTCAAAATGTTTTTTTACCAGGGCGTCTTTCAGCCTTGGTGTATCCTGCCTTATCTGTTCAGTCAGATAAGCCATTTGGGCAACACTCTCCAGCACAGCGCTGTTGTATACGGCCTTCTCCGGCGTTTTGCCCCAGGTAAAGGGGGCGTGGTTGCCAACCAGTATCATTTCTACTTCTTCATAGCTGAAACCTTTTTCCTGTAAACAGTTCATGATCTGAAAACCGGTTTCGTATTCGTAATTTCCTTTTATCATTTCATCGCTCATGGGTGGCGCACACGGAATATCTACCGTGTTATGGTCTGCATGGGTGGTACCAAAAATGGGGATATCGCGCTGAGACTGGGCCCAGGCCGTGGCATAGGTAGAGTGCGTGTGCACAATGCCACCTATTGTTGGCCAGTGTTTGTACAATACCGCATGTGTTTTTGTATCTGAAGAAGGACGCAATTTTCCTTTTACAATATTGCCATCAAAATCTACAATCACCATTTTTTCTGGTGAGAGTTCTTCGTACGGAACACCGCTGGGCTTTATGGCAAATACGCCCAGCTCCCTGTCGGCCGCGCTCACATTTCCAAACGTAAACAAAACAAGATTCAGTTTGGGCAATTGCATATTGGCTTCATATGCTGCTTTCCGGATGTGTTCATATTTACTCATGGTGAAACCTGTTTGCTACCAGTTGCCGGCTGTTAGCTTGTTAATAAGTAGTTTGTGTTTCAATAAAATTTCCAAGTACCGTATACTGCGCATAGCGTTTTGCATATACGGCTGCATTCTCCTTAGCGGGGAAATACGTTGCATCAAAACCCTGGCCTATGGCATGCATGGCGTCTTCTACTTTATTGTACACGCCGGCTGCGGTGGCGGCAAACATGGCAGCGCCCAGTGCGCAGGTTTGTTCAGATTTATGAATGCGGATGGGCATATTCATTACATCGGCCATCATTTGCATTATAAAAGGTGATTTTTTTGCTACGCCGCCAAGGCCTATCAGTCCTTTTACCGGTATACCTTGTTCGTTAAAACGATCTACAATTTTTTTTGCGCCAAAACAGGTAGATTCTACCAATGCCCTGAACATACGGGGAGCGTCGCTGCCGAGGTTTAAACCCGTAAACGCGCCTTTCAGCAACTGGTTGGCGTCGGGCGTGCGGCGGCCATTCAGCCAGTCTGTTGCCAGCTCTCCCTGTTCTTCTAACGGCAATGCCGCAGCGCTTTTGCTAAGTTCACTGATTATTTTCGCGCTTATTTCCTGCTGCAATGCAATCAACGTTTGTTTATCTGCCAGTGCAGATTGGGCAAGCATATTGTTCAGTGGCCAGGCCAATACGTTTTTGAACCAGGCATAGGCGTCACCAAAGGCAGACTGCCCGGCTTCCATGCCCATCATACCCGGAATAATGGAACCCGGCACCTGTCCGCAAATGCCTTTCACCAGTTTATCGCCTACATCAGCAACGGGGGCCACCAGCATATCGCAGGTAGAAGTGCCCATTACTTTGCTGAGATGGTAAGGCTCAATTTGCCCGCCTACCGCGCCCATATGCGCATCAAACGCACCTACGCCTATAACAACAGAAGCCGGGAGGCCAAGGCGTTCTGCCCATTCTTTTGATATGGTACCGGCCGCTTTGTCTGCGGTATATGTTTCAGTAAACAATTTTTTTGTAAACCCTTTCAGCAAGCCATCCCAGGAAGCAAAAAAATCATCTGGCGGAAGGCCCCCAAATTCTTTTGCCCAAAGGGCTTTATGGCCGGCGGCGCAAACCCCGCGCTTCATGGCGTGAACATCTGTGCCCCCGGTAAGCAGAAATGGTATCCAGTCGCAATGTTCTACCCAGGAATACATGGCGTTGCGTACACCCTCATCCTGCCGGCGTATGCGCAGCAGTTTTGCCCAAAACCATTCAGAAGAATAAATACCCCCTACAAACTGCAGGTAATTGGTGGTATATTTTGCAGCATGCTCATTGAGTTCTGCCGCCTCTTTAACTGCTGTGTGATCTTTCCACAACACAAACATGGCGTGCGGGTTGTTTTCAAAACCCGGCAACAGTGCCAATGGCGTACCGGTGGCATCTACGGCAACAGGTGTAGAGCCGGTAGTGTCTACCGAAATGCCTTTTATAGCTGCAGCTGCCGCACTGCCGGCTTTGCGCAGGCATTCTTTGATGGTATTTTCCAGGCCTTCCACATAATCCAGCGGGTGCTGGCGAAACTGGTTGAGGGCGGCATTGCAAAAAAGCCCATCCCTCCAACGGGGATAATAAAAAATGGCGGAAGCAATTTCTTCGCCGGTTTGGGTATTCACAATTACAGACCTCACGGAATCGGTTCCATAATCTACCCCTATTACAAAACTGTCTTTTGTCATTGCTGGCAAGCTATTGAAGAACCAAGATAGGCATTATTTTAAAATAAGTGTCAAACTTACATTTATTTTTTTACACAGCGGCTTTTGCTCTCCGGAACGCTTGTGCAGGGACTGTTAGCCGGGTTAACCCAACCATATTATTGGCCAAAAAGCCGGGTTAAAATAGGATCGCGGTAATCTTTTATAAAAACCATGATATTGGAATAGCTCTCAAATTCTTCCTGGCTGTGCATGGTGGTTAGCACAACCGCTTTCATGCCTGCGTTTTGTGCGGCTTCTACCCCTTTGGGTGCATCTTCAAAAACAATGCACTCATGCGGCTGCACGCCCAGCAGGGAAGCAGCTTTTAAGAAAGTTTCCGGGTGCGGCTTGCTTACTGCAACATCATCTGCGCTCACAATAGCTCCAAAATAATGACGGATGCCGAGGTTGTCTAAAACAAAATCTATATTAAACGGAATGGCCGCAGAGCCAATGGCCATGCTGATATGGCCGGCCTTTGCATTTTCCAGGAACTGGTTAAGACCGGGTATCAGTTTCAGTTCCGGAAGGTAGGTTTGCTGGTATTTTCTCTCCTTTTGCATAGAAAGTTCGTCCATCTGCTGCAGGCTGAATTTATCTTCTCCAAATACCCTTACCAGCAACTCGCTGTTTTTACCGTACATCTGGTCCCGCACCGCTTCCCAGCTCAGCCCCGCATTGAGATCGTTGTTCAAAATATCGAACCAGGCTTTCTGGTGATAGCCCATATCGTCTATCATGGTACCGTTCAGATCAAAAATAAAAGCTTTTGGAATCATACTTTCAATGTAAAGCAAACAGCTAACAGCGGTTGCCATTAGCTGTTTGTTATATGCTGTTCGGTTAGTTTACAGACAATTTGTATTTGGTAATGCTGTGGTATTGTTCTCCGGGTTTCAGCACCGTGCTGGGGAAAGCGGGCTGGTTGGGAGAATCCGGGAAATGTTGTGTTTCTAAACAAAGCGCCGCATTTTTGTTGATGGGTTTGCCATCGCTTGTTTTAATACTGCCATCCAGGAAATTGCCGGTATAAAACTGCAGGCCCGGTTGTGTGGTATATACTTCCAGCTTGCGCCCGCTTACAGAATCAGTTACAACAGCGGCCAGTTTCAATGAACCATCTTTGTTGTTAAGTACAAAATTGTGATCATAGCCAACAGGGTTTCCGCCTGTTTGCGCAATGCGCGCACCAATGGCAGTGGGTGTGGTAAAATCGAACGGCGTGCCTTTAACCGGTTGCAGTACACCGGTGGGTATCAGCGATGCGTCTACCGGCGTATAAGCATCCGCATCAATTTTCAATACATGGTTAAGAATGGTATTGGAAGGGTTGCCGGTTAAATTAAAATAACTGTGGTTGGTAAGGTTTACCACGGTGGGCTTATCAGTAGTTGCATTGTATTCAATACCCAGTTCATCATCATCACTTAACGTATATACCACGGTTACTTTTAAGTTGCCGGGATAACCTTCCTCACCATCTTTGCTGAGGTAGCTGAGCGTAAGCGCGGGCACACTGTCAGTGAAAGCAGCATCCCATACCTGTTTATCAAAGCCCTTTACTCCGCCGTGTAATGCATTTTTGCCATTGTTCGTTGCCAGGGTATAGCTGCTGTCGCCAATTTTAAATTTGCCTTTGGCGATGCGGTTGCCATAGCGGCCAACAAGCGCGCCAAAATACGGTGGCTTGGCCAAATAGCCACTGAGGCTGTCAAACCCCAGTACAATACTGCTTTTGCCGCCGGATTTATCGGGCACTACCCATGATGTAATAATGCCGCCGTAATTGGTAATCTTTACCTGAATTCCTTTTTTGTTGGTAAGGGTGAAAAGCGAAACGGGTTTGCCGTCTGCCTGGCCAAAATCTTGTTTGGTTACCGCGGCAGCAGTGGAAGAAGTTGCCGCCTGTGTTTCTTCTGTTTTGTTGGGTGCGTTGTTACAGCTCATATGGGTAATTGTTAAAAAAATCATTGCAGAAAATAAACGCGCAATCGTTCTCATTGTGTATTGTTTTGAAAGATAAATTGAATGGACGGCCGAAAATACTAAAATAAGTGTTCAACAAACGCTTTTTTCATCTCTGACCGCTGATTTTAGGAATCGCTGATTGTTGTATGTGGAGATGCGGGCTTATTAAAGCTAACTTTTAAGAAGCTTCACTATTTTCCAAAAAATACGTTTCCGGATTAGCGCACATACCTGCAGGCAGGGCTAACAGATTCTTATGCAGAATGTATCAGGCTTATTCAAAATTGATCACAAACTCCGTAATACCGGGCGCGGTAGTTTTTAAGGAAAAAGAAAAACCGTGCTCTATCAATATCTCTTTTACCAGGGTTAGGCCTATGCCCTGTCCGTCTGGTTTGGTACTATAAAACGGAGTAAACAAGTTTCCTGCACTGGCAGTGGCAATGCCTTTGCCATTATCACGTACTGTTAACCTGCGGGGCGCGGTGCCGGTGATCAATTGAATACGGCCTTTTTCTTCAATGGCTTCCAGTGAATTCTTTACAATATTTATCAGCACCAGTTCCAGTTGCCCGGGGTCTGCTTCAATCAGAAAAGGCAATTCCACATTTTCATACTCAATTACTACCTCTTTTTCCGCTGCCCTGCTCTGCATAAGCCGGGCGGTTTGCTGCAACAGCAAATGCAGGTCTGTCCTTTTTTTATTGGGCAAGGGTAGGCGCACAACGTCTGCAAAATTGCGCATAAAAATGTTGAGGCTGTTGTTCCGGTCTGCTGCTACCTGCAGCGCGTTGCTGATATTGGCATCTGTTTGACCCGATTTTAACGCAGACATGAGTATAGAATTAACCGGGCCAATGGTATTGTTTACTTCGTGGGCCATCATGCGGATAACTTTGCCATAGGCTTTTTTCTCTGCAGCCAGAATTTCTGCGGTTAGTTCTTCTATCATTACAAACTGCCTTGCAAAACCCCTGTCTATAAAATGAGATTTCTGCAATTTGTATGTTTGGGCTCCGGCAGGGTTTACCGTTTTGCTTTTGCCGGCGGCCAATAACCCAATTTCATGCAGCACGGGGCTGGCCATGCTGTTCACCGGTTTACCCACCAGTTCGGTTTCTGTTAAGCCCAGCAATTGCAACGCACGGGGATTTACCTGGCGGATGTTCTCATCATAATCAAGAATGATGATGCCCGTGGGTGAAGTGTATATCAGTTTCTCCAGGAAGAAATGCTGCTGCTCCTGTTGTACCCTTTCCTGCCGCAGCTGGTTCATCATGGCATTGTAAATATGCACCAGTTGGTCCATTTCAAATTTACCGGTGGGCAGCATGGTAACTGTGAAATCGCGGTCGCGCATAGATTCTGCTCCCTGCAAAAGGGCATCCAGCGGTTGAAGCAATTGGCGGTACAATTGCCAGCAAAGAAAAAGTGAGAAAATAACCAGCAGTTCAGACCCTATGAAAAGTAATTTGTTATCACTGAAAATAAAAAAGCTCAATACCAACGTAACCAGGTGAATGGTACCGGCAAAAAGAATGTATTTAGTCCGAAGTTTCATCGTAGGGAATATTGTATTTCTCCAGCCTGCGGTACAGTGCACTGCGTGTAATACCCAGCGCTTTTGCCGTGCGGGTGATCCGGTTTTTATGAAACTGCATCGCCTTGCGGATCATTTGTACTTCCAGTTCCTCCAATGTAATACTGCCTACCTCCGGCAACTGCAGGGCGCCGCTTTTTTTGGGCGATGTTTCCAGTTGTTGTTGTAAATCTTCTGCATCAAGGTAATTCTTTTTGCTTACCAGCACCGAACGTTCTACCAGGTTTTTTAACTGCCGGATATTGCCCGGCAGCGGCAATTGCTGCAACCACTTCATGGCAGCCGTGCTGATCTCCAGTTGTGGCCGGTGATAAATCTCGCGCAGGTTGTTTATAAAAAAATTTACCAGCAGGGGTATATCTCCCCTTCTGTCTTTCAATGCAGGAAGTTTTATGCTGATGAGATTGATGCGGTAGAGCAAATCTTCCCTGAACAGGCCGGCCGCCACCATTTCTTCCAGGTTGCGGTTGGTGGCGCACACAATACGCGTGTCTACCATTTTTGTTCGGCTGCTGCCCAATACTTCATAGGTTCTGTCTTGCAGCACCCGCAGCAATTTTACCTGGCTGGAAGGATCCAGGTCGCCAATTTCATCCAAAAATATAGTGCCTTTATTGGCCAGCTCAAAACGCCCTGCCCTGTCGTAACGGGCATCTGTAAACGCACCGCGCACATGGCCAAACATTTCACTTTCAAACAACGAGGCTGAAATGCCGCCCAGGTTCACTTTCACAAACGGTTTATTGGCCCGGCTGCTGTTCTGGTGAATTGCTTCGGCCACCAGTTCTTTACCGGTGCCGCTCTCGCCGGTTATCAATACAGCGGCATTGGTTGCGGCTACCCGGCCAATGGTTTCAAGTATGCTGAGCATGGCCGGGTCTTCGCCAATAATGTGCTGAAAGTTGTACTGGCTGTTTAATTTTCTTCTGCCTGCGTTTACTGGTTTGTTTTGCTGCAGGCTCAATAAATCTGCAACGGATTGCAGCAGGTGATCATTGTTCCATGGTTTGTTGACAAAGTCGTTAGCACCCAGTTTCATGCCTTTTACTGCCAGCTGAATGGTGGCCCAGCCGGTGATAAGAATAACCGGAACCGCGGGGTGCAGCTTCCTGATCTGCTGCAGCAACTGCATGCCTTCTTCCCCGGTGGTTTCAATAGAAAAATTGAGGTCAAGAATAATGAGCGCAGGTGTTTGGCTGCCAAGAAGAGCCAATGCACCGGCTGCATTGTCTGCGCTGGCCGTGGCATACCCGTGCTGTTGCAAAAGCAGCAACAACGAAGTACGTACAGCAATATCGTCATCAATTACAAATATCATAGACGCTAATAGGACACGAATAAGAGACACGAATAGGACACGAATAAAAAGCGAATAGGACACTAATCATAGACACGAATTGGACACGAATAAAAACGAATAGGACACTAATCATAGACACTAATAATAGACACTAATAATAGACACTAATAATAGACACTAATCACAGACACGAATTGGACACGAATAAAAAGGGAATAAGACACCAATATCGAAAAAAAACTTCAGGCACTTTTCCAAACCATTGCTTGCTCAGGCATTCGTGGCTTATTCGCTCCCTCTTAGTGTCCTATTCGTGTCTATCACTCATCTCTCAGCGCAACTGCAGGGTAAATAGCTGCAGCCTGTTTGCCCGGGTACAGTGCGCACAACAATACCAGCAAGTAAATAAAAACAATTGACAATGCAAGCGCAATAAAATAAGTGTTTGAAGAAAGGTTAAACACGTTGAGCAACGGAAACTGGATGGCAAAAAAAGAACCTGCCAGCAGTGAAAATGTTGCCAGTACCAGGGCTTCGCCAATCAATTGCCGGGTAACGCTCACGCCGCTGGCGCCTACCGCGCGGCGCAAACCTATTTCCCCCCGGCGTTTGTTTATATTGTACCAAAGCACACCAAATAAACCCAGCGACACATTGATGACTAAAAAGCCGGCAACTATCAGCAACACAATCATGGGCACCAGTGCAAAGTAGTTGATGTTTTTTCGTTTAGCGGTAAGATGCTCTATTTCTACATTGGAATTTCTCATCACATTGGAAAGCAGTTTATAAAACCGGCTTTCAAAAGCTGCATCGGTTCCGGGCGCTACGCGTACAAGCATACGACCGATACCCCGGTAAGAGCCGGTATCAGGCCGTTCGTACATAGCAAAACCGGCATTGGCATAATCACCTTTTTCTTTCACATCCTGTATTACTCCAATGATGGGCCTTTTATGTTTATCGTCATCGCTGCCCAGCAATTTACCAACCGCAGGCGCATCTCCAAAAAGCTGCCGCGCCAGCGTGGCATTTATAATTACCGGGCGGTTTTTGGATGCCTTATCAGACGCATTAAACCAGCGCCCCTCCGCCATGCCAAGGCCCAGCACAGCTGCATAACTATCTTCTGCGAGGTGCCAGTTTACACCGTTTATGGATTTCTTGTTGATGGTAAAACCGGTTTGCATGCTGTTACTGGAAAAAGGTACGTTGTCTGTTGTAAAACTGATACCCTTTACCTGCGGCAGCGCGGTAACCGTTTGCCGCAAAGTTTCATAAAACAGCGTGAGCGTATCTGTATTGGTTGTTTTAAGGCCATTGGAAAAACTTACCACCCAAACATTTTCGTAAGCTAATCCCAATGGTTTTTTATAATTCTGGTAATTGTACACCAGCAGCGTAAAAACGGCAAACAATACCAGGTAAGAGACCAGCATTTCAGAAATCAGCAAAGCGTTCTGCTTCTTTTTATTCCAAATCATCTTAAACAAATGCTTTATCATGGTTGGCCATTTAATTAATCAGGTAATGGATTTACTAAATAATTTTATTGAGATTTGAGCGCGGTTACCACATTCAACCGCGACATGCGCCAGGCCGGGTACACACCAGACAGCAAACCAAAAACCAGGCATATCAGCAATGCAATACCCAACACCGTAAGGTTCAGCGATAATTGCAGGTTGTCTATTAAATTGGCCCGGTTAATAAACGCAATCAATGCCAATGAAAGCACAATGCCTATCAGCCCGCCCAGCAGGGTTAGAATGAGGTTCTCAATAATAAACTGGTATACCAGTGTTGAAGACGAGGCTCCAAACGCTTTGCGCACACCTATCTCTGAAGAGCGCTCCATTATACGCGTAATGTTAATGTTTACCAGGTTTAACGTGGGCAGCAACATCACCAGCAGCACAAAAATGGCAATGGCGGTAAGTGCAATCACCACCCCGGATTTTTCTTCATTACCGGTTCTTACATAACCGGTGATAAAGCTGTCTGCATGACAGTATATTTTATTATATTCCTTACTGGGCATGGGCAGCCGGGCTATCATTTGTTCAAACTCACGCTGAATGGCCGGAATGTCTGCGCGCGATTGCGCCAGCAGTATGCCGGTATATTCTCCGTTATAAGATGAACTGGTATAATCTTTTTTTGAAACAGTATATGGCAGGTAGATATCGCTGTATAAAAAATAATTGGTGATGGGTACGCTTCTTACCACGCCGGCAACCCGGTATTTTACATTGTCTGCTTCAATATAACGGCCGGTTACGCTGGGCAGATCACCAAAATAGGCTTTCTTTATATCTTCCGAAATAACCGTTACCAGCTCACCATTGGCTATCTGCTGGCTGGTGAAAGGCTTGCCCTCCAGGAAGTCAAAATCAAGCGCTTCCCAAAACACATCATTGGTATATTTATAATTGAGCGCCAGTTTCTTGTTGTTTATATAGGTATTGGTACCATTGTAACGAGACGAAATACCCAGTTTAAACGGCGTTTTAAGGCTTGCAACATAATGGGTAAAGAAGGTAAACGATAAAGAACTTCCGTTCATCGCCTGCGGCCCGCGCAATTCAATGGTGTTTACAAACAAGAGGCGGTCACGCTTTTTGTCGGGATACCGGTCGTTCACCACCTTGTCTATAAATGCCGTAAGCACCATCAGTATGGTAAGCGTAAAACTGATGCCAAAAAGGCTGATGAAAGTAAAGAACTTTCTCCTTTTCAATACAGCAACCGCAATTTTGAAATAGTTTTTCAGCATAAGAATGTGTTTTGGGCTGTGAGCTGTTAGCTGTTAGCTGTTAGCCGTTAGCCGATCGCTGGTAATTAGTTTTTTTTTGATACTTGTCATCCAAAAAGATATGCATCTCCCGGGCGTCCCTTCTTCGCCGCTAATAGCTAACAGCTCTCTCTACTGCACCTGGTTGCCATCGAACAACCGCACCAGCCGGTGCGTTTTTTTAGCCATATTTTCATCGTGCGTTACCATTACAATGGTGGTGCCGCCGGTACGGTTCAGGCCAATAAGTATATCCATGATTTCATTGCCCATGGCACTATCCAGGTTGCCGGTGGGTTCATCTGCCAGTATAATTTCCGGCTGGCCTGCAATGGCCCGCGCAATGGCCACACGTTGTTTCTGCCCGCCCGATAGCTGGGAAGGAAAATGTTTCATGCGGTTGCTGAGACCAACTTTTGCCAATGCATCTTTGGCAAGCGCTGTACGCTCCGCAGCAGTACTGTTGCGGTACAGCAAAGGCAGTTCTACATTATCCAGCACCCGGAGATCATTGATGAGGTGATAACTCTGAAAAATAAAGCCCAGTTTTTTATTGCGGAAATGCGCCAGCTGTTTATCGGAAAGTTTTGTGGTGCTCTGTTCATCTATTTTCACTTCACCGGCCGAAGGCATGTCAAGCAAACCCATTATATTCAGCAGCGTGCTTTTACCGCAGCCGGAAGGGCCCATCACCGAAAGAAATTCTCCCCGCGCAATATCAAGGCTAATACTGCTGAGTGCCTGGGTTTCTACCGTATCCGTGCGGTATACTTTTTTGATGTTCTTTAGCTGTATCATTTTTTATTTTGAATTTTGTATTGTAAATTTTAAATGACTCCTCACCCATTTGTCACATTTATCACATTCATCACATTTATCACATTAATCAATACCGGATCTTCTCATTTCTTTCAAAATCATACAAAGACAGATACCGTAACTGGTAATAGGCACCCCAAAAATCGCGCAGCGCAGAAATATAATCTCTTTTTGCCTGGTCTTTTTCCTGGAAGGCAATACTGAGATCAGTAATGCTGAGATTGCCCAGCACGTAGCGATCTTTCGCAATCTGGTATTTCTCTGAAGCTATACTGTCTGCACTGGCGGTAAGCAGCAACTGGTCTTTCATCATATCAAACAAAGTTACCTGGGTGATGATCTCCTGGGAAAATACCTGTTTATCCTGCTCCACCGCGTATTGTGCAAACTGCAGGTTGGCCTGCGCTGTTTTGGTGCGTGATTTGGAACGTCCCCAATCCAGGATGGGTATTTCAAAAGTTAGTTGCAATAGCTGCTGATCTTTGGGCGATTGGTATACTTTAAACACCTCCACCGCGCTTTTTGAATAACCCAGCCTGGCGGTAAGCGTGGCGTTGAGGCCGTTATCTCCTTTTGCCTTTGCCACATCGCGGCTGGCCTCGGCAATACGGCGTACAAATGCAATGGCATCGCTGCGGTTTTGATAGGCTTCTTCCAGTACTTTGCCGGTGCTTACCTGCATATTGGAAATAGCATCGGGCAAAGACAACACAATTTTATCTGCCTGCTGCAAACCGGTATAAGCCCGGAGATTGAGCGTGGCAATTTCCATATCGCGCCGCGCTATGCCAACAGATTTCTGTGCTTTTAATTGTTCCAGCTGCAATTGCAGTATTTCGTTCCGTGAAATTTTGCCAAGGGTAAATTTTTCTCCTGCAATGAGCAGGATGTTCCGCGTGTTGGCAAGATTGGTGGCTGCAATCTGAAAGTTAACCTGTGCCAGCAACAGGTCAAAGAAATATCCGTTTGCCCGTATGGCAATCTGCTCCATAGATTCTATGTATGCCTGTTTGCTCTCTTCATATTTAAGCGGCTCAATTTTTTTATCCCAACGCAGTGTGTTGAACTGGAAAAGCGGTTGGCTGTACCCGATACCAAACGGAACCCCATTGTAGAGGGTATTTTTGCGGTCAAAATCATCGAAGCGCTGCAATGCCGTGGTTCCAAAAACAGTGGCGCCGGTAGCCGCAATGCTCTGGCTGAAAGACAGGTTTAATGCAGAGTTGTTATTGTGAATGGGTTGAAACAGCACGGTACCGTCTGGCTGCACCACTTCTGTAAAAGTTTTGCTGTAACCGGGTAAAGTGCCCGCCAATGACAGCTGTGGCTGGTAATTAGAACGGAAAGTACGGTACTGCCAGTAACGGGTTTCTTTGAGGGTAATGGCTTGTTTGGAAGCAATGGACTTGTTTTTTGCCATGGCCACCACATCGCTGAGTGTAAGGGTTAGCGTGTCTGCATTTACAGAAGCGCAAGCGCCGTTTGCAAATATCATAGCACCCAGTATGTATAGAAACCTTGCTATCATTGGCATCAGGGGTTAATGGTAATTTCGCGGGCATTTTTAAAAGCACTCATATCTGAAGTAATCACTACATCGCCTGGTTTTACATTGTCAAGCAATTCCACAAAATCAAAATTGGTCATACCCGTGTGTACCGTTCTTCTTTCTGCTTTGCCATTGCTTACCACAAAAACATCCTGGGCTGAGGCGCCGCTGAACGCGGGCCCGTTTACAACGCGCAGCACATTGTTACGGGCCGCGGTTACCAGAAACACTTCTACTTTCATATTGGGGCGCAGCAGGGCATTGTGCTGGTCTGTAAGCTGAACATTGAATGTTACCAGCCCGTTTTGAACGGATGGCTGAATATTCACCACCGTACCCCGTATCTGGGTATCATTGATCCGGATGATGGCGGGCATGGCATTGTGAAGCTGGTCTAAATAATTATCCGAAATATTTCCCTGTACTTTAAAACTACTGAGGTCTGCAATACGCGCCAATGCATCACCCTCATGTATAGCCGCACCCAGGTTTTTATTTACCCAGGTTACTACGCCGTCCCTGCTGGCAACAATATCTGCCAATTGCAGTTTTCGCTGCAGCTGGTGCAGTTCACTGCCCTGTATGGAAGCGGCAATGCTGGCTTCTTTCATTTCTACCTGCATGGTTTGCTGCTTGCTTTTAATCTCATTTTCCAACTGCTGCTTTTCAAGCCTGGCTACTTTCAGGTTTAACTCTGCCTGTTCAATATTTTCGCGGGTACCTCCGCCGGCTTTAAACAGGCGTTTTGCATTTTCTACTTCTGCCTCCAGGCTGTTAATGCGCAGTTGTTTGATATCGTTGTTTGATTTGATATCATAGAAGCTCTTATCCAGTTGCAATTGCAGTTTACGCAGGTCATTTTCTTTGGAGGCCAGTTGAAACTGTAATTTTTCAAGTTCGGTTTGAGAAGCAGACTTGTCCAGCACCAATAAAGAACTACCGGCCTTTACTTTGCTGCCGGCGTCTGTAATAACATTTTGAATGGAGGCATTGATGGGACTGGTAATGGTGGCTTCAAACTCTGGCAGAATTTCGCCGGAAGCCGTGAGGGTGTTTTCAATATTTCCTTTTTCTACAACGGCGGTGGTGATAACTGATTTTTTAACAGAAGCGCCAAGGGCAAAACGCAGAAAGAAAATGCCGGCGGCCACAACCAGTATGCTGACCAATATAACCAGCAGGTTTTTTTTCTTTTGTTTACGAACCACTATGTCCTCAATGGAGGTATCCATGCGCTGATTTTAGTACATGGTATGTCAATAGCGGTGCCACTGTTAAGATACTTGTTACGAGTGCGTTGTATTAAAATCATTTTTTAAAAATGTTCGATACCGAACATTTTGTGCGCAAATGCGATTTGGCTTTGCTGCATTTTACCAGAATGGTTGAAATAATAACTGCTGCTCTTTCCATTGCCGGGGGCTATCCCTGCTTATTTTTTTTGGGGTTAGAAACCGCGCTGCGGTGTTGCAGTAAATGGCTTCCTGGGTAATTTTTCATCACGCATCGCCGCATTGTAAACAAAAGACGCAACAATGGCGGCAGCCTGCATCAGGTCGGCCGCCTGCAGGTGATCATAAGAATCCATATTAGTATGGTGTGTACGGGTATTGTATTCAATGCCGTCCTGTATAAACTGGAAACCCGGCAGGCCAATAGCATCAAATGACAAGTGGTCTGTACCACCGGTGTTCTGCAACGTAACTGCACTGGCGCCCAGGTTATGAAATGGCTGCAGCCATTGTGTAAATATGGGTTTTACTTTTTCATTTCCCTGTGTGTATACGCCCCGTATTTTGCCGGTACCATTGTCCAGGTTAAAATAAGCCGCCAGTTTATCTCCCGCGGCATTGTATTTACGGGTAGCCGTGTCCGTGAAATGATTGCGTACATAATTGCGCGAACCAATGAGACCCTGTTCTTCTGCACTCCACAAGGCAATACGGATGGTGCGCCGGGGCTTTATGCCAAGTGATTTCAAAATACGCATGGCCTCCATCATTACAGCACAGCCTGCGGCATTGTCTGTGGCACCCATGGCGCCATGCCATGAATCAAGATGGCCGCCCAGCATTACCAGCTCGTCTTTAAGTTTGGGATCAGTTCCTTTTATCTCTGCCACAACATTGTACCCGGTAGAGTCTGCTGCGGAAAATTTTGTTTGTACATCCGCATCAATGTTCACAGGCGTACCGGATTTTACCAGGCGGTAAATGGTCATATAATCTTCGAAAGCCAACACAATGTCTAAAAAATTTTCAGGAGAAGAAACCGTGTATGCACCACCACCCTGCACAAAAATAGTTCCATCGTGCCCGCGGGCGGAGCCGCTTAAAATTGCAACGGCGCCTTCTTTTTTGGCCAGTTCTTTTATGCGCGCCAGTTGCTGGGCCGCCTGCAAAAATGCTCCGCGCGCAAATGGCCGGCGGGTGCTGTCTGGCGGAGCTAATTGAAACACTTCCATTTTTGAAAGCGTGGAATCTTCATAACGGCTTGCATCTGCTGTAAATGAAGGTTTCAGTGAATCTTGCGGCGGAAGTATAATTATTTTTCCGTTTAACTTGCCTGCATAGGCCAGCAGTTCCAGTGAATCTTTTGCATTCACAATGATAACAGGCGCACTTTTTAAGCCGCCCGTACCGCTGGTCCATGTTTTGGGCAAACCAATCAACGGCTTGTAATAAGGCGCGGTCATGGCTATATAAGACTTCTGCAGTTCCCATCCTTTGCCAAAACTACCCCATGGTTCCAGCGCGGCATTTTCTAAACCCCATGCCTGCATAGTCTTTTTTGCCCAATTGGCCGCCCTAAAAAATCCGGGAGAATTCATCAGGCGCGGGCCACTGCCATCCGTGAGCTGAAAGGCAATATCCATCACAGAAGAATGGTTCAATGCTTCATTGCGGATTTTAGAAATTGTAACGGTATCCAGTTTTTCCTGTGCCATAACGGGCAATACAAAAAAGAACAGGGCCAGAACGGTCAGTAATTTTCTCATGTTAACTATTTGGGTTGTTGGTAAACTAATGAATTTGTTGAATACAACAATCAACTGCACAAACAAATGGTCTGATATTTTCATGCTTAACCGGAAAACAAATGTTACCCTGCGCAGGTTAAATAAGACCAACGCTTGCTGTAATTGTTATCAATATAATTAAAAATGAAAACAGATGTTCTGATTATTGGTGCAGGAGCTGCCGGTTTAATGGCCATGCAGGAATTATTGCAGGCTGGCCGCAGCGTTTGCCTGCTGGAAGCGGCCGCTTTGCCCGGCGGAAGGATTGCCACCCTGCACGAAGCCGGCTTTGATGGACCGGTTGAACAGGGCGCCGAATTTGTACACGGCAAACTGCCACTTACTTTGTCTTTATTGAACAAGGCGGGCATTCATTATACGCCCGTAGAAGGTTCTATGATTTCAGTGCAGCAGGGCCAATGGAAAAAAAATGAACCGCACGATCCGCATTGGAAAATGATGATGCACCAGCTTGCACAACTAAAGACAGATATGAGCATCAGCGATTTCCTTGACACCTGGTTTGCAGCCGAAAAATACAGCCGGCTCCGTGCCGCGGTACAACGTTTTTCTGAAGGCTTTGATTTGGCAGATACACGCAAAGCCTCTGCCCTGGCTGCTTTGCAGGAATGGGGCCATGAAGAAGAAACACAGTACCGCCTGCCGGGCGGGTATGGCCAGTTGGTGGCGTACCTTTTAGAAAAATGCCAGGTACCGGGTGGCACCATTGCATACAATAGCCAGGCGGCTGAAATTGAATACACGCATGATGGAGTGCGCGTAATTACAACCAACAGACAGGAATATACTGCGGCCACCCTCATCATAACCGCCTCCGCCGGCATGCTGCAATCCGGACAAATTATTTTTAACCCAGCACTGGATACAAGGTATGCCGGGGCAATTGCGCAACTGGGCTTTGGGCAGGTTATCAAAATATTGCTGCAGTTTAACCACCCTTTCTGGAATGCACACGAGGCCGGTATTGGTTTTTTATTGAGTGATGAGGCCATCCCCACGTGGTGGACGCAGCTGCCTGAAGAAACTAACCTGCTTACCGGATGGCTTGGTGGGCCTGCTGCCGTCAACGCTGCAGGCAACGAAAGCGCATTGCTGCAGAGCGCACTGAAATCACTGGCAGGCATATTTCATACAACCGCGGAGAAATTGCAGGATCAATTGCAGCATTACAAAATCTGCAACTGGCAGCAACACCGGTTTGCAAAAGGTGGCTACAGCTATGTAACCGTTGAATCTGCTGCGGCTAAAAAAATACTTGCTCACCCGGTTAATGGTGTAATCTATTTTGCGGGCGAGGCAATGCACCGCGGGCAGTCTCAGGGCACGGTAGAAGCTGCCTTGCAAAGCGGCCAACATATTGCTAAAATTGTTCAGCAAAAATGGAGTTGAACAAGATCTGTTCAAAAATTACAGCATATTGCCTGGTGCTGCTATTTTATACAAGCTGGGGCAGCGGGGCAAAACCGGGAAAATAATCCTCATCCCTTTAATTAGCATTTTGGTAATACCGGCGGGTTTTGATGGTATAGTTTCTGCGGTATACAGCACATTCTCCATCTATAAAAACAATCCACATGAAATCTATTCAATTTAATGATAGCAAAACTGGTGAAGAAATCAGTATTGCGTATTCAGATTATGGAAACGGTCAACCGGTGGTATTTATTCACGGATGGCCTTCCAGCCGCGAAATGTGGGAATACCAGTTGGCTGATGTGGTGCATGCCGGGTACCGCGCAGTGAAATATGACCGCCGCGGATTTGGTAAAAGCAGCAAACCGTGGACGGGATATGATTATGACACCCTGGCATCGGACCTTAATGAACTGATCAATCAGTTAGATCTGCAAAAAGTAATCTTGGTAGGTTTCTCTATGGGTGGCGGAGAAGTTGCCCGGTATATTGCCAACTATGGCGAAGAACGCATCGCCAAAATAGTTTTGGTAAGTTCTGTATTGCCGTACATGTTAAAGACAGCTGATAATCCGGAAGGCATCGATAAAAAAATATTTGATGAGATGGCAGACGGTATCAAAGAAGACCGCATTGGTTTCCTGGATGAGTTTGGTAAAAAGTTTTTTGGAGTGGGCTTTCTCAATAAACCACTGAGCACTCCATTGCTGAACTATTATCACCACCTAACCATTGCAGCTACCCAGCAATCTACCTTAGCCTGTGCCAACAGCTTTGCCACTACGGACTTCAGGCAGGATCTGCAAAAAATAAAAGTACCGGCACTGATCATTCACGGAGACAGTGATAAAATTGTACCACTTGAGAACAGCAGCCAGCGAACAGCTGCTATGATACCGCATGCAGAATTAATTGTGTACCCGGATGGGCCGCACGGCATTTTTTATACTCACCGTGGTATGCTGAACGAGGACATGCTGAATTTCTTTGCAGGGAAAAAAAGGGTTGTGCAACAAACAGGCAACGCAATCATAGTACCCACGCCGGTATAGAACGCCATCCTGCCATTGCTTTGACCTGTTATATATTCTGTTTCTTCAACTCCTTTACTGCATAATCGCAGGCGCGTGCAGTAAGTGCCATATAAGTTATGCTGGGGTTAAGACAGGAACTGGAGGTCATACAGGAACCGTCTGTAATAAAAAGGTTGGGCACTTCATGCATTTGGTTAAAGGCATTGAGTACTGAAGTTTTTGGATCATGCCCCATGCGTGCAGTGCCCATTTCATGATTGGCATTTCCCGGTGCAGAAATAGCCGCATTTACTTTTATGTCTTTATAGCCAGATGCTTCCAGCATTTCCTGCCCGGTTGCTATCATTTGTTTGTGCATGGCATTTTCATTCTCACGGAACTTGCAGTCGAAGGTAACCGTTGGCTTGCCCCAGGGGTCTTTCTTATCGTGGTTAAGCGTAATGCGGTTTTCCTGGTAGGGAAGGCATTCGCCATAAGAGTATAAGCCTACGCGCCAGGGGCCGGGCTCGGTTAATGCGTCTTTAAAACCTGCTCCAATTTGTATTTCCGGTTCCGGGCGGGTTCTGCTGGCACTGGCCCCGTAATGAAAGCCACGGAGAAAATTGGGCGATTGCTCGGTAATATTGGCAAACCGCGGAATATACAGCGGGTTGGGCCTTCTGCCCAGGTAATATTTATCTTCAAAACCTTCTACCGCCGCTGTAACGGATACGCCTTTGTGGTGATCCATCAGGTTGCGGCCAACCTGATCACTTCCATTGCCCATTCCGTTGGGAAAGCGCGATGATGTAGAATTGAGCAGTATGGCGGTGGTGGCAACAGTAGAGGCGTTGAGGAAAATAATCTTTGCGTAAAAATTTTCGGTTTTTTTTGTTTCCGTATCAATTATTTCTACGCCGGTGGCACGCTGCGTTTGCGCATCATAAATAACTTTATTTACCAGTGCATTGGGGCGCAGGGTAAAATTACCGGTGGCATATGCTGCCGGCAACGTGCTGGCATTGGTGCTGAAATATGCGCCAAACGGGCAACCGCGGTGGCAAAGATCGCGCGCCTGGCACTGGCCGCGGCCCTTTACTGGTTTTGTAAGATTGGCGGTGCGCCCAATGATTAGTTTTCTGTCTTTGTATTTGGATTCAAGCCTTTTTTTAAAATCTGCTTCAACACAATTCATTTCAAACGGTGGTTGAAACTGCCCGTCTGGTAAAGATGCAATACCATCTTTGTTGCCGCTAACGCCCACAAAAGTTTCAACATAATCGTACCAGGGTGCAATGTCTTTGTAGCGGATGGGCCAGTCAACACCGTGGCCATCTTTGAGGTTCGCTTCAAATTCAAGATCACTCCAGCGGTAACAGGCGCGGCCCCATAACAGGGAGCGGCCCCCTACTACATCGCCCCGTATCCAGTCGAAGCGGCTGGTTTCATCATACGGGTTCTGTTTGTCGTTTATATAAAAATGTTTATTGTCTTCGCGGTAAGAGTAATGCCGGGTTTGTATCTGGTGTTCCAGCCGGTCTGCCTGGCTAAGGCTGAGCCGGTGCGGAAAATCCCAGGGGTCTTTGGTGGCGGTAGGATAGTTGGGGTGCTGAACAATTTTGCCGCGCTCCAGCATCAGTACTTTCAGCCCTTTCTCACACAGTTCTTTGGCGGCCCATCCGCCGCTGACGCCCGAACCTACTACAATGGCATCGTATGTATTTTTTGCTGTTGCTTTGCTGTTAATGTTAAGGGTATCACCTGGCATGCGTATGAGGTATTTATCGTTAAGCAGTACAAATAAAAGAAATTTAAGGGTGTTTTCATGATTAAAATTATGCCGGCGCATGGTCTTAACAAAACTCAAAGTGCCGCAGCGGTAGTTGGTGAAGCCCGGGCTGCCTTTAAAATGCTTTTTCCGTTTGGAGAGATGGCTTTTGCTACGACAATAAATAGCCGCAGATTCGCAGATTGTAAGGCCGCTTTTTGCCCAGGCGGGCAACTTAACTGCCGTTCCATTTGGAGAGGCGGCTTTTGCGACGATAATAAACGGCCGCAGATTCGCAGATTCATTCACGCGGTTTTGCAATTGCCCTCTTGTGCTCCATATAACCTCCCTTCCTCTGTGGCAAAAATTGCCGCAAGCCCGCCAATTAACACCCTCGTCTCAGTACTCCGTACTCTGTATCCAGTACTATTTCCCTGTAAAATGTTTTTTCATTGCTACCGGAAAATCTGCCAGCGCCTGTTCTGGCTCCGCCAGCTCCGGGTGCCACATTTTTTCCCATTCAAAACTGTAATAACCTTTATAACCGTCTTTTTCCAGAATATCTATCGCGGTAAATACCGGTACCTCTCCCTTTCCCATAAAAACGTATTGGGGCTTGCCATCTACCAGGTTGGCATCTTTAATATGGGTGTGGTAAATATATTTTTTCAGTTTTCCGTATACTTCCGCCGGCGGTTCTTTCGTGATTGTCCACATATTTGAGACATCCCATATCAGCCCTGTTTTTGAATGATTGGCCAATTGCATAATATTTAGCAGGTCGTCTGCATGTACTGCGTCTCCATGGGTTTCCATCAATACCAATACATTTTTGTCTTTGGCATAATCTCCCAATTCATGCAGGCCCTGTGCAATGAGTTCAATGGTGGCCTGTTTGGATTGTTCTTTCGGAAAATTATTTGGGTAAACCCTTATGTACGGGCAGTTCAGTTGCTGCGCCAGGTCTATAAAACTTTTACCGCCATCAATGTTTTCTTTTCTTTTCACCGGGTCTGCAATGTGCAGGTTGCAGCTGGAACCCAGGTTCACAAAGCGCAGGTTTTTTTGCTTCATGCGCGTAAGGGTCTCCGTTATATGCTGCGGACTATTAAATTCAGCACATTTGGGCAAGTCCAGCTGTCTTTGCAGGCAGCGCATTTCTATGCCCTGGTAACCATTGGCAGCTGCAAAGTCTATGATTTGCTGCATCGGCCAATCCGGACAACCAAGCGTGGAAAAAGAAAGCAAAGGAGATTGCTTTTTTATATTAAGTGCAGAGCCGCCTGCCAGCGCTGCCATGAGAATACCGGTGGTTTGCAGAAATTCTTTGCGGGTAGTATGCTTCATACAATACAAAATTTATTCCGGTGATTTTTTTATTGGGTTGATGCCATTGCCTGGCGTTATTCACAGCACCAATGTACGATATATTTTGCCTGGCCATATTGGTAACTGCCCCGCATGCGCAATTTTAATGCGGCTTTATTTGAACGCGAACGCCTTTATCGTTCGTATATTTATTGCCGCTAATAAGCAAAGTATTATGACTACCATTTTTTCCCGGTTGCAAAGATCAGGCATCGCCCTGATATTGATTTTTTTCTGGTGGGCCGGCAGCAATTGCCATGCTCCCAAACCCGCTGCCACTGCGGGTTCCGGTTATACACACCAGCGGCTGCTCATACGCGATGAGGGTATTTTGCAGCTGGCCTATATAGATCTAAAAAACCCTGCCGCCAACTGGTACACCGCATTGCCTGTGGGGCGCGATGTGCAGCTTGTGGGCAATGGCCGCGTATTGGCGGGTACTGGTAACGGTTATGAAGAGTTTGATATCAGCACCGGTAAAAAAGTGTATGAACTCACCAGCTTTCCGGGCACCATTGCTGCGCGGCGCCTGCGCAATGGCAATACGCTTTTAACCGGGGTAAACTGGCAGAACAAGCAGGGTATTGTGCTGGTAGAAACAGGCACAAACGGAGAAATAAAACAGTTGTATGTGTACCCCGGGTTTAATTACGCGCGGCTGGTGCGGGAAACAGCTTCGGGAAATTTTTTAGTAACCGCCAACAACATCATTTTTGAAAGCAACCGGCAGGGAGAAATAATTTGGAAAGCAATGATTGGCGATGCTGAAAAAACGCATGCCTGGCAGGCATTGCGGCTGGCAAACGGACAAACAGTGGTGAGTACCGGTTATAATAAACACCTGGAATTTTTTTCACAGGATGGTAAATTGCTGGATACCATTACCGGTCCGGCCGCGGTGCACCCCAATTTTTTTGCCGGCTTTCAGATTCTTGCAAACGGCAATTACGTGGTGAGCAACTGGCAGGGCCACGGACCAAAAATGGGCGGCATGGGTACGCAGGTGCTGGAGTATACCCCGGCGGGTAAGCTGGCCTGGCACTGGCAGCAGGATTCTACCCGGTTCTCTTCTTTGCACAATGTAATTGTACTGGATGAGCTGGATACAAAGTTCATGTACATAGAAGATGCCAATGGCAAACTGGCACCGGTAGCGGTAAAAAAATAACCGGGCGCGGGGTTATTTAAAATAAGATTCGGGAATGGTTCTCCACAAATCATGAGAAAGGTTGCCTTTCAGCAATTCGTAAATAAGATAGATGGGCCAGAAGATATAATGAATGATGAGGTACAGAATGGAATGATTGTAATGCCAGCTGATGAGCAGGGTGTATATTCCCAGAAGAAAATAGATGATACTGCCATTCTTATTCATAAATGCTGTTTAGAAAATACTTTGCAACTTACGTGCCGTTAACTTTTGCCGGCACCGGGCAAGACCTTCCGCCGCTACTTCTTCAATCAGCAAAATTGAACTTTTACAATAAATTTGTTGGTATCTTAAGCCACCAATTACGGTTAAAAAACCAGGTTTTACGTATGAAACTGATAAAAGTAACCCCCAACACAGGCCGCGGCACAGACCCGATTTATTTGAACAGCGATGAAATTTTCCGGATAGATTTTGGAAACAATGAACACAACCCCGGCTGTGATATTACTTTTAAAAACGGGCATGTAATGAGTGTGTACGATAAGGCAAAAAGCATTTTTGATGCCATTAACCACCCGGGCCAGAAACCACCTGCCGCCAACAGTTAAGCATTTGCGCAGCATGGACGCGCCTTATCAGTTCTGGTATCTTCCGCCCACCAGGAAGGCCGTAATACAATCCGCTGTTTGATCAAGGTTTTTCTTTACCAACGCATGAGGTATCCGCAGCGTGAGATAACCATTTTTGAAAGTTTGATAACTTTTTTGCAGGTCTGCCAGCGCACGGTGCGGGTTAGAATCGTACTGCGGCCCATCTACTTCAATGGTCAATTTGGCTGATGCTACTGCAATATCCGTGGTATTGGTGAGCGCCGACTTCTCCAGCATGGCCGGCACATTGCGGGTACGCAAAGACAAATACAAATGAATTGTTTCCTGGCTGGTTTCGTCCATCTGCACTTTTAACCATTGCTGGCAGGTGTTGCACAACGCAAAACCGAAATGCTCCATAGCGTGCTCCAGCACATTTTCGCCTATCTGGCACGAACAGTTCTGACAATTAAGGGTTTTCATAGGGATATTTTTGATGCTCAATACTTTAAAAACGTTTGCCGGCAAATATTATTATCTTTTTTGCCACCGTTTGCTTTGATGCCCTGCGTAAGTAAACATTGAAAATTTTTGCATTTAATACTAAATATTTTAGTAAATTGCATACATAATAATTTGCCATGAGTAACAGCCTTTTTGAAGACGATACCGCCCTTTTTACTTCGGGCGCTCTCCGCATCCGGAAATTTGATATACCAGACGCGGAGCTGACACTGTGGGAGCATTTTTTTGACCGGGCATCGGCTGATAATTATTACAAAACCTTGCTGCATCAAACACCCTGGGAACAAAAGCCCATCACCATATTTGAAAAAACATTGCCCACCCCAAGGCTTACCGCGTGGTATGGCAGGCACCGCGACCGGAGCCGCGCTGATACACCACTTACCCCCCTGCTGCAGGAAATAAAAACAAAAGTGGAACAGGCATGCGGAATACCATTTACCAGTGTATTGCTAAACCTTTACCGCGATGGTAAAGACAGCGTGGCATGGCACCGTGATAATGAACGCGAGCTGGGCCCCAGGCCCGTTGTGGCATCTGTAAGTTTTGGCGAAACCAGGCCGTTTGAGATCCGCCACAAGTTCCGGAAAGACCTGGAAAAAATCAGGATACCGCTTGAACATGGTAGCTTCTTGCTTATGGCCGGCACCATGCAACATTTTTGGGAGCACCAGATACCAAAAACCAGCAAGCCTATCAGTCCGCGTATAAATCTTACATTCCGGATTGTAGAATAACCAACACCAGTTTGCCCCATCCATTTTGCTGCTTTTCCTTTTTTTGTTGAACTTGTTTACTTCAGCGTACAGTTCACGACCAATGGCCGGGGCAGCCGCATATTTTTTGCGGGCAGCGGAAAAACAAAGGAATTTGATATATTTGAATTATCCTGTTATTGCTATTGCAGACAAAAAATGCGGCTGAACATCCGGCTTTATTTTGCTGACAATTCATTAACCTGCTTCCTCTGCTTGATTTTCTCTCTGATTATTGGCTTCGTTTTTATATGCCGGATTGGTATAGCACCTACCCGCGCTACCCTGCTTTTATATTGTATTTCCATGCAACTAAACCATACACCATGACCCGTAGTATTTTGTTTTTCCTTTTGCTGGCATTGCTTTACCTGCCTGGTTTGCTGGCGCAATCTCTGCCGGCAGACAGTGCCAGAACAGCCCTGTTGTTTCAAACCATACGACAGGGAGATGCAGTTGCCCTGCAATCTCAGCTTCATGCCGGCGCCAGTGCCAACAGCCGGCTCAACGGTTATTCTGCATTGATGGCAGCGGCTTTAAACGGCACGGCAGAAGAAATGAAGATCCTGATAGACAATGGTGCCGATGTGAATTATTTCAACAAAGACAGCATCTCTGCTATTTGGCTGGCGGTGCCCGATGCGGAGAAAACAAAGCTGCTCATCAGCAAAGGCGCCAATGTGCAGCAAATCTCGCGCGAGGGTAATAATGTGCTGGTAAAGCTCGCCGCCATACCGGGTTCCGCAGCACTAATACAATTGCTGATAGACAATGGCTGCAACCCGCTCAAAAGCGGTGTGGCCAATGATATTATGTACAATGCTGCCGGTTCCGGAGACACCGCCATTGTGGGGTTATTAATCAGGCATGGCGTAAGCGTTAATGATACTGCCGCATTTGGAGATTACCCGGTAAACGGTGCAACTCCGTTCCGGAGTTTAGCCACCATGAAAATGCTGGTAGAAAACGGTGCAGATGTAAATGTTGCGCCAAAACATGCGCTGCTTCCGTTGTTTGTTGGTATTACACCCCTTATGTGGGCGGCCGTAAGCAATGATAAGCCAACATTTGATTACCTGCTGGCACATGGCGCAAATGTAAAAGCAAAATCACCGGGCGGTTATACAACACTGATGTTTGCAGCAATGGCCAATGAAGACGATCCTGAAATGACAACGGCACTGATCAAAGCCGGGGTTTCGCCCACGGAAAAAGCATTGGATGAAACCGATGCACTGCACCATGCTAAATTAAAAGGCAATACCAAATCGGTAGCTATACTAAGTAAATACGTTTCAACAAAATAATTGCAATTAATATGAACCGAACTATTTTATATACAATCATGCTGCTCACTTGCTGCTGCATTTTGTGCACCACACTGGTAAGTTGGAAAAGCAGTAGCATTCCGCCGGAAACAAACCTGGTGGCCATTCAATCTTCTGTTGAAAAAGGTTTTGCATTGCTGCAAACAAGCGGCGCTATTATGATTGCCAAATCAAAATGCGCCTCTTGCCACCACAGTACCATGACGGCTATGGTGGCTGGCGTAATGGCCAAAAAAGGATTGGCTGCATTGGATACAACGGCAGTCATGCGCCAGATGGCCATGGTAGGCACATTGGATTTTATTGGCAATCCCAATCTTAACAACCAGTTTGTGTCTGCAAAATTTTTGGCGCCATATGTTTTGCTGGGCTTGAACGCGCAAAATTATCCGGGTGATTTCAGTACAGATATTGCGTTAGATTACGTAATAAGCCAGGCTTTGCCCAATGGAAGCTTCAGGTCAGAATTTGCGCGCGTGCCTTTTGAATGCGGGGATGTACACCTGACCGCGCTTTCTATCCGCGCGATTGACGTGTATGCATCGCCTGCAAAAAAAACCAGGGCGAAACAGCTGGTTCAGCAAACGCGCATTTGGCTGGAGCAACAGCATCCCACACAGCAGCAGGAAATTGCGTTTCAGCTGATGGGTATGCATTGGTGCGGCAGTAACCAGGGTCTGAAAGCTGCTGTGGCAGAAAAATTATTAGCCATGCAAAATAAAGATGGCGGATGGAGCCAGTTGCCCACCATGGCAAGCGATGCCTATGCCACCGGCCAGGCTCTTTATGCGCTTTCCCTGTCCGGTACTGCAGATGCGGCAAACGCATCGTACCAAAATGGCATTGCGTATTTATTGCGTACGCAGGATAAGGAAGGTGCGTGGACAATGGTTACCCGCTCTAACCCCATTCAACCATTTGTAAATACACAATTTCCGCCGTATGATGATAACCAGTTTATATCTGCTGCTGCCAGCAACTGGGCCGTATTGGCGCTGGCCAGTTCACTACCCGATAAGAAATAGTTTTTAGTTTTCTGTTTACGGTTCTTTTGACGTTTTTTTTTCACAGCGGTAAAGGCGGTTATCATAGAGGTAAAAGAGGCCTTCTGTACCTCTGATCTAACCTCCTTTACCTCTGTGGCTAAAGACCGCACGCGCATACCCACAAAAAAAATCCTACATTCAGGCTTCAAAAAAGCAATTGACGGATATGCGCAATAACTTCTTTTATCTGACAATATTGATAATTCTTTTTTCCGCCTGTAATCAACCTTCAACGTCTGCAGCAACTGCCAGCGAAGATGATGGTTCTGCCGCCATCAGTGCAGACAGCCTGAAACAATATATCTCTGTATTGAGTTCTGATTCATTTATGGGCCGTAAACCTTTTACAGCAGGCGAAACCAAAACCGTAGCCTACCTGCAAAAACAATTTGCGGCCATTGGCCTGGAACCTGGCAATGGCAACAGCTATGTGCAGGAAGTACCCATGGTTAACCTGCTGGCAACCGCTGCCCCGCAAATGAAGGTGACCGGCGGTAAAATCAATTTTACACTGAAAGCATTTGATGATTATGTTGTTTGGACCGATAAGCCCGACGCGGAAGAAAAACTCGAGAATGCACCGCTGGTATTTGCCGGCTATGGTGTAGTAGCACCGGAATATAAATGGAACGATTATGAAGGCCTGGATGTAAAAGGAAAAGTGGTAATGGTGATGGTGAACGACCCCGGCTTCTGGGCAGGAGACACAACATTGTTCAAAGGAAAAGAGATGACCTATTATGGCCGGTGGACCTATAAGTTTGAAGAAGCAGCGCGGCAAGGCGCAAAGGGTTGCCTGATCATTCACAATACCAGGGCGGCCAGCTACCCGTTTACAGTGCAGCAAAACAATTTCAATACATCGCGTTTACAGTTAGACAACCGTGGCAAGAATGTAAAGAATTGTGATTTTATTGGTTGGTTGCCCGAGTCAGTTGCCAACAAATTATTTATTGCAGCAGGGTTTGACTCTTCATTATTGGTTAAAGCAAACAAACCCGGTTTTAAAGCCGTTCCGTTAAACCTGCAATTGTCTACCAGTATGCAGGTAAAAGCTGTATACAACAAATCCTACAATGTTATTGGCAAGATCACCGGCACAAAACACCCGGAAGAAGTAATTATATATTCGGCCCATTGGGATCACCTGGGCATTGGAACGCCCGATGAGAAAGGAGATTCTATTTACAATGGTGCGGCAGACAATGCTTCAGGCACCGCGGCTTTGATGGAGCTGGCGCGAACTTTTAAAAAAATGAACCCTGCACCGGAACGCACTATGGTGTTTTTGGCGGTTACTTCAGAAGAACAGGGATTACTTGGCTCTGCATATTACGCGGAGAACCCTGTTTACCCGGCAAAAAATACTGTGGCAGACATCAATATAGATGGGCTTAACCCGTACGGACGTACCAAAGATATTGTAGTGATAGGTGCAGGACAGTCGGACCTGGAAGATTACCTGAAAGATGCTGCAGAAAAAGACAGCGGGTATATTTCTTATGAAACCCATCCGGAGGCAGGTTATTATTACCGGTCGGATCATTTCAATTTTGCAAAAGCCGGTATCCCCTCTTTGTTTACAGAAACGGGCGTTGACGTAGTAGGTAAAGACACCGCTTACGGAAAAAAATTGCAGAACGAATACAATGATAAACATTATCACCGTCCGTCAGACACATATGATGCAGGCACCTGGACCATGGAAGGCGGTGTACACGATCTGCGTTTATTGTTCCGCGTTGGAAGAAGGCTGGCATTTGCTGCTACGCTGCCGCAGTGGAAAGCCGGTTCAGAATTTAAAGCCGCCCGTGAAAAAAGCAATGGGCTGCCTTAATAATTAGCCGCAGATCCCCACATTAAGTTATTGCTGTAAAAGACCCGTAAATGCCTTCTTTTACTCCGTGCAAACCTCCCTCTTGGCAAAATACCGGGCAGAAGTTAGCCGCAGATTCACAGATTGGGGGGTTTATTGCTGTAAGAGACCCGTAAATGCCCTCTTTTACTCCGTGCAAACCTCCTTTCCTCTGTGGCAAAAATGCCGGGCCGGCAGCATCAGGCTAACATTCCATATTTATTACGGTCTAAAAAAATTGCCAATGAGAAAATTTGTTATACTGGTTTTGTGCGCAGGCTGTTTGCACGCCAATGCGCAAACGGGAAAAACCATAGACAGCAGCCTTTATCCTAAGCCGGTAACCTTTACCCAGGAGCAGGATCATGAAAACATGATGCAGCAACTGGGTATAAAAAAATTGCGGCCCGGGCCCAGCGGCAATGAACAGGCGCCCAATCATGCCAATTATGACGAGGCATTGGCCAACCCTTTTCCGGTGCTGCCGGATGCACTTACATTAAAGAGTGGTAAAAAAATAACGCAGCCGGAACAATGGTGGCAACAACGCCGGCCGGAAATAGCGGCTGCCATGGAAGAGGAAGTTTATGGCCGTTTGCCGGCTAATATACCTGCAGTAAGCTGGACGGTAAAAATTACAGACCGTGAGTTTGTTGGCCGCACACCGGTAGTTGCCAAACAATTGATTGGCCACGCAGACAACAGCGCTTATCCGTTGATTGATGTGAATATAAATATGATATTGGTAGTACCCGCCAACGCAAGAGGAAAAGTACCGGTGCTGATAATGTTTGGCCGGCCGGCTTTTCCCGCACCCGCACAGCCTTCTCCGGAAAATATGGAAAAAATAAACATGGCCTTCAAAGAAATGCTGATAAAAAGCAACCCGGAAATGAAAGCCATATTTGATCTCTACCCGGCGTATACACCCGTTACCAGGTTACCCGGGCCAGATTTTTTTTCGCCCAGGCCTGCAGAGTTGCCACCAACCGAACAATTACTGGAAGATGGGTGGGGTTATGCACTCATAGACCCTGCCAGCATACAGGCAGACAATGGTGCCGGGCTTACCCGTGGCATTATTGGCCTTACCAATAAAGGGCAGCCACGCAAACCGGCAGAATGGGGTGCCTTGCGCGCCTGGGCATGGGGCGCCGCCCGTGCGTTGGACTACCTGGAAACAGATACAGCAGTTGATGCAAAACACGTGGGCATAGAGGGTGTATCCAGGTATGGCAAAGCCGCATTGGTAACCCTGGCGTTTGAACAGCGTTTTGCCATGGGCTTGATTGGTTCTTCGGGCAAAGGCGGAACTACCCTTCACCGCCGTGTATGGGGTGAAGCAGTAGAGAGCCTTACTGGTGGCGGCTATTACTGGATGGCAGGTAACTATATGAAGTATGGCGCGGCAGAAGCAAGTTTTGGGAGCAGGAACGCCGGCAACCTGTCCGTGGATGCACACGAACTAATTGCCATGTGTGCACCGCGCCTTTGTTTTGTGAGCTATGGCATTCCGGAAAAAGGAGATGCGCGATGGTTAGATCACCAGGGCAGTTACATGGCAGTGATTGCAGCAGGCGCGGTATACAAGTTGCTGGGTGCAAAAGACCTGGGTGTATCCAACGATTATCAAAAAGAAAAAATGCCGCCGGTTAATACGGGTTTACTGGAAGGACAACTGGCATGGAGACAACACGATGGCGGTCATACAGATGCGCCCAATATGAAACATTTTATACCCTGGGCAGATAGTGGATAAACCACACACATTGATACATTACGAAATAAAGTGTCATATTGACTTTTATTAGCCCGCGCCTGCTATTTTCAGGTTTGTGCAAAATAATTTATGAGTAATATTTAATTTTATTGCTATTTTTAACCAGCATTCATTCTGTTCAAACAAGAAGATTGCAAGTGTAACCATTGCTTATATAACTGCCTAATGAAAGAAAACCCATCACAGCAGGAATTGGATTTGCTTCAGCGTATCCTGAAGAATGATGAGCTGGCATTGGGCCTGTTGATGCGGAAGTATTACACCGATCTGTATAATTATGCCTCCCGCTTTACTGCAGATGATGCGCTCATTAAAGATTGTATTCAGGAAGTTTTTATAAGCCTTTGGCAGCGGCGCCAAACCGCCGGCGGCATTTTATCTCCCAAATTTTATTTTCTCCGCGCTATTAAGAACAAAGTGCTGAAACAGCTTGACAAAGCACACCGAAAAATTGGCAACCAGTTGCCGGATGATTATGATTTCTCTCACGAGTTTTCGGTGGAAAAGATGATCATAGCCAAACAGGTGTCAGAAGAAAATGCCGCGCGGCTGAATGCCTTGCTGGCACTTTTATCTAAACGTGAGAAAGAAGTTATTTACCTCAAATATTATCAATACCTCGATAATGGCCAGGTGGCGGAACTCATGAATATCAGCCGCCAGTCTGTATACAATCTTTTACACGAAGCCATCCGCAAATTACAGGCCCTCTGGCACCGGGAATTTGTAACCCAATAAAGGGTCCAAAACTTTTTTAAAAAAATATTGTAAAAACCCAGTAGAAAAGCCAGGCGGCGGGTACTTATTGTACAACGCCGCGTTTCATGAAAGATTTCAGTTTGTTTGATATTGCAGATTTTGTGATGGATGAAGACTTTATCCGTTGGGTAAACGGCAAGGCTAAAGCCGATGAAACTTTCTGGGAAAACTGGCTCAAACGCAATCCCCATAAGCATTTGATAGTTGCAGAAGCCCGGCGTATTTTGGAATCTATTGGTTGTGACCAACCCGTTGTGCCTGTAGCCGTGGTAGACCATGAAATAGATAAATTGATGCAGGCCATCCGTTTGCCTGCCGGCCATACCATGGAAGCAGTGCCCGCGGCCCACAGAATTTTTCCGGTATGGAAATATGCTGCCGCAATTGTGGCCATAACCCTTTTAGGAGCCACTGCTTATTTTTTCACCCGCACAAAGCTTATCCCCGCCAAATTTGAATATGCCGCGGTTACATCTTCGCGCCAGCTGATTGAAAATGTAAACACATCCAGCAATACCATTACAGTACCGTTGCCGGATGGCAGCACCGTTAAGCTGGCTTCTAACAGCCGCATCAGCTACGGCAGCCGCTTTGACAGCATGGCAACAAGAGATGTATACCTCTCCGGGCAGGCGTTTTTTGAGGTAAAGAAAAATCCACACCGCCCCTTCCGCGTATTTGCCAATGAAATTGTGGCCAAAGTACTGGGCACCAGTTTCACCGTACGGGCATTTGAAAAAGATACCGTGATAAAGGTTACTGTAAGCACGGGCAAAGTAAGCGTATACTCACAGGGGCAAACTACGCTGGCAGAACCGGAAATGACTAAGCCCGGTGCCATCATTGTAACACCCAACCAGCAACTGGTGTATGAAAAAACACGCCAGGAGTTTCAAAAAATATTATTGGAAAACCCCGTGATGATAAATGCTGTTTCAGTAAACAAAACCAATGCCTATGAAGATGCACCCATTGATAAAGTGTTTAATGATTTGGGAAGAGATTATGGTATTAATATAGTGTATGACAATGAGGTGATGAAGAACTGCACCGTAACTGCAGACCTGGCAAACGAATCGTTTTATCACAAGCTGGATCTTATTTGCCGCGCCATGGGTGCCAAATATGAAGTGATAGATGCACAGGTGGTGATACAGGCAAACGGCTGCCAGTAAAGAAAAAATCGACTAATTATTATTCATATAAAACACAAACATGAGATTAAAAAAAAGCTGACAAAAATAAAAAAGCCGGCGTTGCTTCCAACAACACCGGCCAGATATGTTGTCTCTCTTCCTTGCCGGCAGAAAGACATGTTTTGATCAAAAACCATTGCATAACCAAAACATTGCTAAGCTATGAAGAATTTTGAATTCTCCTACCAGTTAATTTATCGGTTTATGAGAATAGGATTGCTGCCAATACTGCTTCTAACTACCTGCGTTGGAACTCTTTACGCCAACCACACCAGTGGGCAGGACGTGCTTGCCCGAAAAGTTAGCCTGGTGGCAGAACAAAAAGAGGTGAAGGCCATCCTCACCGAACTCAGCAAAATTGCTGATATTAAATTTGTATACAGCGCCCAGCGCATCCCCTGCAAACAAAAAGTTTCGCTGCGGGCAAAAGATGAATTGCTGGGTGATGTATTGGACGAACTGCTGGTACCGCTGGATATTTTTTACCAGGTATCGGGAGAACAAATTGTGCTGATGCGCAAATCTGCCGAGGAAAACGGCGCAGCCCTGCAGGTAAAAGAAAATGAAAAAGCTGCAGACCTTCTTTACTCACCTGCAAGGGTAATAACCGGCCGTATTACCAATGAAGCCGGAGACCCGCTGGCAGGCGTATCTGTGCTGGTAAAAGGTACCTCGCGCGGAACGGCTACCAATGCAAACGGTGTTTTCAGTATTTCTGCTGAAACAGGTGAAACACTTGAATTCTCCATCATAGGCTATAAGTTAAACAGCGTTAAAATTGGCGAATCTTCTAATATCACCATTTCAATGACGGCAGAAATAGCCGGCCTCAATGAGATTGTGGTGGTAGGTTATGGTACGCAAAAACGCACGCTGGTTACCGGCGCCATTTCCAGTGTAAACAGCAAAACACTGAATGAAGTGCCGTCTGTCAGCATATCGCAGGCATTACAAGGCCGGGTGGCCGGTCTAACGGTTACCAATAACGGCAGTCCTGGTACCCAACCAATCGTACGCATCAGGGGTATCAGTTCTATCAGTTTTGCTTCTGACCCTTTGTATGTAGTAGACGGATTTCCTACCGGCGACCTTGCTACCATTGACACCAGGGATATTGAGTCTGTAGATGTATTGAAGGATGCTTCTGCTGCAGCCATCTATGGCTCCCGGGCTACCAATGGCGTGGTTATGGTTACCACTAAAAAAGGCAGACGCGATAGCAAAATGCGTGTAAGCCTCGATTCATATTATGGCACACAAAAGATAACCAAACGCCTGGATTTACTGAACACAGACCAGTTCAAAAAATATTCACTCGCTTATAATGGCGCAATTGTACCGCGGTTGACTTCTCCGCTGGCAGACCAGCCCATCTATGCAGGCGCAACACAAACCTATGCGCAAACCAATACAGACTGGCAGGATGCATATTTTAAGACAGGCTTCATGACTCAGCATAATGTTGGCCTGAGCGGCGGAAACGGCATATCACGCTTTTACGCTTCCGGCGGTTATACCAACCAACAGGGTACAACACCCAGTGTTGCTTACAAACGTTATAACTTCCGTATCAATTCAGACCATGTGATCAGCAAAACATTCACATTTGGAGAGAATTTGTATATCGCTGCGGGCGAACAGGCTTACGATAACAACGAAGCCGGTTCAAGAAGCAACCTGGTAAATGTAATCAGGATGATGCCGCATATACCCGTGTATGACCCCACATCTATCGGCGGTTTCAGGGGCGTAGATGCTACCAAAGATGGTGGAGACCCCACCAACCCTGTTGAAGACGCTACCCTTAAAAACCCGGGCAAAAGAACAACCGCCAAAATTTTTGGAACCGCTTATCTTGAAGTGAGCTTCACCAGCTGGCTTAAATTCCGCAGCACATTTGGTGTAGATTACGCCAATGGTCTTGATTACCGTTTTGCGCCTATCTTTAATGACAATGGTGCTATTGCCGGTTCAAGCGCCACCCAGGCAACGGTTACCAATAACCGCAATTTGTCAACCATCCTGCTCTCTACCCAGCAATTGTCTTTCGATAGAACTTTTGGCAATCATCACGTAAATGCCATTGCAGTGTACGAATTTCAGGGCCAGAAAACCAAAAATGAAAACGGAAGCGGTAACCAGCCCTCCAATGACCTGAAAACATTGAACAATGCCACCAATGTATCCGTGCAAACTTTAATAAATGAAAACAACCTGAACTCATACCTGGGTCGTATCAGCTACGATTATAAGGGCAGGTATTTGCTGAGCGGTGCTGTAAGGCGTGATGGTTTATCCGTTTGGGCGCCCGGTAAAAAATGGGCAACCTTTCCCTCCGGCTCTATTGGCTGGAGAATTGACCAGGAAGATTTCATGAAGAGCATGACAAAAATATCAGAACTGAAAGTAAGAGCCGGCTATGGGGTTACTGGTATCAATGGCGTTTTGTTGGGCTATACCCCCTGGCAGGTTAGTGTAAGCTCTAACAGTGCTTATTACCCATACGATAATAATATCACCGGCGGCCCCGCATCATCCATTCAGCGGCTGGGCAATAAAGATTTGGAGTGGGAAAAAACAAAACAGTTCAATGTTGGTCTTGACCTCGGATTGTTTAACAACGCGTTCACCCTGTCTGCAGAGTACTACAGCCGTAAAACAGACAACCTGATCCTGAACGTGCCACTGCCTCCCTCTTTTGGATTTATTACAAGTACTGTAGCGCAGAATATTGGTGGAATGAAAAATAGCGGCTTGGAATTTCAGCTTGGTTACAATGACCGGGTGGGTGAATTCAAATGGAACGCAAACGCCAATATGAGTTTTGTTACCAACCAGGTAACCAGGCTGGCAGAAGGTGTAACCAATATTGAAGCTGGTCTTGACGCTGACTATGGCGGCTACAATATTACCAACACAGCAGTGGGCCAATCAATACAGTCTTTTTATGGTTGGCAAACTGAAGGTATTTTCCAAAATGCGGCCGAAGTAACCAGCCATGCAGTACAGGTTGGAGGCGCAAACGGAACAGCGCCCGGCGATATAAAATTTAAAGACATTAATAAAGATGGCGTAATTGATGCCAACGACCGGGTGTTTTTGGGTAGCTTTATTCCGAAAATGACATATGCCTTTAACCTGGGCGCCAACTACAAGAATTTTGATTTGTCTATTTTCTTCCAGGGTGTGCAGGGCAATAAAATATACAATGCTACCCGCGTTATTACAGAAGGCATGATACGCTTCTTTAATGCAGGCACCCAAGTGCTGAATGCGTGGACCCCCACCAATACAAACACCACTATACCGCGCGCGGTTTCATCAGACCCCAATCAGAATGCACGTACTTCCGACCGTTTCCTGGAGAATGGTTCTTACCTGCGGCTGAAAAATATTATGCTGGGGTATAACATTTCAGACAAGTCATTGCAAATATTAACCAAGGGCGTTGTTAAGAACCTGCGTATATATGTTTCGGCACAAAATATTGCAACCATTACCAAGTACAAAGGTTTTGATCCGGAAGTAGGAAACCGTACGGTTAGCTCAACGCAATTAACCAACGGAATTGATTTTGCCGTTTACCCGCAGCCCAAAGCCTTCCAAATAGGTATTCAGGCCGGATTTTAATAGTAAACAATTAAGTGAACTTTCATAAAACAAGTTATTATGAAGCGAAATATTAGTATACTGGCTCTTGTGATTGCACTGGTTTTTACCGGTATAATTGCCTGTAATAAAAAGTTGGATATTACAGACCAGAATAACCCAACCACAGAAAGCTATTTTAAAACGGCTTCTGAACTGCAAAATGGCGTGAACGCAATCTATTCCACACTACGCTCTGCAGAGCTGGTTGGCCGCGAATGGTTTTTCACCCATGATATGCGTGGTGGTGAAGCAGCGTCAGGCGGTGCGCAGCTTGAAGCACCCAGGGCAGAATTGTTAAGACAGCCCTCTCCTGCTCCATCCAATTCTGTAATGTCTAATGTATGGTCCGGCGCCTACCAAATGATAAACCGGGCCAACCTGGCAGTAGCCAAAGCGCCCGGTGTAACTGATAACGCGGCACTGCGTGACCGGTTGGTGGGCGAAGCCAAATTTTTACGCGCCTGGGCTTATTTTGAACTGGTATCTCAGTGGGGTGACGTTCCATTATACACAGAGCCCGTTACTTCTTCTACCGGTTTCAAAGGAAAATCACCTGCTGCAGATATCTACGCATTTATTATTGCAGACCTGAATGATGCCGTTGCCAAACTGCCTGCAAGCTATGGCCGCAGCGATAATGGCCGCGCAACAAAAGGTGCTGCCAATACGCTGCTGGGCAAAGTGCTGATGCAAAAAGGCGATTATGCCGGCGCAAAAACAGCCTTGCTGCAGGTTTATGGAAAATATGCACTGGTAGATAATTATCTCTGGAATTTTGATGGCGATATTAAAGATGATAACAATGCGGGTGTTGCCACTGGTCATGAATTCAATGCAGAATCTATTTTTGAAATTGTATTTGTAGACAAAGGAGATAACAATTTCAATTGGGGTTATAATGGCGAGGGCTCTACCAGCCCGCTGAGCACCGTACGTAACCAGGAGTATGGTATTACCTGGGGAAATGTTATTCCTTCTGACCGTTTCCTGAACGAGTTTGAAGCCAACGACCCAAGGTATAAATTCACTATTTACGAGGAGGGTGACAATATTCTAATAAATGTACCTGCTGGGCCCAAAAAACTGGTTGCAGCCGACATGAATATTGCGCCAAGCATAAAAGGCGGTGTAACCCTTAAGAGATTTTTCCGCAAATACAATATTTATGATTACGTAAATTCTGGTTTTCACCCCGGTGGATTAAATCAGCGTTTATTCCGGTATGCAGATGTTTTGCTGATGCTGGCAGAGTGCGAAGCAGAAGTGGGTACACCGGCACAGGCTGCTATTTACATTAACCAGGTAAGGGCCAGGCCAAGTGTAAACATGCCAGCCGTTGCACCTGCTACCAAGAACGATGCATTGAAAGCAGTAATGCATGAAAGATCAGTAGAACTGGGCGCAGAAGAAGTTTCCAGCATTGACATATTGCGCTGGAGGGCAAAAGGATATTTCCCCGCATTGATACCAGACCGCGTGCCGGGCCAGGTTTCTTTGTTCCCTATTCCCTCTATTGAAACCTCTACCAACCCAATGATAAAATAAAATAACACAACCGTGTTGAATAGAGGCTATTTTAGTAGCCTCTATTTTTTTTAACCCAATGCCTGGTGTGGTTTTCAGGTAAATCAATAACCTGTTGTTTATGATAAAGAGATGGCGCTGGCTGGCCCCTGCAATATTATCCGTGTGGTGTTTGCTGGTATCATGTGCCCATAACCGTGAGCAAACCATGTTTACCCCGCTGCCAGCCAGTGAAACAGGAATTAATTTCAGCAATGATATCAGTGAAAATGATTCATCTAATTCCTTTATCAATGAGTTTGGCTACATGGGCGGTGGCGTGGGCATTGGTGATTTTAACAACGATGGGTTAAAAGATATTTTTTTTACCGGCAACCAGGTGAGCTGCAGGCTTTACATAAACAAAGGGAATAACCATTTTGAAGATATCACACAGCAGGCGGGGTTAACCACCCAAAACTGGTCAACCGGGGTGAGCATTGCCGACGTAAACCATGATGGATACGATGATATCTATGTGTGTGTGTTTGGCAAAAATCTGCAGCAAAGGGCCGGCAACCTGTTATTCATAAACCAGCACAATCTCACCTTCCGCGAGTGTGCCGCTGCTTACGGCCTTGCAGACAGCGGGTATTCTACGCAGGCCGTTTTTGTTGATTACGACCGCGATGGACGGCTGGATATGTACCTGGCCAATTACCGGCTGAACGGGCCCAACGCCAATTCTTTGTACCCGCGAGACAATAGCGGGCGCTCTCCTGCAAATGATAAATTATACCATAATGATGGCTTTAGCACTGCACTGGGGCACGATGTATTTACGGATATAAGCATGGCGGCGGGTATAAAAGAAGACGGCTATGGATTGGGATTGGTAGCCGGAGATTTTAATGGAGATGGCTGGCCCGATATTTATGTTGCCAACGATTTTGTTACCAACGATGAAATGTGGCTGAACAACCAAAAGGGCGGTTTTTACAATGGCATCAGCAAAGCCATGCGGCACCAGGGTTATTCTTCTATGGGTGCAGATGCTGCAGATATAAATAACGATGGTTTGCCGGATATTGTAACGCTTGATATGCTGCCGGAATACAATGAACGTAAAAAGCAATCGTTCTTTTTCATGAATTACGACCGCTACCAGTCTGAACGATCCCTGGGATATGAACCTGAGTTTGCCCGCAACATGTTACAGTTAAACAATGGCACGCGCGACAGTATACCCCTGTTCAGTGAAATTGGGCAACTGGCAGGCATTGCCGAAACAGACTGGAGCTGGAGCGTACTGATGGCAGACTTTGACAACGACGGTTGGAAAGACATGCACATTACCAACGGAATTGGCCGCGATTTTATTAATGGCGATTTTATTGAGTTCAGCACTACCGCATTGGCTGCAGCAGGTACCAGCCCGGAAAAGCAACGCAAAATGGTGCGCGATAAACTGGCTGCCCTCAAACCTGTTACACTCAGTAATTACCTATACCAGAATCAGCACAATTATACGTTTAAAAACATTGCAGAAGCAGCGGGTGTACATACGCCCTCACTGTCTAACGGTGCCGCATATGCTGATTTAGACAATGACGGAGACCTGGACATGCTTGTAAATAATATCAACCAGCCGGCATTTGTACTCATTAATAACAGCCGCCAGCAGCAACCTTTGAAGACACATTACCTGAGGATAAAACTAAAAGGCGACAGCCTGAATACACGCGGCATAGGCGCCAAACTGGTTGTGTATTGCAGGGGGTTGGTGCAGACGCAGGAGCAGGAGCCGGTACGCGGATATTTTTCTTCTGTTGACCCCGACCTGGTTTTTGGTCTTGGCGAACAAACCCAGGCAGATTCCCTGCAAATTGTTTGGCCCAACCAGCAAAAACAGGTTTTGAAAGCACTCCGGGCAGACACTACAATTGTACTGTCCATACAGCATGCTGGTGCAGATGCAGCGCCCATTGAATACACACAAACACCGATGTTTACAGATATTACCGCCAGCACGGGTATTGCGTATTATCACCATGAGAATATTTTTAATGATTTTGCCCTGCAAAGGCTATTGCCGCAAAAGTATTCGCAAATGGGGCCGTTTATTGCCGCTGCCGATATAGACGGTAATGGCAGTACCGACTTTTTTGTGGGTAATGGGTTCAACTTTGCTGGCCAGTTAATAAAACAGCAACCAGACGGTCATTTTCTGTCAACGCCGCTTACAGACAGCCTTAAAATGGAAGAAGATGAAGATTGCCTGTTTTTTGATGCAGACGGAGATGGCGACCAGGATTTACTGGTAACCAATGGCGACATACAATACCAGGGCGCCCCGCACGCGTACCAACCGCGTTTATACATGAACGATGGTAAAGGGCATTTTAGCCTGAGCCGGGGCGCAATACCTGCCGTTGTAAGTTGTACTGCCGGCTGCGTGCGCTCAGCGGATTATGATAATGATGGAGACCAGGATCTTTTCATTGGGGGCCGTGTGGCTGCTGCCTACCCCGCATCTCCCAATAGTTATATACTCCAGAATAATAAAGGCATATTTACCGATGTAACTGCTAGTGTTTGTGCGCCGCTGCAGAAAGCCGGAATGGTAACAGCTGCGGCATGGGTAGATTTTGACAAAGACAACCAGACAGACCTGGTGATTACTGGTGAGTGGATGCCGGTGCGTTTTTTTAAAAATAACAAAGGAGTGCTCACAGAAGTAACTGCCGCTACAGGTTTGCCTGCAATGAATGGTATGTGGCGCAGCCTGGTAGCCGCGGATATTGACAATGATGGAGATGCAGACCTGGTAGCCGGCAACCTGGGCCTCAATTGTATTTATAACGCAGCTGCGGAGGCGCCTATGCACTTGTATGCAGCGGATATTGATGGTAATGGCACGGTTGACCCGGTACTGTTTTATTATATCAAAAACCAGGACGGCACAAGGAGTTCCGGGCCGGCCATTAGCAGAAGTCAACTGGCGGAACAGGTACCCGCGGTCAAGAAAAAATTCCTGCTGTATAAAGACTACGCAAATGCCGGCCTTGATGATATTTTTACAAACAGAGCAAAAGAAAACATGCAGCAATTGACTTGTAGTGAAACACGCAGCTGCTGGTTTGAAAACCTGGGCAATGGAAAATTTATGCAGCATGCCCTGCCCGTTGAAGCGCAGTTTGCACCGGTAAATGCCGTCATTGCGGCGGACCTGGATGGAGACGGCATTAAAGACCTGGTGTTGGCTGGTAATGAGTACCAGGCAGATGTAATAACAGGCCGGTATGATGCTTCTTACGGCTTGGTATTAAAAGGAAACAAAGACAAAACGTTTACTGCATTGCCTCCCCGGCAAACGGGTCTGTTGTTAAGGGGAGATATAAAAAGTATGGTATTATTGCCTGCGGCAAAAGGAGAAAATCTATTAATTGCGGCTGCTAACAATGACAGCCTGCAGGTTTACCGCTTAAAAAAGCCCAAATAATGTGCGGCAACTGTAGATTTAATGGGCAAAAATGATTACTGCATGTCAATCAGCTTCTCATTTGCATATTCCAGTGCTTCTACCGGAGAATCAAACTCAATGGCTTTTTGTGTATCCTCTTCTATAAACAGGATACCGGCGGGCGAATTTTCCGGACTGGTTAAGAAATAGCTGGCCGTAAAATACTCTTTCACCCCGGCACCCGGCAGGTGGTGGGTATGAGGTTCTACAACTATCCAGATATCTTTGCCGTTGATTTGAATTTTCTCCGTCATGGCCGGTGTTTTTAGGTAATTAGAAGATGGGTACAGGGTGAAGGATGCATTTATTGTGCCGTAAAAAAGGGAAAGAAAAAGGATAGTGTCTCCTGCGTAGTATCAATTACTAATGACTTAAAAATACCTTATCTTTTTTGGACAATCCACAAATCTTGTCCACCAACCTTTTCCGGGTAAGATGCACCGCAGGAATACTCAAGCACTTCAAAATGCGTGCAAACCACTGCAAGCAAGTTCTCATACCTGTTGTATGTACTCATCATTCTGTGCCCTTTTCTTTTATAAAAAATAGTGTAAGCTCCTTGCTCCTTAAGCACTTCCTTCTCCATTTTACCCAAATGGCATTCGTAGGCTGCACCATGCGTGGTAAAAACAAAAAGCCCTTTGGGCGAAAGTATCCGGTGTATTTCGTCCAGCCATGCTTGTTGGCATTCCAACTCAATATGGGTGAAAACAGATAGTCCGAACACTATATTGAACTGCCCGTTGCAAAATGAAGTTGGCGGGTAATAAGCAGTGGTAAGAAATTGTATTTTATTAATATGGCGGGTGTTCCAATTAATCATGGAGGCATTGATATCTGCGCCCACCACTGTAGAGCCTGCAGTTACAAGCGCGGGGATATGCCGTGTCATTCTTGCAACGCCGCAGCCCCATTCCAATATATTCATGTCACCAGGTACATAATCAGAAACGCGTTCAATCATTTCCCTGGCTGTAAGCTCACCGTCTTCTTTGTAGTGCTGATAGTTTAGCCGGTAGGTTTCATACAAATAATAGTTTGGCGGAAAATGAAAACCGGGGAATTTCTTTTTGTAATCAGCGTTTACTGTACCATATCGCGCCAATGCATAGCCGTAATTCAGTTTATCGAACACACCCAGCAAGTTGAGCCTAATAAAAATGTTCTTGATTATTCGTTTTAGAAAGCAGATCATATAGTGGAAAAAGGAAATTACTACGGACAGGTTGCCGTTTCAAGTGTGTTATACAGCGAAGATATTATTGCAAACCCGTGTTGTTGCTATTGCAGTAAACAATATTTGCGGAGCGATTAGTGAAAAATAATTTGAATGTGTGAAACTTGGAGTTTATAAAGGATTAGTAAGAAGTAAGAATGAAAATGGCCGTTAAACAATTATAGAAAATTACTTGTTCATGGGTGGCAATTATCTAATCCGAATAAAAAAAACGTCAGGGCAAGTAAGACAGGAATGGAAGAATTCATCTGCACAAATAATTAGGTCATATCAGTTTCAACGGCTTTCCCCTGTACAGACCTCACACCAATCCAACCAGATGTGACTAAAAAATACTGGAAAAAGAGATATTGAACTAGCCCCAAGAAATAATAAAATGTACTACAGCATCAAGTAAATCTTTTGCCTCATATCTGATGAAGCATCACACCTGAAGTAACTGAGATATGGATCAAGTCCCGGTTCTTCACCACTGCTTCTCCCGATTCAGATATAAATGAAACGAACCCAAAACACTACCAATTGGGTTTAACATGAATACTATCTTTTCTAATAGACATATTTAATAGGTTGGAACTTTTTGACTCACTTGATTTGAGCTCACCGATAATTTGACCTTTTTGAACCCAACTTCCAGCCTTAACAAAGCACAGAAAAAGACCTCCATATGCAACGTCAAATTTTCCCTTTGCCAGTATGCTAACGTTCGAATCATAATTTACAAAAACCCGCTGTATCCAAGAATTTTCCACCGCCCGAACTTTGAAGAACTTATGGGGTTTTAAATAAAGTTCCGACCCAGCGTCGAGCATACTTCGTGGTGAATCTCCAGGCATTTGGCCAAAGTAATATTTCCCACCCTCCAGAGGATTTAACAAAGTATGAGAACAAGAAGCGAAACTAATTATTGCTAAACAAAAGCTTATATTTTTCAGGTTCATGACTATTTTTTTTCGGCATATCTTTCTGAGTGTGTAGAAGTAAAGGTTGTTTGACCGTTTACCGTGTAGACAGCCGGAACTCTTTCGTTAAGTTTATACATATCACCCGTAGCTGCCCCTCAACCTTTCTGGAATAATGTGATATTTGACACAGCTATTTTTGCTTTCTAAGTGGATGAAAGACTTAATCGCGAAACGACTAGTCCAACCACTCTAAACCGCTTCCACCGCTAAACTCCTGTCTTTGCTCTTCTTTAACGTTAGACTTTATTTTGTTTGTGGGATTTCTAAAATTGAGAGTTTTTTAAACTTAAGCCGCTCATAACTAAGCCCCGGGATAATACTCTGTCTCCAGCAACGGCCCCCTGGTATGCACCACTTCAAGATTATCAAAGAACACATCTATATTGCTTTCATTGCTGCAATAGATGTAAATATACCCATTTTTAGGAATGGCTACATCGTGAATGAAATGCGGTTTTAATCCACCGCTGGTAACGCTTTGTACAGGATCGAAACCGCCGGACACATATTTAAAATGCTCATCTAAAATGATATAGCTTACACCGGCTTTTACATTGTTGCCGCTGTTTACCGGGTTGCCATTGGTAAAACAGCCCAACGGTGTAAGCAGGGATGGATCGGCAATTAAAATAGCTGAAGAAGCCCCATGCAGAGTGGCAGGATTGCTGCCGCCTGCCACCGCAAGAAAACCGTTTACCAGGTCTGTAGCGGAAAATGGCGTATTGGTAACTGCCCCGCCACTATAACGATAATAACTGTTTGCCAGTATGCTTATTTTATCTCCCGCCATTACTTTCAGCATCTTGCTGAGGCCGGTACGGTTGGTAGTAGCCTTCAGCTGGTACATTTTCTGGTTCATCGCTGTTTTGTCTGCAAACGTGTTTGGGTTATTGGTGCCATTGTCGTTTACATAATCCAGCAAATTGGTGGGGTTGGTGCTTGTAGGTTTAGCAACTACATACGTATCGGCAATATCATAATAATTCTTTTCCTGTGCCAGTGCGCTTGCTTCCAGGGTTGAGCTTCATAAAAACACCATTTTCATTTTTTTGGTCCGGGGCAATACGCAGTGGAGATCGGTGGCGACCTATACAATAAAAAGGATGTTTTTGTTAATTCTTGCAGTACTTTAGTAGGCTAAAACACATGTATTTCACTTTCGACTTAATACGATACTAAAGAAAACAGCCTGTAAAAAATAAATGCCTGCGATCACGCTGAACACTGTTAAAAAGTCAATAAAAAAGAGGTAAAGACTGTAACCTGCTACGCAAAGGCTAGAAAATACAATCCATGGTAATTCGAAATATCCGCTAATACGCATTGCCGAATAATCATGCTTTTTAATGTAAGAAAATATTTCCAGGCCTAAAACCACCAAAGACAAAAAACAGAATAAATTAAGATAAACAACAGCTTTTATTCCCAAGAAGATATGATTCTTGGCTCCTTCAGCATAACGATAAAAGAACACGGGGAGAAGAATGATAAATCGATATCGCAATATCCATGTCATTTAATCACGGTTTTGCTTGTAACACTTTTCATTTTTGTAAAAATTTTCAAAAGTTGAATATCGGACGAACTTAATCCGATATCGAAAACCCCCGCGTTAGGATTGGTTTTTGTTGCAACAATTTTACCTTGGCTGTTGTATATTGTCCCAGTGGCAGCCATTGTTAACGAATTATTTCCATCAACTGACAACTTCAATCGAAAAGTGTAAGACATAACTAACTTGTCCCGGCCTTTGGATCTATCGGCATCAAAGATTGAAAAAAATCGGGGTCCATCAGTCCCACTAAAATTCCCGTAATCCCAGCGGCTTTACCCAGACCTCCGCTGGCAATACCTACTAAAACATTAGCCGTATTATTTGCTAGGTCAACTGATGATTTTTCCCGGTCGGCGAAATTATCGGCCCCTTCCTGCGATTGAAACTCAAATGCAAAGTTTAAGCTAAAAGTATTTACAACTTTTCCAAAATACATCCTTTGAATATCTCCGTCTGACGCAGTTGCATAACCCCCATCATCGCCAAATCCTGGTTTATGATTTCGATAAAAATCGACATCATCCAAGTAATTATTGATTATATAACAATAGGTTCTTTTTCAGTATAACCAGTCGCTAGTTTCTTTTTGTAGTACTCATCAGCTGACCCAGCGGATCCAAGATGGCTGTATCCATAATCTCTTGCGGTCATTCCGTCAGGATCTATAAACCGCAACGGGTTATCGTATGCGTAATTATATGGCGACCACCTTCTAGAAAAAGTACAAAGAGGATCAATAACATTCCAACGGCCTATTTCTGCATCATACATCCTCGCTCCATAATCCTCCCACTCCAACCCACCATCATCACTAAATTCCTTTGATTGCAACTCCTTACCATTATACTTATATTTGTTATCCGGGCTCCCAAAACCTAATGCTTTCGACGACAATCCGCTCATTGCCAACCCCAAACGGATAATACTCCGTCTCCTCCAGCAACGGCCCCCTGGTATATACCACTTTAAGATTATCAAAGAACACATCTATATTGCTTTCATTGCTGCAATAGATGTAAATATACCCATTTGTAGGAACGGCTACATCCTGAATAAAATGCGGTTTTAATCCGCCGCTGGTAACATTTTGTACAGGATCGAAACCACCGGACACATATTGTTATTAATCATTGTTACTGCTAAAACCTTTCTTACAAGAACTGTGTCAGATTTTTCCATTGTAATAATAGAAAAATACCTATCATTAATTCTTTGAATAGTATCAGCAATGATTCGCGGGTTTTTTGGATCAGATATAATTTGTTCTTTAAGATGATTGTGCCTTGTGATATTTTTTGCTGTATCCCCATCATAAAAAGGGTAATACAAAGAATGGCTAATCGTAAAGCGATCCACAGGGTCTTTTGGTTCTGTCCATAGCCAACCCGATTCTTTTATTAATCGAAACCCTTTGGCGTGGAAACGATATTTCTGTTCATCACAAGGTCTACCACAATCAGAATAATGCACCCAAGAAAAACTTATGTCATAGCGAAGCGTTCTTTTGCCCTTGCTTCGTATTTGCATATGATTTAAACGCATGGTTTGTTTCCCAATCATCAGAAAAAGCTTTAGAGACAAATACAGAGTCGCCATTGATGTCAACGTAACGCATAGGATTATCCATTGCATATTGATAAGGGCTCATTGGCATGTATTTTTCTGCAAATCTATCTTGTACAAAAAACCTTCCTACCTGCGGATCATACATTCTTGCTCCGTAATCATCCAACGTCAAGCCGCTACCGTCACTAAACTCTTTTGATTGTTCATCTTTGCCGTTGTATTTGTATTTGTTTTCATTTCCTCCGAAGTTTAATGCTTTGGAAGATATACCGGGTATCTGTAACCCAAACGGATAATCCGCATTCATCTCCCCCACAGGACCGCGTTTGTGATTGATAACAAGGTCATCAAAATACAGATCTTGGTTGCTTTCATTGCTAGCGTACACGTACAACCGACCGTTCCTGCGCACGGTCATGTTGGCGGAACTGGTCAAATTTTTGTACGTATCACCGCTGGCAACAGTTGGCACCTGCATCGCACCCATATGAAAAGAACTGCTTTCTTTTATTAACAAGGCCCTGAAACCGTACTGATCCTGATTATGCAATTGCGCAGAAGGTGCGTTGGTGCCGATACCAATATTTCCAGTTCCGTCAATTCCAAACCGTGCAGCGCTGCCCGCATTCGCGTCAAAAAATTGAAAATAAGCCATTGGCACTGGTGGTAGATTGAATGCCTACAACACCGGTAGCACCCAATGTGTTTGTGGTGGCCGCTGTTTGCGCCCCGCCCACAAGAGGGGAAACTATTATTAATAGAATGAAGATCCAGTGTGGCATGTTATCTTTCTTTTGTTATGCTCTTTGGTTATTTTTGAACTTTACGTTCTAGTAGTTTTTTTATCTGCCTGTTTTCCAGCTTCAGGCGCGCATTGGTGATGATAATTTGGCGTATATCTTCATGCTGTTTGATAACATACAGCGTTAACTCTTCTATTTTTTTCAGTAATAACACCTGGTTATCGCCCACATCAATACCCTTACTTGAAACTTCACTTGCCGCAGGCAATTCCGGCAGGCGCTGATTTTTATGAATGTAATTTTTTACTTCCTGCAGGCTGCGGAGTTTGTAAGACGGCGCAAAGACATAGTCTGCCCAGCCCGTCTGTGTAACTTTTAATTTCTGTGCGTAGATATTACCTTTTACAGCCAGTTTTAAATTAACATCACTGGCATCGGGGCTTGTGGTTCCACCAATGACAATAAAACCTGTATTAGCATTTGAAAGGTTGTTGCCAGCCAACGTCCAACTACCGGCACCGCCACCGGTTGCAGGTTGCCATGTGGCCACTCCATTGGCATCGCTTGTGAGGACTTTGCCGGCGGCGGCGCCGGTGGGAAGTGTAAATGCGGTTGACCAAATACCTCCGTTTACCTGCATCTTGGCACCATTGTCGGTGGTGGTTCCCAACATCAGGTTACCATTATTGGCCAACCTCATTTGTTCAAAATTTCCCAAGGTAGATTGATACCCGCGAGTGTTCCACGTAAAAAATGCAGTTGACCCCGTATAAAACTGCATCGATCCAGGTATGATTCCAATTCCCGAACAATCTGCTGTTGTGTTGAAATTATCATATAGCATTAAACCTGGTCCAAGATGCCTCCCCAAACTAATCATGGGTTTATTAATTGAAGAGACGGCCACATCCAAGGTACCTAAACGCAATGCAGGAAATGAGGGTGTGTGTGTGTATGAGTTTACAACCGCATTAGGATCAATATCAGGTACCTGTATGGTAAGTGTGCTGCTAAATTTGCCGGTGCCATTTACATCCAGCAGGGATTGCGGAGCTGTTGTATTAATGCCAACCTTACCAGTTCCATCAATCACAAACCGTGCAGCGCTGCCCGCATTTGCGTCAAAAATTGAAAACAACCCGTTGTCGTAAGAATTAATACCGTAAGTGCGGCCCGTACCAGCAGTTGTATTTCCTAAGAGCAGCACCGGGCTGCGCGCGGTATTATAGCCCGTACCAAATTGTTTAATTGAACCGCCTACAGATAAACTATACGTGGCACTGGTGGTAGATTGAATACCCACAACACCGGTGGCACCCAAAGTATTTGTAGTGGCCACGGTTTGTGCGCCGGCCAAAAACGGAAGCACTAAAAAAATGGAGACAATAATTTTTTGCATGATTTTGTATGTTTAACGAGGGTTTGTCAAATCAATATTATTAGCACTACCAGTAACCTGGCACCAGGCAATAGCATAGCAGGCCACTTTCTTGCAGCCACGCATCGGCACAGTGCTTTGCTTGCACCGCCTTTGCAGAAAATTAAACTTGCATTAATTAAAAAGGAAAGTTCGTGAACGCTACGCGGCTATTGCTAAAAGCGAAATAGCGATGCGCAGCAAGAATAAATATCAGGTAATGAAACGAACGGAAAGTTGCAGCATTATCATAAGCGGTTGTGTTTAACTGTTAGTCTAATATGAGTGCCATCAAATGTATCACAAAAACAATCCCATCCAACAATTAAAACAAACATTTCAATACCATTCTCCATATTTCGAAGAAAAACATAACGGCAATAGATATCCGTCTAGATATTATTGTTTTTTTATAGAACAATACGGTAAGCAAGAAGGCAGACAATACCGGCAGAACCAGACCATACACAAAGTGAGATGAGTAAAACTGGCAGATAGAAAAATAACCGCTCCAACAATCCAGGGTGGCCGCACGCCGGCTAAAGACCAGTAACCGGCGTATATTTATCAACGTTAGTCTATACGTTCTGTAAACCCGCAATCGCCTCAAACTCGTCTTTCAATGAATGACTGAGCTTTTCAAAAACCGCAAAATATTTCATGTATACCTGGTGATCATTTTTATTGGGGTGATAAGTGGTTTGCAATGACACCGTGCGCGCAGCCTCTTCCAGGCTGCGGTACATGCCCATTTCGGTTTGGCTAAGCAGCAATGCGCCCGTACCAATGCTATCATAACTGTTGCTAACACTTACCGGCTTGCCAAACATGTCTGCAATAATCTGTGCCCACAACGGGTATGCCGCATAACTGCCATTAATAGACAACGAACTGTACGCCCGGTGCTCTTCCAGTATTTTGCCAATACTGTATATCTCATACAAAATACCTTCCAGCGTAGCACGTATAAAATGCTTCTGCCCGTGTTTAATATTCAACCCAAAATAAGCGCCGCGGGCGTTGGCATTCCAGATGGGTGCGCGCTCCCCCAACAGGTAAGGCAAAAACAACAAACCATCTGAGCCAGCCGGCACCTGCATCGCTTCTTTAATCAGAGACTGAATACTATCGTCAATACCATATGCTTCATTAAAAACACCAAACTGTTTGGCAAACCACTCAAAAATTACGCCCCCATTGTTGGTGGGGCCGCCGGAAACATAATACCCGTCTGTAAGCAGGTAATTAAAAAACCGTTGCTTGCTATCGCGTATCACCTTATTGCCGGCCACCCGCACGGCACCACTTTGCTCTATGGTAATGGTAGCCTTGCCCTCCCCCCATACTCCTGCCCCCAGCGTGGCCATACAACCATCACTGGCGCCAATAATAATTTTTGTTTGTTTAGAAAGCCCCAGCGAAACCTGGTACTCGCGCCGCAAACGGAGGGAAGAATAGAATACCGGCACGGGATCGGGCAATTTGTCTGCCCCAATTCCCGCATAGGCAAGCGCGTTAGCATCCCAATGCAACTTGTGTATATTGAACAAACCAGTGGCAGAAGCCAAACTATAGTCTATTACGCACTCACCGGTCAGTTGCTGTATAATATAATTCTTAATGGCAATAAACTTGTCTGTTTTGCTGAAACGTTCTTTATCATGCCGTTTTATCCATGCAATTTTTATCAGCGGAGACATGGGGTGAATGGGTGTGCCCGTTGCATCGTAAATGGTTTTGGCCGCAGCGGTTTGCTTCAACTTATCTGCCTCCTGCTTGCCCCGGTTGTCTGCCCAGGTAATGGCATTGCCCAGGGGCACACCATTTTTGTCTACCGGCAGCACACTGTGCATGGCAGCACTGAAACAAATAGCCGTTACTTTGTATTTTTTATTGCTGATTTTTTCTGTCAGAAAATTTTTCAGTACATACAAAACCGTTATAAAAACCTGCTCTGGGTCCTGCTCACTGTAAATAGGCTCTGTATGAAATGTAGGATAAGACCCTTTGGCAAACCCAATAGCTGTACCGTTCATGGCAAAAGCAAAAACCCGTACAGCGCTGGTGCCAATGTCAATGGTAATAATGCAATCCATAATCGTTGAATTTTACAATCGGTTATATTTTTTTTGAACTGTCCTTCCTGAACTGCCGGGGCGTATAACCCGTCAATTTTTTAAATGTGGTAGAAAAATGCTGGCTTGAATAAAAGCCAGTTTCCAGCGCAATATCCGTTACCGCCTTATCTGTATTCTTCAGCAACTTAATGGCCTCTGCAATCCTTATATTAATGAGGTAATGCAAAGGCGAAAACCCGGTATAACTTTTTACTTTCTCGGTAAATGCAGTAGTGCCCAGCCCCACCATCACCGCCATTTCTTCTACCAGCCATTGGTGATCCAGGTTACTGCGCAGCGATTGCTCCAGCTTCATGAAGGTTTGCGGAAAATCGCGCTGCAGGTTATTTTGCCGGGTTAAATGCCGCACAATGGTAATCAGCAGCTCGTCTATCAGCTGGTTTACCCGCACGGTATATCCTATCTCACGTTCGGTAATCTCCTTCTGCAACAACTGCAAAATATTGCCCGCTGCCGGCAACCGGCACAAAACTGAAACCTGGTTCAGCAACAACAGTTTTCCAAACGACCTGCTTTCATTTTCAGGGATACTGCTCCAGGGGCCCAGCAAAAAATTGCCTTCTTTGGTAAACTGCTCCGGCAAAAAAGATATCCATGAAATGATGCCTAAATCAAGAAACCCTTTCTCACTTCCAAATTCCTGCTGCGGTAACACCACAGCAGTATCTCCGGGGTACAGCGTAAATGCCCTGCCGCCGATCAGCCATTCAAACTTGCCTTCATTAATATGAAATATCTGCAACCCCGGCAAGCGCCGCGCGGCGAAAGAATTAAACTGGATATGATTGATTTTCTGGCACGCCAGTTCAGTAATATGCGGGAACGGTTGCAGTTCCGCCGACTTTTGCTGCTGCAGAAAAAACTGGCTCATTAGAAGTTCTAAGTTATACGTTTTAAGTGATAAGTTCTTTTACCGGAATTTAAGTAACCACCGCCTCAACAGAAGCTAATTTTGAAAACACCAACTCCGCACCCGGACTTTGTACTTAAAACTTAAAACGTGCAACTTGTACAAAATGTGTAAAAAACACCACCGTGCATAAATGGAAGTTATTACTATTTTAAAATTGATACTTTGTAAGGTGTTGGGTTCCGGTAACCCGTTACCCCGCACCAAAAAATTACCCGAACTCATTATTCAACCAAAACGACTTGCTATTATGACAAAAGAACCAAGGCTTACCCATAAGCCCGCTTCTTGCATACGTCTGCTGCTGTGTCTGATGTGTGCAATCTCTTCCTTCTCACTTACTGCTCAAACTGTTTCCGGCACCGTGTCTACCAGTGAGGGCGATAAACTATCCGGTGTAACCATCAACGTTAAGGGCACCACCATTGGTACCACCACAGACGCAGATGGCAAGTTCAGCATCAACGCCTCCGGCAGATCTACCCTTGTATTTACCTCCGTAGGCTACGCCCCGCAGGAAATTGCTGTAGGCGGAAGAAACAGTTTTGCCGTTACCATGACGCGCGATTTACGCAACCTGGACGAAGTAGTGGTAACCGCGCTCGGTATTAAAAAACAAGCGCGCGGACTGGGGTATTCTACCACCAACGTAAAACCAGACGAACTAACGGTGAACCGCACCCCCAATGTAATTAATGCATTACAGGGCAAAGTAGCCGGCGTAAACATCTCTTCTCTGGGCACCGGCCCCGGCGGAAGTTCTAAAATCCGTATCCGCGGCCAGTCTTCCATTTCCGGTCAAAACAACCCGCTCATTGTAATCAACGGCGTTCCGGTAGACAATACCAATTTTAATGACAACGCAGTTTCAGTAAAAGGTGGAGGCGTTTATGCAGATGGCGGAGACGGGCTTGCCAGCATCAACCCGGATGATATTGAAAGCATGAGCATCCTGAAAGGCGCTCCCGCAGCGGCGCTGTATGGCTCACGCGCCAAAGACGGTGTAATCATGGTTACTACCAAAACCCGTGCAAAAGGCCGTGGCATCGGGCTTGCCTACAACGTAAATTATACCAACGAAACACCACTTGATTTTACAGATTACCAAAAAGAATATGGCCAGGGCGAAAACGGCGTACGGCCCACAACGCCCAATCCTACTTCAGGCCAATGGTCTTTCGGTGAAAAATTTGCGCCCGGTATGACGCAAATCCTGTTCAACAACCTTACAGTTCCATACGAACCGCAGGGAAGCCGCATCAAAGAATTTTACCGCCACGGTCAAAATTTATCAAACACTGTAACCCTTTCCGCAGGCGGAGACAAAGGCGGGCTGTATATGTCTCTCAACAATACATCCAACAAAGGAATCATGCCCAACAATGATTTCAACCGCAAAAGCCTCAACCTCGGCTTCAGTTATAATATGTCTGAAAAGCTGAGCTTTGGCGGTAATGTAAACTACTCAAGAGAAGTAAATACCAACCCACCCAATATAGCCAACCAGGACAATTCAATTCCTACCACGCTCATGGCCATGGCCAATTCTATGCCGCTGAGTGTGCTGGCTGCCAATAAATACAATGCCCAGGGCAATGAATACATTTACTCACGCTTTATGAACCGCACCAACCCCTATTGGGTATTGGCAGAACAGTTTCATAATATAAAACGAGACCGCATCTTCGGCAACGTATTTGCGAAGTACAATCTTTTTCCCTGGCTTTTTGTTCAGGGCCGGTTTGGACAGGATTACTGGAGCCGCGATGAAGACGTAAATAACTTCCCCACAGGCCACGCTTCACGTGCTGCCGCACAGGCGGGCTTTGTAAATGGTGTATACACACAGGAGTCACGCCGTTTCCGCGAAACCAACCTGGACTTCCTGGTGAGCGCCACCAAAAGCTTTGGCAAACTGGATGTAACCCTTACCGGCGGCGGCAACCAGATGCGCCGCACCAATGATATCAACAATGTGCAGGTAACAGACTTTGTTATCCGCGGCCTGTACACCGTACAAAACGGAAGAGCAAAAGACCCCACCTATTCTCTTACAGAACAGGGTGTAAATTCTTTGTATAGTTCAGGTGAGATTTCATGGAACCGCACATTCTATGTAAACGGAACGGTGCGCAACGACTGGTTCTCTACCCTCTCTCCTGCCAACCGCAGTATTCTTTATCCCTCTGTTTCCGGTGCCTATGTGTTTTCTGAACACCTGCCTACAGTTTCCTGGTTAAACTTTGGTAAAGTAAGGCTCGGTTATGCAGAAGTTGGAAGCGATGGAGACGTTGCTCCCGCATCTGACCAACTGTTCTATGGCATCAATTCAAATCTTATCAACAACCCTTCGGGCGTTGCCGTAGCAGTAGGCAACAACGGAACGGTGGTTCCCAACCCCAACCTGAAACCAAGCCGCGTTTCGGAAACAGAAGTAGGCCTTGAACTGAGAATGTTTAATAACCGGGTTACTATTGACCTGGCAGCATACAAAAAAACCACCAAAGACCAGATTGTGGGCGTGCAGATTTCAGATGCATCTGGTTTTCTTACCACCCGCATCAACAGCGGTAAAAGCGTAAACAACGGCTGGGAAGGCCTCCTCACCATCATTCCAATAAAAACAAAAGCATTTACCTGGGAGTTCACTGCCAACACCGGGTACAATAAAACAAAAGTACTGAGCATACTCACAGAGACCCCCGGCGAGAAAATTACTACCGCCACCCACGTATTCAATGGAGAAACCAGGCTGGTAGTGGGCGAAGAAATGGGCCAGATTGCCGGGTTTGGATATGCCCGCAATGCCAAAGGCGAAATGATCTTCCAGTCTAACGGTCTTCCGCAACGCACGCCGGACCTGGTGCTTTTTGGCAGCGCATTACCAAAATGGACAGGCGGATTTTTAAACTCATTTAACTACAAAGGTTTTTCATTATCTGTTTTCATAGATTACAAACTTGGTGGCAAAATGCTTTCCGGTACCAACTTCAATGCTATCCGCGAAGGTTTGCACAAGATGACACTGGAAGGCAGAACTTCCGGCGTTGTGGGCAAAGGCGTAAACGCTGCCGGTGCACCCAACACAGCGGTAGCCGCAGTACAAACCTATTGGGAACACCTCCGTTCACAGCAGATTGTTGAACCCGTAATCTACAATGGCGGCTACTGGAAACTCCGCCAGATTACACTGGGTTATGATCTCACCAAATACCTGCCTGCCAAATGGCCTTTCAAAGGGTTGAAACTTGACCTGGTAGCCAGCAACGTACTCATCATTAAAAAATGGGTAGACAATATAGACCCGGAAAGCTTTGGCTTTGGTTCAGACAACCAGGTTGGCCTGGAGTCTGCCGGTATCCCCACCACGCGGTCAATAGGTGTTAACCTCAACGTTAAATTTTAATGCTAACAATTATGAAAAAAATATTCAGCTATAGTTTGATGCTTGTCCTGGTATTGGCTGCTTCATCGTGCGAGAAAGGGCTTGAAGAATTGAATAAAAACAAAACCAGTGCTACCACCCTGGACCCCGCCCTGCTGCTCAACAATGCCATCATCAGCGCATCCTTTCCTACAAAAACCGTAATTTTTGACATGGCCATTGTTCAACAGATGGTTACACCAAACGGCGGTGTATTGGCAGGTGCCAACTTTAACCAGGATATACGCGATGCCGGAACCGCCACCAGTTCCCAGTGGGCCAACTACTACCAGAACGTTATCAAGTACACCCATGATGTAATTGTGAATACCAAAAATGTTCCGGCCAGAAGCAACCTGTACAATATGGCCCGCATCTTCCAGGCATATGCATTCATGATACTTACGGATGAATATGGCGACATCCCCTACACAGACGCGGGCGCCGGTTATACAGACCAGGCCTTCCTGCCCAAATATGAGGCACAGCAGGATATCTATCCTAAAATAATGCAGGAGTTTACCGACGCTGCTGCGGCCCTAAACCCCTCCGGCACCATTGAAGGTTCTGATGTATTGTATGCGGGTAATATTGCGCAATGGAAAAAATTTGCCTATTCGCTGTTGCTGCGCGCTGGCATGCGGCTCTCTAAAGTAGATGCCACCAAGGCCCAGGCTACCGTACAGGCGGCATTTGCAGGCGGCGTTATACTCACCAATGCAGACAATGCCCTCATGCGCCAGGATGCCAATTATACACAGCCCATCGGCAATATGCTGAATGGCACCGAAGCCGCCAATTTTTATCTTGCAAAACCATTTGTAGACCAGCTCAAAAATACCAACGATCCCCGTTTATCGGCTATCGCTATCCGTTATGTAGGCGCCACTTCGGGCAACGGGCAAACCGTTGCGGTGGGCTCTACCAACCCTGCCCAGCAGATAGGAATGCCCATGGGTTATGATAACGGAACCATTGTTGGCCGCGCTACCGCAGACGGCCTCGCAAGCTTTTATGATTACAGCCAGGCAGACAGGCGCCGCATTGTAAAAGTTTCTGCACCGGTGTTTTTTGTTACCGCTGCGCAAACCAACCTGCTGCTGGCAGAAGCCCGCTTCCGCGGATGGATTACCGCCGGAACCGCGGCACAGTATTTTGCAGATGGCATCCGCGCGCATATGGACCAAATGGCCGCCTATGACGCCGCGGCCGCTGTATCTGCCGCCAACCGCGATGCATATGTAACTGCCAACCCATTGGGCGGAGGTACAGAATTGCAGCAAATCAATACCCAGTATTGGATTGCCTCATTCCTGAACGGCCCCGAAGCTTTTGCCAATTTCAGGAGAAGCGGGTTCCCGGTTTTAACACCTAACCCTTATGGGCAACCGACAAACCCCGATGTTCCCAACGGAACTTTCATCAGGCGCATAACCTATCCTACATCCGAACTATCTGTTAATGCTGCCAATTTAAACGCCGCCATTACCAAACTTGGCCCGGATAAATTAAGTACCCGGGTTTGGTGGGATAAATAAGATGAGTAATCCGGATACTGAAAGATTATTATTAATATGATGTTGACTGCTGCTTATGTACCTGGCCTGCGCTGCAGGCCGGGTGCATATCTGTTTAAATTGTGATTAAATTATCCCATGCAGCAAAAAGGCGGTTTTTTTTTCTGAAATATACCGTTACTTAGTAATGCTGCCGAGGCGGCAATAAAACAATCCTTATTTACCATATACTTTAATTATTAAAAAATCCAGCACATGACTCCTTCACAAAAATTTTTAGAAAAGATTGGCCTCAAAGATCCCCTGCCCGCAGAAGAAGGAAATGTTAACAGTAAAAACCCGCCCGCAGAAAACAGCCGGCGAGAATTTTTTAAGAAATCAACCCTCGGTGGTATTGCATTGGGCAGCTCGTTTTTGTTTACACCCATAGAAGAAGTGGTTGCACAAACAACGCAAAAGGTTAACCGCTTTTCAAACCCATCTGACCTTAAGATTACCGATATGCGTTTCTGCGTTTTGCAAAACGTTGGCCGCACCCCGTTAATACGCATAGACACCAACCAGGGCATATATGGCCTGGGCGAAGTAAGAGATGGCGCAGATGAACGCTATGCACTGATGCTTAAAAGCCGCATCCTTGGCCAAAACCCCTGCAACGTAGAAATGCTGTTCAAATCCATTAAACAATTTGGCGGCCAGTCACGCCAGGCAGGCGGCGTTTGCGCAGTAGAAATGGCGCTGTGGGATCTTTGCGGCAAAGCATACAATGTTCCGGCCTGGCAATTGCTGGGCGGGCGTTACCGCGATAAAGTAAGGATGTATGCAGATACACCGGAAGCACCTACCATGGATGAATTTAAGGCCAAAATTAAAAACCGGCTGGAAACCCAGGGCATGACCTGGCTGAAAATGGACATCTCAATCGGCGAAATAAAAGACAAACCCGGCAACCTCGTAAACGGCAACTTCTGGGGCAAAAACCTCGGCCAGTGGAACGGTGGTTATATGGATTATGCCAATACAAAACACCCGTTTACCGGTATTCAAATAACTGAAAAAGGACTGGATGATATGGCCGCTATCATAGCCGAAGTACGTTCAGCCATCGGTTACGAAATACCACTTTCTTCTGACCACTATGGTCACTTTGATCTTAACAATGCCATCCGCTTTGGTAAAAAAGTAGAACAATACCGTTTGGCATGGCTGGAAGATATGGTGCCCTGGGAATATACAGACCAGTACAAAACCATGTCAGACGCCCTGGAAACACCGGTACTTACCGGTGAAGATATCTACCTGCTCAGTTCATTTAAGCCATTGATTGATGCCCATGCAGTAGACATCGTTCACCCGGACCTCGCTACTTCCGGCGGATTGCTGGAAACAAAACGTATAGGCGATTACGCAGAAGAAAAAGGAGTTGCCATGGCCATGCACTTTGCAGGTTCTCCCATCTCTTTTATGGCTAACGTGCATTGCGCCGCTGCCACCCAGAACTTCCTGGCGCTGGAACACCATTCTCTGGACAGCCCCTGGTGGGATACCATTGTAAAAACTACAGATGGGCGCAAGCTCTTTGAAAAAGGTTTTGCCAATGTTCCGTTAACCGCACCCGGCCTGGGACTGGAACTGATTGATGAAGAAGTGAAAAAACATTTATCACCCAACGACAAATCATATTTTGCCCCCACACCGGATTGGAACGACAAACGTTCTCACGACAGGCTGTGGAGTTAGTGGCCGGGAATTGGGAACGGTGAATCCGGAATTGGGTACAGCTGCCACCAATGTGGTTGCGCAAGCCCTGGTTCCGGATTCCTGGTGCCCAACTCCTAAAAAACACAAGCATGCATTATTACATCGGTATTGATATTGGTACAACTTCTACAAAGGCGGTGGCGTTTTCAGATAATGGAGACATCATGGCCAAAGAAGACATACCCTATCCTATCATGCATCCCTTTGCCAGTTACAGTGAACAAGATCCCGATGAAATATTTGAAGCCGTTGTAAACTGCATCGGCACAATTACAAAATCACTTGCAGCAGGTACACCGGTATTAATTTGTTTCAGTGCCGCCATGCACAGCCTGCTGCTGATGGATGAAAACAACCACCCCCTCACCAACTGTTTAATCTGGGCAGATAACCGCGCCAGCGAAATTGCAAACCAACTCCGCGAATCAGAAACCGGAGACGCATTTTATCATACCACCGGCACACCCATTCATGCCATGTCTCCCTTCTGCAAATTGATCTGGTTAAGAAAAAACCGGCCCGGTTTGTTTAATAAGGCTGCGCGCTTTATAGGCATCAAAGAATATGTTTTTTGCAGGTTGTTTGGCAAGTACCTGGTAGACACGTCTGTGGCATCCGCCACGGGCTTGCTCAATATCCGCACACTTCAGTGGGATGCAGATATACTGGATTATGCCGGTATTGCGCAGTCGCAACTCTCTGCAGTAACAGACGCTCATCACAAGGAATACCTGGCGGCCGGTTCAACATATTATAGTGACCAGCGATTGCAGCAGGTGCTCAAAACGCCATTTATTATAGGCAGCAGCGATGGGGCCCTGGCCAACCTGGGCACCGGGGCCACTGGCAAAACTTCTATGGCAGTGAGCGTGGGTACCAGCAGCGCAGTAAGAATGGTAACCAGCGAAGTGCATACAGATGATCAGATGCGCACCTTTTGCTATCATATTGCCAACAAAAGTTACATTACCGGTGGTGCCAGCAACAACGGCGCCGTAGTGCTGCAGTGGTATAAAGATTCGGTACTGCAAACAACTGAAAGCCACGAACAACTTTTTGAACAGGCCGCCCGTACAGATGCGGGCAGCAACGGCCTGTTGTTCATTCCATATATCATGGGAGAAAGAGCGCCGGTTTGGAATTCCGCTGCCAGCGGTGTTTTTTTCGGGCTCAACATCACCCATACCCGGGCGCACCATATACGGGCTATTATGGAAGGCATTGTTTATAACATGTATTGCATTGGCAAAGTGATCATGGAAAAACGTACCGTAACCGAAATACATGCTACCGGCGGTTTTACCAAAAGCCCCCTCTGGGTGCAAATGCTTTGTGATATGTTCAATTGCAGCGTACTGGTTTCCGGCGCAGTTGAAAGCTCGGCATTTGGCGCAGTAAAATTAGGAATGGAAGCATTGGGCATTCAAAAAAAATGGACCGCCAGGTCTGAAGAACGTTACGAACCCAATGCAATACAGCACCAGGTATACCTGCAGCAATTTGAAAAGTTTGAACGCCTGTATGAATTGCTCAAAAAAGAAATGGGAAGCAACCAGCGGCTGGCAGTAAGCCATTAAGGACTGGCAATCGGCTATTAGCTGTTAGCTGTTAGCTGTTAGCCCGTTTGCCGGTCTTACCTGGTGGTATTTCAATAAATGATATTGCCCCGTTCACCTTCTGCTTATACAATTCTGCGGCCTGCTGCAAGTGCAGGCTAACAGCTAATAGCTAACAGCTAACAGCTTCTCCCCCCCTGCTGCCAACTTGTCACTTTTCCGCGATTTTTTGCTTATCTTTGCCAGCCTAAAAAGTAAAATGCTGATGCAGGAATTGGTTGATAATAAGGTGCACGATGAAACCAGGCAGGGTGAAGCTTTTCTGCCGCAAACTTCAGCGGGTAAGGCTTTTCGCAAACATTTTTATATTGAAAGCTATGGCTGCGCCATGAACTTTGCAGACAGCGAAGTGGTAGCATCAATCTTACAGGATAACGGCTTTGGCGCCACCCGCAATGCAGAAGAAGCGGATCTCATTTTTATCAATACCTGCTCTATCCGCGAAAAAGCGGAGCAAACCGTAAGAAAAAGACTTACTGAATTCAGGAAACTGAAAAAACAAAAACCCGGCATGCTGGTAGGCGTACTTGGCTGCATGGCAGAAAGGCTAAAATCTAAGTTCCTGGAAGAAGAGAAACTGGTGGATATGGTGGTAGGCCCCGATGCATACCGTACACTACCGGGTTTGGTAGAAGAAGCAGAAACCGGACAGAAAGCCGTGAATGTAATGCTGAGCCGCGACGAAACCTATGCAGACATAGCCCCCATACGGTTAAACAGTAATGGCGTTACTTCTTTTGTAAGCATCATGCGCGGCTGTAATAATATGTGTGCATTCTGCGTGGTTCCTTTTACCCGCGGCCGCGAAAGAAGTCGCGATATGTTTTCAATAATCAATGAATGCGAAGACCTTTTCAGCAAAGGTTACCGCGAGGTAACCCTGCTGGGCCAAAATGTAGACAGTTATTACTGGGTAAACAGTAGCGGCAACGCCGTAACCTTTGCCATGCTGCTTGAAAAAGTGGCGCAGGTATCTCCCCTCTTGCGCGTACGTTTCAGCACCTCCCATCCAAAAGACATAACAGATGAAGTGCTGTTTACCATGGCCAAATACGAAAACATCTGCAATTATATTCACCTGCCGGTGCAAAGCGGCAGTACCCGCATACTGCAGCTAATGAACCGCACCTACACACGTGAATGGTATATTGCCAAAGTAAACCGAATTAAAGAAATACTGCCGGATTGCGGGCTGTCAACCGATGTGATCACAGGTTTTTGCACAGAAACAGAAGCAGACCACCAGGATACATTAAGCCTGTTCAACTATTGCCGTTATGACCTGGCCTATATGTATTTTTATAGCGAAAGGCCCGGTACACTGGCCGCGCGGCGGTATGCAGACGATGTACCCGAGAATGTGAAAAAAAGAAGGTTGCAGGAAATTATAGACATGCACCGCCTGCATTCACTGGAGAGTATGCAGCGCGATGTAAATAAAACTTTCAAAGTACTGATAGAAGGCAATTCAAAGAAAAGCGATCAATTTTGGGCGGGCAGAACAGATCACAACAAGATGGTGATATTTCCCAAAGAAAACCACCATTTAAACAAAGGCGATTACATACTTGTAAAAGTAGAAGAATGTACTGCAGGCACATTACTGGGAAAGATTTCGGGATAATGCAATTTCGGATTTCGGGATTTTGAGATGTAGAGATTTCTTTGAGTGAATCATTCTCAGCAAATCTCAAAATCCCTAAATCACAAAATCGCAAAATCTCAGAATCTCTAAATCTCAAAATCAGCAATCTCAAAGCCTTGATGTTAAAACGAATGAACCAATGGAGTTACAATCATTAAAAAACAGGTTTGGAATTATAGGCAATGCCCCCGCGCTGAATTATGCACTTAATGTAGCAGCGCAGGTGGCCAATACAGATTTGAGTGTATTGATCAACGGCGAAAGCGGTGTGGGTAAAGAATCATTCTCACTGATCATTCATGCACTTTCTGCAAGAAAACACAATCCGTTTATTGCCGTAAACTGCGGCGCTATTCCCGAAGGCACCATAGACTCAGAATTGTTTGGCCATGAAAAAGGTTCTTTTACCGGCGCAGTAGATAGTCGCAAAGGTTATTTTGAAACCGTTAACGGCGGTACCATATTCCTGGATGAAATTGGTGAAATGCCGCTGGGCACGCAGGCCAGGTTGTTACGGGTGCTGGAAAGCGGCGAGTTCATACGGGTAGGTTCCAGCAAAGTGCAAAAAACAGATGTTCGCGTTATTGCCGCTACCAATAAAGACCTGCTGGAGTTTACGCAAAAAGGAAAATTCAGGGAAGACCTGTACTACCGGCTCAACACTGTTCCTATACGCGTGCCTGCGCTGAGAGACCGCAAAGAAGATATTATTTTCCTGTTCCGGAAATTTGTGGTAGACTTTGCAGAACGCTATAAAACCACCCCCGTTCAGCTTGACGATGAGGCGAAAAATCTGTTAAATAACTACCCCTGGCCCGGCAATGTTAGGGAATTGAAGAATATTGCAGAGCAGTTGTCTGTATTGTCTGAAGAGAAACTAATCACCGCCGCTGCGCTGAGAAAATTTTTGCCAGACCATAATAGCAGCCGCCTTCCTGTACTGGCATCGGGCAAAACCAACCCAGCCAATGCAGAATTTGCAAATGAGCGCGAAATATTGTACAAACTTTTCTTTGACATGAAAAAAGATGTAACGGAATTGAAAAGAATGTTTGTAGATATTTTGCAGAACCCGGCCAATGCAGCCGCCGCAGCCAAATTTGCCAATGAATCGCTGTTCAGGGATCATGGCCAGGTAACTGAACTGCCGGCGCAGGTAATACAGCCAGCTTACCTGCAGGCTGCACCTTCTGCCAATGGCCAGCCCGTACTCATGAACAATGATGATATTCATAACCATGAAGAAGTAGAAGAATCACTCAATATCATGGACAAAGAAAAAGAGCTGATCATAAAAGCATTGAAAAAGCACCGCGGCAAAAGAAAAGATGCTTCGCTGGATTTGGGCATCAGCGAAAGAACCCTTTACCGCAAGCTGAAAGAATATGATATAGATGAATGATAAATGTGATGAATGTGATAAATGTGATAAATGTGTTGGATGGTTTGGGATGTCTGCGCTAAGTCACCGTGCATAAAGCTTTTCCAATTTAAAATTCAAAATTCGTCATTCAAAATAATATCCCCCATGCCATTCAATAAATACATCCTCTTTTTATCACTATGCCTGTTCTCTTTACTGGCTGGTGGTTGCCTGCACTACACCATGCGCGAATCTTCTATTCCGAAAGAAATAAAAACCATCCGCATAAATTTTATTGAGAATAAGGCGCGGTATGTAAACCCGCAACTCAGTCCGCAGTTAACAGAACGGCTGCGCCAGAAAATAAATAACCAAACAAACCGTACGCTGGTACAGGGAGACAATGCAGATTTTGATATCAGCGGCACCATTACAGATTACTCGTTTACCACCGCGGCTATCGCCAATAACCAAAGCGCCACCAATCGCTTAAATATTACTGTGCACATTAAGCTGGTAAGCCGCATAGATGATAAACAAAGCAAAGAAGAAGATGTTACCCGCAATTTCGATTTCAATGCCAATACCAGTATTGAACAGGCACAGATACAACTGAACGAAGAAATACTTAAAAACCTGAGCGACGAAATATTTAACCGGCTTTTTTCTAACTGGTAATTTGCAAGTATATTGCTGCTTATAAATATGCAGTCACCATTCGACAATATTGTTCAGCATCTTTTTCACCAGCCATCATTACTGTCTGTTACCGTAAGTGAGCTGGAACGCATGGCAGAACAGCACCCTTATTTTGCTGCCGCGCATTTTTTGTTGCTGAAAAAAATGCAGGATACCAGCCACCCGCAATTCAGCACCCAGTTGCATAAGACCACGCTGTATTTCAACAACCCCCTCTGGCTGCAGTTCCTGTTGCAACCGGAAAGAGTGCGCAATTTTACCGTGCTGGACAAAGCACCCTTTATCAGCAATGAAACGGCCCCGGAAGAACCCGCGGCCAGCATTGAAACCGAAACACCAGCAACTGAAACATATAACTACGCAGAAGCAACCACGGTGCCGGCAGAAACGGATTCCCAAAACAGCATCATGGATGTAATTACAGAAGTGTTTGAGGAATTGCCTGCGCCTGCTGTAATAACAGAGCAGGCCGCGGAATTTGCGGCACCAGAAGAAACAAGTGCCGCACCGGCACAGGCCGCAACAGCTGCACCAGAAGATGAAGCAGCCACCGCCCTTGCATTACAGCAATTGTATGATAGCGCAGACAATACCCGCATTCCGGTAGCAGCACCACAACCCAGCCCCGAAATGGCAGAAGAAGCTATCACCGCTATTGCCTTACAGGAGTTGTATGATGTTACCAACGTTAGCACAGAACCTGCCGCCGAAACAGTAACCAACCCGGAAATTACCGAAGCAGAAATTACCGCACTGGCATTGCAGGAATTGTACGATACCACGGTTGCTGCAGCAGCGCCCGGTGCCGCAAAGGAAACAGCAACACCAGCCGGTGAAGAACCATTGCAGCCGGCAGAAATCGAAACCGTGTCCGCCCTGCCGGATCAAAAACCCCTGCTCCGGATAATTGAAACCCCCGCCGCCGGGCAAGACATGTTGTTTGAGCCCTATCATACGGTGGACTATTTTGCAAGCCAGGGCATCAAACTCAGTAAAACTGAAACCGATGCAAAAGATCAGCTGGGCCGCAAGCTGCGAAGTTTTACAGACTGGCTGAAAACAATGAAAAAACTGCCCCAGGCTTCTGTAGAAACCATTTTGTCTAAAAACGATGAATCTAAAGTGGTGGCAGACGCCATTCATTCAATAGAAAATAAAGAAGTTATAACCGAAGCCATGGCGGAGGTATTTGAGAAACAGGGCATGGCAGAAAAGGCAGCAGAAGTATACCAGAAATTAAGTTTGCTAAATCCCGCCAAATCAGCTTATTTTGCAGCGAAAATTGAAGAGTTAAAACAGTAATTGTATGTTGATCTTATTTGTGATACTGATTGTTCTGGCCTGTGTGATTTTAGGCTTTATAGTATTGGTGCAAAACCCCAAAGGTGGTGGTTTGTCCGGTAGCATAGCCGGCTTCAGCAACCAGTTTATGGGTGTTAAACAAACTACAGACGTGCTGGAAAAAGGCACCTGGATATTTGCGATTATTGTAGCCTTGTTGTGTATTTTTTCTTCCGCATTTATTCCAAAGGCTGGTAACGGTTCTAACCTTGTAAATCAACTGGATACCAAGCCAAGAACTACACAGAGCGCGCCGGCACAACAGCCTGCAGCACCCGCCACAACCCCCAAAAAATAACCGGGCCGGCCCCGTATTATATTTTTACCGCCCTGTCTGCAAAGGCAGGGTTTTTTATTACATTGGAGCAGGTTTGCCGCAGGCTTCTGCCCTTACCCCGGCTTCCGGCACGCATAAAAAACTGTTGCCAAACGTTTTATTAAATATCCCTGTATGAGAAAAGCCATATTGCTGATATTGTTGATTGTTCTGGTTGCCGCGGCATGGCTGGGCTGGACATGTTTTGGGCCTGCCACCGCCTTTGAAGGCAAAAACTATTACCTGCACATAAAAACCGGCAGCACGTACAACGACGTTCAAAATACCCTGGCCCGGGACCATGTTATCAGCAGCCCTTCTTTTTTTAATATAGTGGCCGGTAAAGCAGGCTACCCCGGTAAAGTAAAAGCCGGTCTCTACAATATTAAAAAAGGAATGAGCCTGGTAAACATTGTACGCATGCTCAAAAACGGCCAGCAGGAACCGGTGAACCTCGTTATTACAAAATTGCGCACCCTGCAGGATCTGGCCTCTCTGGCGGGCCGCAAATTTGAGTGCGATTCTGCCACCTTCTTGCAGTTTATCAGCAATGCAGACTCATTAAAGCCATACCATTTAGACAGCAATACCGTAATGACAGCTGTGTTCCCCAACACCTATACTTATTTCTGGAACACCACTCCATCAAAAATATTCGCCAAATTCTTTAATCACTATGAAAATTTCTGGACGCCCGAACGCAGCAGCAAAGCCCGGGAGCATGGTTTAAACCCGCAAACAGCCTATATACTGGCCTCAATAGTAGAAGAAGAAACCAACAAAACGGAAGACAAAGGAAAGATAGCAAGCGTATACCTCAACCGCATTGAAAAAGGCATGCGTCTTTCTGCAGACCCTACAGTAAAATTTGCATTGCGCCAGTTTGGATTAAAACGCATCTACGAGAAACACCTGCTGGTAGAATCGCCCTATAATACGTACCGCAATGCCGGTTTGCCGCCCGGACCTATTTGTACACCTTCGGCCCAAACCATTGATGCAGTATTACAATCGCCCAAAACCAATTACCTGTATTTTGTTGCAAGGCCCAGCCTGGATGGTTATTCTAACTTTGCGGATAATTATACAGATCATTTAAAATTTGCCAAAGAATACCAGCAGGCACTAAATAAATTAATGGAGCAAAAGCAACCCGCCGCAGATAATCCTGCTCATTAATACAATGATAAAACTGGAGCGCATTATACGGCAATCGCTTGTGTTCAGGTTCCTGCAAAACCGGAGCAAAAACATTATTTTGCCCGGCTTCAATGGCGTGGCTTTGTACGATGTGGTAAATTTTTTTGTGCGGCAGGTGAAAAAAACCAGTCTTACAGAAAGGGCAGCCGCAGTTTCGTATAATTTTATCATGGCCATCCCGCCCATCTGTCTTTTTCTTTTTACACTGGTTCCGCATTTGCCCTTTATCAAAAAAAGATCATTGCAGTTTCAGTTAAATAAAATCATTACCGATATCATACCCGCTAAACAGCACAATAAAAACCTGATCAGCTTTGTAAACGGATTTTTAGACAACCCGCGCATAGGCTTGTTGTCTTTCGGTTTTATACTGCTGTTATTTTTTGGTTCTAACGGAATGATGGGCATCATGCGCTCGTTCAATAAAAATTATATGGGCGCGCGCAAACGCACCGGGTTAAAAAAACGGTGGATTGCCATCCGCCTCACCCTGCTCATTATGTTTTTGCTGCTGGCCTGTATAGTGTTATTGGTTACCCAGGGCCTGGTTTTAAAATGGATGGGTATCACCAATGCTGGCGTGCGCAATGTAATTGACTGGCTGCGGTGGCTGCTGATCATCGGCCTTATATTTTATTCCATTGCATTCATTTATAAATATGCGCCGGACATCAATAAAAAATGGAAACTCGTTTCTCCTGGTTCTATCCTGGCTACATCGCTGAGTATCATAGGCACGGTAGGCTTTTCGCTGTTTGTAAATAATTTTGGCAAGTACGATGCGTTATATGGGTCTATAGGCACTGTGATTGTGTTGATGAGTTTGATATACATAAATTCACTGATATTACTGGTGGGCTACGAACTGAATGTGAGCATCCACTCTTTGCAAATAATTGCGGAAGAAAGACTGGCAAGCCAGGCCACAGAAGCGCAGAACCAGGAAGCAGGGCCAGCCCCCGGGGCCGTTACTGGCAAATAATGGCGGTTTATAGCAGTAAAACGCGCTGCCAAACATCTTTTTGAAGGTTTTACCTGTCTGTTAATATAAAATATGCCTGTATGAAAAACGCATTGTTCTTTTTGGCGATGCCCTTGCTGCTGATTGCTTTCACCCGGGCACCGGAAGGGCTGCCCATTGGCGCCGATATGCCAAAGGCAGATGTAAAAATGAAAGATGTGAACGGCAGCCTTATTTCGCTGAAAGAAGCAGCCACACAAAACGGCCTGCTGGTTATGTTCAGCTGCAATACCTGCCCCTATGTAATCAAAAACCAGGGCCGCACCAAAGCCATTTGCAATTTTGCAAAAGAACAGGGCCTGGGTGTAATTGTTCTTAATTCTAACGAGGGTGGCAGAACAAACGGAGAATCGCTTGCAGAAATGCAGGCGTATGCAAACCAGCAGGAGTATAAATGGTATTATGCGCTTGACAGTGATAATTTGCTGGCCGATGCATTTGGCGCAAACCGTACGCCGGAATGCTTCCTTTTCAATAAAAACAATAAGCTGGTATACCATGGTGCAATTGACGATAGCCCGGCAGACCCCAGCCAGGTAAAACGCACCCACCTGAAACAGGCAATTACAGAAATGATGCAGGGCACCGAAGTAAGCATTAAAGAATCCCGTTCAGTAGGTTGCTCTATCCAAAGAAAAGGAAGTTGAGAGAGAGAGAGTTTACAGTTTAAAGTTTAGAGTTTAGAGTTTGCGCTTACCGGTTCTTAATTCTTAATTCTTAACTGCCACAAGCTCCTTTACATTTCTTTCAAACTGCAGCGGAGACATACCGGTTTCATAAAATTTGCGGTAGTTTTTTTTGTTGTTCACCATCAAGGTAGAAGGTATGGCCCCGCTCCAGCTGGAATCTATTTTTGGACAAAAAACATCTGCATTGCTTTCACTCAGCCACACAATGGGAACATCGTAATTTTTCTTGTCTGCAAAAGCCGCAATACGGGTGGGATAATAAGATTTTATATCAAGGCTTACCAGTAATAGCTCCACATTTCCCGGGTATTTTTGTTTAATGGTGGAAATGAAATACGGAATTTCTTCGTTGCACGACGCGCACCAGGTTGCCCAAAAACTCACCACCAGCGGTTTATCACTTTTAGCAATATAATTGCCCAGGTCTTCTACGCCCATTTTTGTAACCTGCTGGGCAAAAATGTAAACCTGGGCCAGTAAAAAAAACAATACCAAAAAATAACGCTTCATGCCAACCTTTTTGTAATTCATTCATAAAACCCCCATTCCTTCAACAGGGTATTGTACCGCTCATCTCCCAAAGCCCGGCTGGCATAATGCCCGGCCAGGGTTTTTTGCCGCATTGCTTCATATAGCGTAACGGCGCAGGCTACGGAAATGTTCAAAGACTTTATAATTCCGGCCTGCGGAATAATAAAATTTCCATCTGCCATGGCCCTTATTTCATCGCTCACCCCGGCATGCTCATTGCCAAAAACCAGGGCTATAGAGCCTGTAAAATCAATATCATGCAAAGCTATTGCATCGCTGCTGAGGTGGGTGGTTAAAATTAAACTGTAATTACGGCGCAAATGCGCGAAACATTCCGCGGCATCTGTAAACTGGTGGATGGTAAGCCATTTTGCGGCGCTGGAAGAACTTTTTTGTCCCCATTTTTTATGCCGGGCAATGCGGGTATTCAGCACATAAATATCCTGTATACCAACGGCATCTGCGGTTCGCATAACCGCCGAAATATTGTGCGGATCAAACACATTCTCCAGCACAACAGTAATGTTATTTTGCCGTTTATTGAGTACGGAGAGCAACCGCTCATGTCTTTCTGGCGTCATTGTATCAGATCCGTGGGTTTTTATTCAGAAAATTATGTTTAAAACTAGATAAAATATTTTAAAACGGTTTCCCCCTATCTTGCAGAAACTGAAACCAGCATTTACTGCTTCCGCAGCAATTAAATATCCATAAAAACCATGCTTCGCAAAATTGTCAAAATAACCCTTATTACCCTGCTTGTTTTAATTGGAATGGCATTTGCCGCGCCTTTTGTTTTTAAAGGAAAAATCACCGAACTGGTAAAAAAAGAAATCAATAACCACCTGAACGCAAAGGTTGATTTTGGCGCAGTAGACATTTCCTTTTTCCGCCATTTTCCCAAAGTTGCACTGGGGCTGGATAATTTGCAGGTAACTGGCATCAATGAATTTGCCGCAGACACCCTGTTTGCTGCAAAAAAAATAGACGCTGCAGTAAACATTATGAGCGTTATCTCAGGAAGCGAATACAAGATATATTCCATCTCAGCAGATGAACCGCGCATACACGCCATCGTTACCAGGGCAGGCAAAGCCAACTGGGATATTGCAAAACCAGATACAGCAGCTGCACAACCCCAAACTGCACAGCAGCCTTTCCGCATGAACCTGCAGTCCTACAGCATACACAATGCATATATAAAATACGATGATGCCGCCAGTAATATGAGCACAGAAATAAGCGGGCTTAACCATTCCGGCAGCGGAGATTTTACCGCAGACGTTTTTACGCTCGCCACCAAAACCACGGCCGATGCGGTAAACTTTAGCTATGGCGGCGTTCCATACCTCTCAAAAACAAAAGCAAGTATAGATGCAGATATACAGGTAGACAATAAAACCAATAAATACAGTTTTACCGCCGGAAAGCTTGCATTGAATGAATTGAAGCTGAACACGGAAGGGTTTTTTCAGCTGGTAAATGACAGTGTTTACAATATGGACATTAAGTACGATGCGCCTTCTACCAATTTCAAAAATATTTTATCGCTGATACCCGTAATATACCAGAAAGATTTTGCCACGGTAAAAACCAATGGCAAAGCACTCTTCAACGGCTTTGTAAAAGGCCGCTACAGTGCCAGCGAGCTGCCCGCGTATAAACTAAACCTGGATGTACAGGATGGATTCTTCCAATACCCGGACCTGCCAAAACCGGTTCAGCACATCAACTTTTCTGTAACCGTAGACAATCCCGATGGCGTTACAGATCATACGGTAGTAAACATTCCCCGCGGGCATATAGAAATGGACAACGACCCGTTTGATTTTCGCCTGCTGCTGAAAACGCCGGTGAGTGATATGTTTATAGATGCCGCAGCAAAAGGCAAGCTGGATTTATCAAAGGTTGCACAATTGGTGAAACTGGAAGCAGGCACCAAACTTGCCGGGCTGCTGAATGCAGATGTAAACATGAACGGGTACATGAGCGCCATCGAAAAAAAACAATACGAAAAATTCAATGCCGCCGGCAATGTTCAGCTCAGCAATTTTTTATACGCATCCAAAGATTACCCTGATGGTGTGCAACTGAATTCATTGCTTGCCAGCTTTAATCCGCGCAATGTTACCTTAACAGATCTGAGAGGGCAATACCTCAAAACAAATTTCACCGCCAATGGCACCATAGATAACCTGCTGCCATACGCACTGCAGAACCAGTCGCTCACGGGTTTGCTGAATATAAAAGCAGACCAGGCAGACCTCAACAGCTGGATGGGCACATCTGCCGATACCAGCACAAAAGGCCAGCCTGCTGCAGCACCATTTGCCGTGCCGGCCAACCTTAATTTTATCGTAAACGCCGCGGTTGATAAAGTGCATTACGACAAAATAGATCTCAACCAGCTTTCCGGTTCACTGGTGCTCAAAGATGAAACAGTAAAAATGCAAAATATTGCCGCCAGCCTGCTGGATGGCACCATGATCGTAAATGGATCCTACTCTACCAAAACAGACAAAAAGAAGCCGGATATCAGCCTGAGTTATGATGTAAAAGGGTTTGACGTAGAAAAAACATTTACCGCATTCAACACCGTGCAAAAATTAATGCCCATCGGAAAATTTCTATCGGGCAAACTTAGTTCGCAATTAAGCTTTACCGGTAAACTGGGAGATAATATGATGCCCGATCTTTCATCACTTACCGGCAACGGAAACCTGTTGCTCATTGAAGGCTTTCTGAAAAAATTTGCACCCGTAGAAAAACTGGCAGCACTGCTGAACGTAAAAGAACTGGAAGCGTTTTCATTGAAAGACATAAAAAATTATATTGAATTTGCCAATGGAAAAGTGATGGTAAAACCCTTCAAATTAAAAGTGAAAGAGATAGAAATGGAAGTGGGTGGCATGCATGGTTTTGATCAGTCGCTCGATTACCTCATTAATATGAAAATACCGCGCGCACTCATGGGCAATAATGGCAATGCATATGTAAATAACCTGGTAAGCCAGGTAAACAGCAAAGGCGTTCCGCTGAAGCTGGGAGATTTTATTAACCTGAAAGTAAACATGGGTGGAAGCATTACCAACCCGGTATTGAAAACCGATCTTAAGCAATCTGCCGGCTCACTGGCAGAAGATTTAAAACAACAGGCAACTGATTTTGCAAAAGCAAAAATAGACAGCACCCGGCAGGCTGTTACCAGCGCGGTGAAAGACACCATTGCTTCACTAAAAAAGCAAGCAGTACAAACTGCGGGCGATGAACTGAAAAAACAATTGTTCGGAAAAACAGATTCCGGTACCGCTGCAACGGATGGCAAAAAGAACATTGGCGAATCTGCTAAAGGCCTGCTGCAAAACATCAATCCATTTGGAAAAAAGAAAAAAACACAGGATACCACACAACACCAATAGCTGCATGGCTTAATGAACATACCTGAAAGTTGCGGCGATTGATCGTCCGCAACTTTTCTTTTTTCAAACATTTCTACCTCTATTAATATTTTAGGTGAAGTTGATTTTTGGTGAACAAAAAATCAAAAATACCCGGATAGTGGTACGCGTTGTATTATGATTTTCTCATATTTTTGTTGCTACACGTTTCCACTTACCCCTATCTGCAATATCCCATTCAAACGACCTTCCAGCGAGGCTGCCGCCAAACGCATTCACCTGTTTTGCACTTACCAATTACTGAGTAAGGCCGGAGCGGGCACACGTAAATGGGCAAATTACCATGAAAAGAATTGTACTCCTTATTCTATTATGTTGTTACGGTATTGCACAAGCGCAAACAATTTTTGATCCCAATGATCCCGTGATTACATACAATCCTGCAGCGCCTGCAGGTTCACAGAGTAACCCCAACCAGGCCTTCGGCTACAACATCATTAAGTGGGTGCGTACGGTGAGAATGTCTTACAACACAGACCGCTACAAGTGTTATATGATAGGCAATATTCCTTTCCGTTTGCGATTCCCGGATTCTTACAACCCAACAGCAAACGATGGAAAAAAATATCCTGTCATGCTTTTTTTTCATGGCGGCGGAGAAGCAAGTGCCAACACGCGCGACAATGAATTTCATTTGCTGAACGGCGGTTCTACATTTCCTGAAAAAATTTTTTATGGTACGCAGGATGCTTTTATTCTTTTTCCACAAAGCCGCAATGTTGGATGGGACAATAGCTACTATGTGCCCATGAATATTGTGATAGATTCACTGATCAAGAATTGCAAGGCAGATGAAGACCGTGTGTATTCCATGGGTTTGTCTATCGGCGGTTTTGCAGCCATGGATTATTCTATACAATATCCAAAACGCGCTGCTGTAATCATTCCCAATTCACCTGTATTCCTTTCCGGGTATGCACCTTCGTTTGCATCTTCTATACAGATTCCGCTGTGGATGGGCAACGGAGGCCAGGATACCAATCCGGACCCCGCAACCGCGGAGAGTTTTGTAAACGGTTACCGTGCATTGGGTGGCGATTTGTATTGGAGTTTTTACCCGCGGCAGGGGCATGTAATGTGGGATTACCAATGGGCGGAAGAACCCAATTACAGCAACCGCATGGCATTATCGCACAAGGCAAACCCCCTCGTATATTTCAATAACCGGTTTTTTTGCCCCGGTTCGCCGGTTTCTTCGCGCATGGCAATAACCCCGGGCTTTTTTGCTTATCAATGGAGCAAGAATGATATTATTATTTCCGGCGCAACATCCAACGAATATATTGCTACAGATTTTGGAACTTACAAAGCGCGTTTCAAAAGAACGGCTACTTCAGATTGGTCGGCCTGGTCTCTGGACCCCGCAGTGGTAGTGCCCGTATGCCCGCCCGTTGTGGGTACCGGAACAGGCCTCAACGGAAATTATTACAATAATACCACCCTCACGGCGCCGGTTACCCTCAACCGTTTGGACCCCGCCATGAATCTTGCATTTGAAAATGGTTCTATACCCGGGCCCGGTTTGCCCAGCACCAACTATTCTGTACGGTGGACGGGTAAGATTCAACCGCAGTTCACAGAAACATATACCATCTATACAAAGAGCGATGATGGTATACGCCTTTGGATAAATGGCGTATTGCTGATTGATAATTATGTAGACCACGGCATTACAGAAAACCAGGCAAATTTTTCTTTCATTGCCGGCCAGAAATATGATATCAAAATTGAGTACTACAACCGCAACGGTGCCGGTACCATGTTTTTAAAATGGAGCAGTGCCAACACGGTAAAACAAATGGTGCCCACCAAACAGCTTTACCCCGATGGCACCGGTGACCCCGCTGCGCCGGTATGCACCACCAATATTTCTCCGGCAAACAATGCAACGCTGCCCACTGCTACCAATGCTTCTCTAAGCTGGAATGCCCAGGCACTGGCCGGTTCTTACGATGTGTATTTATGGTCTGGCGCCACACCACCTGCAACGCCCACAGCCAATGTTAGCACCACTACTTACAATGCATTTGGTTTAACACCCGGCACTACATACAAATGGTATATTGCACCGCGCAATGGCACAGGCGTTGCCACTGGCTGCGCAACTGCCAATACCAGCACTTTTACCATTAACCCCTTCCCGCCCGCCTGCGTTACCAATTTAACACCCGGCAACGGAAGTACCACCGCCAGCGGCACCAGCGCCAGCTTTACCTGGGAAGCTGCGCCCACTGCCACTTCGTATGATTTGTATTTGTGGACGGGCGCCACGCCACCTGCCTCACCAACGGCAACCGTTGCCACACCTGTATATAATGTAAATAATCTATTGCCATCTACCGTGTACTTCTGGTATGTGGTCCCTAAAAATGCAAGCGGGCCCGCTACTGACTGTAACCTTTACAATAAAACAGGTTTCACCACTGCTGCCGGCGCACCCACCGTTCCGGCCTGCGTTAGCAATATTGCGCCTGCTAATGGCGCCAGTATTGCAACCCAAACTACGGCCAGCCTTAGCTGGAATACGGCTGCTACCGCAACTTCTTACGACGTTTATATATGGACCGGCGCTACGCCCCCTGCCTCACCAACCGCAAACGTTGCCACCAATTCTTATAATATTGGTTCATTAACGCCGGCAACTACATACAACTGGTATGTTGCACCACGCAACGCCAGCGGCCCTGCAACAGGTTGCGATGTTGCCAATAAAACAACGTTTACTACTGCGGCAGTTGTAATACCGGTGCCCGGCTGTGCTACCAATACTTTACCCGTTAATGGCGCTACCCTTGCTACACAAACTACAGCGGCCTTAACATGGAGTACGGTAGCCAATGCTACTTCTTATGATGTGTATTTGTGGACAGGTGCCACACCACCTGCAACACCCACCGCCAATGTTGCCACCACCAGTTACAATGCAACCACACTTACCGCAGGTACTTTGTACAACTGGTATATTGTTCCAAAAAATGCCGGTGGTACTGCGGTTGGCTGCAACGCCAATGCCAGCACGTTCACCACTGCCCCGCCCGTGCCCGCTTGTGTAACCAATACGCTGCCGGCCAACGGCGCAGTACTGGCCACGCAAACAACCGCTGCACTCAGCTGGCCTGCGGCTGCAACCGCTACGTCTTACGATGTGTATGTATGGACAGGCGCCACGCCCCCGGCAACGCCAACAGCTACCGTTGCGGTAACTAACTATAATGCCACCACGCTAACTGCAGCCACGCTGTACAACTGGTATATTGTACCGCGCAATGCCAGCGGGCCGGCCACCGGTTGCGATCTTTCTAACAAAACTACATTTACTACCGCGGCTGTTGCGGCACCGGCCTGTGCTACCAACCTTTCGCCGGCCAATGCAAGTATTATTGCAACTGAAACAAATGCTGCACTCTCCTGGTCTTCTGTAGCCACCGCTACGTCTTACGATGTATATGTGTGGACAGGAGCTGCACCACCTGCTTCGCCCACCCTGAATGTAAGTGTACCTTCGGCCAATGTACCCGGCCTCACCGCAGCTACATTGTACAATTGGTATATAGTGCCCAAAAACGCAAGCGGAGCTGCAGCCGGTTGCGATGTTTCAAATAAATCAACTTTCACCACAGCAACAGCCGCGGTAACAGTACCCAATTGTGCCGTTAACAATACACCTGCCAATGGCAGTACCATCCTTACCCAAACCAGCGCTGCATTAACCTGGGGCGCGGCCGCCGGCGCAACTTCGTATGATATATATATCTGGACAGGTGCTGTACCTCCTGCATTGCCCGTTGCCAATGTTGCCACTACCAGCTACAATGCAGGCAGCCTTACTGCCAATACATTGTATAACTGGTACGTTGTTCCCCGGAATGCAGGTGGCCCGGCTACGGGTTGCGATCTCAGCAGTAAATTTACTTTTACCACCGCGGCCATACCAGTTCCCCTTTGCGTTACCAACACTTCTCCGGCCAATGCCGCAGTACTGGGTACGCAAACAACTGCCACGCTTACATGGCCTGCAGCAGCCGGGGCTACATCTTATGATATATTCCTCTGGACAGGTGCGGTTGTGCCCACCACCCCCGTTGGCAATACAAGTGCAACCACATATAACGCAATTGGGTTAACAGCCGGTACTTCATACAACTGGTATATTGTTCCAAAAAATAGCAGCGGTGCAGCGGCTGGTTGTGATTTGTCAAATACAACCACTTTCACTACTGCATCCATACCAGTGCCAACCTGCGTAACCAATACTGGCCCGTCCGATGGTGCCAACCAGGGTATCAACAACAGCGTAACGCTGTCATGGACAAGCGCGGCAGGTGCAACCTCGTATGATGTGTATATCTGGTCTGGCGCTGTGGCTCCTTCAACACCCGTAGCCAATGTAGCGGCGGCGCCCTACCTGGCCACCGGCCTTGCGGCAGGCACCACGTATAACTGGTACATTGTGCCCCGGAATGCGGGCGGACCAGCCGTTGGTTGCAGCGCTAATGCTACCGCGTTTACTACCAACTTTCCGCGGCCACTTTGTGTAACCAATACCAGTCCGGCAAACGGCTCGGTGCTGGCCACACAAACCACTGCCACACTTACATGGCCGGCAGCTGCCAATGCAACCTCGTATGCGGTATTTTTATGGACGGGCGCTACACCTCCTGCCCTGAGTACAGCCACTGTAACTACAACCAGTTACGCTGCCACTTCATTAACACCCGGTACCACCTACAACTGGTATATTCAACCGATTAACTTAACCGGTGGCGCCACCGGCTGCGAAGCCGCCAATACCACCAGCTTCACTACCGCAGCCGTTGTAATACCGGTGCCGGGCTGTGCCACCAATACATTACCTGCCAATGGCGCTACCCTTGCTACACAAACCACTGCGGGTTTAACCTGGAGTACGGTAGCCAATGCTACGTCTTACGATGTGTATTTGTGGACAGGCGCTACACCCCCCGCAACCCCAACGGCAAACGTTGCAACCACCAGCTACAATGCAACCACACTCATACCAGGTACTCTGTACAACTGGTATATTGTTCCAAAAAATGCATCCGGTGCTGCAACAGGTTGTGATCTTTCCAACAAATCAACCTTTACAACAGCTGCTATACCGGTACCGGCTTGCGTAACCAATACATCCCCTGCAAATGGTGCTGTACTGGCAACACAAACAACTGCCGCGCTTACATGGCCTGCTGCCGCAACGGCAACATCTTATGATGTGTATTTGTGGACAGGCGCCACACCACCTGCAACACCCACCGCCAATGTTGCAACCACCAGCTACAATGCAACCGCCCTTATTGCGGGTACTTTGTACAACTGGTACATCGTTCCAAAAAATGCATCCGGTGCTGCAACAGGTTGTGATCTTTCCAACAAATCAACCTTTACAACCGCTGCTATACCAGTGCCGGCTTGCGTAACCAATACATCGCCTGCAAATGGCGCTGTACTGGCAACACAAACAACCGCAGCACTTACATGGCCCGCTGCCGCAACGGCAACATCTTATGATGTGTATTTGTGGACAGGCGCTACCCCACCCGCAACCCCAACAGCAAACGTTGCTACCACCAGTTACAATGCAAGCGCCCTTACTGCGGGTACATTGTACAACTGGTATATTGCACCAAGAAATGCAAGCGGTGCAGCTACAGGTTGTGCAGTATCAAACAAAACAACGTTTACTACTGCCAGCGCCGGTGCTACACCAGGACTGGGCACTGGCTTGCAGGGTGTGTATTACAACGGCACCGCCTTTGCGGGCACGCCATTGCTTACGCGCATAGACCCCACCATCAATTTTGAGCTCACCTACGCTACCGTACTCTCACCCGCGCCGGGTATAGTGCCGCAGGATAATTATTCTGTACGGTGGACAGGACAGGTAAAAGCACAGTTTACTGAAACCTATACATTCTATACACTGAGCGATGATGGCATCCGCCTTTACGTGAACGGCGTGCAGCTGGTAAACAATTTTGTGAACCAGGGCGCTACCGAAAAGAGCGGTACCATTTCATTGGTGGCCGGCCAGAAATACGATATACTTATTGAATACTTTGAAGGTACCGGCGAAGCTGTTACCAAATTATCATGGAGCAGTGCCAGCACACCAAAAGCCATTGTTCCGCAATCACAATTGTACCCGCCGGGTTTTGTAGACCCAACTGTACCCGGATGTACCAGCAATACAAGCCCTGCAAACGGCAGCACCATTGCTACCGCACTCACGGCAACGCTTGGCTGGAACAGCGCACCGGATGCAACATCGTACGATGTGTATATCTGGACGGGTGCCACACCACCGGCAACACCCACTGCAAATGTTGCCACCACCAGTTACAATGCCAGCGGCCTTACTGCAAACACATTGTACAACTGGTATGTAATACCTAAAAATGCCGTGGGCAGTGCCAGCGGTTGCTCCGGCAACAGCACCAGCTTTACCACCGGTGCACCGCCACCCGTATGTACCAGCAACCTGTTGCCCGCCAACAATGCCGTGCTGGGTACTGCAAACACAGCCTCACTGTCATGGACAGCCGCAGCAACTGCAACGTCGTACGACGTATATATCTGGACAGGCGCCACACCACCGGCAACACCCACGGCAAATGTTGCCACCACCAGTTACAATGCAACCGGCCTCACCGCAGGTACAACGTATAACTGGTATGTATCACCGAAAAATGCCGGCGGCAACGCAACTGGGTGCAATACCAGCCAGACTGCGTTTGTAACGGCTGCTGCACCGGCGCCACCCTGCACCATCAATACGTCACCGGCAAACAATGCCACCATTGCAACGCCAAATACAGCGGCGTTGAGCTGGAACACAGCGTTGAACGCCACTTCTTACGATGTGTATGTTTATACCGGTGCCACACCACCTGCATCGCCCACTGCCAATACTACACTCGCCAGTTATACTGCTACCGGCCTTACACCGTCTACGGTATACAGCTGGTTTGTAGTTCCTAAAAACGCTGCAGGCAGCGCAACGGGTTGCGGCACATCGGCCCGCACCAGTTTCAGCACCAGTGCACCGGCAGCAGGTACCGGTTTACAGGGCGTGTATTACAACGGCACCGCCTTTGCGGGAACGCCATTGCTAACACGCATAGACCCCACCATTAATTTTGAGCTCACCTACTCTACCGTACTCTCGCCCGCACCGGGTATTGTGCCGCAGGATAATTATTCTGTGAGGTGGACAGGACAGGTAAAAGCGCTTTACAGCGAAACCTATACATTCTACACACTGAGCGATGATGGCATCAGGCTGTATGTAAACGGTGTACAGCTGGTAAACAATTTCATAAACCAGGGCGCTACCGAAAAGAGCGGTACTATTTCACTGGTGGCCGGCCAGAAATATGATATCCTTATTGAATACTTTGAAGGTACCGGCGAAGCTGTTACCAAATTATCATGGAGCAGTGCCAGCACACCAAAAGCCATTGTTCCGCAATCACAATTGTACCCGCCGGGTTTTGTAGACCCAACTGTACCCGGATGTACCAGCAATACAAGCCCTGCAAACGGCAGCACCATTGCTACCGCACTCACGGCAACGCTTGGCTGGAACAGCGCACCGGATGCAACATCGTACGATGTGTATATCTGGACGGGTGCCACACCACCGGCAACACCCACTGCAAATGTTGCCACCACCAGTTACAATGCCAGCGGCCTTACTGCAAACACATTGTACAACTGGTATGTAATACCTAAAAATGCCGTGGGCAGTGCCAGCGGTTGCTCCGGCAACAGCACCAGCTTTACCACCGGTGCACCGCCACCCGTATGTACCAGCAACCTGTTGCCCGCCAACAATGCCGTGCTGGGTACGGCAAACACAGCCTCACTGTCATGGACAGCCGCAGCAACTGCTACTTCTTATGATGTGTATATCTGGACGGGCGCCACACCACCGGCCACACCCACGGCAAATGTTGCAACCACCAGTTACAACGCCACCGGCCTCACCGCAGGTGCAACGTATAACTGGTATGTATCACCGAAAAATGCCGGCGGCAGCGCAACTGGGTGCAATACCAGCCAGACGGTATTTGTAACAGCAGCTGCGCCGGTTCCGGCATGTACTGTAAACACCTCGCCGGCTAATGGCACCGTGCTGCTTACTTCCAATTCGGCCGCCTTGGCCTGGAACAGTGCGCTCAATGCCACTTCTTACGATGTGTATGTGTATACAGGTGCTACGCCGCCCGCATCGCCCACGGCCAATGTTACCGGTACCACATATAATGCATCCGGCTTAACCGTGGGCACGCTGTACAATTGGTTTGTGGTTCCAAAAAATGCTGCAGGCAGTGCTACCGGATGCGGAACTGCTGCCAAAACAACATTTACCACCGCCAGTGAGCCAGATGGTACCGGCTTGCAGGGTGTATATTATAACGGCACCGCCTTTGCGGGCACGCCATTGCTCACCCGCATAGACCCCACCATTAATTTTGAGCTCACCTACTCTACCGTACTCTCACCCGCACCGGGTATTGTGCCGCAAGATTTCTATTCTGTACGGTGGACGGGGCAGGTAAAAGCGCAGTTCACAGAAACATACACTTTCTATACAGTGAGTGATGATGGCATCCGCCTGTATGTAAACGGCGTGCTGCTGGTAAACAATTTTGTGAACCAGGGCGCTACAGAAAAAAGCGGTACCATAGCGCTGTTAGCCGGGCAGAAGTACGATATTGTTATTGAATATTATGAAGCAACCGGCGAAGCGGTTACCAAATTATTATGGAGCAGTGCCAGCACGCCAAAGGCCATTGTGCCACAATCTCAGTTGTACCCGCCGGGTACAGGTGGCGCAGGTTTGCGCGTAGCTGCCAGTACTGATTCTTCCGGTACCAACCTTAGCACCCAGGTAACAAGCCTGGCGGCAACAACGCAGCCGGCACTCAGTTCTACTGTTAGCCCCAACCCGGTAAGGCCCGGCCAAACCGCTAAGCTGGAGATAAACAGTGACAAACCCGGCAACGCCAATATCAGTATCATAAACGCCAGCGGGTTTGTTATCAGCACCCAAAAAGTGAACCTGGTAACGGGCATCAATACCGTAAACGTAAATACATCGGCACTGGGGCTGGGCTTTTATGTGATAAATATTACTGGCGGCGCGCTGCCGGTAAACCTAAAACTAATGGTTGAATAACCAGTTAAACCCATTCTATATCCGGGGGCCACTGCGGTGGCCCCTTTTTTTTGCAGCAGGTGCACAGCGCCGCAAGTGGCCGCTGTACTTGGCCGGCATCATAAAATGACTTTTGTAACATCTTATAACAATTGAAGGGGCGCCCCGCCCTGCGCGGCTATTTTCCGGAACCTGTTAAAGCAGAAACACCGGCGTATTTTTATGGGCGCGGCAGGCATGCAAGACCTGCAAAAATTTAGAGGTAAACTGGTATTTTAATGGCCTTTACCCTATTTTTGCATCCCTGAAAATCAATCAAAGACAACAAAAAACACTATGAACAATTTGTTTTACCTGGTTCCGGCTATGGGTATTATCGGCCTTTTGTTTACTGCGGTAAGAAGCGCCTGGGTATCTAAGCAGGACGCGGGAAATGATCGCATGCGCGAGATTTCTAAATACATTGCAGAAGGTGCGATGGCTTTCCTGAAAGCCGAGTACAAGATCCTCTCTTATTTTGTTGTCATTGCAGCTTTATTACTGGGTTTCATGGGTTATTCTAACCCTAAATCACATCCCTCCATTGCCATTGCATTTATTATTGGCGCAGTTTTCAGTGCGCTGGCAGGTTTTATTGGCATGCGCATCGCTACAAAAGCCAACGTACGTACGGCACATGCTGCACGCACCAGTTTGGCCAAAGCACTGGCCGTGTCCTTTACCGGTGGCAGTGTAATGGGCCTGGGTGTTGCGGGTTTGGCGGTATTGGGCCTTGGCGGGCTTTTCATTATCTTAAAAATGATTTTTGCACCGCAATCCGGGGTAGACAGCGAAGAAATGGAAAGAACCATTGAAATTCTCACCGGTTTTTCACTGGGCGCAGAATCCATAGCGCTGTTTGCACGTGTGGGCGGTGGTATTTATACAAAGGCTGCCGATGTGGGCGCAGACCTGGTGGGTAAAGTGGAAGCCGGCATTCCGGAAGATGACCCCCGCAACCCCGCCACCATTGCAGACAACGTGGGCGATAACGTAGGCGATGTGGCAGGTATGGGGGCCGACTTGTTTGGTTCTTATGTTGCTACCGTACTTGCCACCATGGTACTTGGCAGGGAAACCAATGCTGCAGATGATGCTTTTGGCGGGCTGTCTCCCATTTTATTGCCCATGCTCATTGCTGGCCTGGGTATCATATTTTCTATCATAGGAACTTTTTTTGTACGCATTGCAGAATCTGCCGGTAACAGCACAACTGCCGTACAAAAAGCATTGAATATGGGCAACTGGGGATCTATTGTTTTAACTGCAATAGGCTGTTATTTCCTGGTAAATTATTTATTGCCCGGCACCATGACGCTCCGCGGCCACCAGTTTACCAAACAGGGCGTTTTTGGGGCCATTATAGTGGGCCTTGCTGTGGGCACACTCATGAGCATGATTACAGAATATTACACTGCCATGGGCAAACGCCCGGTTAAAAGCATCATCCGGCAATCGTCTACCGGTCATGCCACCAATATCATTGGGGGTTTGGCAATGGGTATGGAAAGTACTTTTTTACCGATACTGGTACTGGCATCGGGCATTTATATGAGCTTCTGGTGTGCGGGTCTTTACGGGGTTGCCATTGCAGCTGCCGGTATGATGGCTACTACCGCCATGCAACTGGCTATAGATGCGTTTGGCCCCATTGCAGACAATGCAGGTGGTATTGCCGAAATGAGCGAATTACCAAAAGATGTACGCGAGAAAACAGATATACTTGATGCTGTAGGTAATACCACAGCAGCCACCGGTAAAGGTTTTGCCATTGCATCTGCTGCACTTACCGCCCTGGCATTGTTTGCCGCATTTGTGGGCATATCTGGTATCACCGGCATCGATATTTATAAAGCCCCGGTGCTGGCAGGCTTATTTGTTGGGGCAATGATACCTTTTATCTTTTCTTCATTGGCCATCCGTGCCGTGGGCGAAGCAGCTATGTCTATGGTGGAAGAAGTAAGACGCCAGTTCCGTACCATTCCGGGTATCATGGAAGGTACCGGCAAACCGGAATACGATAAATGCGTGGCCATTTCTACCGATGCCTCTATCCGGAAAATGATGTTGCCCGGCGCCATTGCTATCTTATCTCCATTGGCAATTGGTTTTGGTTTTGGTCCGGAAGTTCTGGGCGGTTTCCTGGCAGGCGCTACCGTTAGCGGCGTACTCATGGGTATGTTTCAGAACAATGCCGGCGGTGCATGGGACAATGCAAAGAAATCTTTTGAAAAAGGCGTAGAAATCAACGGCCAGGTATATTATAAAGGTTCAGACCCCCACAAAGCGTCTGTAACCGGAGATACCGTGGGCGATCCTTTTAAAGACACCTCCGGCCCTTCTATGAATATCCTGATTAAACTGATGTCAATCGTTTCGCTGGTGATAGCGCCCACCCTGGCTGTAATGTATCATACCGATACCGTTGCCGCTGTAACTAAAGAAAAAAAGGTGGAGATGAAAATAACCGGCAACGCAAAAGATGCAGACGGGGTAAATATTACCCTCAGCAGCAATGATCCAAAAAACGAAATGGAAAAATTCATTGCTGCTTTGCAGGCAGATAAGATGGATGATCATGGCAATCTTTCTGTGGAACTAAAACAGGGTGAATTATCGATCAATGGTAAGAAACAGCCTGCCGGAATATTAAAAAAATATGAGCAGTATTTGGGCGAAAAAAAAGATTTGAATTTTTCCTTAAAAATTGAAGAGAAATAATATATTCGCACCGCATTAATTAGGTACATAATACCGATAAGCCCGTTGTTTCTACATCGGGCTTATTTTTTTTATTTCCGCTCATATCTGCAACATCTCCCCCTTCAGGCGTCGTTTTATAGGTTGTTAACAGTGGTGAAAAAAAGATCATTTGGCATTACGAAAATGATCGTATATTAGTGTCAAAGTATTAAATATGTCAGCACCCAAAAATGTGAAACCTACCGAAGGCGAATTGGAAATTCTGCGGGTAATCTGGGAAAAAGGTTTGGCCAGTGTACGGGATGTGCATGAAGAACTGGCAAAGACCAAAGACGTGGGTTATACCACCACCTTAAAGCTCATGCAGATTATGAACGACAAGGGTTTGGTGAAAAGAGACAAATCTACCCGGGCACACTATTATACTGCCGCAGTAAGCAAAGAAAAGACCCAGAAGCACCTGTTGGGCAGAATGATTGATGGTTTATTTGGAGGGTCTCCCGGCCAACTGGTTATTCAGGCCCTGGGTAATTATAAAGCCAGTGAGGCAGAAATTGAGGAGATACAACAGCTACTCAACCATCTAAAAAAATAACCCATGTTTCTCTTTGCCGCTTCACCCTTCCTGAAAGCTTTGGGTTGGGCATTGGTTAACAGCCTCTGGCAGTTTGCTGTTTGCTGGTTGGTTTACCGCACCTGTATTGCCGGTATTAAAAAATTAACCGCATCTGCCCGGCATAGCATTGCCTTGCTCCTGCTCACAGGCGGTACCGTTTCTTTTGTTTCCAGCCTTTCATGGAAATATTATACCAATGCGGCTACCGGTAGCGGCGGATTATTAAATATTGAAAACAACACTTATTATACCAGCTGGCATACTGCCGGCACAACCCTCGATGCATGGCTGCCATACGCATCTGTGGCCTACCTGTTTTGCGTGGTCTTCCTGTTCATAAAATTCTGCTTGTTTGTACGCCGTGCAAGTCACCTGCAACACAATGGCATCACCAAAATGAACGCCATCTGGAGAACCTATGTAAAAACGATTTCTGAACAACTGGGCATACGCAAAGATGTGAAAGCATTGCTATCTGTGCACATAGATACACCGCAGGTAATTGGTTTCCTGAAACCCGTAATACTGCTGCCGGCCGCCTGCCTTACCAGTTTAACAACTGAACAATTAGAAGCAGTGCTGCTGCATGAACTGGTGCACATTAAACGCAATGATTACCTGGTTAACCTCTTTGTTGCCAGTGCAGACATTCTTTTCTTCTTTAACCCGTTTGTAAAACAACTAACCGCCAGCATCCGCAAAGAGCGAGAGTATAGTTGCGATGATATGGTGATGCAGTTTCAGTACCACCCGCATAACTATGCGTCGGCCCTGCTTACCCTCGAAAAAAGCAGGATGATGCCCATAACATATGGCATTGCAGCCGGCGGTAAAAACCAGCAGCAATTGCTCACACGCATTGAACGCATCATGGGCCTGCCGCATAAACAAACCGGTGTATACCATATTGGCGCCTCCCTGCTGGCATTGTTGCTGCTGGGTTTTATAGCTACCATTAACCCCGCTAAAGTTGCAGTAGATAAATTTGGAACCGATGCGCTGCTGCTGGCCGGCAATACCATACCCGGCTTCTCTTATAGCGAAGAAGCACCATTGATTATAAATACTAAACCCGCTGCCAAAGCGGTTAATAACCCAGTTCCGGCAAAAGCTGCTGTTGCTGCACAACTGCATACCGCTGCCTCCACAAAACATAACGCCTACGGGGCTGCCCTTATTAACCCCGTTGCTTATACTGCCAGCGGAGCAAGTGAAGACAATGATGACGATGAAAACATCCTGACTGCCGCCCAAAAAGAAACCATAGACTTTGCATTGCCGGCCAAAGAACCGGCCGTGGTGCCCGCCACGGTAGTAAAAGACGCGTTTGTGGCAGAGCCCTATGTACCGGCAAGCAGTTTTTCTTACCAGCTAATGCAAGACACCGCCATGCCTAAAATTAAAGGCAGCACCTATACCGAACATGTACAGAAAGACGCCGTATTAAGAGCACAGAAGGCATTGGAACAAATTAACTGGCAGAAAATTGAAAAACAGTTGAAATACAGCCGCCGCGATATGGCCAGGCTTAAAACCGAACTCACCCGCCAGATACAAAAGCTGAACTGGCAAAAAATAACCAACGAAGTAAAATTACAGTCCACCCAGGAACAACTGGAAAAACTGCAGGAAGCCGCCAACCAGGACCAGCAGCTTAAACATTACCAGCGCACAGAAGCTTACAATGAGGCCATGCTCAGACAACTGGCAGAACAGGAACAATTGATCAAAGAAAGCCAGCAAAGGGCGCTTGAAAGCCGCAAGGCAACTGAACTGCAGGAAAGAAAACTGCAACAGGAATTGAAAAAAAGAAGGATTATCTACATTTAGCCATTTTTCTTACACACTTTTTGCAATACCGGCCGCCCGCAGGTACCGGCCCGTTTATTGCATTGACTCAGCCGGGGGCACCCTTTTTTTTGTGCCCGTTTTTGGCGAATGTTAATATTCTCCTTTGTGATTTTCCCATACTTTCGTGGCTAATTACCTGCTTTGTATGAAATTAGAATTGCTGGATTTTATAGAACTTGAAAACTACCCCTCTGGCTCAGGAATAGAATTTTACGACAACAAAATTTATGTTGTAGGTGACGATTCACCGGACCTGCTGGTGATGACTAAAAAATGGACCAAGCCCACGGTTATCAATCTCTTCAACAGCCAGGAAAAACAAATACCCAAGGCAGAAAAGTGCGATTTGGAAGCCATGACGGTGCTTACGCTCGACAAAAAGCCTTACCTGCTCATCATTGGTTCCGGCGCTACAGAAATCCGGACCAAGGCATTGCTGATGAACCTGAAGAACAATGCCATGAAGCAGCTGGACCTGGGCGTTTTTTATAACCGGGTTAAAACCGCCATCGGCGTTAACCAGCTAAATATTGAAGGCATTGCCGAAGTATATGATTACCTGGTACTGGTAAACCGCGGCAATACCAGCCAGCCCAATAATCACCTTATTATTACCAAACCAGATTTCTGGAAAGACCAGGAGAAGGCCAGCCTGCAAACCATTGTGGTAGACTTTGAAAGCGTGAACCTGCAGTCCGGCAAACTGGGCATATCCGGGGTAACCTATTCAGACGAACATGAAGACCTGTTCATAACCATATCTTCAGAAGATACACCCAATGCTATAGACGATGGCAAAATTGGGAAAAGCTACCTCGCGGTTATAGAGAATCTCTACCGCAAAATTGGCCGCGAAAAGGGAAAGATTAAGATCAACCAACTTATAGATCTTTCCAAAGAGAACGAGCAATTCAGTGGCTATAAAATTGAGTCCGTTTGCGTACAATCTGCCAAAGATCACAGCATCAAACTTCAATTGGTGGCAGATAATGATGAAGGCAAAACCTACCTGTTTAAGATTTGGCTGGGCTGGGGATAGGGAGCAATTGCTGATGGCGGGATTGCGGAATTTTGGGATTGCATTGCTGGAGAGTACTCCGCAACATTTTTTCATGAGCAAATGCTGAGGGAGAGACACTGCGAGATAAACAAAATCACTATCGCTATCCCCGCAGCGTCTCCCGCACAGAGACTAGCCCGGGCAGCATGCGCACAGGGGACTCTGCGGCAGTACGAACAAAAGGTCAACCTTTGCCGCAGTGTCCTCCGCAACAGTCGTTCATGAGCAAATGCTGAGGGAGAGACACTGCGGAGATAAACAAAGTAGACAATACCCTACTCTATCGCCGCACCGGCTCCCGCACAGAGACTGGCCCAGGCAGCATGCAGACATAATCAACATCACTCTTCATACAACATATAAAACTCCTGCTCCAGCGTGAGGGAATGCTGGTACAACATATCAATAAACGAAGCGCCCCATTGCGCATAAAAAGGCATAAAATTATCTATGCGTTCCTGCAGGCTGTTGCGCGGAAACAATACTGATTTAATGGCATGTATCTGGCCGGACTGATCCTTATACTTCCTTTTTTCTGCCCGCAGCATTTTCTTTTCCAGTTCATACAAAGGCCGGGTGGCTTTTGCGCGGAGCGCTTCTATATGACGCTCCAGCGTGGTATCTATGGCGCCGGCTTTGGCTTTTAACTGAAGATAAAATTGTTTAACCGATTCAAGTTCTTCTTCCAGCTGCAGCGCGCCAGACTGGTTGTGCTTTGTAACCAGCACCGAAAGCAGCTCTTGTTCGGGCTTAAAAAAATCATTGGCGCAAAAGCCCAGGCGTTGCATTTTCTCCTGCCATTTTTTTTCAATTATCAAAAATGAATTGCGCAACACCAGCACCGGGTAAGGAACCTGGTAATGCTCAAAAATATTTTTTAGCTCCATCCAGTATGCCAGCTCGCCACCACCACCAACAAACACAATATTGGGCAAAACTGTTTCCTGGAAAAGCCCGCGCAGTATTACATTCGGACTAAACCTTTCCGGGTGTTCATCCATTTCCTGCAGCAGCTGCTCCTTTGTAAACCGAATACTTTTGCCCACCACCTGCCAGTGATCCCCGTCTTTTTCAATCCGGTCTCTGCCATCGTCTTTTAAATAAAACAGGTTGATGGCCCGCGGGTTTGCCTGCACTTTGTAATGCTTACCCAGTGCCGCAATACTTGCTTCCGCAATACCGGATGCGGTTTGGTTGAACAGATCGTCTGTAAAAACAGGCAACATCAATTTTTTCAGCGCGGCATTGTCTGGTATTAATATTACCAGGCCAAACCTGGCAAAAAGTGCGTCTACCAATTTAAAAGTGGCGCTTTGTACATCCGGGCTGTCCTGGTAACAATCACGCAGCAGTTGTACCAGTTCTTTGCCATGTGGCTGAACAGACAATTCGCCCTCTATGCGACGGATAATTTTTTCCAGCCCTGTTGTTTTCATTCTGCCAACGGCACCGGTCTGCGTAGTGTCCCAAACAATTTTTTCGTTATTGAGCCAGATACTGCCCAATTCTTCCAGGTCTGCATCTTCGCTGCCCATATAAAACACCGGCACAAACTGGTACTCGGGCATTGCGGTTTTAAAAGCCGCTGCCAGTTTTATAACATGCAGAATTTTATAAATAAAAAACAGTGTTCCGGTAAATATCACCGGCTGGTGTGCCGTGGTAATGGTAAAGGTATTATTGCCTGCAAGCAGGCTGATATTTTGTTTTACCGCTTCTGAAGTGTCCATCCCGGCATATTGCTTTTCCAATGCGGCCACCAGTTCATCACGGTGATGGGGAAACGCTTTTCGCGCTTCTATCGCTTCTTTCACCCCGGTCATATCCGGCTTGTGTTTATAAAAAGGGGTAAGCGCCGGGCTTTGTTCCAGGTAATCTGTAATGATTTTTGAAAAATATCCGGTGTCGCGGTATGGAATACGGTCTGGACTACAATTCATAAAATGGTAAAAATAATATCGGCACTACAAATTATCCATGTGCAATGTTCAGCGCGGGGGATTTTAAAAAAGAAGTAACCCCGCTTAAAGTTCGGCGCCTCTTAACGCGCCCCCTCTGTTACCTGAGAGAATAAGCCGTTATGGAATTTTTGAAAAATGTGGGCACATACACCGTGCGGGTAGCGGGGTTGTAACCGATGTCTGCGGTATTGCTTTTTTGTTCGCGCGTATCAAGCAATATCTGCCATTTTCCATCTGCTTTCACATAATACACCACCCCATTCCACACCGATATTAAAAATTCATTGCTGGCAACCTCTTCTATACCATCTGTGGCCGGTTCCATTCCTTCTGCAATTTTCACGGGCTTTTTATCGGCGCCAATTTTCCAAAATGCACCCGCAGCAACGGCATATACATCGGTGCCCACAGCCAGCACACCGTTCAATCCCTTCAGGTCTTCAACAAACAGGCTGGGTTTATCGTTATTGATGATATAAATTTTGCCGGCTTTGGAATCGGTTACATATACCTGGCCGCTTTTGTCTACAGAAATATCATTCAGCCCCTGTGCGCCTTCAATGGCAATGCGTTTGGTAATGGTGCTTTTGGCAATATCTATTACCACTACATTGTCTACATCTGCTGCGTAGAGCGTGTTATGATATTGCCCCAGTCCTTTGGGTGCATTGAGCCCGCTAACCCAATCTACCGAAATGATCTTACCATCTAACCCTACCTTGCCAACAGAGCCCTTACCGTCTTTCTCCCATGGCTGCCCGTCTATATTAGATACATACAAAACTTTGTCTGACTTGCTGAACAAAACCGATTCCGGCACTTTCAATACCGTATCTGTTTGCCATAATTTCACCAGCGAATGTTCCTGCGCAACAGAAGGCGTAAAAGTAAAACTGGCCAACACAAAAATGACAGCGAGTTGTTTTTTATACATAGATGAAGTTTTTACAAAACAATTAAAAGCGGCGCCGCGGCATCAGCCAAACCTTTCCACTTCAAACGGCGCTATATTCATACTTACCGGTTGCTCATTCACAATTTCGCTTACAATTTTGCCGGTGCCCGCACCCAGGCTCAATCCCAGCATAGAGTGCCCGGTAGCCACTACCACATTTTTCCATTTTTTGGTGCGTCCAATATAAGGCAATCCGTCCGCAGAACAAGGGCGATAACCATACCATATGTTTTTTGGATCCGGCATGGGTATATCAAATTCAGGGAAAAAACGTTTTACTGCATTCAATATACCCTGCACGCGGTTCATCCGGGGTGGTGTATTGGTGGATGTAATTTCCATGGTACCACCAAAGCGGATCTTATTACCATCCATGGGCGTTACCGCGGTGCGGCCTTCTACCAGTATCGCCGGGTGGTTGATTTTGTATGGAGAATTCTCCAGTGTAATTGAATAACCCCGGCCGGGCACCAGCGGCAATTTTGTTTGTAACATCAACGCCACTTCGCGGCTCCAGGAGCCGGTAGCCACTACCACATAGTCTGCATCGTATGCCTGGTTCCGGGTGATAACTTTACTGATCCGGCCTTCCTGTTTTTCAAAATTTACCACTTCTTCATTGGGTACCAGTTGCACGCCGCGTTGCTGCAACAAGGCAATCAAACCCTTCATCAGTTTGTTGGGGTACAAATGCGCATCGCACCTGAAAAAGACAGCGCCCTGTGCATTCATTTTTAAACCGGGCTCCAGCAATTGCAATTCTTCCCGGCTCAGCAGGTCTACATCCAGCCCCAGCTCTTTTCCCTTCTCTACCGTATGAACAGAATGAGCCGCCACTTTTGCGGTCTGGAATATTTCCAGCAACCCTTTGTGTTCATAAGAAAAATCAAAGGCCGGTATTTTTGTCCACTGTTCATATTCATGCTGGCTGATTACGGCAATATCACGCAGCGGCACCGCAGCAGCTTCTACTTTCTCCGGTGTGGCGCTGCGCATGAATTTTAATCCCCAGTCTATCAGCGCACGGTTGAGGCGCGGCTGCACATAAAACGGGCTTTGTGCGTTCAGCATCCATTTCAGCCCTTGTTTTACAATGCCTGGTGTGGCCATGGGTATAAAATGGCTGGGACAAACATAGCCCGCATTGCCATATGAACAGTTATTGAGAAAATCATCTTTATCCAGTACCGTTACCTGCCAGCCTGCCTGGTTCAGGTAGAAGGCAGAGCTCAGGCCCACAATACCTCCGCCAATTACAATTGCTTTCATGTATGGTTTTTGATTTGCGAACTGCAAGATAGTTTATAGTTTGGAGTTCGGGAGTTCGAGGTTCGGGAGTTCGGGAGTTCGGGTAGTTCGGAAGTTTAAAGTTTAGAGTTTAGAGTTTGAACGTTTAAGGAGTTGAACGGGTATGCCGGCAATGCGCAATTGCACAATGCGTTCCTCCGGAACTTGACGGAAATGGTCCCCGGGTGCTACCCATAATGCGTTCCTCCGGAACTATTGCGATTGTTTCCTTTTAATAATCTGCGAATCTGCGGCAATATTGCGTCTCATGTTCCATAGGAACATTTTATGGGTAGCAAGCCAAGCATTTTCCGCAGCAGTCCGTAGGACTGCCCTTTGCTTTTGCGTGGCATAATGCGTTCCTCCGGAACTGTTGCGGGTATGTCCGGTAATAATCTGCGAATCTGCGGCTACATTACGCCTCATGTTCCGTAGGAACATTTATGGGTAGCAAGCCTAGCCATAGTTGCGTTCCGGAGGAACGCCTGGTGGGTAGAATCGGAATTATGCGTTAACGTCGTTCCGGAGGAACGATTGGTGCAAAAGCGGCCGAAAAGCATATCCCCGGAAACATTTCATTTCCAGCGATCAATTTGTTGCAAAACCGCCCTTTTGATCCTGATCTATTTCACAAAATGCCCTGTTATTTTTTGCTAACTTTAATACAAGATTGATATGCTATATGGAAGCCTACGGTAAAATATTGATTATTGCCATGCCCATTTTTTTGGGCCTCGTTTTATTTGAAAAATGGTGGGGCTGGCGCCGCGGAAATGATACCGTACGCAATATGGACATGATCAGCAGCCTCAGTTCCGGCGTTACCAATGTTACCAAAGATGTACTGGGCCTTAGCCTGGTTATTATTTCTTATCAATGGATGGTAAGCCACCTGGCGCTGGTTCATATATCTTCCAGCTTTTTGGTTTACCTGGCCGCATTTATTGCGCTTGATTTTGCAGGTTACTGGACGCACCGCGTGCAACACGTGGTAAATTTTTTCTGGAACGGCCATATCATTCACCATAGCAGCGAAGAATTTAATCTTGCCTGTGCATTGCGCCAAAGCATTTCTTCCATCGCTAAAATATTTGTAATTTTTTTATTGCCCGCTGCATTGCTGGGCTTGCCTGCTACCGTAATTGCCGTTGTTGCGCCGTTACATTTGTTTGCACAATTCTGGTACCATACACAGCATATCAATAAGATGGGTTGGCTGGAAAAAATTATTGTAACTCCATCGCACCACCGTGTACACCATGCCATCAACAAAGAATACATTGATAAAAACTACGGGCAGATTTTTATTTTCTGGGACAAATTATTTGGATCCTTCCAGGAGGAAATTCCTGGTATACAACCGGTTTATGGCATCACCAGGCCTGTGCGAACCTGGAACCCGGTGAAAATAAATTTTTTGCACTTTTGGTTGTTGTTGCAGGATGCGTGGCGTACCCGCAGCTGGAAAGATAAAGGGCGCATCTGGTTTATGCCCACCGGCTGGCGGCCTGCAGATGTAGCAGATAATTACCCCGTGTATAAAATTGACAACGTGTACCAGTTCGATAAATATGCCGCAACCGGTAATACACCCGGCTTTACAGCATGGATATGGTTACAGATGATCATACTGCTGCTGTTTGTTACTTTTCTGTTTAGCAATATAGCTGCCATTGGCAGCCCCGGCATGTTTCTCTACGGCGGGTTTATTTTTCTTTTTGTATACGCCCTTACCGAACTGATGGATGGTAACCGTTTTTCGTTGGGCTGGGAAATTGCCAAAGCGGCATTGGCCATAGGTATATTATACAAAACCGGCGATTGGTTTGGTGCCAGCGCCGGTTTGTTATGGGTAAAATATGTATTGCTTTTTTATTTCGTCTTCTCCGTCCTTGTAACTGCCTGGTACGTTCTTGCCGCCGGAAGAAGAGCTGTTAGTTATTAGCTATAAGCTGTTAGCTATTAGCTATTAGCTGTAAGCCTCAAGGCATGCCGCCGAATCCGTAACTCCCGAACTAACGAACTAACGAACTAACGAACTATACACTCTCCCTCGTCAACTCATTGTCCACCGTTCTCCATATGCCCAGCGGGTTTTCATTTTTCAGTTCATCCGGTAACAGGTCGTTGCCCCAGTTCTGAAATGCTACCGGCCGCGCAAACCGTTTAATGCCATCCGCACCCACAGATGTAAAACGCGCATCGGTAGTAGCGGGGTATGGACCGCCATGCTGCATGGCCAGGCATACCTCTACACCGGTTGGCACGCTGTTGAGAATAAACCGGCCGCAAATATTTTTTACGGCCTCTACCAGTTCGGTATTGCCGGTTATATCTTTGTCTGTGCCCATAAGCGTTGCCGTTAGTTGGCCCTCCAGGTGTTCTACCACATCAATCATCTCCTTCATATTGCTGCAACGGATTACTATAGAATACGGGCCAAACACTTCCTGGTGCAGTACCGGGTTGTTTAAAAACGCTTTGCCGCTGGCCGATGCCACCACCGGCCTCCCCTGGTTTTCTTTTTCCGCAGTTTCAGATTCTGCTACGGTTGTTACATCGGCCTGAGATAATGCCGCTTTTTTCTTTTCTGCAAAGGCTTTTGCAATGCCGGGGTGCAGCATGGTAGCCGGTGACACCTGTTGTATCTCTTTTCCCAGTGCGGTAATGAAGGCCTGCAACGGTTCACTTTCTATACCTATGATTAAACCGGGGTTGGTGCAAAATTGGCCCACTCCCAGCGTAATAGAACCGGCATACATTTTAGCAATGTCTGCGGCCGACTGCTGCAATTTCTCCGGCAATAAAAATACGGGGTTGATGCTGCCCATCTCTGCAAATACCGGGATGGGTTCTTTGCGCTGGTTTCCCCATTCAAACAACTGCTTGCCGCCGGCGGTAGAGCCTGTAAAACCTACTGCTTTTGTATGCGGGTGGGTAACCAGGGCCTTGCCCACTTCAAACCCACTGCCATGCACATGCGCAAATACACCTTCTGGCATATTGCATGAGGCTGCTGCTGTAAGTATTGCCCCTGCTACTATTTCAGAAGTTTGTGCATGCGCGGGGTGCGCTTTTACAATGACCGGGCAACCAGCCGCCAGGGCGCAGGCTGTATCACCACCAGCAGTAGAATAGGCAAACGGAAAATTGCTGGCCCCAAACACTACTACAGGGCCCAAAGGCACCAGCATTTTGCGGATATCTGGTTTGGGAGGCGTTTTGCCGGGTATGGCGGTGTCTATCCGCGCTTCCAGCCAATCGCCCTTCTCGCAGGCGGCGGCATAACTGTTCAATTGAAAAATGGTACGCGCGCGTTCGCCCCGCAACCTTGCTTCGGGCAAGTTGGTTTCCTGCATGGCGGTGGTGATAAGTGCATCACCGGCGTTTTCCATTTCAACAGCAATGGCACGCATAAATGCTGCCCTTTGCTGTAACGATAATTTCCTGTACTGGTGAAATGCCTGCCAGGCTTTTTGCATTACCTTATCAATATCTGCTGCCGTTGCGTCTGTAAATGCCATGAGTAATTTTATTAAGCGTTGTTAAAAATCAAATTATTTTGCTGCTTTTATTGTTGAAAGCGGCGTAAAATTATTTTGTTGTTTGTCTAATATCAAAACCCAGTCTTTTTCTTTACCGTTCTCCGGCGGTGTAAAGCTGAGCGAATTACTTTTTGCCACCAACCCTATTTTCACCACCGCCGCCGTACGCGGGTTAAACCATGATGCCATCACTTTGTTTCCGCTTATACATGTTCCATTCACTGTGATGCTTTTGCCAACAGGCAGGTATACCATGGCATAACTGCTGTCTGCCGCCCTGAAAGCCACCATATACTCCCCTTTTTCTCCCTGTCCGCTTACAATAACAGCCTGGTCCGGCATCCGGTTCAGCACCTGGTGAGATTCTATCAGCGCGCGCAAATACCCCGCCTGGAAAGCCCCCGGCCGGTCTATAGCCTCCGTCCAATACCTGTCTGCATAATTAACTTTTTCTTCGCGCGGGCTCCAGAACTGCCAAACAGCATGATGACCATAGGTAACCCCGCATGCGCCGGAAAAAACAGAACGGTAAAGCTGTTTGCGTACATCATAATCACGGAAATAGCCGTTGGCAGAATCCCATTTGGGCCACGGGTTTACAGGGTGGTCTTCATAATTAGGTTCTGCATCCAGCGTGGGTTTGGTGGGTATCAGTGCGCGGTCGCGCGTTACCAAATCCCACACCGCAACGTCGTGACCGTTGCCATGCCCGCTCTGGAACATATTCATGTGCAACCAGTCTTCATTGTGTATGATTTGCGAAGTAGATTTTGGGCCGCCCTGCGGGTGATAGGTAATCAGTGCTTTATTACCTGTTGCCTGCAGAATGCCTTTTGCCATGGCACGCCAGATGGGCCGCCAGTCATTGCTATCACGCACCGCCGGGCGGTCTCCGCCCAGTATCCAAATAATATTGGGGTAATGGCCATACCTTTTTCCTATCCACAACCCATAGCCATAGGCATTTTCCGGGTTAAATACTGCGGGCCCGGCTCCCCAGTGGGGCGTTACTTTATCGCCCCAGGTGGGCAACATACCAACTTTCCAGCACAGTGGGATCCGAAGCTTGGAATTCACGTGACTTGAAGTCGCGGCC
>JADMIO011475725.1_pt1 | contig 104882 bp, 100 predicted proteins | sample 8958161 | NCBI WGS metagenome assembly JADMIO01 (sample SAMN16585339, study PRJNA669376) | soil metagenome | isolation source: Crop rotation soil | place: USA: Cullars Rotation, Alabama | collected 2011 | reverse complement strand
GACAACTTGTCCACGTGGAATTCTAAGCTTAGGATCCCAATGTGCTGGAAAGCGACGCTCTCGAATGCCGCGGGCCAGGCGGCTTCTCTCACGATCTCGGGCACTGACAAAAATTACAAAACGGTTTATGACTACCAGCTCGGAAATTCGAATTCGTCCATTTCAATCCGGCTGCCGGCGGGTGAATCTTCATTCTTTCTGAATGCTTCTTCAGGAACATCGTTTACGATGCAGATGCAGCTGAACGGGGCCTGGATCTATTTTGACGGTTCGCCCCGTGATAAGATGAATTTCCTGAACGAGAAAGGGGCTTACAGCTATGATCCTGCGTATTATCCCACTTTCTTCTACATTCCGGCGGGCACCAGCCAGGTGCAATACAGGGTGCAGGCTAACGGCCTGAGGATCGTGGACCCTTCCGGCAATCCGGTCAGTACAACCCTGGTCAGGAAAACGGATGATGGGTTTGAGGTAAGATCTTTTGACGTGTCTTCCGCAGCCGCTGGCAAATTCTGGCAGGCTGTCGTAACCGGCAACTACAATTATCAAATGCTGAATATCCCGGATCGCTATTTTATACTTTATCGGCCTTAGCGGCGAATGCGCCTGCGTAGACCTGGGCGATCCCTTCTTTCAAACCGATACTTGCCTTCCACCCAAGACCGGTGAGTTTTGAAACGTCCATCAATTTTCTCGGCGTTCCGTCGGGTTTTGACCGGTCCCATGTGATCTTCCCACAATACCCTGTGATGCCGCTGATCATTTCTGCCAGTTCTGCGATCGTAAGGTCTTCGCCAACGCCGATGTTTACAAGACCCGGTTCGCTGTAGTGCTCCATTAAGTACACGCAGGCGGCAGCCATGTCATCCGCATGAAGAAACTCGCGGCGTGGAGTTCCGGAACCCCAGACGACCACTTCGGCCGCATTCTGCTCTTTCGCTTCGTGAAATTTACGAATGAGCGCAGGTAATACGTGGCTGTTGTTCAGATCATAGTTGTCGTTTGGTCCGTACAGGTTTGTCGGCATCACCGATATAAAATTGCAGCCATACTGTGCACGATATGCGTCACAAAGTTTGATGCCCGCGATCTTTGCAATGGCATAAGGTTCGTTTGTTGGTTCAAGGAGCCCGGTCAACAGGTATTCTTCTTTCAATGGCTGCGGAGCGAGTTTTGGATAAATACATGAAGAACCGAGGAACAATAGTTTTTTCACACCCTGCCGGTAAGATTCGTGGATCACATTGTTCTGGATCATCAGGTTGTCATAGAGGAACTCCGCCCTGTAAATATTGTTGGCCATGATACCCCCGACTTTTGCGGCCGCCAGGAACACATAGTCAGGCTTTTCATTCTCGAAAAAATTTTTGACCGCTTCCTGGTTGCGGAGATCCAGCTCGCGTGAGCTCCGCAATACAAAATTTGAGAAACCGGCCTGCTGGAGATTGCGCAGGATCGCGCTTCCCACCATTCCGCGATGACCCGCGATATAGATCTTACTTCCCTTTTCCATTATTCAAACTGCCGCAGGATATTAAATCCCGCTTCTTTTAAAATCTTATTTTTTTGGAACAACAGCAAATCCGCCGCGACCATCTCTTTCACCATGTCGCCAAGCGTATACTTTGGTTGCCAGCCAAGCTTTGTGTTGGCTTTTGTAGGATCACCGATCAACAGGTCGACCTCCGTCGGGCGGAAATAAGCCGGATCGATGCAGACAACCTCTTTGCCTGTTGGAAAGCATAAAGGATCGGTGGATGATCTCACTTTTGCGATCTCATTGACACCGCTTCCCGAAAACTCAAGTTCCACTCCAACTTCAGCGAATGCCATGATGATGAAATCCCTCACAGACGTGGTGACGCCGGTGGCGATGACAAAATCCTCAGGTTCCTTTTGCTGGAGGATGAGCCACATTGCTTCCACATAATCTTTTGCATGTCCCCAGTCACGTTTTGCATTGAGGTTACCGATATAAAGCTTATCCTGTAGCCCCAACGCCATCTGCGCAACCGATCTTGTGATCTTCCGGCTGACAAAGGTTTCGCCGCGGAGCGGGCTTTCGTGATTGAAGAGAATGCCATTGCAGGCAAATATGCCATAAGCCTCACGATAGTTCACTGTGATCCAGTACGCGTACAATTTTGCGACGCCATAGGGGCTTCTTGGATAAAACGGCGTCTTTTCGCTTTGCGGCACTTCCTGTACGAGTCCATATAATTCAGAGGTCGAGGCCTGGTAGACTTTTGTCTTCTTTGTCAAACCCAGCAGCCTGACGGCTTCAAGGATGCGAAGCGTACCCAAACCATCCGCGTTGCCCGTGTACTCCGCCGTGTCAAAGCTCACTTTTACATGGCTCATGGCACCGAGGTTATAGATCTCGTCAGGCTGAACTTCCTGCACGATCCGGATCAGGTTCGTGCTGTCTGACAGGTCGCCGTAATGAAGGATGAACTTTTTGTTCTTTTCATGCGGATCCTGGTACAGGTGATTGATCCTTTCAGTATTGAAAAGCGATGAACGACGTTTGATCCCATGCACCGTATATCCCTTGTTCAGCAGGAGCTCTGACAGATATGCGCCGTCCTGCCCGGTGACACCGGTGATCAATGCTGTTTTAGACATAGTGTAGAAATTGTGGTCGGGTGATGATGATTGAGTTTATGGGGTGATGGACTTAAAATTGTTTTTTGTTCCTGATCGCGTGAACGAGTTCAATGGCCTTGCGGCTCGCGCCGATGGGAAACGCATTCCCTTTCAGGATCTCTTCATATGATCTGGTATGCAACTCCGTGAACCCTTCGCTGAATTCAAATTCTTCTCCGTCGATAGTGAGTGATCTGAAAGTCCGCTTTCCGGCCTGGCGTACATCCGGCGGCAATGTATTCGCGTCAATGCTGAGGAACCAGTTCACATTCGCTCTTTCCAGTTCAAGTTTCCCGGAGGCGGTTTCCGCCGTATGCTGCGTAACGGAATTTGATTTTACATCACCAAAGATCCAGATGAGCATATCGAAGAAGTGTATACCGATGTTGGTGGCAATACCACCGCTTTTTTGCGGATCCCCCTTCCAGCTGATATGATACCAATGACCACGCGAAGTGATATAGCGCAGATCAATGTCAAATTTCCTGCCACTGGTGTCTTTCTGTATCCGTTCCTTCAGCGCGATGATAGCCGGATGAAGCCGCAGCTGAAGGATCGTTGCGATCTTCTTTCCGGTTTCTTTCTCGATCTCGATTAACCCGTCGATATTCCAGGGATTCAGCACAAGCGGTTTTTCGCAGATGACATCCGCCCCGATCCGGAGTCCAAAACGAATATGCGCATCGTGCAGGTAATTCGGCGAACAAACCGTTACATAGTCCGTATGGATGCCATGACGTTTCAGTTTTTCGAGGTGGCGGTCAAAGCGCTCGAACTCAACAAAGAACTCCGCGTCAGGGAAATAACTGTCCAGTATCCCTACTGAGTCATGTTTATCAAGCGCGGCGATCAGGCGGTTGCCTGTATCCTTTACGGCCTTCATGTGCCGCGGAGCGATGTAGCCGCCGGCGCCGATCAAAGCAAAATTTTTCATGGATGGTTGGTTTTTGTGACAACATTATTATCGAGGCGATATTTCTCGCCGGATTCTTCACAAACAGCAATGCCTTTTTCGTCAAAGTGGAGGCGGTGCCCGAATTCGCTCATCCAACCCATCTGGCGCGCAGGATTGCCAACGACAAGCGCATAAGCGGGCACCGGTTTCGTAACAACCGCACCGGCGCCTATAAAAGCGTATTCGCCGATGTCGTTCCCGCACACGATCGTCGCGTTCGCGCCGATGCTGGCGCCTTTCCGCACGAGCGTCGTTTTGTATTCGTGCTTGCGGCTGACCGCGCTCCTCGGATTGATCACGTTCGTAAACACCATGGACGGACCAAGAAACACGTCGTCTTCACAAGTCACGCCTTCATAGATCGAAACATTATTTTGTACCCGGACATTTTTGCCGAGCGTCACTTTGGGGGATATGACCACATTCTGGCCGATGTTGCATCCATCGCCCACCGTCGACCCTTTCATGAGATGACTGAAATGCCAGATCTTAACGTCGTTGCCGATCTCGCAACCTTCGTCGATCACAGCGGTTGGATGTGCGAAATAGCTCATGATTCGGTTAATATTTTCCTGAGGTAGGTGCCGTACCCGCTTTTTGCGAGTTCGCCCGAAAGTTCCAGCAAATGATCCTTGCCGATGTAACCCATCCGGTAAGCCACTTCTTCAATGCAGCCGATCTTTGTATCCTGGCGCTTTTCGATGACCCGAACAAATTCCGTGGCGTCACTGAGAGAATCAAAGGTTCCTGTATCCAGCCACGCGGTTCCACGGTCAAGGATTGACACATTTAATTTTCCTTTCCTGAGATATTCGCGGTTGACGTCGGTGATCTCGTATTCGTTTCTCGCAGAAGGTTTCAGGTTTTTTGCGATCTGCACCACGTCGTTGTCGTAGAAATAAAGACCAGGGACCGCATAATGCGAACGCGGATTAGCAGGCTTTTCTTCGATCGAGATCGCTTTCATGTTCTCATCAAACTCGACGACGCCATACCGCTCCGGATCAGACACCCGGTAAGCGAACACATAGCCGCCTTCGACAGTATTCAGCTTTTGCAGCTGGCGGCCAAGGCCGATACCATAAAATATATTGTCCCCCAGGATGAGGGCGACCTTGTCTTTCCCAATAAACTTTTCGCCGATCACAAAAGCCTGCGCGAGACCATTCGGCAATTCCTGGATGGCATACTCAAAATTGCATCCCACGTGACTGCCATCGCCCAGCAGCCGTTTGAATTGCGGGTTGTCTTCCGGCGTCGTGATGATCAGCACGTCACGGATGCCCGCCATCATCAGGATGGACAGGGGATAATAGATCATCGGCTTGTCATAGATCGGCATCAGTTGCTTCGAGATCGCCCGCGTGATGGGGTAAAGTCTCGTTCCTGATCCTCCCGCGAGAATGATGCCTTTCATATTCCCGTCACGTTTTTTGTGCAGGCAACGAGTTGCATACCAGGGTTGTTAGATTTCATAATTCCGGACAGCAAAGGATGGAAAATCTTTGGGAAAAAGAAAGCATTCGGGTATTTTATTCATAACGGTAGCCCAGAGGCGCTCAGTTCCCTTCCTCATATTGTTTCTGATAATACTGCTGATAGCTGCCGGATGTCACGTGTTTCAACCATTCACCGTTCTGCAAATACCAGTCTATTGTCTGCGAAAGGCCCTCTTCAAAAGTTACGCTGGGCGTCCACCCAAGCTCGCGGTGGATCTTCGTAGCGTCGATCGCGTACCTGCGATCATGACCCGGCCGGTCTTTTACATAAGTGATCAGCTGTTCGCTTTCACCCGGCTTGCGTCCAAGTTTTTCATCCATCAACCTGCAAAGCAACTTCACGAGGTCAATGTTTTTCCATTCGTTGAAGCCCCCTATATTATAAGTTTCAAATGTGTTTCCTTTATGAAAGACAAGATCGATCGCGCGCGCATGATCTTTTACAAACAGCCAGTCCCTTGTATACTGCCCGTCTCCATAAACCGGCAAAGGTTTTTTACCGAGGATATTGTTGATAAAAAGCGGGATCAGCTTTTCGGGAAAATGATTCGGTCCGTAGTTGTTCGAGCAATTTGTAATGATAACAGGGAGGTGAAATGTTTCGCCGTATGCCCTGACAAAATGATCAGAAGAAGCTTTCGAAGCAGAATATGGAGAATTGGGTGCGTATGGCGTCTCCTCTGTGAAGAAGCCGGTGTCCCCAAGTGCTCCAAACACTTCGTCAGTGGACACGTGATAAAAACGTTTGCCATCATAGTTATTCTTCCACGCAGTTTTTGCCGCGTTGAGCATATTAACGGTTCCGATCACATTTGTATAGACAAAGTCAAGCGGTGAAAGGATCGACCGGTCTACATGTGATTCGGCTGCGAGATGGATGACGCCGTCAGGCTGGTAGCGGCTGAATACGTCTGACAGCTGATCGGTATCGAGAATATTCGCTTTTTCAAAAACATAGTTGTCCCTGTCTTCAATGTCTTCAAGATTTTCCAGGTTCCCGGCGTAAGTCAAGGCGTCAAGGTTGACGATCCTGTCTCCAGGGTACTTATTGACAAAAAGCCGCACAACGTGAGAGCCGATGAAACCAGCCCCGCCGGTGATAAGGATCGTTCTGGACATGCTGAATGATTAGAGTAGCGTGATCAATGTTCCGCCAGTTCGCGATAATGCGCCCGGTACCACTCGAAAGCGAGCCCCAGGCCCTCTTCGACGGTAATGGCGGGGTTATACTGCAGTAATTTTTTTGCCTTGGTAATATCTGCCAGGCTGTGCTCTACATCCCCCGGCCGCACGGAAGCGTAAACCGGTGCCACGTTCGAGTTTCCCAGTTGCCTGACGATATCGAAAAGTTGTTTGAGCGAAGTCTGGTGACCCACACCGATATTATAGACCTGGTTCACCGCCTCTTTATTTTCCGTTGTCAACGCAAGCCAGTTCGCCTGCACAACATTGCTGACAAAGGTGAAATCCCGGCTCTGTGTACCGTCACCGAAGATCACCGGTTGCCGCATGGACAAAACGTTCTCGATAAACAGCGGTATCACGGCTGCATACGCGCCTCCCGGATCCTGCCGCGGGCCGAAAACGTTGAAGTAGCGCAGACCGATGAATTCCAGGTCATATAACCTTGAAAAAACATCCGCATACAGCTCGTTCACATATTTGGTCACAGCATACGGCGAAAGCGGTTTGCCGATCCTGTCTTCGCGTTTGGGAAGCGTATTCTCATCACCATACGTCGATGAGCTGGCAGCATATACGATACGCCCAACACCCGCTTCCTGGGAAGCGACAAAGATGTTGAGCGTACCGGTGATGTTTACGTTGTTGGAAGTGAGCGGATCTTTTACTGAGCGCGGCACAGATCCGAGTGCGGCCTGGTGCGACACATGAGTGATCCCTTTCATCGCCCGCCGGCATGTTTCGATGTCACGGATATCGCCATCGATCAACTCGAACCGCGGGTCGGCCTCAAAGGGTTTAATATTTCTCCTGTAGCCGGTAGAAAAATTATCGAGGACCCTCACCAGCGCTATTTCCCTCCGGCGAAGCAATTCTTCAACAATGTTTGAGCCGATAAATCCCGCTCCTCCTGTTACCAGTATTTTCATGTTGCTCAACTCCGGCTGGAGTCACCGTTTTTACCGCCCCTGAGATCAAACGCACGCATGACACGCGAGAAGAAACCCGGCTTGTCGTCTTCCTCCTCATAATAATTGGACTTGTATCCATAACCGTATCCGTAACGGCCATAGCCGTAGTAGCCGTAGCCAGGTTTGATCTTTACGTCATTGATGATGATGGAGACCTTTGGCAGTTTTCGTTCTTTATAAAACTCGTCGATCAGCGCCACCTGTTTTTTGTATGTGTGGCCCTGCCGGACAATGTAAAGCGAGCAAAATGCAAATTTGCCAAGCGTCATCGCGTCGCTCACCATCCCGACAGGCGCCGTATCGATCAGCACCACATCAAAGTTCTCTTTCAGGTAAGCGAACAACTCGCTTACGCGGGAATCGAGCAACAATTCGGACGGATTTGGCGGGATGGGTCCGCAGGGTAACACAAACAGGTTCTCATGCCCCGGCACCGGCACCAGCAATTCCTCAATGGTTGCTTTTCCCAAAAGAAAGTTCGTGACACCGGCCTTTTTTGTAAGACCGAGACCCGCCAGGATCTTCGGTTTCCGAATATCAAATTCAATGACCACGGTCTTTTTGCCGGCAAGCGCCATGACCGATCCGACATTGATCGTGACAAAAGATTTTCCTTCACCGCTGAAGGAGGACGTGACAAGGATCACCTGTTTTTCAATCTTGTTCAGCACATATTGAAGGTTCGAACGGATAATGCGGAATTGTTCAGCCACCATACCGCGGTTCGTTTTGCTCACGACGAGGCTTGACATGGCGTATGAATGCCCGATCTCACCAAGGATCGGCGCCTGCGTGATCTTTTCGATATCAAACCGCGTGGTGACCTTATCATTCACCACTTCCAGCATGAAAACGAACAATGCAGGGATGCCAATGCCGGCAAGGATAGCAAGCAATTGTATCGACCTGCGATTTGGTTTCACAGGTTTGTTGGATGCATAGGGACGTTCGATCACTTTTGAGTTCGAAAGGGTGGAAGCCTGCGAGATCGTCGTCGTCATCCGCTTTTCCATGAGGTACTGGTAGATCCCCATTTTACTATCGAGTTCCGTTTTGAATTCTTCCAGCCTCTTGATCTGCGGAGGCAGGGCTCTGACCTGGCTTTGTGCAGCTCCCGCGCGGGCCTGGTAACTGGCGATCGCCGAATTCGTGGAGATCCTGATGTTCTTCATCGCCTCCAGGATGTCCATCCTCAATTTCTCGATGATGCTATTTTGTTCGATCACAAGCGGGTTTGACTCCGGTATGTGCGATTTCAGGAGACCGGTACGGTAGAGCTGTGCCTCGTTGTATTTATTGATCTTGTCTTTTAGTGTTTCATCGTTGAGGCCAAGCGACGACGGAACAAGCTTGTAATTATTCTCACTGTTCTGCAGATATCTTTCTATCAGATCCGCCATATTCAAGAGAATATGCTGATCCGTCAGGTTCTTATCGGCTTCATTGATCGTTGAAAAATAGTTCTCGCTCTGATTTTGCAGGTCGATGAGGTTGTTGGCCTTCTCGAAGTTTGTTTTTTCCTTTTGAATGCTATCGATCTCGCGGCGAACACTTTTCAGCGAAGTGTCCACAAAGACCAGGGTGAGGGCGGCTTCCGCGTTCTTATCTTCCTTCGTCATCTCACCGTACTCCGTCATGAGCTCGGAGATAATGTCGGATGCTTTTTGAGCATTGGTAGTTTCAATGCTGATCGTCAGGATGTCGGTTCCGTTCTTCGGGGCTACCTGTACATCCGAAGCCAGGTCGGATGTCACCTGGTCAGTCGCCTGCCAGGAAACCGTATACTCCCTCCCGGGCGAACTAAAAGAGTTGCGCACCAGGCGGAAGACGCCGTATTGATTGCGAAACAGTTCACCATAAACAAAATCCCGCTTTTCGTCATTCACGCGGAATACTGAATCGTTTTGGAATTTGATATCCAGGGTGAATGGCTTTGTTGAATCGTCAACCTGGAAGACTTCGAAAAGGAATGGTCCCTGCTTATAGATGTCCTGGGATTTGATCTTGCCGATGGCTTTATAGCTAAGCTGCAGGTTGAGCGCGTTGACTACGCGTTCCATGAGCGGTTTTGACTTGAGCACCTCGATCTCGTTCTGGATGTTCTCGGTCCCGGTATTCAGCGCCAGCTCATTTAGTTTCTGATCAGTCGCGCTTCCGGCCTGTTTGTCGTTTTTTATGCGAAGTGAACCCGTAGCCCGGTAGACGGGGTTCGCATACCGCAGGTACACCCATGCGCCGAACAGTGTTAGTGCGAGGCAAAGGAGGAAAACAGGCAGAAACCGGATATACTTAAAGAACAGATCCTTTACGCTGAGATTTCCGAGTTCGCTCTTATCGGCCAGATGCTGTTCGTCTATGACTGTGGTTGACTGCACGCGGGAGCAATGTTTATTTGAAAATGTTATACAGCAGAGCAATGCTGGTGACCAGGCCAAGCGCAAAGGTGATCCTTTGGGTAACAAGTGCCTGGTCTGTCTGTTTCACTTTTGATTTTTTTACCTCGACAAAGACCACATCGTTCTGCTGGAGGAAATAGAAAGGTGATTCAAACACGTTACTTGCGGTCAGATCAATGGTCCCGATCTGGCGAACGCCGTTCGCCTCTCTCAGTACCCTGACCGTATTCTTTTTGCCTGTGACCGGTATGTCACCTGCGAGCCCGACCGCTTCGAAGATGGTCACCTTTTCGTAAGGCAGCGTGAATGTTCCCTGGTGGCCTACTTCGCCAAGTACAGTGACACGGTAGTTCATAAACCGCACGATCACCGTCGGGCTGTCAAGTTCCGTGATCTTTGATGCGAGCGTGTCTTCCAGCTGGCGCTTTGTCAAACCCTGTGCATGTACAACCCCGATCCGCGGAAATTTGATGTTCCCGTCCCTGTCCACGAGGTACCCGGTACCGCCGGATGTGCCATTTGAGCCTGAAGATCCGTTGGCAAGTCCAACGATCGCAGGCGGGTTGTACAACGCGTCTGAGATCTCCGGTTTCGTGGAAAGGCTGTAAACATGGATGGACAACAGATCGTTTTGCTGGATCACCGGTTCGAAGTTCTGAACAGTTTCCGGCCCGGTGGTATCATGCAGGTTTTCGAGGTAATTATAAGATGTTTGTTTCTGTGGTACGCAGGAAGTGAAACAGGTGACCGCGACCAGGATCAAAAAAATAAGGATTCTCATCAGTTGGTTGGGGGCCAGCCTGGCAGCTAGACCGCTTTTTTTGACTGGGCCGAAGTTAGCCTAGTCCGTTCAATAAAGGCGACCAATACATACCCAAGGCTGTCTATGGCAACTTTCACAACGCGGTGGCGCACATCCAGCACTTTTCCTTCAAGATCCATCAGCGTTCCCGTGAGCACACGCACCCGGTCATTTGTCTTGAATTCCTTCGGATATACTTCTATATTATCATACTCATTCAGGAAACGCCTGATGGTCTGGATCTCGCGCTCCCTGATAATAGCAGGTTTCTGATTCCAGTAGACGAAGTTGACGACCCCGAGGGTCATTCTGACCGCTGTTTTCTCCTGGTCACAAACCTTTACAAATACATACGATTTGAATAAAGGCTCCTCGATGGTCTTCAGCCGGTCACTCCATTTGCGTTTTGTCTTGTTCAGGGGGCAATAGCTCTCTATTCCCTTTTCTTTCAGGAGAGCGTCCACCTTTTTCTCCCACCTCGGCCGGGTGTAGACCGCATACCATTTCCGCGTGTTTTGTGCGCTCATTGTTTCCATGGCTTCGCCTGCTCAGTCCCAGGAATTTTTTGTAAATAACTGGCGCTAAGGACGTTTGATCTGCCGTGGCTTTTCAAACGTTTAAATGCAAATATAATTGTATGAATGTGACTGGCAATGCAGGAAAATTATCAGATTCTGAATCAGTTAATTTGCCGGAAGTGGGCTTTGCAGGCCATTGCCGGATTGTAGATCAGAAGGCGCCACCGGGCGCTGAGGTTGGAGCCCGGATCCGAACAACATGATGTCCCGGGCTCAGAATAACGTGCCCTGGTCGCCCGGCTTGCGGAAGATCGTATTATCCAGTTCCCAACGGTCTTCATTAAGACCGTAAAGCTTTCCATATTTTTTATACTGCTGGCGAACAAGTTCCGCGATATTTCCTTCGCCGCGCATTCTCACGCCCCATCGGGTATCATTCACCTGTCCGTTATGGCTGCTTTCGATAAAATGCCAGACTTTGTCTGCCCTGTCCGGAAAGTTCTTAAACAGCCAGTCATGGAAAAGCAGCCTGATCGCACCATTTAACCTTATAAAAGTGTAAGCGGTGAACTTAGCGCCAGCCTGGCTCGCCTCCTTCATGATACGCTGGATCTCATGTTCATTCAGCCCCGGGATCATCGGGCCGAGCATCACACCTGTATGCACACCGGCCCTGTTCAGCTCTTCGATCACTTTGAGTCTTTGGTGGGCCGTTGTTGTACGGGGTTCCATTGCGCGTCTCAGTTCTTCATTAAACGTTGTGATCGAAACCATCGCAGAAACAAGCCGCTTTTTGGCCATCTCCGATAACACATCCTTGTCTTTAATGATCCAGGCGTTCTTTGTCAGGATGCCAACGGGCTGATTGAAGTCATTGCAGGTTTTCAGCAGTGCCCGGGTAAGACGGTATTTTTGTTCCGCAGGCTGATAGCAATCCGTATTGCCGCTTAACATGATGGAGTGCTCACCGTTCCATGAAGGCGCCATCAGGAATTTCCGTAACAGTTGCGGTGCATTTGTTTTGACGATGATCTTTTGCTCAAAATCAAGGCCCGCACTGTAACCCCAGTATTCATGCACGTTCCGTGCGTAACAATAGATACAGCCATGTTCGCAACCAGCGTAGGGATTCATTGAATACATCATACTCAGATCAGGGCTTTCAACCTTGTTAACGATCGACTTTACCTGCTGCTCGATGTATTGCGTAGCGTCTTTTTGCTCGGTCCAGTCATCGATCCCTTCGACGAATTCCCGCGTCCGCTCATTTTTCAGGAAACGATTTTTTGTATTGAATTGCGCGCCTCTTCCCGTTATATATCCCGGATCGTGCACCGGTTTGGCAGATTGGTTATCCGATTGTTGTTTTGCCATGATACAGATTTATTATGCGGGTCACTGATCACATGAACAATTGCCCCTGGCGGGTTGTCACCGGCAGGTTTTGAAAGGTGAAGTTCTCCACGACCTGGTAATGACTGTCCTCCAGCTGTCTTTTGACCAGCAGCATGCGATCTGCAATAAAGCGACCGGAGAAATGTTTCTGACTGTACTCCAGCCATCCCTTTTCATATTGCCATGGTAGCAGCCTTCTGGCAACCGGGATGACCGGCTCCGGCATAAAATGAGGCTTGTTTTCTTCATTCAACTGCATAAGCCGCTGCGCCTGCGTCCTGATGTCTTTTACAAGGGTCTGCACAGGCACTTTTGACGTAACGTTGATATAGATCGTGTGGGAAGGAAAACTTCCAAAATCTTTTAACTCGATCTTCACCGGCATAAAACCCATGGCCACAGCCCGCAGACGGTTCACCAACCGTTCCTCCATCATTTCATACTGCAAAAAGTTGACGAGTGTGATATGAGGCCGTGGCAGGCCGGCCGTGTTATGATAAGTCTTTTTAAAATTGTCCCGCAGCGCGATGACCCTGTTGCGGAGGTCCTCGTGTGGTTCGAGCACGAGCAAATATTCGTAGACACGGTAGCCGGGCATTGATGTTCCTGTCAGTTTCATATCTATCCTATTTCATTTAGCATAAAATTACTAATTTTTTTAGTTTTCTGCAAAAATTTACCGACCTTCAGGATCAAATCTTTTGACAATGGATGGGGATCAATTCTATGGCGCCGCTTATCACGGCAGCCGTCAGTTCTCACAGGAAAATGTCAGGACAGCCAACGCGACAGGCTTTGGCGCTGCGGCGGACGATTATGCCGAAAGGGGCATCGACCTGAATGAGCAGTTGATCCGGAACAAACCCGCCACATTTTTTTTCAGGATGAAGGGGGACTCTATGACCGGCGCCGGCATATTTGATGGCGATATTCTGATTGTGGACCGGTCAATGAAACTCGCAGACGGAAAGGTCATCATCGCGATCCTGAACGGTGAATTGCTTGTCCGGCGGTTTCACAAAAATTTTTCTTCGGCTTTCCTCATCGCCGGGAACGAGCGGTTCAAATCGATCAACCTCGCTGAGTTCTCTGATTTTGCGCTTTGGGGCGTTGTGGTGTATTCAATCCATCAGGTATGAAAGCCATCGTTGATTGCAACAGTTTTTATTGCTCCTGCGAACGCTTATTCCGGCCAGATCTTGCCACGCGGCCGGTGGTCGTGCTGAGCAACAATGACGGTTGTATTGTATCGCGAACGGATGAAGCAAAGGCCGCCGGAATCGCCATGGCTGTACCGTTTTATCAAAATCGCGAGCTGATCGAAAAAAACCAGGTGGCGGTTTTTTCCAGCAACTATGGTCTTTATGGAGATCTCAGTATGCGGGTGATGGACACTCTCCGGCAATTGGCCGGCAGTCGCGCGGTGGAAGTGTACTCCGTTGATGAAGCTTTTCTTGATCTTTCCCATATCCCGCCGGGTCGCCTGGATGCGCTTGCGATCGAGATCCGTGACACAGTGGAAACGTGGACCGGGATCCGCGTGTCGATCGGCATAGCACCTACAAAAGTGCTTGCAAAACTGGCCAATCGTCTCGCAAAAAAAGACAAAGCTGCCACGGGCTGCATTCTGACACTCGATTCGCCGGATCTTATTTCCCGGTCTCTTCAAAACACCCCTGTTGGAGATGTCTGGGGTGTCGGATACCGCAGCGCAAAAAAATTGCGCGAAGTATGGTCTATTTCGGATGCCTGGCAATTGAGCCGGATGAGCGAGGAATGGGCGCGAATGCATCTTGGCGGCGTTGTTGGTGTCCGGCTCCTCAGGGAATTGAACGGCGAGGCCTGTATTGAGCTGAAAGATCCGCTGGAGAATAAAAAGATGATCGCGACCACGCGGATGTTTGGCCGGCCGGTCCACCGGCTTTGTGATCTGAAAGAAGCTGTTGCCACTTACACTTCGCGGGCGGCAGAAAAACTCCGTCGGCAGTATTGCGCTGCCGGCATGGTGGATGTGTTCCTTGTCAATAATGAACAAACGGCGGGCAGCTACAACTATCAGCCCCGCATGACACGCCATCATACATCGTTATTGCGGGCGACCTCCGACACAAGTGAATTGATCCGCGCCGCGCTGCCCCTGGTTGAACAACTGTTTCACGAAGGCACAAAATATTTGAAAGCCGGGGTCATGCTGGGAGATCTCGTTCCGGATGAAGCGATCCAGGCGGATATGTTTCAAACAGACCATCATAACCGCGGCAGGATGCTGATGGAAACGGTTGATAACATCAATTTCAGCATGCGCGATGATGCCGTCAAATATGTAGCCAGCGGATTGAAGAGAAACTGGAAAATGCGGCAGGAGATGCGCAGCAGGCGGTTCACCACCCGCTGGGACGAATTGTTTACCGTCAGTTAACGCTCATCACAGAAGCTGGCCGGGACCCTGGCTCACCGCGGGACTGATTGAATAAAATATTTCCTTTGCCAGTCCGTCTTCATGCAAAAGGCAGATGATGACGATCTCGATGGCCGATCAGCGAAGGCAAAATATCATCCAGGCATTCGGGGATTACAGCAAACGGTTGTTCTACTTCATCCGTGGAAAAGTCCGCACGGACCAGGACGCCGAGGACATTCTCCAGGACGTGTGGTTCCAGTTCAGCAATGTGCTGGAAACGGAGCCCATTGAGCAAACGTCTGCCTGGCTGTTCCGCGTCGCACGCAACCGGATCATTGACAAGTACCGTAAAAAGAAAACCGAATCGCTGGATGATGAGTTGACGGACGAGGACGAAGACACCGGTTTTAATTTCCGGGAAATTTTACTCGCATCAGATTCGAATCCTGAATCCGAGCATCTCCGGAGCCTGTTCTGGGAGCAATTGTTTGCTGCGCTGAATGAGTTGCCTCCCGAACAGCGGGATGTATTCGTTGCGAACGAACTCGAGGACGTGACGTTCCAGGAATTGTCTCAACGCACCGGTGAAAAGATAAATACCCTCATCAGCCGGAAACGATATGCCGTGCTGCATCTGCGAAAAAGACTGGAACAGCTTTACAAAGAAATTCTTGAACATTAAACGTATTTATATGAACCGCAGTTTTTGGCCCCGCCGTATTTTTCTGTTTGTACTGTTTGCAGCCTGTGCAATTATTGTATTCGGCGGAATTGTGATGCTGCTATGGAACAATATACTTGTCCCTGTCCTCTCCATCCATGCCATTACTTTCTGGCAGGCGCTCGGAATTCTCGTTCTCAGTAAGATCCTCTTTGGAGGTTTCCGTGGAGGATGGGCAGGCAAACGCCATTATTGGAAGCAGCGGATGCAACAAAAATGGAACAACATGACGCCCGGCGAGAAAGAACGGTTTAAGCAGGAATGGCAAAAACGGTGTGGTGGATGGAAATTTGACTCACGCGAAACGCCTGTCGCAACCGGCAGTCCGGAAGGCTCACAGACAGGCGAATAACCGTTCACTCGTACCGCTTCTCCAGATCAAGCAGGATCTTTTTTTCATCTTCACGGATCAACCCGCCCGAGTCGTTTTGCACAAAATGAAGCTTGAAGGACTGGATGGCTGCCGCCGGGTTGTGAACGTCATACCCAATGATCCGCAGTGCATGCAGGGCATTGAAAGAGTCAGGCAACTGTAAACCGGTGGTATCATACCAAAGACCAAATCCTGACGCTGCAAGCTGCTGCCAGGGAAAAAAACGGTTCGGATCAACTTTACGCCCCGGCGCCACATCTGCGTGACCTACAAAATTTGCAGCCGGGATATTGTAAGCTCTTTTCAGCCGGTCAAGCAATTGAAGAAGGCTGGCGATCTGGGGATCGGTGAATGGCTCGAACCCATCGTTGTCCAGCTCAATTCCGATACTGACCGAGTTGATATCGGTCGCATTTCCCCACTTACTCGCTCCCGCCTGCCACGCCCGGTAATAATCGTTCAACAGGTGATGGACCGTGCCGTCCTTGCAGACCAGGTAATGCGCGCTGACCTGGCTTTTTTGCGTGGTGAATGCTTTCAGCGTTTCATCACAGTTGTGTTGCGCCGTATGATGAATGATCACAAAATTTGGCTTTCGCAAATTAAAATTGACCGTTCCGATAAAATGGGCGGCATTGGAAACTGAGTCGGAAAGCGGGTAACGCGCAAGCACCTTTGAAAAAGTTTTTGCCTGTTTTTTATACGACCTGTTGGATTGTCGATACGGATTGGCGGCGCATGCCGGGAGGATGAATAACAGAAGGATCAGGGCGGTCCTCAACTCCAATTTTTGTTGTAAGATAAAAAACAATCATCCGAAGTGACATACGTAATTCGTCAGGTTCAAATAATTTTACCATTCATCTTAACCATATGGCTAAAATCCTTTTTCTTGTCAGGCACGCAAAAAGCAGTTGGGACGATCCGTCTATTGCAGATTTTGACCGTCCGCTGAATGACCGCGGTAAACGCGATGCGCCGGAGATGGCAAAGCGTCTCGCTGAGAAAAAAGCGGATATCGACGCATTCGTTACGAGCCCGGCGAAGCGGGCGAAACAGACCTGCAAGCGCTTCGCGAAGGAATTTGATGTGCCCAAAAAAAAGGTGGTTGAAGAACGTGCCCTGTATGAAGCAGGCCCGAAAGATTTTTACGATGTGATCGCCGGGTTAAAAAATAAATGGGATTGCGTTGCGATCTTTTCTCACAATCCGGGAATCACAACGTTTGTAAACGGGTTAACGGAAACAAGGATCGACGATATGCCGACCTGCGGGATCTTTGCGGTGAAAGTGAATGCGCAGAAGTGGGAAGAGTTCCCGTCGGCTTCAAAGGAGTTCTGGTTTTTTGATGCTCCAAAGATTGACTGATCACTGCCGGGTGATCACAAGCGACGCACTTCCGCCTGCCTGTTGTTGCGAAAATTCCATGCTGTTGCCGTCTTCATGCACAAGCTCCCACGCGGAGCTCAGCATATGGATCGCAGGATCCGCCGACTCGAAATGCAGGGTGTATGTCTGGCGTTCACCGGTCAGCACCTGCCGGTTCCATGAACCCGGCGTCACGGTTGCTGATTGTTTCAATGCGACAGCGCCTGTTTCGCTGAAAAGCAGCACATCTCCCGAGAACTGCGAAGTGAAATTCACCCCATTACCCGAAAACAGACTGATTGACCAGGGATTGCGAACCAGCTTATCCTGAGTTGATGATCCCAGCGCGGAATTGTCCCGGTAACAGGAAGAAAAGCTGATACAGAGAATGACCGCAATGAACAGGCAGGAAGCCGCACCCGCCTTTGAGCTGTTTTTCATAAATAATGGATTGCGTCCGGTTGACCGGATCTCTATTAAAACGCAGGGGAAATGAGATTATTATAGTGTGCGCCTGGATGACTGTACAAGACATAAAACAGATGGTCCCGGCAACGTTTCGGCCACTACCGGTAATTTTGCCGGGTGACGCTGGCGCACCGTATTGTAGACTTTTACAGGCAGTTACAACCACCGGCAATTCCGGCAGGCGTTCAATTGCTCTATCCGCAGCAGGATCCGGTTGTGATGTCGATCGTGGAGGAGTTCTTTCTCAAATTTTACAACGACGAGGCGCCCCGCCGACTGATCTTTGGCATCAATCCGGGCCGGTTTGGCGCGGGTGCGACCGGCGTGAATTTCACCGCTTCCCGCCAGCTGACCGATCACTGCAGAATTGAACACTCGTTGAAACCTCAAAGCGAACTTTCCGCAGAATTTATCTATGAAATGGTGTCGGCCTTTGGCGGCCCGTTCCGGTTTTACCAGCACTATTTTATTACGTCGGTATGCCCGCTCGGGTTTGTACGGAATGGCGTGAATCTTAATTACTATGATGACCCTGAACTCAAAGAGCGTGTTACGCCCTTCATTGTCCGTAGTATTCACCGGCAGTTGTCACTGGGATTCCTGACAGACAAGTGCTTTTGTATTGGCGAGGACAAGAACCTGAAGTTTCTCTCGGCCCTTAACCGCGAGCATGGTTTCTTTGACACAATTATACCGCTGCCGCACCCGCGGTTTATCATGCAATATCGCCGCCGGAATAAGCAGGCGTACATCGATCAATATTTAAAAGCGCTCGCGCTTGCCAACTGAGAACCTTTCGGTACTTTTGGTGATCTTCAATTGCAGCATATGAAAGTCTGTATGGTCTCCGTCCAACTATAAGAACAGCGTTAACTGTTCGACCTCCGCATCGCGGACTTTCATCCATTTCCATTTTTTTCAATTTCATTTTTAAGACATGAACCAACCAACTCAGCATAAAAGCAAAGCATTGCTGTTTTTTGATCTCGTGAAACGATCCCTCCGGGGTGACGAACATGACTATACAAAGGGCAGCATCCGGCAGGCGATCATCCTGCTTGCCATTCCGATGATCCTCGAACTGAGCCTGGAATCCGTATTTGCTCTCGTAGATATGTTTTTTGTCGGAAAGCTCGGGGACGTCGCGATTGCAACGGTCGGGCTGACTGAATCAGTCATCGCCATTGTATATTCCCTTGCTATCGGATTAAGCACCGCAGCCACTGCAATGGTATCGCGCAGAACCGGGGAAAAAAACTATCATGAAGCGGCGCACGCGGGCGCACAGGCAATCGTGTTAAGCACTCTCGTCACCATCCTCATCAGCATTGCAGGCGCGATCTATGCGCCGGAGATCCTTCGGGCAATGGGAGCAGAAGAAGAAGTGGTCAGGCAGGGTGCGATCTTCACGCGGATCCTTCTCGGCGGCAGTCTCGTTATCGTGCTGATCTTTCTCATCAACGGGATTTTCCGCGGTGCAGGCAATGCCGCGATCGCGATGCGCAGCCTCTGGGTGGCGAGCGGAATGAATATCATTCTCTGCCCCCTGTTGATCTATGGCATCGGTCCCATTCCGGGTCTCGGGTTAAAAGGCGCTGCCATTGCCACCACGATCGGCCGTGGTGTCGGGGTGCTGTATCAATGTTATTACCTGGCCCGTGGCAAAAGCAATCTGAAATTTCGCCGGCAGCATTTTGTCCATGACTGGAAGATGATCGTCAGTCTCGTGCGCGTAGCATGGCCTGCGACGCTGCAATTCCTCATTGGCTCGGGTAGCTGGATCGTTCTCGCCCGGCTCGTGGCTGAGAGTGGCGGAACCGCGGCATCAGCGGGCTACCAGGCCGCTATGCGGAACGTCGTGTTCTTCATATTGCCCGCATGGGGATTCAGCAATGCCGCCGCAACGCTTGTCGGTCAGAATCTCGGCGCAAAAAATCCAGAACGCGCGTCAAAAAGTGTGGTGATCACCGCGAGGTACAACGCGATATTTATGTCGGGCGTCATGTTATTATTCGTTTTGTTTGCCTCCCCGATCATCCAGTTCTTTATCAGCGATGGGGATGCCCAACGATTTGGTAAAACAGCGCTGCAGATCATTGGCACCGGCTACATTTTTTACGGGATCGGCATGGTCATGATACAGGCCCTGAACGGCGCCGGCGATACACGCACGCCCACGCTCATCAATTTGGCCTGCTTTTGGTTTTTCCAGATCCCGCTTGCGTATTTGCTGGTGAAGGGTGCAGGATGGGGACCGACCGGAGCATTTGTTTCCATTCCGGTCGCCGAAACAGCCATCGCGATCACAGCCTGGATCATTTTCAAAAAAGGGCGATGGAAAAAGGTGGCGATATAAGTTGAACCGGAATGCCCGCCCGCAGGTATCCTTATCTTAGTATCAGATATATGAGCAATAACCAAAACACACTCGACTCCAATATCCTGCGGCAGATCTTCTTTATCCTGATCATACTTACGCTCGGGCTGCTGCTTTTCCTGGAACTGAACTTCTTTCTTCCCGCCGTCCTTGGTTCATTGACTCTCTATATTTTGATGCGTCCAAGAATGCATTACCTGACGGAAGTCAGGGGTTGGAATAAACACCGGGCCGCCTGGCTGCTGATGGCTTTGTCCTTTCTCATCATCCTGTTGCCGTTCGGCATCCTCGGCAACCTGCTCGCAAGCAAATTGGTCTACGCTGTTGAGCATTCCACGCAGATCCTTGACTCACTGAAGAATTTTTCCGCTCAGATGAAATCGCGTTTTGGATTTGCCGTTGCTGACGACAATACGATCAATGAGATCGGCCCGTTTGTCAGAAAGATCATTCCACAGATCCTGAGCGTCACCGTGAATACCATCAGTATCATCGGCGTTCTCTACTTCGTGCTGTATTTCATGCTTATTTACAGCCGGTCGCTGGAAGACAAATTGTATGAGTATATCCCGCTGAAAGACTCAAATGTAGACCTGATCGCAAAAGACGTGGACACAACGGTTCGCGCGAGCGCTATCGGCATTCCGCTGATCGCGCTGATCCAGGGCGTGGTAGGCCTGGCAGGCTATCTGCTCATCGGTGTGCAGGATCCATTCTTGTGGTTCGCCATTACCTGTGTCACCGCCATGTTGCCTGTCGTCGGAGCCGCACTCGCTTATGTGCCGCTCGCCGTGATCTTCTTTGCACAGGGAGATACCTGGCGCGGTGTCATCATGCTGGTATACGGCTTCGGCATCATCGGCCTTGCAGATAATTTATTCCGTTTCATCCTCAACAAAAAACTTGGTGACATTCACCCGCTGATAACAGTATTTGGCGTTATTGCCGGTATCGGAATGTTTGGTTTTATCGGTTTGATCTTCGGACCGATGTTGCTCTCCTTATTTATAGTGTTGCTAAAAGTGTATTCAAACGAATTCCTCAGTAAGCGACGCGAAAGCAAGCGCGCAACGCATTGAAATTCCAAGACGTTTTTTTCCTTCGGTTTTTAGCGATGCCACTAGGTGATTGTTCCTATTTTGTTTAAAAAAAGAGCAAAAAGAAGCTGATGTACTTTGATTTAAAGCATCGAATAATAATTTTGTGAACGTTATCGTTTAAGCACGTCGCCGGTGACGGCAGCGTCTCCGGTAGCAATTAAAATCCGTATCCAGTGAAAAGACAGTTATTGTCTATATCATTTCTATTGCTCGTCCCGCCAGCAGGCTTTGAAGCACTTGCTTCGGATGTGCCCGCAACAGCAAAACACAATACGGTATCAACTGACAACACAGCTGACGCGCTTTATTCGCAGATGAACCTCGCCGAAGCCGGTCTGTCAAAAGCCGCTTTTGATTATGCGTATAAGGGCTACCGTTATTTGCTGAAACATCAAAAGCTGGGCACACCCGGTATCCTTACGATCTGTGACATGAGTCAGTCATCGGCCAGACGCCGGTTGTACATTCTCGATATGAATGAAAACAGGATCCTGTACAACAGTTATGTTGCACATGGAAAAGGCTCAGGCATGGAGTACGCCACACGGTTCTCAAATCGCGCGAATTCTCACCAGTCGAGTCTCGGTTTTTATGTGACGGGGAATACTTACTATGGTGAACATGGCCTTTCTCTCCGGTTGCGCGGATTGGAAACCGGTTTCAACGATCATGCGGTAAGACGCAACATCGTTGTACACGGAGCAGAGTATATCGGCGAAGGAAATTTCCTGCCGGACAACAGTTTCATGGGGCGCAGCTATGGCTGCCCGGCGGTTCCCCAGGCGGAATCGCAGGAGATCATTGACCTCATCAAAAACGGGACCTGCTTATTTATCTATCATCCAAACACTGCTTATTTCAAACGCTCGCGAATCCTTAATGGTTGATTGGACGACGCATAACAAGGATGGATGACAACAAACAGCTCAATCGTACCATACGGTTGAGCTTTTGTTTTTTTGACAACGCGCAAAAGGTTACGTGAATTGCGCCGCAACAACAAGGGAAAGGATTCCCAGGATCAAGCCCCAATAAACTTCTTTCGTTGTATGATCGCTGTCTATCAGCCTGGCGGAGCAAACCGCTCCGGCTGCCAGGAGGGCAACAGTGATAAACAGGCCGAAACCTTCGTCCTGGGTGAGGGACATCATCAGCACAAAGGCGCTCATCACGCCGACAGCCAGTCCGTGCATACTGATCTTCATCCGGATATTCGCCATGAGACCGGCAACGGATGCCATAAAGATCGCGAGGCTCAGGACCACACATTCCCGCGGATATTCGGGCTGATTTCGCAGCACGTACCACATCCACCAGTAATAGATCATGCAGGTGACATACGGAATGATCCGTTCACGTTGCGTTTTAAGATGGATGGATTTAATGAAACCGAGGGCTTTGATCAATAAAACAGAGATAAGCGGGAACATCGCATAGATCACGGCAAAACGAAGAATAAAGATCCATTTCTCATGCGCGTTCAGCGAAGCATACAAAAAGGGTTGGCGTTCGACAAGCAGGGCGCAGAGATAAACGGGTATGAATAAAGGATGGAAGACATAAGACACAATACGGGCGATGATCCGCAAGATAGCAGAATTGCCTGCATCCGGCTCCACGAAACGTTTCTTTGGATCAACTTCCAACTGTGCTGGCATGTCAGAGTTCTTTACGCAGCCTTGCCACGGGGATGTTCAATTGTTCACGGTATTTGGCAACGGTCCGGCGGGCAATATTATAACCTTTCTCCTGAAGCAGCTCAGTCAGGCGTTCGTCGCTTAGCGGTTTTTTCTTGTTTTCGCTTTCGATCAGATCGCTGAGGATCTTTTTGACCTCACGTGTAGACACTTCTTCGCCGCTTTCTGTACTGAGAGATTCACTGAAGAAGAATTTAAGGCGGTATGTGCCAAATTCAGTCTGTACGAATTTGCTATTCGCCACGCGACTCACCGTTGAGATATCCAGGCCGGTCTTTTCGGCGATATCCTTCAGGATCATCGGTTTCAGGTTTGTTTCGTCACCGCTAAGGAAAAAGTCATGCTGATGATTCATGATCGCCGTCATGGTGCTCAGCAGTGTGTGCTGACGTTGTTTGATAGCATCGATGAACCACTTTGCAGCGTCGATCTTTTGCTTGATAAAAAGTACCGCCTCTTTTTGGCGACGGTCCTTTTTCGCGCCACGATCGTATTCTTTCAACATTTCGCGATAGCCTTCGCTGATCCGCAACTCAGGAGCATTCTTTGAATTGAGCGTCAGTTCGAGCTTGCCGTTATTGTTGAGGATAAAAAAGTCAGGCACAACATAGCTTTCCGCCTTATTGATCTCGCCGACATTGCCGCCAGGCTTTGGATTGAGATGAATGATCTGCTGCATCACGTCCCTGAGCTGGTCATCGTTCAGGCCAAGTCCCTTTTGGATCTTTTCGTAATGCTTTTTAGTGAACTCGTCAAAGTATTTGGTCAACGCGGTGATCGCGAGATCGACCGATTTATTCTCTTCTTTTTGGCGGTAGAGCTGCAGCAGCAGGCATTCCTGCAGGTTGCGTGCGGCGACACCGGGGGGATCAAACTGCTGGATGCGATGAATGATCATGTCGATTTCCTCTTCTGTCGAGTCAATATTTTGACGGAACGCGAGGTCATCGACGATGGCGGCGGTATCACGGCGCAGGTATCCGTCTTCATCAATGCTTCCGACGATCTGCTCCGCGATCTTCTTTTCACGGTCATCCAGGTTCAACAGCCCAAGCTGGTCAAGCAGCACTTCGTAGAAACTCGTCTCGACGCGGTGTGGGATCGTGCGGTCTTCGTCAGTATCAGGATAGTTGTCATCACGAAGCTTGTAATCGGCGATGTCGTCATCACCTTCGTGGACGTAGTCGCTGATGTCTATATTCTCGTATTCGTCGTTACTGCCATCGGGCTCTTCATATTGTTCTTCGGAATCGCTGGCGTCGTCCTTTGACTCTTCAAAGTCTTCGGCTTTCTCTTCATCGACCTCAAGTGCGGGATTTTCTTCGAGTTCCTCCTTGATCCTTTCTTCCAGGTTTGCAGTAGGCACCTGGAGTAGTTTCATAAGCTGTATCTGCTGCGGTGAGAGTTTTTGGAGAAGTTTCTGCTGTAAAGTTTGACTCAACGCCATGGTTCAGGGTGGCTTGTTTGGTTAGGGTTAGTTTTTTAAAAAAATCGTACCAATTATCAAAAATCAGGCCGTAAATTTACAAACATTGCCTGTAATGAAGCCGCAACCAGTCCGTCATATTCTTGTTGTACTGCTGTTAATATTATCAGGAAATGTGTTGTGTCAGCAAGTATCGCCACGAGTTGGACAAATTTCTCCTCACTTTCAAGCGTTTCGACCTGAATTTGGCGTATCGGCGATCCGGCAAACAAAGTCTCCCGTTACAGGAAATGTCTTCGTACTTCCCGGCATTGAAGAGGCTACTTTTTCTACAAATTTTTTGACTTTTCGGCCGCTTCCACCTGCATTCGCCATCCGGCACCTTCCTTTTTTCTGTGACCGGGAATATCGTTTTGAAAGATCTACATCGGTTCCCCTTCGTTTCCGGCTTGGCTCCCTGGACTATGTGAATCATCTTGAAGGCAAAAGTCAATGAGTGAGCCATGGACGACCAGCCCGTATTTGATTTTTACCTGCTGATCCCTTACTTCAACAACATAGGTGGTCTTCAAAAAGCCATCAGTTCGGTCGAGTATCATGAAGATCGCTGTCTCCTGCTCGTTGTAGACGACGGAAGCCCTGAACCGCTGACCGTACCGTTGCTTCAGTCAATGACTCCGCGCCGGTACGCCGTACATCTGATCCGGTTGACCCGCAACAGCGGGATCACAGAGGCGCTCAATGCAGGCCTCTCGTGGATCCGGCTGCAATCAGGGACCCGGTATGTCGCGAGGCTTGACTGTGGTGACTCATGCACTAACGACCGTTTTTACAAGCAGGTCCGGTTTCTTGATGAACACCCGGGGATTGGCCTGCTCGGTAGCTGGTGCATTTTCCAAACCCGTAACGGGAGAGCGCGGTATCCATATCGGTCGCCGGAGGACACGAGGGCGATCATCCGGGATATGCATTTCCGGAATTCGTTCATTCACCCGACGGTCATGTTTCGCTCCGGCCTGCTGGAAACGGTGAAAAGGTACCCCAGCGAATACCCTTACGCGGAAGATTATGCGTTTTTCTGGGAACTGATGCGGGTGGCATCGACTTGGATAATCCCCGAATATTTAGTTACTTGCGAAATAAATGAGGGAGGTATCTCCCTGAAAAACAGGCGTACTCAGCTAAAAAGCCGCCGTCGTGTTGTTGAAGAGTACGGTGTTTATCCGTTTTTGAAAATTGCAGGAAATTTAAGGATTCGCATTTTATCCCTAGTTCCCAAACGATTAGCATTGCTGATGAAAAGGCGGCAAAGCAATAAGCTAAATTGAGCAACGTTTTTGCTTATTGGTTTGTCAGAGATCGTTTGAATAGTGATGAATAGCAGGCTCAGCAACCGGATCCCTGGCGGTCTGGTTAAACAAGTTGCGATGACTTCAGTCAGAGCAATGCCCATCCGATTGCTTGTATCCTATTTGTGATGACGGAAAACTAAAAACAAAACCTTAGACAAGCCTATGACAATAGTTCACGTAGTGGAACCATTTGCCTCAGGGGTTGCCGTGTTTGTAAAATACCTTACGGAAACGATGCCGGACGATCAACACCTGGTCATTCATGGCGAAAGGAAACACGTGATGCCCGCCAGCGAGGTGAAGAAGGGATTCGCAGGGAATAATGTCCGTTTTATAAAATGGCAATCCGTACAACGTTCGATCAATCCTGCAAAGGATTTCCTGGCATTCGCGGAACTGTATAACATTCTCCGGAGGCTGCGCGATAATAATCTTGTCGACAGCGTCCATCTTCATTCATCCAAAAGCGGCTTACTCGGACGTGCGGCATGTCGCCTGCTGAATATCAAAAACGTTTTTTACACGCCGAACGGCGCACCCTTTCTTTCAGGGAAGTCAAAATTCTCCAAATATTTTTACCGGCAGTTTGAAAAGTTCGGTAACAGTCTCGGTGGAACCGTTGTCTGTTGCTCGCCTTCTGAGCTCAAAGCTTACCACCAGATCGGGATCGACGCGACCTATATTAATAATGGTATTGACATTGAGTCTAACAGCCAGCATGTTTCGGTGACCGGAGACCGCAAAAAATTCCGCATCATCACGAGCGGGCGGATCATCGATCAAAAGAACCCGGTGCTGTTTAACCAGATCGCGTCCTACTTCAGTGAATTTGAGGAATTCGAATTTGTCTGGGCAGGGGATGGCGAGGAAAGAGCCGCGTTGACGTCTAAAAACATAACAGTAACCGGTTGGATCGATCAACCTGATATCAGGAACTGGGTCGCGGATTCAGATATTTACATCTCGACCTCGCTCTACGAGGGCCTGTCGTTCGGGGTTCTTGAAGCGTTAACGCTGAAAAAACCGGTATTGTTGAGTCATTGTGTGGGGAATATGGATGTCGTAAAGAACAGTATCAATGGTGATCTGTTCAGTAATGAGACCGAGGCGAGGATGAAAATTCTTCAGTATCACAACAACCGGGCAATGCTTCGGGTAATGGGCGAGTATTCGCGCTCCATCTGTGATGCCGAATTCAATGTCAAACAAAATTTTTCGACTTACCGCCAATTGTACACAAATACCGCAAGTGATTCCGGTGTAAAAAAATGGGCATTGGCAAATATGGCTTCTTAAACCTTGGGCTATGAAAAATGACATCCTGTACAACTCCACCGCTATTGAAAACGATACAAATCTGCTCAGAACCTTAAAACAGATCGAGCAGCGACTGGAAAAGGGGATTGCCGGAAGAGAAGACGTGATCCGCTGGCAGCACGAAGAGCTGAAAAGGCTTCAGCAGGAGCTTGCGGATAAATCTCTGGCGATCTCGCAACTGAATACAAAGCTCCTCGAATGCGGCTCCCAGTCTGAAGGCAACCGGCAGTTGATCAATAAACTGATCAGCGACATTGACCGCCTCAGCAAAGACGTTGAGTGGTATAAACGCACATACGAAACCAGGAGCTTATTCGGTGTTGTCAAAGACAAACTGAAACACTATTTCAGCTAACACCTTCCTGTTTTTTCAACGGTCTACGCGGTCTCCCACAGATTATTTATACGGCTGCAAACCGCCCGGAGTTTGCAGGAAACCATACTTTTGCACCGCAAATCTTTATTGACGCCCTAAGCCTTAGTATGGAGTTCAAACTGGAACAAACCGGAATCAGAGATCTGATCGTCATCACCCCCGAGATCTTCCAGGACGAGCGCGGCTTTTTTATTGAATCATACCGCAAAGACAAGTTCGCGGAACTTGGGCTGGACCTGGAGTTCGTCCAGGACAATCATTCCCGCTCCGTTCGGAATGTATTGCGCGGGTTGCATTTCCAATGGGAACCCCCAATGGGTAAACTGATGCGCGTGACACAAGGCGCCGCCTTCCTGGTGGCGGTCGATATTCGCAAGGGCTCACCGACCCTGGGTGAATGGCACGGCATTGAGGCCTCGGTCGAAAACAGGAAACAGGTCTATGCGCCCGCCGGGTTTGCACGTGGATTCTGCGTGTTGAGTGAGTATGCGGAGATCCAGTACAAGTGCACAGGAATTTACACAAGCACGAAATCTGAGTCCGGGATCCTTTGGAACGATCCGCGGATCGGGATTGAATGGCCGGTGAAGGAACCGATCCTTTCAAAAAAAGATGAAGTGGCACAATCGTTTGATGACTGGATGGCAAGGCCGGAGGCCGACAATTTCAGGTACCAGCCGATCCTCACTCAATAAACAAATCAATGAAAATCTTAATTGCCGGCGGAGCCGGATATATTGGGTCTGCCCTGATCCCAAGGTTACTTGAAAGAGGTTATGAGGTTGATGTGATTGACCTCCTGTGGTTCGGTAACCAACTGCCGGCTGAAGTGAAAATAATGCAGAAGGACATTTTCGATCTCCACGAGGACGAACTGAAAGTATATGACGAAGTGATCTTCCTGGCAGGACTTTCAAATGATCCAATGGCTGAATTTTCTCCGGCAAAGAATTTTGTATACAACGCTTCATCACCTTCTTATCTCGCATATATCGCAAAACGGGCCGGCGTCCGGAAATTCATTTATGCGAGTTCCTGTTCCGTATATGGTTATACGGTGAACGAATTATACGATGAAACGGCGCCTGCTGTTTCAAATTATCCTTACGGCATCTCGAAGCTGCAGGGCGAGGAAGGCGTGCTGAAGATGGCAGATAAAGACTTTTCGGTGATCTGTTTCCGCAAGGGGACAGTGAGCGGTTACAGCCCGAGAATGAGACTTGACCTCATCGTGAACACCATGTTCAAGACCGCTGTACAAACGGGAACGATCAATGTGAACAATCCGTCGATCTGGCGGCCCATACTGAGTATCGAGGATGCCATCAGCGGGTATATCCGCGGGATCGAGAGCGCGGATGGAATTACGGGCGTCTTTAATCTTTCAAGCGGAAATTATACGGTTGGAGAAGTTGCAGACCTGGTCAAGGAAGCGGTCGAGAAAAAAATGGGAAAACAGGTAAGGCTGAATATCAAAAACGTGAAGGATTTCCGAAATTACAAAGTCAGCGCGGATAAAGCTGTGACCACACTTAGCTTCAAACCAAAGCACGACGTAACCGCCATCCTCGATAATTTGATCACGAATGTTTCGAAGTTCCAGGACTTCGACAATCCGAACTACTACAACATCCATATCTTCAAACAGCTTGCCTCATGAAAATCGCGATCATTGGTGCAAACGGCCAGCTGGGGACCGATCTTTCGGAGGTCCTTGCCACGGACAATGAAGTCGTGGGCCTTACGCATTCAGACATCGAGATCACGAGCGTTGACAGCGTACGGGAAGTGCTCGGATCGGTAAAACCGGCGATCGTGCTGAACACAGCCGCTTACCACATCGTACCTGAAGCGGAAAAACATCCTGAAAAAGCTTATCACATCAATGGCACTGGTCCGCTCAATCTCGCCAGGGTCTGCCAGGACCTGCATATCCGGCTCGCGCACTACAGCACAGACTATGTCTTTGACGGCATAAAACAAAAACCTTACGTGGAATCAGACCGGCCCAACCCCCTCAACGTTTATGCAACAACGAAGCTTGCCGGAGAATACTTTGCGCTGAACTATTGTGATCACGCATATGTGATCCGGGTTTCCGGCATTTATGGAAAAGTGCCCTCCCGTGCAAAAGGCGGCAATTTTGTCTCCACGATGATCAAACTCGCAGCCGAAAAACCGGAAGTCAGGGTAGTGAACGATGAGGTGCTGACGCCCACACCGACTTCCTGGATCGCGAAGAATACAAAGAATTTGATTGCAACCGATGCCTTTGGCCTTTATCACATGAGCTGTTCGGGGGAGGTTTCGTGGTATGAATTTGCGCGGAAGATATGGGACGTTCTGAAATTGAAAACCCCGCTTTATGCGGCAAGTGTAAAAGACTTTCCGCTTGTTGTAAAAAGGCCGTTTTATTCCGTACTTGAAAATCAGAACCTGAAAAAAGCGGGCGTGTACGAGATGCCGGACTGGGAGACCGCTTTAACCGGGTTCCTGAAAACGAATTTTCCTCAAACGTAGATTATGGAGTTTACCGGCGAACGATTTATTCCATTGGAACGGCTGTTGAATGATGAGATCGCGTTTGAGCATCTCCATCGCTATCATGCTGCGAGCTTTCTCGCAAAAAATAAGATTGTAGTTGATATCGCGTGTGGCGAAGGATACGGATCCGCCATTCTCGCCGCCACCGCTGAAAAGGTCACCGGTATCGATATCAGCGAGGAAGTCATCGCACACGCGGCAAAGACCTACGGCAGCGTTCAGAATTTGCAATTCACTGTCGGAGCAGCCGACGCCATTCCCATTGCCGACCGCAGCATTGACCTTGTCGTGGCTTTTGAAACCATCGAACACCTGGATGAGACAACGCAGGAGGGATTTCTAAAAGAAATAAAAAGGATATTAAAAACAAATGGTATTCTCGTCATCTCGACCCCTGACAAATCGAATTATTCGGACCGGCATGGACACATCAACGAATTTCACGTCAAAGAATTCACCGGTGATGAGTTCCGCGGTTTTTTGCAACAACACTTCAAATCGGTCCAGTCTTATGAGCAGGGCTATGAGATCGTGAGTGCCATCTCCGAACCGGATCCGGCGCGTGTAAAGGATCTGCGGATCGTTGACTGGGACCGGAAGACAAAACCGTTTTCACGACAATACCTGATCGCCGTCTGTTCAGATGAAGCACCCGGCAATGCATCCATTTCCTCTGTGGTGTTGCAGGTTAACAAGGAGTACCAGGAACAGGTCGATCGCATTGTTGAAATGGAAGCGCACATCGTTGAACTTGGCCAGTGGGGCCACCGCCTTGATGATGAGATCCGGCAAAAAGATGAGCTCATCCGCAAATGGCAAACTGAGATCAATGAACAATCCGCTGCGCTCGTGCATCTTACCTCGTTGAAAGATCATCTTTCGGAGGAGAAACAACGAATGGTCGAACGGGAATTGTTTGCGAGGATCGAATTGCAGCAAAAACTGGATCACCTGATCCAGATCCACGAAAACAACAGGGAAAAAGACGCGCTGATCGCCAGCCTTGAGGAAAGCTTACGCCAAAAGCAATCAAAACTCAACTCGTCGGAGGAGCAGCTGAAGATCCTGGAAAGCGAACTGGCAGCCCTGGTATCATCCGTCAAACTGCAGGTCGGAAATCTGAATGAACTTGACGCCGTCAATCAGTCCAACGCGAAACTTTCGTCCGACGTAAAGTTTTTGACCGTGGAAAAGGAAAAACTGGAAGCGCTGCTGCGGGACAGCAATTCGCTCGTTGATGAAGAAAGCCGCCGGAACCTGCTTCTTTCGCGGCAGCTTGAATCTGTCAATGCGCAGCTCCGCGATATTTACGCATCCGACGGATGGAAATGGCTGAAACGTTACTATGGTTTCAAAGGCCGCTTGCTGCCCGAGAATTCAGCCCGTTACCGTTTCTTGCGAAATACCCTGAATTTCCTGCGGGGCAGAAAAGTGGCATCCCCGCCAGCCGCCAATACAGGTGCATCGCCCGCGGGCACATCAGCCGCAGCCGGAAGCCATCCCGTTAAGATGCCGGTGCGACGCAGCGAATATCTTCCGATCGAGTTTCCTTTATTCGAGCATCCAGCCGTTTCAATCGTCATGCCGGCTTACAATGGCTTTGAGCTTACGTACGCATGTCTTGAATCGATCCGCCAACATACGCTCGGTGTTTCATACGAGGTGATCATCGGTGACGATGCTTCGACGGATGAAACCCGTGAGATCGAAAAATATATAAAGAATATTGTCGTCGTTCACAACGAAAAAAACCTTGAATTCCTTCACAATTGCAATCACGCCGCTTCATTTGCGAAAGGTGACTACATCCTTTTCCTGAACAACGACACGGAAGTGACAAACGGATGGCTCAGTTCCATGGTGGAATTGTTTGAGCGTGATCCGCTGATCGGGATGGTGGGTTCGAAACTGGTGTACCCAGATGGCAGGCTGCAGGAAGCGGGAAGCATTATCTGGAACGACGCTTCCGGATGGAATTTCGGCTACAAACAAAACCCTGATGCTTCCGAATACAACTACGTGAAGGAAGCCGACTACATATCCGGCGCCAGCATCGTGATCCGCACCCCCCTCTGGAAGGAGATCGGCGGGTTTGACGTCCGCTATACGCCGGCTTATTGTGAAGATTCCGATCTCGCGTTTGAAGTACGGAAACACGGATATAAGGTGGTTTATCAGCCGTTGTCGGTGGTGATCCACTATGAAGGATTCACCCACGGCACTGATGAAACTGAAGGGATCAAGGGCAAAAGCATTAAAGAATACCAGCGGCTTAACAATCAAAAGTTCCGCGAAAAATGGAACGAAACGCTGCTGAAGGAGCATTTTCCGAACGGGGAAAATGTTTTTCTGGCAAGGGACAGAAGCCGCTCTAAAAAGGCGATCCTTGTCATCGATCACTATGTACCGCACTACGACAAAGACGCAGGTTCAAGAACAGTATTCCAGTACCTGAAGCTGTTTGTTGCGCTCGGAATGAACGTGAAATTCATCGGTGACAATTATTTCCGTCATGAACCCTACACAACGGTTCTGCAACAGCTCGGCATCGAAGTGCTTTATGGTCCGCAATACGCAGCAAACTGGCAGGATTGGATAAAAAGCAATGGCGGCTATTTTGATTTCATCCTGATGAACCGCCCTCACATATCGATAAAATATATTGACTTTCTGAAGGCAAATACAAAAGCGAAGCTGATGTATTATGGCCATGACCTCCATTTTGTTCGGCTGCAAAAACAATACGAAGTCGAGCGCAAACAGGAATTGCTGGATGAGGCGGGGAAGTGGAAGGATGTGGAACTAAGTATGTTTGACAAGGTGGATGTTGCACTTGCGCCGAGCACCGAAGAACGGGACCTGATCGAAAGTTTCAATGTTCGCAGCAAAGTCTTTGCGATCAAACCTTACATATTTGACACTGCGCCCGACGCGATCGATGATTTCAGCCGCAGAACCGATATTTTGTTCATCGGCGGGTATACTCATCTTCCCAATGTGGATGCGGTGCTTTGGTTCGCCCGTGAAGTGTGGCCGAAAGTGCAGCCGCGGATACCCGGTGCGAAATTCCTGATCGCCGGTTCCAACAGCCCGGAGTCCGTGAACGCATTGGCAAGCGACGATATCCAGGTGCTGGGTATGATCTCCGATGCCGAGTTACAGCGGCTGTACGGGCGGATCAGGATGGTTGTGATCCCGCTGCGTTATGGCGCGGGCGTAAAAGGAAAGACCGTGGAAGCGCTTTTCCACGGCATCCCTGTTGTAACCACTGAATTTGGCAGCGAGGGTTTGCCCGGTCAGCTTCCGTTTACAGTGGCAGACATCGATCCTCAAGACTTTGCGACCGAGGTAGTCCGGCAGTATACCGCCTCCAATGCGGAGCTTACGAAACTCAGTCAACAGGAGACCGAATACATCAAACAGCATTTTTCTGTGAGCGTTGTGCGCTCGGAGATGGAAGCGATATTTGAGGAACTTTCCGGAGCCGCCGCTCCCGTACTGAAGAGACACTCCATTCACTAATATTTTCCTGAAAAATGCCCAACCAACACTGCTGCGTTTGTGAGTCAAGAGACGTGAATCTTTTCCGGGAAGCAGGTGAGTACGCTTATTATGAATGCAGGTCCTGTGGCGTACTATTTATCTCACCCGAGATACTCGCGAAGATCGACAATGGCGCCACGCTGGTCAACTATTCGGGTAACTACTGGAAAGAGGAGTTGTACGCAGCACGCGAACGCGCCTGGAGCACTTCGCTTGCCCGTGTTGCCGAACTCTTTTTGTATGCGCGGATCCCCATTCGAAAGTTCGTTGATATCGGATCGGGGCCGGGTTACCTGCTGGACGCTCTCGAATACCAATTGCCATCGGCGAAGCGGCTGTTTTATGCAAATGAGCTGTTCCCTCCGCCGGTGTCAGAGCGCACAACCAGCGAAAATTTCCTTAAAGGGAATTTTACGAATTTCCCTTTTGATTTCGATGCAGGCTGTTGCATTGAAGTCATCGAACACCTGACACCCGCCATGGTGAAAAATCTTTTTAGAGATCTTGCTTCGAAATCAAAACCGAACAGCATATATCTTTTCAATACAGGTCTTTCGCATTATATCAGGAACGAAGATCCGGGTTACCTGGACCCTTTCGTGAGGGGTCACATTGTCGGCTGGAGTATCGCCGGGTTGAGAGCTTTGCTGATCAATACGGGATTTGAGATCCTCCCGATCCCTGGAAAATCATGGGCATTCATCGCGGAGTACCGGCCGGATCATAACTTCAAAGGGAATCTCGAAGACAGGATCTGGCAGGCGGTCGCTGAAAATACAGCCACGCTGAAAGATCACAAGACCGGGGGACTGATGTATGTACTCGGCCTCGATACAGCCAGGGCGTACCGTTAGAGATTTCATCAACCAAACAACCAGTTCTATGAATGGAAATTTCCTCGAAGAAAGATCAGCCTTGTTCGGCGCTAAGCTGCAGCAGGTAAAAAAAGACATTGACGCGTCCTTTCCGTGGTATCCTTATGGTACGCTCAATAATTTTTCCGCCTTGCGCCCGATCTTCAATGATTTCCCGCTGGATCAACTCGTGGGGCAGACCCGGAAAACACTGGATATCGGCGCTGCTGACGGCGAGCTGGCTTTTTTTCTTGAGACACTTGGTTACGGAGTGGATATTATTGACTATCCTCCTACAAATTACAATCATCTCCGCGGCGCGCGACTGTTGAAAGACAGGCTGAATTCCAGGATGGAGATCTATGAACGGGACCTGGACTCCCAGTTCCCCACATTGACTGAAAAATACGGGCTGGTGTTTTTCCTTGGCATATTATATCACCTGAAAAACCCTTTTTATGTGCTGGAGCAACTGAGCCGGATCTCAGGCTATCTTATCGTCAGCACGCGCATCGCCAGGTTCACACCCGATGGAACACAGATCAGCGCCTACCCGCTGGCTTATCTCCTGGCGCCGGATGAATCGAACAATGATTCAACGAACTATTGGATATTTAGCCAGAAAGGCCTCGAAAGAATTGTGGAAAGAACCGGGTGGACGATGCAGAAATTGATCACCCTGGGAGACGTGGTGCACTCCAATCCTTCGGCACAGGATCGTGACGAGCGCGCGTTTGCCTTGCTAAAAAGCCGGAATTTTGGTTAACCAACAAATTCACCCGGCCTTTGCCCGGTCATTTTCATAAGGAGAGCACCATGACAAGATCGAAAACCAGGATCCTCATTCCCGTTTTGCTCGTCTTTATTATTTACATCGTGTGGCTGGTAAGAGCCTACGCGGATGTTGCATACATGGACCAGATCCAGATCATCGCCGGCAACATGAAGAACATGTGCAACCATGACGCGTCACTGCTCGATTTTTATTACAGGCCGCCGTTCCTGTTGATGGTTTCTACGGTGCTTGTATTTATCAATTGCAAACTTTTTGCCTATAACACATACCTGGAAACCATCACGAGCGGTCTGATCCTGCTCTGGATCGCGGTATACTTCGTGCGGGCGATGGGCAAATTCTTTACTACGCGGAAGTACCGCTTCTATTTGTCAGTCATGACGGCTCTCATCGTTTTTGGCTGGTCAAAATGGGAAATGTCATTGTGGGGAGGAGGCTTTAGCCATTTCATGGTTGTTCTTTTCGGTTTTGTTTGTCTGCACGGCGCGTTACGCTACATGCTTCGAAGCGATGGCGATGATCCCAAAACACAACGGCTTTTTCTTCCTTCGTTCCTGCTCCTGTCTGTTCTGGCCATTCTTGAAACAACTTCTTATTTTCTTCCGTTTTTACTTTCCCTGGTGCTGATGCTGCTCCTCAGCCGCCGGATCTTCACCGGGCGTATCAACTTCATTCGCTGGAAAACGATCTTTATCGCGACTCTGTGTCTCCTGGTCTTCGCCATCGGTGTCAACTACGCGGCGGAAGTGTATTCAGCTCATCATCCCTATGATGCGTATGGGAAGGTCAATTTATCCCAAAGCATGCTGGTGTCTTTGAAGAAAGCGATCCATCAGCCTTTGTTTGTGATAAAGTTCTTTCTGATCTCAAATGCCGGAAACCTGCTGAACAAGGATTTTTACCCGGCTTCGTCGCCTGCAAAGGACCTTATGCCGTTCCTTGGTCTGATCGTACTCGTCTGCTACGGATATGCCGTGCTCCTCTTTGTGAAGAAGCGCAGGATCGAAGGGATGTTTCCCATTGCCCTGATCTTTTACACCATCATCTTTTGCCTGACGGTGCTTGCGGGGAGGATGTATTTTGACGATGTTTATTACGGCGCTTCTTCGCGTTATGCAGCAGCCACTTTTTCCGGCATGTTAGGGCTGGCAACTTTCTTCCTGATCCTGTTGAAAGATGAGGAAGCCTCGCGTGGCTGGAAAAGACTGTTTTATAAAGTGCCCGTCGTGATGATCGCCATTGGCACCCTGGTCTTTGACCGCACACAGTGGATCATGGCGCCCTACTACAAGGAGAATTTCCTAAAGATGGAAGCCAATCTCAAGGCGGATCAGCATCTTGAAACGCTTGCCGGGTATAACAATGAGATCACGGAAAAAGCGAGACAGGTGATGATCTCGAACAAGCTGAACGTATTTAAACCCCGCAAAAAACTGAAGGATTACAGACTTTTAACGGTCGACATGCCCGCAGATGCGCCCGGTTTCTACCCCGCCGATAAAGACGAGTTTGGTGCGTTTCGATGGACAGACGGGAAGGGCATCATATTGCTTCCGAATTTGTACACGGTGGGCGATACAGTCACGTTGAAGATCGCTTGTTATTCACCGCAGGCGGATACGCCGGCCGTTCTCCTGAACGATAAATTAAGACCATTTCGCGCAGCCCCTATTGATGGAGGATTTGAATATGCGTTCGCGTTCACGGAACAAAAAGTACTGTATAACCTCGTGATCGAAAACCGGAGTGTCGTGCCTCACGAGGTAAATCAACATTCAACGGATACAAGAAAGCTGGGTCTCATCTTCAGGTCCGCTTCACTATCCGAGTAGAAAAAAAATCTATGGAAAGTCCACAGGTATCTATCGTCATTCCTCTTTATAATGAGGAAAAGTCTTTTGGGAGGCTGGTGGAGAGAGTCACCGCGCTGCTGGACTCAACTCCGCTTCGCGTCCAGGTAGTGATCGTGAACGATGGGAGCAGGGACAACACCCCGCTCCTGATGCAGATGCAATCGGAAAAAGACAACCGGTTCAGGTCGGTTTTTCTTTCCAGGAATCACGGCCATCAGCTGGCGGTATCAGCCGGGATGTTTTATGCCTCCGGTTCGGAAGCGGTGATGATCATCGACGGTGATCTGCAGGATCCGCCCGAGTTGCTGAGCGCTTTCTATGAAAAGATCAAAGAAGGCTATGATGTGGTGTACGCTATCCGTAAAAGCAGGAAAGAAAGTTTTATATTAAAGATGGCGTATTGGGCATACTACCGGCTGCAGCGTATGGTCAGCAATTTCAACATCCCGATAGACAGCGGTGATTTTTGTATGATGACAAAAAGGGTCAGGGATATTATGGTCTCGATGCCCGAGGAGAGCCGCTACCTGAGGGGCCTGCGTTCATGGATAGGCTTTCGCCAATTCGGTTACGAATATGACCGCGACAAACGCGAAGCCGGCGAGTCAAAATACAGTCTGCGCAAACTGTTGGAGCTCGGCTTCAACGGGATATTCAATTTTACCAGGTTCCCGGTCAAAATGATGTACCGGCTTGGCTTCCTGAGCATCCTCATGTCCATCGTTTACATCTGCTACCTGCTCTACCTCAAATTTACCGGGGACACATTGCCCCAGGGGTATATCACGCTGATCTTTTCAGTGTCATTCTTCAGCGGTGTGCAATTGATATCACTTGGCCTGATCGGAGAATATGTCTTCCGAACATACAACCAGGTGCGGCAACGTCCATTATTTATCGTCGACAAGATCCTGAACTGATGCGCCCCGAATATTACCGCGAATACTATTCTCTCGAACGTACGAACTGGTGGTTCCTCGCGAGAAAAGAGATCCTCAGTGAAAGGCTGCAAACGATCATCGGCAATGGGAAACCGTTGAAGATCCTGAATGTGGGAGCGGCTTTGGGCGCGTCGTCTGACATGCTGCAGCGTTTTGGCACGGTGGTCTCGCTTGAATATGATAAGTATTGCTGTGAATTCGTTAAACAGGAACTTCATCTTGATTTTATCAATGGAAGCATCACGGAGCTTCCGTTCGCGGACAATGAGTTTGATGTTGTTTGCGCGTTTGACGTGATCGAGCATGTGTCCGACCATGTGACCGCTGTTGCGGAGCTTCACAGGGTTTGCAAACCGGGCGGGATCTGTTTCACGACCGTACCCGCGTTTCGGTGGCTTTGGTCCGAACACGATGAGATCAATGAACATAAACGGAGGTACACGCTGAGAAATTTCAGCAATTTGTTTTCCCCTGAAAAATGGATGATCTCTTTCCGGTCTTATTTCAATTTTTTCCTTTTTGCTCCCATTGCCCTGACAAGGCTGCTTTCGTCAGTCTTCAAACGCCGCCGTGCTGACGCAGCGCCGGAATCAGACTTTGGAAAAGTAGATAATGGGGTGATGTCCCGGATCTTTTACCGGGTCTTCAGATCAGAGTCGGTTTTTATCAGGAACGGTATCGGGTTTCCGGTGGGCGTCTCGATCATGCTGGTTGCGAAAAAGCGACCGGCCATCAATTGAAGATTCATTGCGCGAACATGTTTACGCTGCTCATTCATATCTTTCATCCGGAGTCCTGGCAGGATATCTTTCTGCCGCGGTTAAAAGCGCTTGATAGATTTGCTCCCCGGTTGCTGGTAAACCTGTGGAACAATCAAAAGGATGTCGCGCCACTCGTTCAGCTCATTCGCTCCGATTTTCCGGATGCTGCGATTATTCTGACCCCCAACCAGGGCCGGGATGTCGGAGGCAAGCTGGCGCTCATCGACCTCTATCTGAAAACGAAAATGGAAAGCGATTACCTCGTGTTGCTCCATGATAAGAAAAGCCCACACACATTCGAAGGAAAAGAGTGGCGCGAAAAGCTGTTCAGGATCATTGACGAAAACATAGTGCCCCGGATCCTTTCCGAATTTAAAAATAACCCGGATACGGGCATTATTGGAGCTGCGGAACTGATCAGGAATGAATACGACGGAAACAAATTCACAACCATCAACAATGACAAGCTCAAAGAACTGATCCGTTTGTACGATCTGAAACTTACGGATCACCGGTTTGTCGCCGGAACGATGTTCTGGGTCCGCACTTCTGTCATCCAGTCGTTTTTTTCCCGGTTCTCACCGCTCTTGTGCCGCGAAATGCTTGAAGAGGGTAATTTTACCGATCACCTTGAAGGGAAGTATACTCATTCATGGGAACGGCTCTTTTGCTGGCTGGCTACGAGCCAGGGCTTTCTTCTGCAAGGGATCTGATCTATGCTGATAAATCGCTGGTTACTTGTTGACCATATCGGGCAGGTCCGGTCCAAATCGGAGCGTATCTGCCTTCAGGCGGGGCCCTCATTCAATGACCTGCCTGAAGTCATCCGCATTGTGCAGCAGCTTCCGGCCGGCCATTTTTCAGTGATGATGCCGGGGGAACCGCCGCATGAGAAAGCCGACCGATACATTGAAATGTTATTGACGCTTTTTTTTCATCCAGGTTACGCTGTGGCCAACTACATGCCGATCATTTTTACCACCGCAAATACAACCCCGTCGGCTTTGATGGGTTCACTGGAGTCCAAAGCCCGTAAACAGGGATTCGCCGGTTTGAGCGTTCGGACGGTTTACCCGGGGGAAGATCAGCTTCCTGACGGGGCGTTCTCCCTGCGGGTGGACCGGTCAAAACCTGATCTCGCGGGGATGATCGCCGCCTGGACAAAATTTTCTCTTTCCACAGAAGCGGCCCAGGAGATCAACCTGCTCGTAGCGACAACTGCTGAAGACGGTGACGCCTTGTGTTCAAAACTCGGAAACGAAGTGGAGCGGCTTTCCGGAACGGATCGATACGAGGTTGCAGCCAGGCTTTATGAGCAACAGTGCGCCATCAGCCGATATCGTGAAGAGTTGAAGCGGATGGCAAACAAGGAACGGGATAACGAGTACTATCTCGGTGTACAAATGCAAGAAAGGTCAAAAGGAATGGAATGGTATCACAGGGAGTATGAAGTGTTGCCGCTTTGGTATAAACGATTCGGGCATATCATCAAGGTCATCATGGGAAAAAGATCGTTCCGCTCGCTGTTCACCGACGATCACAAAAAGGACAAGGTTTGAAATACTGGTTACTCACGACAGAGTTCCCGCCCGCTTTCGGCGGAGGTATCGCAACATATTGCTTCAACTGGGCTGCCATCCTTGTACAACACAGTGTGGAGGTGACCGTTTTTGTTGCCGATCCAAATGAGAACGGTGTCCGCGAATCCCGCCTTGGGCAGATCCGGGTCATCCGGTTTTCACCGTATTTTGAAAACACTTCGGCGTTCTTTGGATATGAGACGATGATCGCGTGGTCGTTCGCAAAGGTCATTGAACAATATATTTTGGCGGAAGGGCATCCTGAATGGATCGAATCGCAGGAATACAATGGGATCGCGTATTTCGTTTTGCAGAAAAAGCACCTCGCGATAGAGCCTTTCACTGATCTGAAGATCCTGGTCACCTGTCATTGCCCTTCGTTCATCACTTTTGAACACAATCACGTCAGTACTTATCAGCTTCCTTATTTCTGGATCGGCGAAATGGAAAGGTCGTGTATAGCGGGAGCCGATGTTTGCATATTCCCCAGCCAGTACCTCGAAACAGAGATCGAAAGGAGATATCCGTCGCTGATCCGGGAGCGACGGGTGCTCGCGAACCCTTTCACTGTTGATGACCGGCCGCTGCCTGGCAACGGCGTTGAAACGGATTTCCTCGTCATCGGCAAACTTTCACCGGCAAAAGGCGCCCTGCTGACGATCGAAGCTTTTGACAAATTGTGGCAGGCCGGATATCAAATGCAACTGAAATGGATCGGTGATACGGGCTATTTCTATCACGCGGCGGAGATGACGATGGGAGAGTTCATCACGAAGAAATATTCAAGTCATCTTCGTTCCGGCAGGCTTCAGCTTGCCCGCGCGAGGCCACCGGCCGAACTAAAAAGGGAATTTGCAAACGCTCGGACCGTTCTTGTCCCAAGTACGGTTGAGAATCTTCCCTATGTTGTCATCGAAGCCATGGCCAACGGAAATATTGTGCTCGCAGCGCGGCAGGGAGGCCAGGCTGAGATGATCGAAGATGGAAACAACGGTCTGCTGTTTGATCACAACCACCCGGGGCATCTTGCGGAAAAGATCCTGCAGGCAACACAGCTCACTTCGGAACAAAGAGTGACCATGAGGCAGGCAGCGACCGCGACCGTCCGCCGTATTTGCAATCCGGAAAAATATTTCCAGGAAAAAAAGAGGATATTGGATGAACATGCGGGGCATGATCCTTCAATATTCCCCTTTTCATGGCCGGCAATCCCGAACGTTCCGGCTGAACCGCTGGAGAACCAGCTTCTTTCGATCGTGATCCCTTTTTACAACATGGGTGCATTTTTGGAGGAAACGATCCGGTCGATAGATGAATCACTGTACCGCGAAAAAGAGATCATCATCGTCAATGACGGGAGCACGGAAAGAGCGAGCCTTTCCGTCCTTGACCGGTACAGAACCCGGTCTGATGTCCGCATCATTGACCAGCCGAATTTGGGGCTTGCGCTCGCGAGGAATAAGGGAGCCCGCGAAGCGAAAGGCGCTTTCCTTGCTTTCCTCGATGCGGATGACACGGTGCACAGCGAATATTACCTGATCGCGATCCGCATACTGACCGCGAAAACAAATGTGCATTTCGCAGGAAGTTGGGTGCAATATTTTGGCGATTCGCATCACAAATGGCCCACATTCACTCCACAGCCGCCGCTGCTCTTTTACCACAATATGGTCAATTCAAGCGGGCTTGTCTATAAGGCGTCCGCATTCAACGCCGCCGGGCGCAACGACCCGGAATTTGTGTACGGGATGGAAGATTATGACAGCGTGATCAGCCTGCTTGAAAACGGATACAGAGGTGTTGTGATACCGGGTTTTTACTTTAACTACCGGGTGCGGAAGAACTCGATGTCACGGGCATTTAATACGAGTAACCAGCAATATCTCTATGATCTGTTGGCCCGAAAACATAGAAAGTTTTACGCTACTTTTGCCGCCGAACTTTTCGGATTGCTGAATGCAAACGGGCCTGGAATTGCCAGGGATAACCCTTCTCTCGATTATCATCTCGCCGCCAAGGTGCCTTTCGGCGGAAAATTGTCGGGGAAGGCAGTACAGCTGGTCAAACAAAATGAGCTCGCCCGGAAAATTGCCTTGAGGCTCTACCGATTTTTCAAGTGAAAACACATGGTCCTAAAAATTGTCAATGACTGGTTCAGGGGATCAAATAAAGTTGAAAGGCTGTGGCTGCTTGCCAAGATAGAATTCAAGCTGCGGTACTATGAAAACAAACTCGGCTTACTGTGGGCGCTCATCAAGCCGCTCATGGATATTGTGATATACTACGTCGTCTTCCAGGTCGTGCTGAAACAGAACATCCCCGCCTTTGCATCGTACCTGTTCATCGGTTTGATCCTGTGGAACTTTTTTGTGGAATCCACAACAGGGACCATCCAGATCCTCAGTGTAAAAAAATACCTCTATGAATACAGCAACATGAACAAGCTGGAGATCTACGTCTCTACGCTGTTCAGCAACAGCATTGGCTTTTTCTTCAACTTCATCATGTTCCTGATCTTTTACAATTTCATAGAAAAGGTTTCCAACGGCCCGTCCATTCAAAATTTCTGGATCATCGCCATTTTTCTGAACCTGTTCATGCTTTCGCTTGGCTTGTCGCTGATCTTATCAACGATCTACATCCTCGCAAAGGATATTGCTCAGATCTGGGTCGTATTCACTTCATTCCTTTTCTTTTTGTCTCCGATATTTTACCGTCTTGATACATTCAAACACGCGTTGCCCGCATTGATGTACGGGAACCCGATCGCGGGCATCATCATCAACGCGCGGCGCGTGATGATGGATGGATTGCCGCCGGAAATGCAATTGTTTGGATTCGATTTTGGTTATGCGATCCTACTGCTGGTAGTGGGTTTGTTATTCCTGAATAAACTGGGCTCGAAGGCTTCGGAAAAACTGTAATTATGTCGAACGAGTTAGCCATTTTCGCCAGGGATATCAGCAAGACCTTTCACATTTCGGAAGACAGTCACAATACGGTCAAGCACCGCCTCTTTAATTTATTCAACCCGCCGCGGAGAAAAGACGTGGCTGCGCTTAAGCTCACATCACTCGAGATCAAAAAGGGTGAATGCATTGGGTTGATCGGAAGGAACGGTTGCGGCAAGACGACGCTTACCAAAGTGCTCGCCGGTGTTTACCCGACGGACACGGGTACGCTGAAGATCCACGGGACCACGATGCTGATGAATCTTGGCGTGGGGATGAGTCATGAACTTACCGCCAGGGAGAATATTTATGTTTCCGGTTCTGTGCTTGGGCTTAAGATCAGGGAGATCGATGCGTTGTTTGAGAAGATCGTGGAATTCGCGGAGATCAGGCAGTTCATTGATACCAAGGTGAAATTCTTTTCTTCGGGGATGATGGCGAGGCTGGCTTTCTCAATCGCGGTGAATGCCGGCGCGGACATTATGTTCCTTGACGAGATCTTTGCTGTCGGGGACATGAAATTCCAGGAGAAGGCGGTTAAAGTGTTTGAAAGTTCCTGGATCGAGGGAAAAACCGTCATCCTCGTCAGTCATGGGATGGAAGTGATCCGGAAATATTGCGGCCGTTCGGCATTCATGAAGGACGGGGCCATTGAATTCTTTGGCGATACTCCCACTGCCATTGATATGTATACAGCCGATAATCAGTGAACCGTTTTTTTATCTGCCAGTAAGAACGGGATAAAGAACCCGGTCAGCATTCCCCCAAGGCTTCTGTCAAAATAGATCTCGGTCACCCACGCAATGGCAAACGTTGTTATCACGAGCAGGGCAAGATTGTCCCCCCACCGAACTGCCCGGATGACCGGCAGGATGACCCAGGCAACAAGAAACACGGCGAGACCCACGAGCCCGAGACTGTAGAGAATGTCAAGATAATTATTGTGTACGTTCTTTTTGGTTTGCAAAGCGAAGACAAAATCCTTCTCGCGGTACTTTTGCATCAACATATCTTTTTTATCCCCGATCCCGACGCCCGTGACAGGATGCGCAAGAAATAACTCCCATCCGCAACGCCATGCAGCCATCCGGAAATTTGCGCCATTCCACTGATCCGCGGTCACATCCATATTGTAGTGGCTTTCGGGCCCGGTACTTTGATAGTTGAATTGCGTGTAAGCAAGTTCTTTGTACCGGTTCAGCGTTTTTGGAAAAAGACGCAGCACCAGGATGAACCCTCCGGCGAGACAGGCCAGCAGCACAGCGCCCTGCACATACTTCTTCCGGGTAACAATGCTGTACATGGCAAAGCCCACAGTGAAAACATACAGCACCAGCATCAGGTTGCGACTGGCCAGTAGGTAACTCATCACAAAGAGAAATACAATTGCTGCGATCATCAGCAGTTTATAACGATTGCCGGTATAGACGACGTGATAAGTGAAGACATAGATCGACAGATTCACCAGGAGCGAAATATAGATGGATTGCTGACGCAGTATCGCTGTCAGCGAATCATTGTATAAAAATTCCGGGTGGCGGAAAAACTGCGATTGCCTGATGGCATCTCCCAGGCACAGCAACATCACGGCCACCGTCAGCCACGCAAAGCCAAGCAGTATCCGGTCACGCGTCGCCCTTTGAATATTCATGAGACCGACGCTCACCGGAAAATACACCAGTGGAAGCCTCGGATCCAGGTAGCGAAGCCCGGCATGCCTGTTGAAAGAAGAAAAAACGCTCACGATCACGATAGCAACGAACAATACCATCCATTGAACATAGCGCCGGTCTTTCAGCATCAGCCGTTTGTTTCGAAACAGCTGCTTCATTCCTGCTTTGAAACCAATGGACGGGAACAATTCAAGATCATTAAAAAAAAAGCTGTAGAAGCCGAGAAAGATGGCGGAAAAGATGCTGGCAAGTTTCAACCACGGCAGCGCCAGGGTGGCGATGAAAAACAGGATCAGTCCAAAAAGAATATTTTCCTTTTTGTTCATCCCTGCATGGATTACATGTACAAACCGCCGTCTACATTGATCACCTGGCCGGTAATGTAGGAGCTGAGATCAGATGCGAGAAATACCGCGAGGTTCGCAACGTCCTCCGCGGTGCCGAATTTTCCCAGCGGAACCCCGGCTTTATATTTCTCCGCCTGCTCTCCTTCTTTTAGGTATCCGGTCATATCGGTTTCAATAAAACCGGGTGCGATCGCGTTGCAGCGAACATTGCGGCTGCCAAGTTCCTTCGCTACAGATTTTGTAAACGCGATAATACCCGCCTTTGAGGCAGCATAGCTACTCTGGCCGGCGTTACCCATCAACCCGATAATGGAACTCATGTTGATGATGCTTCCTGATTTTGCCTTCATCATAGGCCGGATGACCTGTTTGGTCATATTGAAAACGCTTTTCAAATTGATCTGCATCACATCGTCCCATTGCTCCGGCGTCATTCTTAATAACAGGTTGTCCCTGGAGATGCCCGCATTGTTTACACAAATATTCACCGAACCGAACTCCCCGAGAACATCATTCACAAGCTGTTCGCATTCTTTATAGTCTCCGGCATTGCTTTGATAAGCTTTCGCTTTCACGCCCATCCCAACGAGTTTTGTTTCGAGTTCCGACGCACGGGCTGCGCTTGAATCGCTGATATAAGTGAAGGCTACATGGCTGCCTTCCGCGGCAAACTTCAGGGCGATGCCTTCGCCGATGCCACGCGCAGCGCCCGTGACGATCGCAGTCTTTCCTTCCAGTATTTTCATCGTATTGTAATTCCGTCAAAAATAGCACTTACGCGGCCGTGATTGAAAATGGTATTCCGCTCACATCAGGGTCTTGATCTCATTGATGAATTTACGGTCATTGCTCAGCCGGGGAACTTTATGTTGGCCGCCCAGCTTACCTTTTTCCTTGAGCCACCGGTTGAAAAGACCCGGCCGCACACTGTGAAGGATCGGGCTGCCGAGCGCGATATTTTTATGACGCTTGGCCTCATAATCGCTATTCACCTTCTTCAACGCCTTATCCAGTTCAAGGGTGAACTGGTCAAGATTTGGAGGCTCTTTCTCAAACTCCACCAGCCATTCATGCGCGCCATTTGACGATTCCGAGAAGTAAACCGGGGCAGCCGTATAGTCGTTCACGACGGCGCCCGTCAATTCACTGGCGGCGAAAATGGCCTTGTCCGCGTTGTCAACGATGAGCTCTTCGCCAAAGGCGTTGATAAAATGCTTCAGCCGGCCGGAAACCCTGATGCGGAAAGGATATAAAGACGTGAACTGAACCGTGTCTCCGAGCAGGTACCGCCAAAGACCGCCATTCGTGCTGATGACGGGTGCATAATGTTTTCCAGGCTCCACATCCTGCAATCCGATGGTCTGCGGCTCCGGCTTACCATACTCGCCGACCGGCATGAATTCAAGAAAAACACCATGGTCAACAAACAATAGCATGCCGTCATCGCCCGGCACTTCATCCGCACCGAAAAAGCCTTCGCTGGCATTATACATCTCGAGATAGCTGATATCCTTGCCGATCACCTGTCTGAAGTTTTCCAGGTAAGGCACAAATGAGACGCCTCCGTGCATATACAATTCCAGTGATGGCCAAACTTCGGCGATGGTGCGCTTTCCCGTGATCTCAAGTATTCTTCGCAGCAAAACAAGCGTCCAGGTCGGCACGCCGGAGATCGACGTCACGTTTTCCGTGATCGTGCTATGCGCGAGCTTCTCAATCTTCGTTTCCCATTCGTCCATCAGCGCGATGCTCAGATCCGGCGTCCGCAGCCAGTGCCCCCAAAAAGGAGAATTCTGCAACAGTACCGCACTGAGATCCCCATACTGGACTTCCGCATTCACCTGGTGGATCGTGTGGCTTCCGCCGATCACGAGTCCCTTTCCGGTCAGCAGTTCCGACTCGGGGTGCGAAGCATAGTAAAGCGTCAATACGTCCTTGGCTGCCTTGTAATGGCATTCATGCAGACTTTCTTCGGTGACCGGGATGAATTTGCTTTTATCGCTGGTGGTACCGCTGCTTTTTGCAAACCAGTAAACCGGTGTATTCCAAAGAATATTTTGTTCACCGGCCATGATCCGCTGGATATATGGTTTCAGATCGTCGTATTCGTGGATCGGGACGGCCTGTTTGTAAGATTTAATATTGAAGAGCTTTGAGAAATTATACTTGCGTCCAAACTCCGTATACTGCGCAGACGTGACCAGGTCCTGCAATACTTCCCGCTGCGCGTCTACCGGATTGTTCTTCCATCCTTCAATGCGCCACAACCTCATGCGGGCAAGCGATGATATGGCGGGACTGAGCAATTTCATTTCAAATCCAAAATAAGAAATTTGCCAAACTATGTACCGTTACGGGCTCTGATCGTACCCGGCCTGAACCGCTACCTTCGACAATAATTACCCGGCCCCGGAAGGCGCCACCTAACTTTCTGACATGAGTATCTTAAAAACCGGTTTTACGATGTTGCTGACACTGGCTGCTATTGCCGGATTTTCGCAGGCAAACCCATTAAGGATCGGCATCGCCGGCCTGACGCATGATCATGTGAACGGTATCCTTGCAAGGGCGCACGACGGTGATTTCGTGATCGTCGGGATCGCGGAAAAGAATACGGCGCTTGGGAAGCAATACCTCGCGAAATATCATTTGCCGGATTCGTTGCTCTGTGCTTCGCTTGCTGAGATGGTGAAGCACTGCAAACCGGAGGCCGTCTGCGCGTTCAATAGCATTGCAGAACACGTTGAGGTTGTCAGGGTGTGCGCGCCGAAGAAGATCCATGTGATGGTCGAAAAGCCGCTTGCCTACAGTCTTGCAAACGCGAAGGAGATGAAAAAGCTCGCGGCGGACAACGGTATCCTGCTGCTGACCAACTATGAGACCACCTGGTATGGCAGCCACTACCGGGCAATGCAATTGCTGGATACGATCGGCAGCCCGCGGAAGATCGTCGTGCACGACGGCCACCAGGGGCCAAAAGAGATCGGTGTGAGTCCGGAATTTTTTGCATGGCTGACCGATCCCGTGAAAAACGGCGGTGGCGCGATCATCGATTTCGGGTGCTATGGCGCTAACCTGTCAACCTGGTTCATGAAGGGAGAAAAGCCGCTTGCTGTCACTGCGATCACCCAGCAATTAAAACCCGCCGTCTATCCGAAGGTCGATGACGAAGCAACGATCATCCTCACCTATCCGGACGCGCAAACGATCATCCAGGCTTCCTGGAACTGGCCGGTGGGGCGAAAGGATATCGAGATCTATGGCGAGACAGGATATGTGGTTGCAGATCGAAACGGGTGGAGAGTCAGGAAAAATGGCAGCGATACGGAGAAGACCGAAATGATCCCTCAGCTGCCGGCGCCGATGAATGATCCGTTCAGGTACCTGGCGGCTGCAGTGCATGGACAGATCAAAGTAAAACCGACGGATCTTTCTTCGCTGGACAATAACATGATCGTGGTTCAGATCCTTGATGCCGCAAAGCGATCCGCGAAAGAAGGGAAAACGATCGTATTACCGTCTGACAAGTAACGCACGTACCAGAGACACCCACTCCTTACTCAACGAATCGCCGGACCTCGGCTTTCCTGCCCGGTCATACCAATAACCGGCATTTGCAGCATCACCTTCTTTGCGGTGGAGGTATGCGTGTACCCACGCACCATCGGCGTCTTCGATATCCTGGATCGTCTCGTGCGCTTTTTCCCAGTTCCCGGCGTGATCCAGCCAAAGCGCCAGGAGGTATTGTGAAATACCTGGGGGCGGCTTCGGATCCGCAGTGGTCTTCATGAAATCCTCAAAGGTCATACTCACGGCCTGAGTAATTTAAAAGCATGTGTCCACTGGTTGCGCGCAAAACCGGGTATGCACCACAATATGCAAAGCGGCTCAATTGCACGGGCAGCCGTAGCGGCCCCCATATCTTCGACTTCAAAGCCAAAATCCTCCAGTATGGAGGTCACCGTTTCCTTTGCGGAACTATCATCGCCGCAAATAAACATCGTCGGTTGTCCGCCTTTGAGCTTCGGTTTATACATAAGTCCACTGCCGATACTGTTGAAGGCTTTTACAAATTTTGCAAGCGGAACTGCCTGTTGCAATTGCTCCATCAGTGAACTTTCTAGCGTGGTAAAAAAATGAAGGACACCATTCTCTGGCGGACCTTTTTTGATGGGATTCGTCGTGTCGATCACCACTTTTCCCGCGAAATTTTGCATACCTCCCTCGTCGATCACTTTTTTGGCCACGTCACCGCTCACGGCAAGCACCAGCAACTCTCCGAATTGCGCCGTCTCTGAAAATGTGCCGATGAAACCGTCTTTGTTTTTTTCTTTCCACTGCCGGACTTCCGGCTTGTTTGTATTCCGGGTGCCGAGCATGACTTCATGTTTCTCCGAAAGAAATGCGCTTCCAAGCGTTTGGCCTACCTGGCCTGAACCCAAAATGCCAATTTTCATAACCGTTGTTGATTTCGTTAAGAAATAAATCACCGCGCAGGAAGAACGTTCCCCGATCAGGCGACGAAGTCTGTAACAAAGCTTTTTTTACAAAGTTTATTTTGTAGAAAGGTTTCAGATAACTTCATACAAATTTTCCTGATGCGGTTTGTTTTGCTATTGATCACGCTTCTCATCGGGGCGATCCTGCCCGTACAGGCGGTCCTCAATACTAAATTAGGAAAACAAACAGGCGGTCCGCTCGTGAGTGCGCTGCTGAGCTTTTTCACCGGGTTTGTGTGTCTTCTCATCCTGAACCTGATCCTGAATCGGAGCGCCATATTTGGTATGAAACCCTTCACGGTTACACCGTGGTATATCTGGCTCGGCGGTTTGATCGGGGCGATTTTTGTGAGTTGCGTGATCTGGGTGAATCAGCGGCAAGGGATGGCGCTGACCTTTGCGCTTGTTGTAACGGGCCAGATATTCATATCGCTGCTGATCGATCACTTCGGACTGTTTGGATCGGTAGTGCAGCCGATGACCATTCAAAAAATATTGGGTGCGTTGCTTATCGTTGCCGGTCTGTTATTGATAAAGCTGTAAATTTTGGCTATGTCGAATCCAAATCTTCAACCGGACAGATCGGGCCTGTCAGCAGTGGAAAAAGAATTCGAAAACTCGATCCGTCCCACGGATATCGCGCAATTCTCCGGCCAACAGCAGATCATTGACAACCTGAAGATCTTTATCAAAGCCGCCAGGTTAAGAGGCGAAGCGCTCGATCATGTGCTCTTCCACGGCCCTCCCGGTCTTGGCAAAACAACCCTCTCACGCATCGTGGCCCATGAACTTGGCGTCAACATCCGCGAAACCAGTGGACCCGTCATCGAAAAGCCCGGGGACCTCGCCGGCCTGCTCACGAACCTGGAGCCGCACGACGTCCTGTTCATTGACGAGATCCACCGGCTGAGCACCGTTGTTGAAGAATACCTGTACTCAGCGATGGAAGATTTCAGGATCGATATCATGATCGAAAGCGGTCCGAGCGCGAGGAGCATCCAACTGAACCTGAGTCCGTTCACCTTGATCGGTGCCACCACAAGAAGCGGTTTGCTGACCGCCCCGCTGCTATCCCGGTTCGCCATCAAATCCAGACTGGAGTACTATACCGCGGAAACTTTGCAAAAGATCATCGATCGTTCGGCGGCGATCCTGGGCGTGCGCATCACTTCCGATGCCGCAAGAGAGATCGCCGGCCGCAGCCGCGGAACCCCGAGGATCGCGAATGGGCTGCTGAAAAGGGTACGTGACTTTGCACAGGTGCTTGGCAACGGCGTCATCGACCTCCGTATCACCCAACATTCGCTGCGCGCGCTGAATGTAGACGAATTTGGTCTCGATGATATGGATAACCGCATACTGCTGACCATCATTGAAAAATTCAAAGGCGGCCCGGTCGGCATCACAACGATCGCCACAGCCGTTGGGGAAGAAGCCGGTACGATCGAAGAGGTCTATGAACCGTTCCTCATACAGGAGGGATTTCTGCAACGCACTCCGCGCGGGCGGGAAGTCACCGCGAAAGCTTATGAACATTTAGGCCGGAATATGCCGCATGGCTCTTCCGGGCCGACTCTTTTCACCTGAAAGTGTATTGAAGGGGAACGAAACGCGGGTTGGCCGGCGGTCACTGAACCACAAGCCTGAAGCCGTTACCGTGAATGTTCACGATCTCGATCTTCTCATCGTCCTTGAGATATTTTCGAAGCTTGGCGATATACACGTCCATGCTGCGTCCGTTAAAATAAGTATCGCTGCCCCATATTTTTTTCAACGCGGCTTCCCGTGGCAACAGGTCATTCATATGTTCGGCCAGCATTTTGAGCAATTCATTTTCCTTCGGAGAAAGCGTTTGGGTGATGCCGTTATGCGCAAGCTGGCGAAGCTTTGGATTGAAATGATAGCTGGACAGATCGAATTCCCGGTTTTCGGCTTCTTTATTCAATTCTTCATTCCGTTTGAGAATCGCTTTGATCTTCAGTAACAACACTTCACTGTCAAACGGTTTTGTGATATAATCATCTGCACCCAGTTTATATCCCTGGATGATGTCATCTTTCATCGTTTTTGCGCTGAGAAAAAAGAGGGGAATGTCAGGATCAACATCGCGGATCTCTTCGGCGAGCGTAAACCCGTCCATGTTCGGCATCATCACATCCAGCAGGCAGAGATCAAATTTTTCACGCTGAAATGCGGCGAGGCCAAGCCTGCCGTCTCTTTCGAGGGTGACGTCATAGTCATTCAGCTCCAGGTAATTTTTCAACACACTGCCAAGATTGGGATCATCTTCACACAATAAAATTTTCGGTTTCTTGCCTTCCATGTCGTTAGATTTACTGCATTGATATTGCAAATAAAGTTAAGGAAATTAGAAAGCACGAAATTCCCGGCGTTTTTTTTGTTAAAACGCTTTTCATCAAAATACGTTTACAAGTCGATACATTTGGATAAGATTACGCTAGTGCATATCACACCAGACAATCGTCTTAAAAAGCTCATCGTGATCGGTGACAGGGTGCTGATCAAACCGGGCACACCTGATGAACGTACCGCCACGGGCCTGTACTTACCTCCGGGAGTACAGGAGAAAGAAAAAGTGCAACAGGGTTATGTGATCAAGACAGGTCCCGGCTATGCCATTCCCTTACCACCCGAAGATGAAACCTGGAAGCAGGAAGAAGATCGCATCAAATATGTTCCGCTGCAGGCCAAAGAAGGAGACCTTGCCATCTTTTTGCTGAGCGGCGCCACTGAGATCATTTACCAGGACGAAAAATATTTTATTGTGCCGCAAAGCGCGATCCTGATGCTTGAGCGGGAAGAAGATCTATAACCACCGGTGAACCGGTTATAATTGTATTTTAAACATGGCAGGTACAGACAAATTTTTGCAGGCTGTCAAAGACGGGTACTCCTTCAAAGGGGACTCCGTGCTCATTGGATGCGGTGTGCTGGATGGAAACGTGGTAAAAGGTGCAGATGTCAGGTTGCCTTTGCGAACAATGAACCGGCATGGTCTCATTGCAGGCGCCACAGGGACCGGTAAAACCAAGACGCTTCAGCTGATCAGTGAATGCCTCAGCGACAATAGTGTGCCTGTTGCGCTGCTTGACATCAAAGGAGACCTTAGCGGCATCGGCGCGGCAGGAACGTCCAATGCCAATGTTGCTGACAGATGCCAGAAGATCGGCATTGAATATAAACCTGCGGCTTACCCCGCGGACCTGTTCACGCTCAGCAACCAGAAAGGCGTGAGGCTTCGCGCCACGGTGAGTGAGTTCGGGCCGGTGCTGCTTTCAAAGATCCTTGGCCTGAACGATACGCAGGAAGGATTTGTTTCCCTTATTTTCAAATACTGCGATGACAACCATTTACCGCTGCTCGATCTGAAAGACTTTATCAAAGTGCTGCAATACGTCAGTGACGAAGGAAAAGCGGACATCGAGAAAACGTATGGAAAGATCTCAACGACGTCTACCGGCACTGTCCTCCGGAAAGTGATCGAATTGCAACAACAGGGCGCAGACCTCTTTTTCGGTGAAAAGAGTTTCGAGGTCGCTGACCTCATGCGGGTCAGCGATGATGGCCGCGGCATGATATCCATCATCCGTGTGACCGATCTCCAGGACCGTCCCAAACTCTTCTCGACATTCATGCTGCAAATGCTTGCGGAACTGTACGCGTCATCACCTGAAGAAGGTGACCTGGATAAACCGAAACTCGTCATCTTTATTGATGAAGCCCATCTCCTGTTCCAGGAAGCGAGCTCAGCGTTGCTGCAACAGATCGAGACGATCGTCAAGCTGATCAGGTCAAAGGGCATTGGTATATTTTTCTGCACGCAGAATCCAATGGACGTACCGCCGTCAGTACTCGCGCAGCTTGGGTTAAAAGTGCAGCATGCTCTTCGCGCTTTCACTGCCGCAGACCGCAAAACCATCAAACAGACGTCGGAGAATTATCCCGAAACCGAATTTTACAAAACCGAGGATCTCATCACACAACTTGGCATCGGGGAAGCGCTGGTGACCATGCTCAACGAAAAAGGAATACCGACACCGCTCGTGCATACGATGTTATGCCCGCCAAGAAGCCGCATGGATATTCTCAGTGACGGCGAGATAGACAATATTGTTGCGCATTCAAAACTGGTTGCGAAATATAACCAGGCAGTGGATAGTCAAAGCGCCTACGAGATCCTTACTGCAAAATTGCAGACCGCATCTGCACAAGCAGCGCCGGCAACCGCAACCCGCACTGCCGCGGCAAAAAAAGATGACAGCATTTTTGACAATCCGCTTGTAAGACAGGCGGGCCGGACTGCGGCCAGCATGATCACGCGCAGCCTTCTCGGCGTTCTTGGACTCGGCGGCCGCAGCACGAAGCGGTTGTTCTAGCCACTCTTGTCCACCTTTCCGTCGTTAACTCCCTTGCTTGTGCAGCGGGCTCTTCCATGTGCTCCTGCAGCCCGTCTTTTTCAGGCTGTCGTTGAACGATGATAAACCGGATTTCAACTATTTGCGCCCCCTCACGTCTCCGGGCGGAGTACATTGCGTCAAATATCTGATTCATGCAACCCTTAGCAAAAAAATTAACCGTCTACGCCGGCATCGAGGAAGAAAAAGCAAAGGCAGCCCTTTTATTGATCGCAGCACATGTAAAAGAAAACTTCCCGATGTTAAAAGCTTTTGCTGATGCCATGCTGGATGTCAGTGAGCTTTCGCTTGAACGTGATGGCATCGTCATCAACAGATTTGCCGCAAACTGATAGAACCCCCTCCCACGTTCCTTCCCTGTGATGAAGCAGTTTTACTAATTTCCCGGAAATTGCTGACATGATACGGGCAAGAATTGCCGGAACAGGTATGTATGTTCCGCCAAACAGGGTTTCCAACCACGAACTGTCCACGTTGATGGACACTTCGGACGAGTGGATCCGCGAGCGAACAGGCATTGAAGAACGGAGATTCGCAACGCGGTTTGAAGAAACCACCACCACGATGGGTGTCCAGGCCGCAAAACAGGCGATCACAAGGGCCGGCATCCAAACTTCCACGATCGATTTTATCATTTTCGCGACACTGAGTCCTGATTATTATTTTCCCGGCTGTGGCGTTCTGGCCCAGCGGATGCTTGGATTGAACGACATTGGCGCGCTTGACGTCAGGAACCAATGCAGTGGGTTCCTTTATGCTTTGAGCGTCGCGGACCAATTCATCCGCAGCGGTATGTACAAAACGATCCTGTTGATCGCCGCCGAGACACATTCATACGGGCTTGATTTTACCACGCGCGGAAGAAACATCTCGGTCATTTTTGGCGATGGCGCGGGCGCGGTTGTACTCCAGGCGACCGGGGATGATGAGGGGGTTCTCAGCACGCACCTGCACAGCGATGGTTCCTCTGCTGAAGTGCTTTCCATGATGAATCCCGGTTTTCACGGCGGAAAGTTCGTTCCTGAAAAAAGACCGGCAACACCCGCGCAGCCTTACGGTGGAATATTTCTCCCGAAAGAACTCGTTGACAGCGAAGACATCTACCCATTCATGGACGGCCAGGCCGTGTTCAAAAAAGCGATCGTGAAAATGCCCGAGGTTGCGATGGAAGCATTGGAGGCAAACGGCTGCCAGCCATCGCAGTTGAAATTGCTCATCCCTCACCAGGCCAATCTGCGGATCAGCCAGGTCGTGCAACAGAAACTGGGTCTGCGCGATGACCAGGTGTTCAACAATATTCAACGCTATGGCAATACCACCGCCGCTTCGATCCCGATTGCGATTGCAGAAGCCGTCAATGAAGGCAGACTGTCTCGCGGGGATCTTCTTTGTCTCACCGCGTTTGGAAGCGGCTTCACTTGGGGAAGCGCGTTGATCCGCTGGTAGACCGCTTAACGATCAATAGTCCACCATTTGCTCGACGATCGTTTCGGGGATCTCACGCCATTCGTATTGCTGGTTTCTCAGCTGCGGTTCAAAGCCCGCGTCGCGGATCGCATCCTGGATCGTCCTGTAAGTAAAGCGGTGAGGAGCACCCGCGGCGCTGACCACGTTTTCTTCGATCATGATGGATCCAAAGTCATTGGCACCCGCGTGCAGGCAGAGTTGCGCTGTTTGCCTGCCAACCGTCAACCAGGAGGCCTGGATGTTTTTGATGTTTGGCAGCATGATGCGACTGAGGGCGATCATGCGGATATACTCTTCAGCCGTAACAAGATTGTGAACACCGCGCACCTTTGCCAGCAGTGTGTCAACATCCTGGAATGTCCAGGGTATGAAAGCCAGGAAACCTTTTGCATCGGCCGGTTTGCGGCTTTGAACTTCCCGTATCCTCGCCAGGTGTTCAAACCTTTCTTCAATGGTCTCGACGTGGCCGAACATCATCGTAGCTGACGTCGTGATCCCGAGTTCATGCGCCTCATGCATAATGTCCAGCCATTCCTGGGCACCGCATTTTCCTTTCGAGATCAGCCTGCGAACACGGTCTACGAGGATCTCGGCGCCGGCTCCAGGCAGCGAATCAAGACCGGCGGAACGCAATTCGGTCAGGACGGCGCGATGCGAGCTTTTTGCAAGCTTTGTGATATGCGCCACTTCGGGAGGGCCAAGCGCATGCAATTTGATCGACGGAAATTCCTGTTTGATCTCGCGGAAGGTCTTTGTATAAAAATCAAGCCCCAACGCTGGATGATGGCCGCCCTGCAACAGTAACTGGTCACCGCCATAACGAAGCGTTTCAGTGATCTTTTTCCGGTACGTCGGCATGTCAGTGATGTATGCGTCCGTGTGACCAGGGACGCGGTAAAAATTGCAAAACTTACAATTAGCGACACAGACGTTCGTGGTATTGACATTGCGGTCAATCTGCCAGGTGACCTTGCCGTGAGGGACCTGCTTTTTGCGGAGTTCATCGGCTACATACATCAATTCCGTTAAAGGGGCATGATGGAAGAGAAAGACACCCTCCTGTACGGTCAAAAACTGAAAATTCAGCGCTTTAGCATAAAGATCCGGTAGCCTCATGGTACAAAGTTAGCACTTGAATGGGCCCCAATGAGCGGGCACACTTTGGAATATCAGCGGATCGGCTGATATTGTCACCCGGCACGTCCAATATGGGTTATTTTTACGCCGGTCCGGTGACCGTTGCATCTTTTTGGACCTATTTTTTGTCATGTTATTGAACCTACTGCCATGGGAAAAAACCTATTGTTTTGCCTGATCGCCGCCGTGTGTTCCATCCGGCTTGCGGCGCAGGAAGAATTTATTGAAAGCCCTTCCCATTATCTTACGGAAGTCAGGTTCGTGCAGCTGACCGGCGGCGTCATCCTGCTCCAGGGGCAGTTAGGGGGTTACCCGGATACACTCAATTTCATCCTGGATACCGGCAGCGGCGGTATTTCCCTGGATTCAACAACGGCGGCTTATCTCAAGATAAAAACGACGCCATCTGACAGAACGATAAGGACGATCGCCGGCATCCGGAATGTCAGCTTTATCAATGACCAACAACTGAAGATCGGATCCATTAGCGTCGACAGCCTGGACTTCCACATCAACAACTATGACATCCTTTCTGCGGTGTATGGCGAGCGCATTGATGGGATCATCGGCTATTCTCTCCTCAAAAAATTCATCTTCAAGATCGACTATGATTCTTCAAGGATCGAGATCTTCTCAAAGGGGTATATGAAATATCCGAAAGGCGGGTATTTATTCCGGCCGAATATCAATACACTTCCCGTGCTTTCGATGCGTATACGCGATTCGCGGCCGATACAGTCGCGTTTTTTGTATGACGTCGGGGCGGGGCTGTGCATGATGTTGTCAACGGATTTTATTGAAGACAGCGCACTCCTGTACAAGAAACGGAAATTTTATGCCAAGGAAGCCGAAGGTCCGGGTGGAAGGATCAGTATGCAGACAACAGTTGTCCGGGAGGTTAAACTCGGCCCTTACAGGTTCAAAAATGTCCCGGTCTATGTGTTCAAGGACGATTACAACATCACGTCTTATCCATATCTCGCCGGTCTGATCGGCAATGATATTCTGCGGCGTTTCAACTGCATTTTGAATTATGAGAAACGCGATTTTTACCTGATGCCAAACTCCCATTACCTGGAGCCGTTTGATTATTCGTACTCGGGCATTGAACTCTATGCGATAAACGGCCAGGTCATCATCGGCGATGTGGCGGAAGGCTCACCCGGCGATGTCGCAGGATTGAAGGAGGGTGACGTTGTCATGTCGGTCAACAAAGTGTTTAGCCAGAACCTGACGCAGCTCAAGACGGCTCTCCAGGAAACTACTGGCAGGATCAAGATCATCGTGCGCAGGCAGGGTGAGCTCAAAGTCTATGATTTCAAAGTGAAATCGATCCTTTAGACCGCCTGTTTCTTCCCATCTTACTAAATTTGCAGGCTCCCGGCTTTTGTATATAAAACTATGATCCATTTTGACAGGTTCGTGATGCCGAATGGCCTGAGAGTGCTGGTGCACCATGATAATTCCACACCCATGGTTGTTGTGAATGTTATGTATGACGTCGGCGCACGTGATGAAGATCCCGCGATGACCGGGTTTGCGCATTTGTTTGAGCACCTGATGTTCGGCGGCTCCCTGCATGTTGAAAATTATGATGAACCGCTGCAGATGGCCGGTGGAGAAAATAATGCCTATACAACAAACGATCTCACCAATTATTATATCCAGCTGCCCGCTGAAAACATTGAAACTGCTTTTTGGCTCGAAAGTGACCGGATGCTCTCCCTCGGCTTCAGTGAAAAAAGCCTGGAAGTTCAGCGGAAAGTGGTCTGTGAAGAATTCAAGGAACATTATATCAACCAACCTTACGGCGACGCCTGGCATAAGTTACGGGAACTTGCATACCGGGTTCACCCTTACAGGTGGATGACGATCGGCAAAGAGCTCGCTCATGTTGAAAATGCAAGGCTCGAGGACGTAAAGAATTTCTTTTCCCGTTTTTACCGGCCGTCCAATGCGATCCTCGTCGTCGCAGGAAATGTCACCACGGAGCGGGTTCGTGAACTTTGCGGCAAATGGTTCAGCGATATCCCCGGAGGCGAGAGACGGGAACGGTCCATTCCACAGGAGCCTGCACAAACGGAGCCCCGCCGCATTGAAGTGAAAGCAGACGTTCCGCTCAATGCACTTTACAAGACCTGGCACATCGCCTCCAGGATGGATGACAGGTACTACGTAGCCGATCTGCTGACGGATATCCTCAGCGGAGGAGGATCGTCAAGGCTGTATCATTCGCTTGTCAGGCAAAAAAAATTATTCATTAATATCGAATGCTACCATTTCGGCAGCATTGACAAAGGCCTGCTCGCGATTGAAGGCAAGCTCGTAAAAGGTGTGGCCATGCAGGAAGCGGAGATGGCATTGCAGGAGGAGCTGGACAGAGTCAAAACAGAACTGGTACCGGAATCTGAATTGCAAAAAGTGAAGAACAAGACGGAAAGCACGATTGCGTTTGAAGATATGTCTGTCATGAACCGCGCGAACAGTCTTGCGTATTACGAACTCCTTGGAGATGCAAACCTGATGAACGAGGAACTGGAAAAATATAACCGGGTGACCACCGAAGACATCCGGCGTGAAGCGCGGGAGATCTTTCGCGATGAGAATTGCAGCACCCTTTATTATTACTCAAACACGCAACAGTGATCAGTACACAGCCCGATAAGATTGACCGGTCGATCGCTCCTGAGATCGTGGACGCAGTCGATTTTGATCTCACGCTCACGCCCTGCATTCAATACAAGTTGAAGAACGGCGTGGAAGTCTATACGATCGATGCGGGCGCGGAAGAGGTCATGATGGTGGAGTGGGTGTACTATGCCGGCGATTCCTTTGAAGACAAAAACATGGTCGCGGCGGCAACGAATTTCATGCTGAAGAACGGTACCTCCGGCAAGACCGCCTTCGAGATCAATGAGCACTTCGAATACTATGGAGCTTATTTGAATCGCAGCGCGCACAACGAAACATCCACGCTGACGCTTCATACGCTGTCAAAACACGTGGCTGAATTGCTGCCGGTGGTCCGCGAAATGCTGACGGATTCCATTTTTCCTGAAGATGAACTGACGACTTACAGGAAGATCATGCAGCAGCGATTGTCGGTTAACCTGCTGAAATGTGATTTTGTCGCCCACCGCCTGATTGACGCATATCTCTATGGTGAGAGTCATCCGTATGGCCGCTTCAGCCGTTCGGAGGATTTCGAAGCATTGAATCGCGACGACCTTGCCCGGTTTTACAAACGTTTTTACCAGCAAGGCCGGTTTGTCATCTTTGCAGCAGGAAAACTGCCCGGTGATCTCGCGGAATTGCTGGAAAGCAATTTTGGAGATCTCCCTGCAGCCATGATTGATGTGCCATCTTTTCCACTCAGTCCTGCCGGGGCGAAAAAGCAGCGGGTGACCAATGATCCAAACGGTGTGCAGGGAGCCATTCGCATTGCCAGGCCGTTTCCGAACCGCCACCATCCCGATTTTTTGAAAGTACAGGTATTGAATAGTCTCTTCGGCGGATTCTTCGGCTCCAGGCTCATGGCCAACATCCGCGAAGAAAAGGGATACACCTACGGCATTCACAGTTTTTTGCAAAATCACCTGCAGCATTCCGCATGGCTCATCAGCACCGAAGCGGGGAAAGACGTATGTGAAGCCACCGTGACAGAGGTATACGGGGAGATGAAAAACCTTCGCGAGGAACTTGTTGACGACGAGGAACTGCTGCTCGTGCGCAATTACATGATCGGGTCCATCCTGGGAGATCTCGACGGACCGTTCCAGCTCATGGCAAGATGGAAGAATATCATTCTGAACGGGCTGGATGAATCTTACTTCTACAAATCTGTTGAAACGATCAAGACTGTAACCGCTGAAGAACTGAAGGCGCTAGCTGAAAAATACCTGCAGCCAGACGAATTTTATGAACTCATCGTGGTTTAGTCGCCATTTGTTATGAAATTTCTTCTCCGTCTTTTATTTGTAGCGCTCGTTTCCTTCACCCTGTCCAATTTGAATTTTGGCATCCACGTAGACAGGTTTTCGACCGCCGTTTGGTTTTCCCTGGTCCTTGCGTTGCTCAATATTTTTGTCAAGCCCTTGCTGATCCTCTTTACTCTACCTGCAACCATTTTGACCTTTGGCCTGTTTCTTTTCGTCGTCAACGCGATCGTTGTGCTGATCGCGAGCCGCGTAGTCACTGGCTTTACGATCGATGATTTCTGGTCCGCCCTTCTGTTCAGCATTATTCTCTCGCTCGCAACAGCGATCTTTAATCGCCTGCTCGAAAAAAAACCGGCGAAAGAGTCGTGATTTTTCAGTTCGCATTTTAACAAGGAAATTCGCACTATGACTTTTGACCGCAAGGAACTCACAGACCAACAACTCGTCGATTTTTACCGCCAGCTTTTATGGCCGAGAATGATCGAGGAAAAAATGTTGTTGCTCCTGCGGCAGGGCAAGATCTCAAAGTGGTTTAGCGGAATCGGGCAGGAAGCGATCGCAGTCGGCGCCACGCTCGCACTCAACGAAGATGAGTGGATCATGCCGCTTCATCGTAATCTCGGTGTGTTCACGGTACGCAACATGCCTTTGCGAAAGCTATTCAGACAGTGGCAGGGAAATAAGGATGGATACAGCAATGGCCGGGAAAGGAGCTTTCATTTTGGCAGTCGTGAGCATCATATCTGCGGGATGATCTCGCATCTCGGGCCTCAGCTCGCGATTGCTGACGGCGTTTCACTGGCACACAAACTGCGGTCAGAGAGCAAGGTGGCGCTTGCATTTACCGGTGAAGGCGGCACAAGCGAAGGTGATTTTCACGAGGCGTTGAATGTGGCTGCCGTATGGGACCTGCCTGTGATCTTTCTCATCGAGAACAACGGTTATGCGTTGAGCACACCCACTCCTGAGCAATTCCGCTGTATCAGTCTTGTAGACAAGGCGAAGGGATATGGAATGGAAGGCGTTCAGATCGACGGGAACAACCTGCTCACAGTATATGATACCATTCGGGGCGTCAGGGATTATTGCCTTGAAAACCAGAAACCATACCTCGTCGAATGCAACACGTTCAGGATGCGTGGCCATGAGGAAGCAAGTGGTACAAAATATGTTCCGCCAAAACTCTTTGAGTTGTGGCAATTGAAAGACCCGGTTACGAACTATGAATCTTACCTCCGGTCGATCGGAATATTAAATGACGCCTCCATCGAAGACATTCGCCTGGCATTCCGTGAACAGATCGATGAGGAGTTAAAGGACGCTTTTGAGTCCCATAACGAGGAGCCGGACGTGGAAGATGAACTGAATGATGTATATGCTCCCTCGCGCGGCGGTACCCCGCAGGCCACGGAAGATGCACACGACGTCAGCCGCCAGCTTCGTTTCATTGATGCGTTGAAAGAAGGTCTTCTGCAAAGTCTCGAAAAACACGATGATCTCGTCCTGATGGGCCAGGATATCGCCGCCTACGGTGGGGCTTTCAAGATCACGGAAGGATTTCTTGAAAAATTTGGCAACCAACGCATCAGGAATACGCCGCTTTGTGAAAGCGCCATCCTCGGCGCTGCCCTCGGCCTCAGTCTCGACGGATTCCGGTCCGTGGTGGAAATGCAGTTTGCGGATTTTGTAACCATGGGATTCAATCAAATTGTGAACAATCTTGCAAAGATCCACTATCGCTGGGGCCAACCCGCAAACGTCGTGATCCGGATGCCTACAGGAGCAGGTGTGGCGGCCGGCCCGTTTCACTCACAATCGACTGAAGCGTGGTTCACCCATGTTCCAGGTCTCAAGGTGGTCTATCCTTCAACACCGGCTGATGCAAAAGGCCTCATGATCGCCGCGATCAATGATCCCAACCCGGTCATGTTTTTTGAGCACAAGGCATTGTACCGGAGCGTTACCGGCGGTGTACCGGAAACATATGCGGCGGTACCCATCGGGAGTGCAAGGATCGCGAGAGAGGGTGATGACATCAGCATCATCACTTATGGCAGCGGTGTACATTGGGCCGAGGATTTTGCGGCTGCTCATCCTGAAATATCAATTGACATTCTCGACCTCCGCACACTCCTGCCGCTTGATTATTTTGCCATCCGCGCAGCTGTACAGAGAACCGGCAGGGCGCTCATTCTTCATGAAGACACGCTGACCGGAGGGATCGGCGGAGAGATCGCCGCATGGATCGGCCAACATTGCTTTTCTTTCCTCGATGCACCGGTCATGAGATGTGCCTCCCTCGATACGCCGGTGCCTTTTTCCACTGCGCTGGAAAACCAGTTCCTGGCCTCGTCACGGCTTGAAGAGATGATCACCCGTCTGCTCGACTACTGATCCGCTTCCGGAAATAAAAATAAACAGGCACGCCTGTCAACAACAGTAAGACGCCAAAAAGTGATTCACGCATTTGCAACATCAGCGTATTGATAATAAGGGCGAGTGAAAAAAGAATAATAAAGACGGGCGTGATCGGATACCCGATGATACGCTGGCGGATGACACCCTTTTTTTTCAGCCGCATGAGCCCGATCGCAAGCAGCATAAAAAAAATGAAACCGGCGAATATCACGAGATTGGTGAGCATGTCAAAGGTGCCCGTGGTGACAAGCGCAATACTCCATACAGCTGAACAAATGATCGCCACGTGAGGCGTGTGAAAAACCGGGTGTATTCGCGCAGTGCTGCGAAAGAAAAATCCCTGCTGCGCCATCCTGAAATAGATACGCGGATAAACAATGATGCAGGCGTTCAACGCGCCAAATGTGCTGAGTGCGATCAGTGAAGACACCAGCACTTTTCCGCCCACACCGATCAGCCTTTCAGCGACAACAGAAGCCGCAATGTGATTTTGATCAACAGCGGCCAGTTCATCCAGCGGCAATACACGCATAAATGCCCAGTTGACCAGAACGTACAGGGACATGGCCAGGAGCACGCCGCCGAGGATGGCAAGGGGCACATTCTTCTGCGGGTTTTTTATTTCTCCTGTTACAAAGCTGAGATTCGCCCACCCGTCATATGCCCAGAATGCGCTGAGCATGGCGCCAAAAAAAGCGGAGAACATTGCGCCGCCTGCGGTTGCAGGCGCAAAGTGATCACTGACGTGATCCATCGACGGCGGTCCCGCAAAGAAGAAACCCAGCACGATCAGCAGGATCAGGCCGAGGATCTTTGCGCAGGTTACAACGGTGTTGAGCGACTTACCGTATTTGGTGCCCCGGCAGTTGATCCACGTGAGCACACAGATGGTCACGGTAGCGACGAGTTTCACGCCGCTGGCGGCAAACGGTTCAATAAATCCGGCAACACGCACATGGGCCACCGACGACAAAAGATCGGGCACAGGGAACAGGGTTGTCAGTGATTGTGCAAAGATGAACGCCAGGGCCGCAATAGCGCCGCTCCCGATCACCGCAAAAATGGCCCATCCATAAAGAAATGAAAAGAAATTGCCCACTGACAACCTCAGATATTCATACACACCGCCGGAATCAGTGGTGATCCCCGCGAACCCATTCAGCATGAGCGCGCCCAGAATGGTGATCAGCCCTGCAACGATCCACGCCGCGATGATATAGCCTTCATTGTGCAACAGCGCGGACATCGGCGCGATCTTTTTGAATGCGCCCGATCCGATCATGATCCCGGCCACCAGCAAAATACCGGCCCGCAGGCCAATGACCCTGTGAAGACCTGGCGGCTGGCTATGTGATTGCGTCTGCATGCACACTAAAATCCTTCAAAAAGCCATGGCTCCGGTTTTGGCATCGGCTTTCTTGGCAGCTTTTCGTCCCTCATCGCGGTATGATACACAAAAGACGCGATGACCGTAGACGCCTGCTGAAGATCAGGTATCGAAAGGTGATCGTAAACATCCATATTGCTGTGATGGGTCCTGGTCAGGTATTCAAGCGGATCCTGGATAAATTCAAAAGCAGGTATGCCAACGATATCAAAAGTATAGTGATCCGTGAACCCGGTGTTTCCACTTTTCACCGCGGTTGCATCAAGATCCGTGAAGGGTGCCATCCATTTTTCAAAAATCAGTCTCACGGCCTCATTCTCCTGGAGAAAAATGCCGCGCACTTTCCCCGAACCATTGTCAAGATTATAGTAAGCGGAAACCTTTTCCTGCCCGGGCTTGACCACCTTGGTCACAGGGTCGCCAAAATGGTTCTTTACGTAGTTATATGAACCGTAAAGTCCCTGTTCTTCACCGCCCCACAACACGACCCGGATGGTTCGCCGCGGTTGAACATTGAGCGTTTTCAGGATCCGCATGACCTCCATCATAACGGTACAACCGGCAGCATTATCGGTTGCCCCCGTGCCACTGTACCATGAATCAAGATGTCCGCCGATGATCACGAGTTCATCTTTCAGCTTTGGATCTGTTCCCGGGATCTCCGCCACCACATTGGAAGCTTTTGTATCCGAATAATCGAATCTTGTACGGATATCCACATCCAGTTTTACCGGTACGTGGGACCCGATGAGCCGCTGCATCCTCAGAAAATCTTCCGTTGATACCATGATCCGCGGAACGGACGGATGCGCGCTGCGCTCAAATGCATCGATCTGATCGGCATATACGCTGCCATCGCGGCCTCCATAATCTTTTGTAACGATCGCTGCAACTCCTTTTGATTCCAGCAGCTTTAAAAATCGCTTATGTGCCGCCTCGACGGCAGCATACGGATGCATTTCATCGTACGTAGCCCAGAATTGTTGTTTCAGATTGGCCAGGTCACTGTCATTAAATCTTATTGCATACGGTTTGAAGGCTGACCGGATGCTGGTAAAAGTATCCGTCAGCATCACGATCTTTCCTTTCAATGAAGCACCCGCTTTTACTGCCGCCGATGAATCTCCGTCAGGGATCGCGACAACGGTCGCGGAAAGCGGGCCTTTCGTTCCGGCAGACCAGCCCCAGGGATATGCGATCAGTTGGTGGTAGTACGGTGCTGACATGGCCACGTAACACTTCTGGATCTCCCAGCTTGTTCCGAATTCACCCCAGGGCTCGGCGGCAACATTCGACAGCCCCCATTTTTTCATCGTCGATACACACCAGCTGACCGCATGCCGATAGCCGGGAGAATTCGTCAGCCTTGGACCCGAAATATCCGTGAGATAATGTGCGATGGTGTCCGCCTGGGAATGATGCAGCCCCTGTTCGCGTATACGCGCGATCATAGCGGTGTCAACGTTTTCGTCCTGTGCAATAGCCGCGAACGGGCAGCTCAACAGGAGCAACAGCAGTTTGGTGGCGAGTTTCATAACAGTGGTTTTGACAAAAAAATATATCAGAAAAAATCAATGCCTCGTGGTAACGCCCGGTCCGTACAGCGCGTGTCCTGCCCTTGTGCCAAGGTGCTTTCCACCATCAACCGTCAGCCTGCCATTTACGATCACCGTCATGAACCCGGTGGAATATGCGTGCGGATGCTCGTATGTTGAACGATCCTGCACCGTCGCTGCGTCAAATATAACCACATCGGCCGCATAACCCGGCGCAATGATCCCGCGATCATGCAAACCGAATTTTTGCGCGGGAAGTGATGTCATGCGGCGGATGGCGTCTTCGAGCGAGATGACGTGCTGCGTTCGCACATACTCAGCCAGCACGCGTGCGTTGGTGCCATAGCCTCTGGGATGAGGCACACCGGTTCCAAATTGGCGGATACTGGCGTCGCTGGCAAACATGTCGTAAGGATACTTCATGATCCTGCGAACGTCTTCTTCGCTCATGCCGTGAAACACAGCGCTGGCGCCGCCATGCATCATCATATCCATGACGGTTTCAGCCTCGCTGGCCGCAGTATGTTTGCGGCCGAGCATGAGGTTTACCTGTTCGATGCTTTTGCCATTGTAGCTTGTATCCGTTTCATAATTCGCGATGACGGCGTAGCTCAGATGGGTGAGCTTTCTCTTTTTCAGTTTCGCCAAAATGTATGCTGTCACATATTTGCGCACGGCGGGACGGCTCAGTCTCGCGTTGATCGAATCCTGGCCGTTCGCAAGAACTTCATCCGGCATCAGGGTGCTGATCGAAGTGCTGCTGGCGGTATACGGATATTGGTCGATCGTCACATCAATCCCCTGCTTTCGCGCATTTTCTATCATCGGCACAGTGACTTTACTTCTTCCCCAATTCTGTTGACCGCTTAATTTGAAATGCGAGATCTCCAAAGGGATGTTTGCGGCGGCGGCTACCTGCAGCGCCTCCCCGATAGCTTCGGTAACGCTGTCACCCTCGTCCCGCATGTGAGTGGTATACACGCCATGATACCGTGCCGCGATCTTTGCCAGCTCAATGATCTCAGGTGTCTTTGAATATGTTCCGGGCGTGTAAATAAGACCGGTTGAAAATCCCACGGCCCCGTTTTTCATGGCGGCCTCCACGATGCTGTCCATCCGGCGCTGTTCCTGGGGTGTCGGGTCACGCGCATCTTTTCCGATGGCTTCTTCCCTGACGTCGTTGTGACCGATCAGCGTCGCTACATTGATGGAGAGCCCGAGCGAGTCGATAAAACGCAGATACGCGGCAATATCAAGGTTGGAACTGCCGCAATTCCCGGTGATACAGGTCGTCACCCCGTCAAGAATGAAATTGGTGGCGAGCGGATCCTTTGTTTCGTCGCCTTCCAAATGCGTGTGCACGTCAATAAAACCCGGGGCGACAATCAGCCCGGCCGCATTGACCACCTTCCGTGCCGGCATCATCACGTCGCGGCCGGCGGCGATGATCTTCCCGTCACGGATCGAGACATTTCCGTTATACCAGCTGTTTCCGGTCCCGTCGATGATCCTGCCATTCACAATGAGGATGTCACACGAATCATTTTGCGCAAACAGTGTGGCGGGAACAAGAAAGAATCCAAACAACCAGCGAAACATCAGCGGTAGATTATTTATGCTGACGGAACAACCATTCCACGATCAGCGGATCGCTGTACGCGCCCAACCACGAGAAATGGCCGACCTCGGGATATTGCGTAAATCCCGGTCTTGCCCCGGCGCGGGTCAATGCGTTTAGCATGTCGAGCGAATACTTGGGGTTGACCGCGGGATCATCCGCTCCGTGCACGATCCACATGGGGATGTGTTTGATATCTTTCACCCGGCTGGTATCGCCGGCGCCGCAAACGGGAACAGCCGCGGCAAAAAGATTGGGATATCGTTCGATCGCGTCATATGTGCCATATCCACCCATTGAAAGACCGGTAATATAGATGCGGTTCGTATCCACCGGCATTGTCTTTTCCAATTGGTGTATCAAACCGATCACGAGTTCCATTGGTCTCGTTGCCTGCGGCTCCATTTTCATGTCGGTACGGGCGAAATTTGACCATCCGGACTTTTCAGGGCATTGCGGCGCGACCACCAGACAAGGGTGCAGCATCATATTCTGATCCGATGCGAAATTCAGTACGCCCCACTTCAATTGGGCCTGGTTATCTTTCCCGCGTTCGCCCGAACCATGCAAAAAGATCACGAGGGGGTATTTTCGAAATGTATCCGCGTCGGGAAAAAGCAGCCGGTAATTGAGTGTATCATTTTTTTCGATGTACTTGTTGTAACTGAAACGGACCTCTTGTGCAACGAGAATAGACGATGATAACACGAGGCACACAGAGAGGCAAAACGTAATTCGGCGCATGTTTTTCGGATTTTCTCTAAAGATAACTCAACCACCACGTATCCCGGTGCTGCCGTTTGTATTCGCTGAACCATTTACAGACCGGGTATAGTGATAAGACGATAGCGATCCAGATCAGGTAGACGGTTCCAAGTGAATATCCCTCTCCGGGAGCAATGAACTGCGGCGCGAGTACACCCGGGACAAACTTCACGCCTTCTGCTATTGAATGTCCACGGGCCAGGTAACAGATTGCGGACACGAGGTGAATGAGATAAAAATGCAGAACATAATATAAGAATGGGACTCTGCCATATACTGTAATGAAACGCGTAACGGCATTCCTGACATTGCCCACAACGGCGAGAAAGAGAACACCTATACCGATCGTTGCGCACATGTACAAGAGTGAAGGCGGGTATTTCTGCACGTTCATGAATGAAAGAAAAGTGTAGAGGCCGTTTTTCTGCTGTGACCAGGGCAACGGGTCACCGTACAGGTTCGTATATCGCAACACAGCAAAAAAAGCCAATAGCCCAAGCGCTAGCGACAACAAGACATTCCGGCGCCTGGCACCTTCATAATTCCGGAAAAGTTTTCCAAAACAGTAACCCATCATCATCAGCCCCGACCAGGCAAGAAAGGGATAAAATACCAGGAGGGAGTGGCTGCCCCAAAGCGGGAACATACCGGGTTTATTGAAGATCGAATATAAAAGTCCGGTTTGATGATTGCGCTCGTAAAAGTCAAACGCGTTGTGCCCGAGAACGATGACGAGGCCCGTACCGAGTATGACCCGGAAAGGTAACCTTATCATGAAAGACATGACGATCATGCTCACACCGATCGACCAGATGGTCTGCAGTGCAATGACGTAATAATGTATATCGAAGCTGAAGGCAAAGTTCTGCACGACGAGTTCAATGAAGATCAGCCAGAGTCCGCGGGTGAACAGAAACCTGCTGAGTTCGGCGGGAGTTTTCCGTTGAGACTGGAAGAAAATACCGGCACCCGCAAGAAAAACGAAATTGGGTGCACATAGATGGGTGATCCACCTCGTGAAATAAAGTGCCGGCGTAGTAGTGGCCAGGTTCAGGGGATCATCTGTCCACGCGACCTTGTGAAAGAAATCGCGTGTGTGATCGAGCGCCATGATGATCATAACCAATCCCCTTAACAGATCGATAGCATCTATCCTGTAAGACGTAGTGAGCGGCCTGACTTTCGAAAAAGAAAGGTCGGGTGCAGTGAGGACTCCGGTCATGGTGGATGTTTGACTAAAGCTAACCAAAATAGATAACTGTCGAACGCCGGGGCGAAAGCGGCAGGCAAATGCTTTACCTTTAGAAGCACGAATCTGCGACTCATGGATAGAAGGAATTTTCTTGTCAATTCGGCTTCTGCGGTCGGATTGGTTGCGACCGGAGACCTCGCCAGGCTCGCCACGCGCCACTTCGCACCCGCTGGCGGGCGCGGTAAGATCGCCCTCCAATTGTATACTGTGCGTGACCAGATCAAGACGGATGCAAAGGGAACGCTGCATAAGCTGGCCGGTCTTGGTATCGATACGGTCGAAACAGCGTTCTGGCCTGAAAATATTTCTGTGAAACAGGCGGCAACGCTCCTGAAGGATGCGGGTCTGAAAGTCTGCTCTGCGCATGTGGAACTGCCGGTCGGCGCGGGGAAAGACCGCATGTTAGAGATTGCCGACAGCTTTCAGTGCAAACGCGTGATATGGCATGGCTGGCCGGAGGACAAGCGGTACAGTTCACTCGAGGGGACAAAAGAGCTCGTTGGCATTTACAACGAAGCCAACCGCTTTGCGAAGTCGCACGGTTTGCAGTTCGGTCTTCACAATCACTGGTGGGAATATCGCAACCGGGTTGACGGCCGTTTTGTGTATCAAATCCTTCATGAAATGGTGGATCCGGATATTTTCTTTGAGATCGATACCTATTGGGTAAAAGTCGCGGGACAGGATCCGGCAGATATCGTGGCGCAATTCGGCGCACGCGCACCCCTGTTGCATATTAAAGATGGTCCCGCAAAGTGGTCAGACGAACTCCCAAAAGACAACCCGGACCCGATGGTTCCCGTCGGCCAGGGTGTGCAGGATTTTCCGGCCATCGTCAAAGCGGCAAATGGCAATACACAATTCATGGTAGTTGAAATGGATAAGACGGCGATGGATGTATTTGAGGCGATCAGGGAAAGCGTTGATTACCTTGTGAAAAATCAGCTCGCGGTGAAATAGGCTTATCGGCAGGCGAGCTATCGAAGCCCGACGATCCCTTTTGCCTGCGCAAACATCTTTGCAGAGTCAAACCCGATCCCATTCTTAAAAACGATCTCTGTTTTTCGCATGGCGTGAATATCGGTAGTGATATCTCCGCTGATCAGCACCAGGTCCGCGCGTTTCCCTTTTTGAATACTGCCCACCTGGTCGGCACGGCCGAGGTATTCGGCAGCGTTCATCGAGCAGATGCGGATCGCCTGCTCTACAGAAAAACCTGCTTCGGTCAGTAACTCCGGCACATGCCTGTCTGCATACCCCGGTATCACCCGTCCTGAGCCGGTCGGGTCGATACCAGCCAGCAACTTTCCACCCATATCCACAAACATCTTTTCCCATGCCATTTCCTTTTTAAAAAGAAGCCAGGAGAGTGAGTCCTTTCCTTCCGCTGAATGGTAATATTGTTCAACTTTTTCCCGGACCGGCGGTGTGAGGGCTTCCGCCGCATCACCGGGAAAGATCTCACGCCGCGTCTCGGGCTCGAAAACCGGCAGCGTAGACGTCAAGGCGACATTTTTTTTCACCAGGTAAGCCATCAGTTCTTTCATGTCCGGACTTTCGACTGGCAGATCCCTGACGGAAAATATTTGGCCGCCTTCGCTGCACAGATCGGGCTTTTTGTTCTTGTCAAAATCACTCGAGACAAAAAATCCGTGTTCAAGATCATCGATCCCCAGATCAGCGGCTTCGCGAAATGTGATGGAGCACAAATGACCGGTCACCTTTAGCCCCCGTTTGTGCGCAGCATTGATCGCCGCCTTTGCATCCTCACGCGTCAGATCCATATACAGCTTGAAGGAAGTGCATCCCATATCGGCCCAGTAGTTCACTTCCTTCGCCGCGTCTGCCGGCGATTTGATGAACAGCATTTCGGGTATCGGTATGCCGGCCCTTTCGATATATGGACCGGTAACATCAATATCCGGTCCGGCAATCGTTCCAGCTGTGATCTGCTCTTTTAAATTAAGATCGGTTTGCGGCTCAACACTTCCTGTGGTTCTCATCGTGGTCACGCCACCCGCGAGGTACAACAATGGGAATGAACCCGGCATTTCCAAACCGAAGTAATTCGGCGGCACATATTCTCCATAGAACAGGTGCTCGTGCATCATGATCATTCCGGGAATGACGGTTTTTCCTGAGCCGTCAATGGACCTGATGCCCGCCGGCACACTAGTCTTTGCCCCATCCCCCACGGCAAGTATCTTGCCTTTTCCCACGATCACCGTCTGATCCTTTTTTGCGGGTGAACCTGTGCCATCGATCAGTGTAACGTGCACGATGGCAAAACTGTCATTGTCTACGGCGATCAGTTTTCTGACCTGTGAGGAAAATGACTGAGCATTTGCTCCAGCCGTTGCCGCCGCCAAAAAGAGGGCCGCAAGGATCTTGTGGCGCAATAACAATACAGACATACGCGGTTCGATTGCGGAATAGACGCAACCGCATTAAATATATCACAATTCCACTTCCATAAGGAGAACAGTGCAGAATTGAATTTGCCAGCAATTCGTATTTTCATCCGTGCAAAACTGTGCGTATGCAACTGAAACAAGTCGTAACTGTTGACAACATTACGCCGGAAGAGTTTAAAAAGGAGTTTTATGAGCCGGGTATCCCGGTCGTGATCAAAGACCTCTCCAAAGCGTGGCCGGCATATACGAAATGGAACTGGGACTACTTCAAACAGCTCGTCGGCACGCAACGGGTGCCTCTTTATAACAACGTCAAGAGCGACGCTTATACACCCATCAACACGGCCGATGATTACAAAACCTTCGGCGAATACATAGACATGATCAGCCAGGGTCCTGCCGGGTGGAGGATATTCCTGTTCAACATATTTGACCATGCACCGCAACTCACACAGGATTTCACCTGGCCGGAACATTTGATGAAAGGATTCGTGAAGAAATATCCGATGCTCTTCACCGGAGGCGCGTCGTCTATCACACACATGCACTTTGATATCGATCTGTCTCACATCGTTCATACGCAGTTTCTCGGCCGGAAAAGAGTGTTGCTCTTCCCTTTTGAGGAACAGCATAAGCTTTACCGGAAACCGTTCGAAGTATTGAGTCTCGCTGATTTTTCGCATTACCACGAAGGGAATGGCACACCGGACTATACCAAATTCCCGGCGCTGAAGCTCGCACACGGCTTTGACCTGGTATTAAACCATGGCGACACGCTTTTCATGCCGGCGGGTTACTGGCACCACATGGAGTATCTCGATAGCGGCTTTGCCATGAGTCTCCGGGCGCTGCAGCCCTCGATTGGCGGTAAACTAAAAGGTGTGTGGAACCTGTTTGGTATGCGAAGCATTGACACGATGATGAAAAGAACGATGCCCCGTCCATGGTATGACTGGAAACAGAAAAAGATCTTCCACGAAGCGAACAGGGAATTGCGCGGCGTTGTTTAGCTGGCGTAACCCATCAATTAAGACCGGTCACTGGATCGACCATACTTCGTTGCCACGAAGAAGTTTATTGAGGTCAGCGGGTTTTTTTGCTTTCGCTTCCGCGATCTGCGCCTGCATCACTTCTTCATAACAGGGCCGTTCAGTCTGATAGAAAACGCCAAAGGGGCGTGGGAGGTGACCGGCCAGCTTTGGATCATCAAAGATGCGGATCAGGATCTGCGCCTTGTACATGTCGCGCTCATCATGCACCCAGCAATCATCCGCGGAGAATCCATTGTTCAGGTCTACAACCCGCGGAGTAAATCCATCGAGCTTTATTCCTTTGTCATTCTTTGCGCCAAACAATAATGGTTTTCCCTGCTCGAGGAAGATCGTTTCCTCCGCTTTTGAACTCTTCTCCGTGAATATCTCAAAAGCGCCGTCATTGAAGATGTTGCAATTTTGATAGATCTCGAGGAACGACGCGCCCCTGTGCTGGTGCGCCCTCAGAAGCATCGCCTGCAAATGTTTTGGATCACGATCCATGCTCCTCGCCACAAAGGTCGCGTCTGCACCGCGGGCAAGTGCGAGCGGATTGAACGGATGATCGATGCTGCCAAATGGGGTGGACTTGGTGACCTTATTTGCTTCCGACGTGGGAGAATATTGTCCTTTTGTAAGTCCGTAGATCTGGTTATTGAAAAGAAGGATGTTCACGTCAAAATTGCGGCGAAGCAGGTGGATCGTATGATTCCCGCCAATGCTCAAACTGTCTCCGTCACCGGTCACGATCCATACGCTCAGGTCAGGGCGCGAAGCTTTTAAACCGCTTGCGATCGCGGTTGCGCGGCCGTGGATCGAATGCATACCATACGTGTTCATATAGTAAGGGAAGCGCGAAGAACACCCGATACCCGAGATGATCACGATATTTTCCCTTGGAATCCCCAGCGTAGGCATCACTTTCTGCACCTGTGCAAGAATGGAATAATCGCCGCACCCGGGGCACCAGCGTACTTCCTGGTCCGTTGCAAAATCTTTTGCTGTCAATGGCGGTGGCGTGGCTGCAATGGTGTCACTCATTCTACAAAAATACACAAACAAGATAATGCGGGAAGGCCGAATACAAAAGCGAATCCCTACAGTGTTGTTAAAGGACAGACGATCAAATCGCTATGCTGGACGTTTTCGCAGCAGCGGAATTTGTACTTTCATTTTCAAAAGCACACATGCGAAGATCCGTCCTGTTATTGCTGATCGCCGGAATGTTTCACACCGTATCCGCGCAAACGGGCAGGCTGCCGGTCCAGGTCACCGACCTCACAAGGATCCGCTCCGCTTCGCAGGTAAAATTCGCTCCAGGTGGGGACCGGGTGGTCTTTACAGTGACCGCCATTCAGCCGAAGGACAGCACAAAACTGGACTATGATTATCAAAACCAGATTTGGATCGCCACCCCCGGTTCCGGCGAATCGCCGCGACAACTCACCTTTAAAGAAGGCTCCTGGCAGGCGGATATTAGCCCGGATGGTAAACAGATCGCGTTTGTCCGTCTCAGCGATTCAAAGCCCCAGATCTTCCTCATGGACCTGAATGGAGGAGAGGCCAGGCAATTGACGCATTTCAAGTATGGCGCGGGAACGCCACAATGGAGCGCAGACGGCAAACAAATACTGTTTCCATCTAATATCCCATTGCAAAACCTGGTTGATGACCCCTTGTTGAATCCCGGTCATCGTTTGCCACCCTGGCCATTTGAAAAGCCGGGGATCGCGGACAGCACAGCCGTACAAAGATCTTCCGCAAAGGCGGATCCGGACGGTTCGCTGGAAGAGATCCGGAAATATTTGCAGACTGACGAAGAAGATAAGGTGGCAAAAGTGGTCGATAAGCTCGATTTTCAGGACGAATCGGGCGTATCGACGGAGATCACGTTCAATCATTTTTTCCTTGTCAATGTCGATGAACCTTCGAAGTGGACGCAGGTGACGCCTGGCTATTACCGCTTCAGCGCCGCGGCGTTTGTGCCCGGATCAAAAAGGATAATTGTTTGCGGTGATATCGATTCGCTTCAACATCCCGACCGTTCACTCGGCGCTGCGATCTATACAGTGAACCCGGATGGTACCGGGATCAGGACCCTGGCCGGCGCGAAAGGCTGGAGCTACAACTCACCTGTTGTTTCTCCCGATGGCAGGTACGTTGCAGTGCAATACAGCAAGACCGGGTCAATCACCATTCCTCAACTCGCGATCCTGCCCGTTGCAGACACCGGTTTACGGATAGAGATCCCTTTTGACAGGAATATTGGTAACGTCGCATGGTCCGATGATTCGAAAGCTGTGTACTTCACCGCACAGACAAACGGTGTGCAACCGCTTTACCGGGCGGAACTCAGTAGCCGGAAGATCATACAGCTCACGGACTCGTCCTCAGGCATTCTCAGTTTTGATGTGGCGCGAAACCGTATCGTGTATGTGAAAACACAGGTGGACGACCCGTTTGACCTTTATGGATCCAATACCGACGGGAAAGAAGAAAAAAGAATTTCCGATCTCAACTACTCCTGGGTAAGCACGAGGCAGGTTTCGGTGCCGGAGAAGCATGTATTCACAAACAGTAAAGGACAGTCTATCGAGTATTGGATCATGAAACCCGCAAATTTCCAGGCTGGAAAAAAATATCCCTTATTACTCGAGATCCATGGCGGTCCTACGGCGATGTGGGGACCCGGAGAATCGACAATGTGGCATGAATTCCAGTTCTTTTGCGGAAAAGGATACGGGGTTGTTTATTGCAACCCGAGGGGCAGTGGAGGTTATGGCCTCAGTTTCATGCGCGCGAACATCAATGACTGGGGTGCCGGCCCAACCAGTGACGTGCTGACCGCGGTTGACAAAACGATCGCGTCCCAATCATGGGTCGATACTTCAAAACTCCTTGTCACCGGCGGTTCGTATGGTGGATACCTCGTTGCCTATCTCATTGGGCATGATCACCGGTTCAAAGCGGCGTGCTCGCAACGCGGCGTTTATGACCTGGCTACGTTTTTCGGAGAAGGAAATGCGTGGAGGCTTGTCCCCTATTATTTTGGCGGTTATCCCTGGGAGCCGGCTACAAAAGCAACTCTTACCCGTGAATCACCGATCAATTATGTTCAGGCGATCACGACACCCTATCTTATTTTTCACGGTGAAGCAGACAGAAGAACCGGAACGACACAGGGCGAGATGATGTTCCGAAGCTTAAAAGTGGCCGGTCGCCCGGTTGAATACGTCAGGCATCCGGGTGCAACACATGAGATCACGCGAAGCGGCAACAACAGGCAACGCATCGACCAAATGTTAAGGACTTACGAGTTTTTCGAAAGATGGATCGGCAAAAAAACATTTTAAATTATCTTACGGATAAAATTTTCCATATGAAGATTCCAAAGCAGGGCATTGCAATTCTCGTACTGGCTGGTTTTGTTGTCATCGGCATGGCTGCGGTCCGGCCGCCGTACCGGGCAGGCAGAAATTTGAAGGTGCTTCCCAAAAATATTTCCGACCAGACGCTGGATAAGGTCATGGATGAATTCTGTAAAGCGCTAAACGTGGAATGTAATTATTGCCACGTCCAGTCACCGACCGATTCAACGCAATGGGATATGGCAAGCGATGACAAACCTGAAAAGAATATTGCCCGCAAGATGATCACGATGAGCAACAAGATCAATAAAGACTTCTTCAAGGCAACAACAAAATATGGCGATGAGAACGCGTTACTGGAGATCCGCTGTATGACCTGCCACCGTGGCGATCCTCACCCTGAAATGGAGGAAGAAACGGACAGCACCGCAACACCACAAGCCGCAGACAGCACGGCTAAAAAACAGTGACCATCCGCGAATCGGCGCGCCTTTCGATTCCCTGCCCGGTTTTTGAATAACTTGCATGACAATTTTATTGGATGGACACGGAATTCGATTTTGGAATGATCGGCCTTGGAACGATGGGCTGCAATCTCCTCCTCAATATGGCCGACAAGCATTTCGCCGTCGTCGGTTTTGACATCAACCGGGCTAAAGCCGAACAATTTGAAGAATCCGCAAATCCCGGGACAGTCGTAAAAGGCGTCTACGAACTGGCCGCGATGGTCAGGCAGCTGAAAAAACCAAGAAAGATCATGATGCTGGTTCCCGCCGGAAAGCCGGTGGATGATGTGATCAGCAGCCTGTTGCCACTGGTAGAACAAGAAGACATCATCATCGACGGAGGCAACTCTCATTTCACCGATACACTGACGCGTATCAAATTTCTCGAGGGTAAGGGTATTCACTTTATGGGCATCGGCATCTCAGGCGGAGAAATGGGCGCACGCACCGGGCCCAGCATCATGCCTGGAGGCGATGAATCCGCCTGGAAGCAGGTGAAACCGGTGCTCGAAGCGGTTTCCGCAAAGGTAAATGGCGATCCGTGCGTTGCATACATGGGAAAATGGGCTGCCGGTCACTATGTGAAGATGGTGCATAACGGTATTGAATATGCGATCATGCAACTGATCAGCGAAGCTTATGACCTGCTGAGGAGGGGCGCAGGGCTTTCAAATGAAGAGTTGCAAATGGTTTTCAAACAATGGAACGAGGGAGACATGAAGTCTTTCCTGCTCGAGATCACCGCCGATATATTCGGCCAGCGTGATCCGGAAACAGGCCAGGCGATGGTCGATGTCATCCTGGATAAAGCGGGAGCGAAAGGAACAGGAAAATGGACATCACAAAATTCCATGGATCTCTCGGTGCCGATCCCGGTTATTGACATGGCCGTTGCCATGCGCGATATATCCGTTTACAAAGATGAAAGGATCGTAGCGGCGGAGCTTTATACCCGCGGGGACCAAAAACTCATTGCTGAAAAACAAAAGTTAATTGATCAGTTACATGATGCGCTGTATTTCTCAACCATCGTCAGCTACGCACAGGGATTAACGTTGCTGCATCGCGCTTCGTCGGAGCTGGACATGAATATCCCGATCGCGGATGTAGTACGGATCTGGCGGGGTGGTTGTATCATCCGTTCAGGATTGCTTGACACTTTCTATAGCCTCTACAAAAAAAATCCCTCCCTGTCAAACCTGCTACTGGACAAAAAGATCGTGCGTGTCCTTCGCGCCAAAGAAAAGAAAGCGCGCGCGATCGTGAAAACTGCCGTTGGAATGAGAGTTCCCGTGGCGGGCATTTCATCAGCGATTGCATACTTCGACGCTTATGCCAGCGCTCAATTGCCTACGAATCTCATCCAGGCGCAGCGCGACTTTTTTGGAGCGCACACGTACGAGCGAGTGGATAAGAAAGGGATCTTTCATAACGAATGGCAACCTTTGCCGGCCCACCGGAAAGAGGAGGTCGAACATAAACCATAAACACCGGCGATTGTCGTCAACAACATCGCACAGACAAAGACCGGCGGAAAACAAAATTTCATGAAAGCTGAAAAGAAGTTGCCATCCACGGTCATCGTCATTTTTGGAGGAAGCGGGGATCTGACCAGCCGTAAACTGGTGCCCGCGCTCTTTAACTTGTATATCGATGATTATTTGCCGGATGAATTTGCAGTTGCCGGGATCGGACGCACTGATTATGGCGGCGATGATAAATACCGCGAACACCTGCTGCAAGGTGTAAAAGACTTCTCACGGCGGAAGGACCATGACGAAGAATGGAAAGCATTTTCACAAATGGTTTCTTACATACCGGTGGATCTCACGAATGAAGCGGCTTATACGCAAATCGGCAAATGGATCGGCGACGTAAGCAAAGACTGGAAGCAGCGCCCGATCGTGATCTATTACATGGCGGTTGCGCCACAACTTGCTCCGGATATCGCAAAAAAACTGCATAACCAGGATCTTTGCAATGATCCCAAACGACAACGCATAGTCTTTGAAAAACCATTTGGCCATGATCTTGAATCTGCCCAGGAGTTAAACGCATTGCTCGGCAGCATGTTCGAGGAGGACCAGATCTATCGCATCGACCATTACCTTGGCAAAGAGACCGTACAGAATATCCTTGCTCTCCGGTTCGCGAATGCGCTGTTTGAGCCCATCTGGAATTGCAATTATATCGATCATATCCAGATCACCGCGGCTGAAACCGTTGGAGTGGAAGACCGCGGCGGATATTATGAACAGGCCGGCGCTTTGCGGGATATGGTGCAGAATCACATACTGCAGTTATTGTGTATGATCGCGATGGAGGCCCCGGTATCTTTTGATGCGAATGAGATCCGGAACAAAAAAGTTGACGTGCTGAACGCCATTCGCAAATTCAGCACGGAAGACGTACACACACACGCCGTCCGCGGCCAATACGCCAGCGGTTGGATGCAATCCGAAAAAGTGCAGGGATACAGGCAGGAAAAGAACGTAGATAAGAACTCGCCGGTGGAAACTTTTGCGGCGGTTAAATTTTTCATTGACAACTGGCGCTGGCAGAATGTGCCGTTTTACGTGCGCACCGGCAAATATCTGCATGATAAGACCACGCTGATCACCGTGCAATTCAGGTCCGCCCCCGCTTATGCCTTTCCACAGGAAGCGACGGATACATGGCGATCCAATCGTCTTACCATCTCGATCCAGCCCGATATGGATATCCGCATACGGTTCCAGGCGAAACGCCCCGGCCCGTCAATGCTGCTTTCGCCTGTCGAAATGATCTTCAGCTATGCTGAGGCATATCATGAAGAAGAACCGGAAGCATACGAGACCTTACTCGAAGACGTGATGGAAGGTAACCCGACACTTTTCATGCGTGCAGACCAGGTTGAATCCGCGTGGCGTGTGATCACACCCATCATGGACGCCTGGGGCCAGCGAAAACCGGTTGACTTCCCCAACTATTCTCCCGGAAGCTGGGGTCCTGAAGATGCGGAAGCCCTGATCGCGAAAGACGGGCATCACTGGGTGGCGCTCCCTACAAAAGATAAAGAATAACGAAGACCGCAAACGATGGAAATAAAGATCTTCAAAGACGCGGATGAATTGAGCGTAGCTGCGGCGGACTTTACCGTTCAATGCAGCCGGGTGGCGATGGCGGAACGAAAACGGTTCACGATCGCGCTTTCAGGCGGCAGTACGCCCAAAAAGTTGCACAGTGTGCTGGCTTCCGCTGCCTACCGCGAAAGGATCGATTGGGACAACGCGCACGTTTTCTGGGGAGATGAGCGGTATGTGCCATTCGATGATGAGCGCAACAATGCGCGGATGGCGTTTCAAACTTTACTGAATCACGTACCGGTACAGCCCGCGAACGTTCACGTGATGCGCACTGATATCGATGCCGGCGATTCGGCAGACGAGTACGAGGATCTGTTGCACCGGTATTTCCGCGAGGGAGATGAATTCACGTTTGATCTTGTGATCCTCGGCCTGGGCGATAACGCACACACGCTTTCGCTGTTTCCGGGGGAGCCGATGATCCACGAAAAACATGATTGGGCAGCGTCCCTGTATGTAAGGGAGATCAATATGCAACGCATCACGCTGACGCCGCCGCCGGTAAACCTTGCGAAAAATGTCATGTTCCTTGTCAGTGGCGCCGAAAAGTCTTCTGCGGCAGCCAATGTGCTGAACAACGCGTTCACACCGGACATGTATCCCGCACAGATCATCCGGCCGCTTAAAGGAAACCTGTTTTGGTTTCTTGACCAGGCGGCAGGCGCCCGGGTGAAGATCAAACCAGGCGCGGAATAAGAAACCGCATACCCGCAAGGATTCCCGTAGATAATTTTTAAAATCACCCAAAACCACGCTGCCGCGATACTAGTAGTTTTACCAACCCACTTGCACTTTTACTGAATTTCACCGAAAACGAATTCACAGGCACACTAGGCGATTTTTGAACAGCGTTATTATCGAAGCATATTTTGCTACAGGTTAATCCTTACCCTAAGTAAAACATTCCTTATATGAATTTGCGCACGGCAATTGGTATGGTCTCTTCGATCGCGATGCTGCTGCCAATTGTTGTCATCCTGATCTCCCGGCTGCTTTCTCACAGAACATTTATCGCTTTACTGGTCTATTACCTCGTCGTCAGCATCCAGACGATGATGCGTCTTGAGATGATCGCGGTCCCAAAAAGCACTTACCAGTTCCTGGGAATCGTTGACAATCTCATCGATGCTCCGCTCATGCTCATCTTCCTGACGTTGTTCAGCACTTCCGCGCGAATGACGAAACGGCTGATGAACGCAGCATTTGCGTTTGCCGGGTTTGAGCTGATCGTGATCGCGTTTACAGGGTTTACGGTGGATGCGGTGAAGATCGTGTTGGGTCCGGATATCATTGTTGTCACCAGCTTAGGCTTCATTTTCTTTCTGCGGAATGTGAAGCTCGCCGTGACGAATTCAAAAGCGATGGGAAAGACACTTATGAGTTGTTCGGTCCTTGTATCGTACACGTTTTTCTTCCTGGTCTACATCTTTTATTACCTGGTACGAAATGAACAATATCGCAAGGATGCGCAGTTGATCTTTTATCTCGTATCGATCATCGCGGCGTTGCTGATGGCCCTCGGGATCGTGATCGAAAATAAGCGCATCAAAAAGCTTGATGAACTCAAGCACACCCGTAAAGAGCTTGCGATCATTTATGGTGAGTCAAACGTCAGGAGTTTCAATTCAGACTCCCGTCTCGCGGGATCGAATACCAACTAGAAGCTGTATCCATTCGCCGCGATCAAGCGGTCAGCGATCCTTCTCCTGCTTTCTTTTGTATTTACAGGTTCCGTTTTTGTAAACCGCTTCAGTCCAAGCAACATCATGCGTTGTTCGTCACCTGAAGCGAAAGAATTGATCGCATCCTTGCCGGCCTTGTTCACGGCGTCCGCGGCATCATATAAATAGGTGGATAGTATGTCACGGTAAACCGCCTGATCATTCCCGGTTGATGCAGGCAGGTTCATAACACGCAGTAATACGCTTTCCCCATTAAACACCGCTATTGACATGTCGGCGATATTCATCAACACTTCCTGTTCGTTGCTGATGCTCGTCATCAACTTCTGAACAGCCCCGCCGGCCGTCATGAGTATGGCTTTCTTCAGGTTGGCCACGAGTTTTCTTTCGGAAGCAAACGGAGCCTCATCCGGCGAACCAAAATCGGGAATGCTCATCAACTCTTTCTGAACGGCCATGGCCGGACCCATGAGGTTCAGCCTTCCCTGCATGGCGCGCTTTAATGTCATATCCAGCATCAGCAGGCGGTTGATCTCATTCGTTCCTTCATAGATGCGGTTGATCCGGCTGTCACGGTAGGCACGCGAGATCTCATACTCGGCGCTGAAACCGTTTCCACCATGGATCTGGACCCCTTCGTCAACGACAAAATCAAGCGTTTCGCTTCCATACACTTTTAAAGCGGCGCATTCAATGGCGTATTCTTCGGCCGCTCCAAGTAACGCTTCGCTGAATGGCTTCCCTGCAGCGAGCAGCTCCTTTTCTTTTTCGTCTATCCAGTTGGCAGTACGGTACAATGCGCTTTCGGCGACATAGACGCGGATCGCCATTTCGGCCAGTTTGTGTTTGATCGCACCAAAATTTGAAATGGGTTGTTTGAACTGTTCCCGTGTGACCGCGTAACGCAACGACGTGGTAACGGCTCTTCTTGAACCGCCTACCGCAGCTGCGCAAAGTTTCAACCGGCCGATGTTCAGAATATTGAAGGCGATCCGGTGGCCTTTGCCAATCTCACCAAGGACATTTTCAACAGGCACCTTGCAATCCTGGAAATAAAGCTGTACAGTACTTGAACCTTTGATCCCCATCTTGTGCTCCTCCGGCCCCTGGGTGAAACCTTCTGTTCCCCGTTCGATGATGAACCCTGTGAATTTGTCACCATCAACCTTCGCAAAAACAGTGTACACGTCGGCAAACCCGCCATTGGTGATCCAGCATTTCTGCCCGTTCAACAGGTAATATTTTCCGTCAGCCGACAACTTTGCTGTCGTCTTCGCACCCAACGCATCGCTCCCGCTGTTTGGCTCGGTCAAGCCGTAAGCGCCGATCCATTCTCCGCTGATGAGCCTGGGTATATACTTCTCGCGTTGTGCGGGCGTTCCGAAATACAGGATCGGCAGCGTTCCGATCCCGGTATGGGCAGCGATGGCCACCGAAAATGAATGGCCCGCGCCAAGGTATTCGTTCACGATCGTTGAAGTCACAAAGTCCTTCCCAAGACCACCGTACTCTTCGGGAAAGGACACTGCAAGCAAACCCTGCTCACCGGTCTTCTGAACGAGTGACCGCATGAGTCCCGGTTCAAGCGCGTCTATGCGGTCCAGGATCGGCATCACTTCCGTATCCAAAAACTGTTCGCACATATCGCGGATCATTTTTTGCTCCTCGGAAAACTGTTCCGGCGCAAAAAAATCTTTTGAACTCCCTTCCCTGGTCAGCCATTCTCCGCCTTTTGGTACTTGTTTGATTGCAACTTCGCTCATACATGAATCTTTTATGGTTAAGATGCTATTTTAAGTTGTCATAAACGACCTGGAGTACCTGCCTGCAAACATCGATCTGCTCTGCGGGCACGGTGCTGAGCGCTTCGTTGAGCGTTTCTTCAGCGAGCGTCATCGATTGCTCCTCCAGTTTTTGTCCCTGCTTTGTAAGATAGATCCGGTTGATCCGGCGGTCATTGTTTGCAGCCACTCTTTTAACAAGGTTCAGTTTTTCAAGATTGTCAACGAGCCGCGTAATACTCGGCTTGTCGCGAAAGGTTGCATTGCACAATTCCTGCTGGCTGAGGCCCTCCTTTTTCCAAAGCTGGTACAAAACGCTCCATTGCTCAATGGTCAGGTTGAGACCATTTGCATTAAACTTCTTCTGCAGGCACCGCGCGATGGCCGTCGACGCTTTCCCTGTGATGAAGCTGTATAATTCCCCTTTCCGGAATTGGTTGTTTGGCATATAGTTGTTTATACAACTATTCAAATCTACCCAGAAATCCGCGGAAAAAGAAGCATTCCCGGGGAAAAAATCCGGCCGGTCAGCAACCCGGCGGTTGCCCTAGTTTTGTAACCCAATGGTACTGATCGCAATTACCGCTGTTGTGTTCCTGGTGTATGCCGCGATCATTATTTACTACTGGCGTGGCTGGGAATCCGTCCCCGAATACTCGCCTTCGGGCGCACCCGGTTTGACGGTTTCCGTGATCGTTCCTGCGAGGAACGAGGAGCGCAACATGTTAAATTGTCTTGAAAGCATTTCGCAGCAACAATCCATTCAAGGGGCTGAGCTGATCGCAGTAGATGACGCTTCCGAAGATGCAACCTGGGAGATCATGCGGGATTTCCATTCACCGGCTATGTATTACCGGCCGTTGCGTCTTGATGCTCCGCCTGACGTTTCATTCACCGCGTTCAAAAAACGCGCGATCGCTTACGGTATCGATCATGCACGGCATGACCTGATCGTGACGACGGATGCAGACTGTATCCATCCGCCGGGGTGGTTGCACACGGTCAGCGCATTTACGCAGGAAACAGATGCTGTTTTTACCGCGGCGCCCGTGGCGATCGCACCACGCCGGTCGCTGCTTAGCCGGTTCGAACGGCTCGATTTTTTTGTGCTGCAGGGGATCACGGCCGCTTGTGTACACCGCGATCTCCACGCCATGTGCAATGGCGCGAACCTCGCCTATCGCCGCACTGCATTTGAAGCCGTCAATGGGTTTGAAGGCATAGACCGGGTTGCTTCAGGCGATGACATGCTGCTGATGCAAAAGATCCTGCAAAAATTTCCCGGCCGCGCCGGGTATCTTAAATCCAGGCACGCGATCGTGATCACAAAGGGTGCCGAGGACTGGCGTTCGTTTTTTAATCAACGTATCAGGTGGAGCAGCAAGGCGCGAAAGTACAAAGACAGCAAACTGGAAGCGATACTGCTCATGGTTTACCTTTTGAACCTGCTGTTCCCCGTGCTGATCATTGCAGGAGTTTTTGACCGGCGAATGTGGGTCACCGCAGCCGTTCTGCTGGCGGGAAAGATCCTCATCGAATTTCCATTTGTTCTTTCCGTCACCCGCTATTTCAGGCAGACGCAATTAGTTTGGTTCTTTCCTCTCTTTCAACCGCTGCATATCATCTATACGGTTTGCGCAGGATTTTTTGGACAAATCGGATCATACACGTGGAAGGGGCGGCATGTCCGATAGTAATGCCGGGGATAAACAGATGATGAAGTGCGGCAACCCCCAATCAGAAGAACCGGAACAGAACATTTAATATCTTTCATTCATGTCAGAACAGACCTTTTCATTCAGACGGGCGGCATGGCTGAGGCTGAAAAAAAATAAAGGAGCTGTTTTTGGACTTGTAACGATCGGCTTATTTGTCGTCATCGCCATCATCGCCTACCTGATCGCGCCGGATGCATCGCCGAATGCCAACCGCATCATTCTCGAAATTGGCCGGCGCAAGCCGGGAACTACGCAGGCTTTCCTGCGATTAAAAAATGAGAACGCAACTCCCCGCGAAAATTTCTTTTCAAAATTGTTATCGGGATCGGTCGACCGTGTTGAATATGTGCCGGTCACGGGCTGGCGGAACGCGGGCGATCATATCATCGTTCAAAAATATATTGACGATGGCCTCACCGAGACGAGATCATATCCCACATCGGCTTTGGCAACAGGCGACCCCGTTGTTGTCAAAAAATTCTTGCTTGGGACTGACACGTATGGCCGGGATATCTTGAGCCGTTTGCTCATAGGCGTTCGTGTAAGCCTCGGTGTAGGGCTGATCACGGTGATCATCTCACTTAGTATCGGCGTGATGCTTGGTGCGTTCGCGGGATACTATGGAGGCCGCATTGATGACATCATTACCTGGCTGATGAATGTGATCTGGAGCATCCCCACCTTGTTGCTTGTTTTTGCGATCACCCTTGCGCTCGGCAAAGGATTCTGGCAGGTCTTTATTGCGGTTGGCCTGACCATGTGGGTCAACGTTGCGAGACTTGTACGGGGCCAGGTGCTGGCCGCAAGACAATTTGAATATGTGGAAGCGGCGCGGGCGCTTGGGTTTTCAAATGGCCGAATCATTTTTCAGCACATCGTTCCAAACATCCTGGGACCGGTGATGGTGATCGCTGCATCCAATTTCGCTTCAGCGATCGTTATCGAGGCGGGTCTTAGCTTCCTGGGTGTGGGTGTTCAGCCTCCACAACCAAGCTGGGGTCTGATGATCAAAGAGAATTACAATTTTATCATGACGCAAAATCCCATGCTCGCCATGGTGCCTGGTTTTGCGATCATTCTGCTCACGCTGGCCTTCAATCTCCTGGGCAATGGGCTGCGGGATGCATTAGACGTTCGGGGCCGCGTTTGATCCTGTTGTTACCGTCGAGCGGCTGTCGATCGCAACAAGCGCAGAAAGGCAAAGCAGGAATAAACTTCCGATCTTATCGGTTTCGATCAGGTCACTCAAAAAATTCACAGTGATGATCATCACGATCATCACTCCGCACGCAGCAGCCAGTCTTCTCAAAAATGGATCCTGCAAACGATGATACAGGCGCTGTGAATAGTATAACAGGCATGTGCAGAGGATGAGCCAGATGATCAGGCCAATGACACCCTGCTCCACGAGCACCATCAAAAAATAATTGTGCACCGTCGAATGTTCCGGGTTATTGCTGACCCAGGTTCTGAAGGCAGGGCTTTGATACCTTTTATACAGCGGATAAAAAGTGTTCGGTCCAAACCCGGACAGACCGGCATCCGGTATCATTCGCGCGGCCGCGACCCATCGGTTAAAGCGTTCGGCCGTGGAAAGATCCCGCAGCCGGTAAGTGGCAATGAGGTGTTGTTTGAAATCACTGTGAAAAATCGTTGCCTGGTAATGATTGGCATACTGTAAATACCGGCCTTTGCCCGCAAGCCACCCCGAAAGTGCTCCGCTTGCAACGATGCAAATGACAAATGCGAGTACAAGTTTTCTTTTTTCGATCAGCCAGTAAGCGAGCGTTCCGGTAAGGATCGCAAGCCATGCGCCCCTTGCGTACGAAAAAAAAGCCGCAAGCAGCAGAAAGCCGCCCAGAACAAACAACAGTGTCCTGAATTTAGGAGAAGTGTATGCGACGCAAACCACGAGCGGAAGTATGCAAACGAGCATTGCCGAATAGTTCACGTGGTTCCTGAAAAACGGCGATACCGCCTTGTTGACGGCTGCGAAAGTGAACCCGAGTTGCGCATGATGAGCAAGTATCACGAGCACAACCGTTGACATCGAAATCAGCAGCGTGAGGCCTGTCCGCCGGATATCGCGTTGATCCCGGAAAACGATCAACGGCGCCACCACGAATGCTCCGGCGTACCATGTCTTTGCCAAAAAAAATTTCAAAGACAGCAGCGCATCGGTAGAAGTCACCACCGTGACCAGGACCCAAAGCAGCTGGGCAAGCGACAGGAAGACAAGCGGATGACGAAATGCCGTTAACAACCGCGGCTGGAGCAATAACGAGCAGAGCGCAATACCTGCCACGAGCAACATTAGCGGTTCATCAGGCAGATCAGTGCCAAACGAAGCGTTGAAATGATATTCAAATGACCAGGGGAGCAGGGCTATGAGAATAAAAAAAATGCCGGTGAGGTGCTGCCAGGCCCAGTAAGCTGCGATCAGGAGAAACGGAACGGATAAGATCCAATAGTTGCCGGTGCCGGTAGAAACCACAGCGCACGCGAGAAAGATCGCTGAAAAAAGGAAGTAACGGAGACGCGCAAGAGACAGCGAGGAATTCATGACAGCGCCTTTTGATGCCGTCCGCGGTCGAGCACAAGACTGACGATAAAACCGAAGATCAGGCCAATCGCCGTGGCAATCAGGATGAGATCAATTTTACGCGGGAATGCGGCTTGCAACGAAGGCGATGCGCGCTCAACGATGATGAGGGATTGCGGATGCGAAGTCACCATCAGGCGGTATTGACCCGCGAGGCGTTGTAATTCATAAACCAGTTGCAACATGGCTGATTTCCGGTTCGCCATCAGTTGCTGTGCAATCGGGTCGGTGATGCGGTTCATTGAATCGGAGAATGACCGAAAGGTAGCTTCTTCACCCGAAAGTTCCGTGGTAATGCGCTCGAGTATATGTGTGTTGTTCGCATTCTGAATCCCCTGGTGGATCGATTGGAGTTTTTCCATGACCGCATTCGCAAGGACCGCCGCCATGGAAGCATCTTCATCGGTACACTTTACCTGCAGTTCGCCATAATCCGTTTTTATGACAGTCGTGCGTCTCCGAAGCAATCTCACAGCGCGTTCTTCCGGAGAGCCGCCTCTTTCAAAACCATAATGGGCCGCCAGGCTGAATTGATGCACTGCGTCCCGATAGACTGTATCCAGTTGCGCGGTGCCAATGATCTTGTCAAGATCATCCGGTGTTCCGAGGGCAGCGTAGAGTTCCTGCAAATTTTCGCTGAAGACCGATCCTTTGTCCGCTGCATACGCGGGAGCAGGGAGCGCCGTGGTTACGGATGAATAGCGTGCCGGAATGAACCAGGCCACGATCGACGTAATCACTGCAGTGATCACCGCCAGTCCAACAACGGGCTTCCACCATCTCACTAAAATGCCAAACAGGTCAGGCATGTTTTGGTTTTGAGATTTGAAGCTATTGTTTTTTTATAAAACCAAGCCAGGCGGTAACGGTCGCGAGCCGTGTAATGAACATGAATACGATACTGCCGGTCAGTGCGATGATGAGCGTTGGTATCAAAGAGATCGACGCGATGCGTGACAACCAGATCAGGCCTGCGACAACGAGACCGCAAGCAGCGTATAAGAAAAGACTCCCCGCCTGCACCGATTCGTGCAATTCACGGTGAACGGTGATCATTGTCAAAATGCCAAGAAGCAACTGGCTCACCATCGCGGCGATACAGCAGGCCAGCGCGCCATATTTCGGGATGAAAATAACATTCACCAAAATGTTTACGATGACGGCCACAACGTTCAGCCGGCAGAACAAACCGATCTGCCCCGTGGCGGTCAACACCGTTCCGTATACCTGGGTCAGGCCATACCCGATGAGCGCTGGCAGGCAGCATTGCATGACAAGACCGCTTTCAGCGTCGCTGCGATGATACAATACAAAAACAAGCTGAGGACCGAGTGTGATGGCGATCGCGGAGATGGTCACGGCGATGATCAGTTGCAAATGGCGTGTCTGGAGGATGGTTTCATAGATCGCCTTCTTTTCGCTCCATAAACGCGCGGCGAAGGGCATAAAAAATGAAGCGACCAGGTATCCAACCATATTTGATGCGTCGAGCAACCGGTAAGCCGCGGCGTAGATACCCGCCTCGTGCGACCCGTTCGGATGTAATCTCTCAAGTAAGAACCCGTCCAGGCGTATATGGATGGACATGAGGAATAAGGTCAGCGCGAAAGGTGCGATAGCGAAAAAGAAGCGCCGGTCAAAGAACGCCAGCGATGGTCTTTCAAATCTGATCCCGCGACTCATGATTATGACAAGAACAACCACTGTCGCGAGCGATGTGCAGGCGATCTGCGCGGCGAGGAACCTGTCAATATTGATGTGGCCGAAAACTGCGGGCATCAGCAACATCCCTCCACAAACCACGATCATCAATGATTTGTCAAGCACGGAAAGCCATGCGTCCGTGACGAACCACTGGTTGGCAGTGACCACCGTGCGCAGAAACAGGAAGAGAAATGTCAGGAACTGAATACACACGACACCAATGAGCACATGCCACCGCGAAACGCCCGCCAGGTATGCGATGACATAAATGGCGAGCAGATAAACCGCAAAGAATATGACTTTCATCAGCAGCAGACTGCCCAGGTGACGCTGGATATTCTGTTCCTGGGCCGCCAGCCGCTGGTTCACGAAGTTGCTGATGCCCCAGTCAAGCAGGAAACCAAGTACGATTGAAAGATTAAGCAGTGAAAAATAGGTCCCGTACTCCGTGACGCCGGAGATGTTTTGCACCTGCCGGTCGATCCCAAAGATCCAAACCGGTTTGATGAGGGCATTCAGTCCAATCAGCAGGATCAGTGATGAAAAAAATCTGGATTGGCTCATTATGCTTTGGCCTCCGGGTCATTCATTGAGCACGTTGGCGTTGCGGCTGAAACTTTCTTCGAGGGAGATAAAGGTTTCAGTTCGTTCGATCCCCTTGATCTTTTGAAGCTGATCGTGGAGAACAGAGCGGAGTTGCGTGATGTCACGGCAAACAACTTCGGCAAACATGCTGTAATTGCCGGTTGTGTAATTGAGGCGAACGATTTCGGAGATCTTCTGAAGCTCCTTTTCGACCGTGTCATACAGGGAACTTTTTTCCAGGTAGATCCCAATAAACGCAATGACATCATGCCCGAGTTGCTTGAGGTCCACATTCAGTTTTGTACCTTTAACGATGCCGGCCTCCTGCAGTTTTTTGATCCGGACGTGGATCGTACCACCGGAAACAAAGAGTTTTTTGCCGAGGTCGGCATAGGATGTTTCAGCGTTTTCCATCATGTGATGGATGATCTGGAGATCGAGTTTGTCAAGATTCAATTTTCCCGCCATTTTCCAGTGGTGTTTTGAATGATATTCAAAGAAAAGAAATTAATTTGAATATTATCTATAATTTTAAAAAATATCTGCATAATTTGGAAGCAAATCCCCCATTTACTTAATTTTGTTCTATCAGTTCTTTACACAATTGATGATACTGTGGGGTGATGAAACCTTTGGCAGACATGCCCTCTTGTCTCGGGGGTGGGGGTCACAGGATAAACACAGCATAGAGCCGACGTCCCGTTCACTCGGGAAGCCTGACCAGGGTTGACCACTAAGTTTTGTGCTGCAGCTAACTGCCTCGTGGAGGTTCGAATCCTCCCCCTACAGCGAATAGTTTTCTCATTGCTTGTATTAGCCTTCGGACCTCCGGAGGCTTTTTTGCTTTTAAGCCGGAGAGAAGACCTATACTCGGGCAATGCGATTGAATATCTTCTCAAAAATTTCCCGATTTCATTACAGGCTGACTTGTTGAAGACCTGCTTCATTGATAAAATACACAAAGCGCAAAATATTGCGCAAAAAGGAAACTCAGGTACTCTCAATATGCCAGAAGGAGGGAAAAGCCCAGTATCATGCGCAATCGTTCAAGAGTCGAAGCCTATGTTCACCCTGGATTCAGGTGTCAAAATAAAACCAAAGCGCAAAAATGCGGATGTCATGGAAAATCAAATAAAACAGGCCACTCTTACGAATGGCCTGTTTGCGCGTCGGCTGATCTATGCGAAAAAATTACTGTTCAAGTTGATAGGTGATCGGCAGCACAACTCTCGTCTTCACGTTTTTGCCTTTTACCTTACCCGGTGTCCATTGTGGCATCTTTGAAACAACGCGGGTCGCCTCGGCCGCGAGGTCTTTGTCCGTGCTGGAGCCGGTTGTCTTTACATCGCTGACTTTGCCGTTTTCATCAACAACAAACTGCACGTCCACGGTCCCCGCGGAATTGTTGTCGATCGCCGCCTGCGGGTATTCGATGTTCTGGTTGACGTATGCCTGTAAAGCGTCGGATCCGCCAGGATACATCGGCTGCACTTCTGCGCTTTCATACACACCATGCTTATCTGGTTTCATCGATGAAGTAGAACCTTTGGTATGCACAGATCCAACTGTCCATTTACCTTTCGTACCCTTCTTCATCGCCGTGTTTGCACCGGGTTTTTGTCCGGCGGCAGAAGTGGACGGAGTCGTATTCATACCGCTGGCTGTATCCATGTGACTTGTAACAGGGGCGTTGTTCATCGTCGTATCGGAATTACCTTTCGCTGATGCCGATTCAGAGTTCGTTGTCGTATCAGTAGTACCCGACTTTGAATCATTCGGACTATTAGTATAGTCGTTACTGTGACAAGCCGCAAAGCCCATCACAACTCCTGACATGAGTAAGGCCTGTATGGTTGTTGTTATGTTCCTCTTTTTCATAATAGAGAGTATTTTGTTTCTCCCTGTATTTTTCAAAGACGGTGCCACAGTCGGCGGATGTTATTCATATAAGTGTGCAATGAAATCTATGAACTTCTGAGAACCGTACTTTTGCGGTCCACGCATGGGACAAAAAAAATTAGCAAGGTTCGCTGAGCTCGAGACATTGCAAAATGTGTTGCAGTTTCCCCGAAATATGGCCGGGCATTGGGCGGAGTTTTTCAAAAAGGACCGGCCATTGGTCCTGGAGCTGGCATGCGGGAAAGGTGAATACGCGGTCGGTCTGGGTGATTTGCATCCCGAAAAAAATTTCATCGGCGTTGATTTAAAAGGCAACAGGATCTGGGTTGGCGCGAAAGAGGCTTTGCGGCGCGGATTGTCCAATGTTGCATTTCTGCGGATCCAGATCGATCAGATCTCTGACTATTTTGCCCCCGGCGAAGTGGAGGAGATATGGATTACTTTTCCCGACCCACATCTCCGCAAATCAAGGGCAAAAAAGAGATTGACTCACCCGAAGTTTTTAAGATTGTATCATTCGATACTCGCGACGGGCGGCATGATAAATTTGAAAACTGACAGCCCCATCCTCTACCGGTTTACAAAAACCGTCCTCGACCTGTACAATTGTGTAACCCACGAAGACAATGAAAACGTTTATGAAGCGGAGAATCTTAGTCCGGCGCTGAGTATCCGGACACACTACGAGACTCTGGATATATCCGGCAGCAGGAAGGTTCACTATCTGCGCTTCTCACTGCCTGCGGAATTGCCCGGAACAGAATTGGACGCGAAACTGAAACAACTCGTGAACGATGAAGAATGATGAGCTGATCGAAGGGATCCATTACTATATCAATGAAGATGGTCTGTTTGTTTTGACGGAACAATATCATCTCCAAAAAGGATATTGTTGTGGTATGGGCTGCCTGCATTGCCCTTATGACTATGAAAATGTACCTGAGCCAAAAAAATCTATCTTGCTGAAGACGCGCAACAAGGAGAACCAGGAATAATGGCACGGAAAAAGAAATCTTCATCGACCACACGCTTGAAAAACTCTTCAGGCCGGCGCGAGTCACGTCATAAAAGCGCCGGTTCCGCAGAGCAACCGGGGACTCGCCGGAAAACCCAAACACTTTCTTCGGAGCGGGAATCCCGTCTTAAAACGATAAAGCCATCAGGGAAAGGGGATGAAAATTTTTTCGAACTCGTGTATGAGGTCGCGCGACAGATCCCAAAAGGAAGAGTAACTTCCTATGGCGCAATCGCGAGATGCCTGGGCACGAAAATGTCCGCGCGCATGGTAGGCTGGGCAATGAATGGCGCAGGAAGAGTGAGGCCACGTGTTCCCGCCCACCGTGTTGTGAACCGGGTTGGCATGTTAAGCGGCAAACACCATTTCGATGACCCTGACCAGATGGAACGCCTCCTCCAAAAAGAAGGTGTGAAAGTTTCGAACGACCAGGTGGTGGACTTTCAGAAAGTATTCTGGGATCCCGTTACCGTCTTCGGACTATAAATGAGGCGACTTCTTGGGACTATCTTTTGCCAGCAGTACCGCTGGAATGTGAAGTATGCGCTTTGTGAAGCTATGGCGGCGAAACAGGCGATCGGCCTGCTATGTCTTTTTATCACCGCTGATCAAACATGCCGGAACGAACCGCACATAAAAAAAACCCCGCTGCTTTCTATTCTGCGTACGCTAACGTCGTCAGTAGTGAATTCTCAGGCTGCCTGGAATCAAGCTTTGTATGCTGCACAACGATCGGCACATCCGACATGATAACGGCGGAATATTCCGTGTCCTCGGGGATTGGCTTTGGATATTTGAGATCATTGAATCGTAACTGGCGTGTGCGTCTTGCAGGAACCGTGATCTGGTATGGCCCGGTCGGTTCCTTGTTCGCGAAATAGATCATTATGTCAACATGCGCGTCCTTATCGGTTGCGTTCAGTATGCATGCCGTTTCATGACTGATCAGCTGGGGCGATGGCCGGTAGCTCCACGAGGGGATATAACCCTCCGCAATGACCCACGTCTTTTTTCCAATTTCCATTGATATGCAATTTTAAAAATGGGACGGCTACCCGTTGAGCACTTGATAATCAGATGGTAGCGTCGAATCGCACAAGCCGAACCTTTGCGCGCAACATCAATGCGCTAGCCGGGTTCGGTTGGTTGCAATCCCATATGCAAAATCTGTGCAAGATGTAAAGCGCTTCGACCTGTTTGCTGGACTATTTGTTCGCGACAGCTGAATCCGTCAGCCAGGATCAGGGTTTCGGCGGATGAAGAACGTACTGCAGGGAGTAGCACACGCTCACCGACGGCAATCGAAACATCATAGTGGGCGCCCTTTTCGTAGCCGAATCCGCCGGCCATACCGCAACAACCGGTGTCAGGGAGATCGAGTTCGGCGCCTGTCTTCTTCAGCAGATCTATATCAGCGTCGATGCGCATGATCGCCTTATGGTGGCAGTGGCCATGCAATAATAGCCGGCGATCGATGTGCGGTGGCCGATAATGAGGTAACCAGTTGTTTAAGAACTCTGCCAGTGTATAAGTCTGTGCCTGCAGGCGCTTTGCCCGGTCATCGCGCGGAAACAAATTCCTGAGTTCGTCCCGAAGTACTGAAACACAACTTGGTTCCAACCCAACGACCGGAATTTCCTGTGCAATTACTTCCCCAAGACTTTCCATGATCTCCACCAACAATTGTTTGGCGGCCTTCAGCATCCCGTAATCATACAGTGGACGGCCGCAGCATAAATGCCTGGATGAGGTCATTACCTCGCATCCCGCTGCTTCCAGCACCTGCACTGCCGCCACAAGCGGTTCAGGGGTGAAATAATTGTTAAACGTGTCTACCCAAAGAAATACCTTTTGGCGGCCAGCCGGATATCCTCGATGCCGCTTTGCAAACCAATCGCGGAATGTATAACGGGAAAACTTTGGAAGATCACGTTTTGGTGCAATCCCGGCGATCCACTTCATCAATCCTCCGAACACGGGACCGTGCGTAAAAAAATTGGCTGCGCCAGGCATTGCGGACGCCATCTTCGCCCATTTATGGATCATTCCAAACGCATACGCGCTTATTGGTCTGATCTTCCCCTGGTAGTAGTGCGATAAAAATTCAGACTTATAAGTCGCCATATCAACTCGAACCGGGCAATCACCCTTACATCCTTTGCAGGACAGGCAGAGATCGAGTGACTCCTTCACTTCGTGGCTTTTCCAGGCGTTCATGACATCGCCCTGCATCATCTCAAACAACATGCGTGCGCGTCCGCGGGTGGTATGCTTTTCTTCATGCGTGACCATGTAACTGGGGCACATCGTCCCTTCCGCATCCTGCCTGCATTTGCCAACACCAAAACATCTCAGGATGGCATTTGAAAATTTGCCCCTGTCGTCAGGGTACTGGAAAAAAGTTTCGCGTTCATTGTGCGGATATCCCGACATCAGTTTAAGGTCCCGCAGTTGCCCATAACTATCAACGATCTTCCCCGGATTCATTTTGCCTGCGGGATCCCAGATGTATTTGAATTTTCGGAACGCTTCAACAAGTTCCGGTCCATACATGATCTCCAGCAGTTCCGCTTTCGCCTGCCCGTCACCATGCTCACCGGATATCGAGCCCCCGAATTTGACAACAAGGTGCGTGGCATCCTCCGTAAATCTTTTATACTGATGAATGCCTTCCTCGGATTGCAGATCGAAGTTGATGCTGCAATGGATGCAACCCTGGCCGAAATGTCCGTAGAGCGATGCTTCATACCCATACCGGTGAATGAGGTCATTGAGTTCCTTCAGATATTCTCCAACTTTGTCAGGCGGCACCGCGGAATCTTCCCATCCCGGCCATGTAAGATTCTTCTTTGAATCGAAAACCGTCGCCCCGAGACCCGCCTCTCTCACTTCCCACAGTTCTTTTTGCGTTTTTTCGTCATCATACACTTTTACCACCGGTGGCGCCGGTTGCTTTTTTAAGAATTCGGTCAGATCATTTACCGGTTGCCGCAATTCTTCCGCAGTACTGCCGCCGAATTCCACCAGCAGCCATCCATTTCCTTCCGGCAGCAAAGGGAGAAACTTTTCATGAACATGGTTCAGGTGCATGTACTTTGGCAATTCTTTGTCGATGCCTTCAAGACCGACTGGCTGGAACTCGAGGATCTTCGGGATGAGTTTGCACCCTTCGTACAGGTCATGAAAGCCGATCACGACGAGCGACCGTGCAACCGGATGAACGACCAGCTTTAGCGTTGCATCAAGAATGGTCACACATGTGCTTTCTGTTCCGACAAGAGCCCGCGCGAGATTAAAATTGTTTTCAGGAAGAAGCTCGGGCAGGTTGTACCCGGACACTCTTCTCGGGATCTTTGGAAATCTTTGGCGAATAAGGTCAGCATATTGATCACGCAGGTCTCTCAGTTGCGAGTAGATCTCTCCTTGCCGGCCGCCTGCGTCTATGATCGACTGCAGTTCCTGTTCGCTGGTCGGGCCAACATCCAGTTTGAGGCCGTCATAAGTGAGAACCGTCATCCGGTCTACGTTATCGGAAGTGCGCGCACCGTCTCCCTTGAAGGCAGCCATGACCGAATGCACGCCGCATGAATTGTTTCCCAACATTCCACCGATCGTGCAATGATCATGCGTTGCCGGGTCAGGACCGAATGTAAGACCGGTCTGCTTCTGTAAAGGCTTGCGAAAATGATCGAGCACGATGCCGGGTTGCAACTTTGCAAGCTTCCGTTCAGGATCGACGTGAATTACGCGGTTGTAATACTTAGACATGTCCATCACCACTGCAACATTGCAGCACTGGCCGGCGAGACTCGTACCCCCGCCGCGTGATAAGATGGCGACCCCATATTTTGCACAAAGCGCAACAGTGTTGATGATATCCTGCTCGCTGTGGGGAAGCACAACGCCGATGGGCAGTTGCCGGTAGTTGGATGAATCGGTTGAGTACAGGGCGCGGCTTCCGTCATCAAACCGGACTTCCCCGGTGATATTGGCGGAAAGCTCTTTTGCGAGTGCTTCCGGAGTGATAGATCCTTTGTTTGCGCGAAGGGTGTCGATTGATCCCTGTCGGTTGTTGTGATCAGTATTCATGAGTATGATGAAACAAGGAATTTTTCAGCATCCTTGTATTTAAATTCAAGACCGCAGCCGGGAACGCTGGTATCCGGTTCCATATAACCGTCTTGCACGGTGATAGCGCGATCGAACAGCATCTCTTCGATCCGGGCATGATCAAAAAAATATTCCGCGATATAGAATCCCGGCAGGGCGATGGCCGCATGGAGGTGGAAACTCGGGGCGCAATGAGAAGAAAACGGTATCTGCCACGCTGCAGCCATCATACCTGCCTGCAAAAAACCGGTGAATCCGCCACACCTGGTGGCATCGGCCTGGAGAACATCGACCGCAAAACCGCTAAGAAGCGTTTTGAAGTCATCAGCATAAAAACCGTATTCACCCGCCGCGACCTGCATCCCGGCCGGCAGATGGTTCCGGATAAATTTCAGCCCTTCGGTATTGGATGATCGTACCGGTTCTTCAAACCACGATACGTCATATTCCGCAAATTTCGCGGCAAGCGATAAAGCCTGTCTGGCGGTGTAAGCACCGTTCGCATCAACAAACAGTGCTGTCGATACATGGAGCGACCTCCGCGCCATTTCAACGCGTTTCACGTCGCTCGCAGGCTGGGCACCGATCTTCATTTTCATCGCCTTGATGCCCGAATCTTCCCAATGCCGGAACTGAGCGGTAAGCTGAGTATCTGAATAGTTTGTAAATCCCCCGCTGCCATACAGGAGCATACCGTTCCTCGCTCTCCCAAAGATTGAACACAATGGCTGTTCAAGCACGCGGGCCTTCAGGTCCCACAGAGCTGTATCCACACCGGATACGGCGATCATTGCAATTCCACTTGTGCCGTTATTCCTGATGGCGCTCACCATCGATTGAAAGATCGCCGGAATATCAAAAAGATTTTTTCCTGTTACCAGCGTTGCGAGCGTGTCATTGATCAATACGGCCGCGGCAGGGTGCCCATAAGTGTAGCCGGTGCCCGCGCGGCCGCCACCGGCGACTTTTACGAGGATGAGCGTCGTATCGTTCCAGGTAAGGGTACCGTCCTGCTCGGGCGTTTCTGTCGGGATCCGGTAGACGCTGGCCTCAACGCTGGTAATGCGAACTATATCAACCGGGGGTGTCGTCTCCCTGATCATTTTCCGGGAAAGTATTCGTCGACAACTTCCTTATATGTCTGGCGAATGATGTCCTTTGCATCCGAATCGCCGCCGAAGAAGATCGAGCTTGCGAATTTTTTTATCTCATCAAAATTGATATGAGGAGGCATCATCGGAACCGCCGGATCCGTGACTGCTTCCACCAGCACGGGTCTGGTCGCGGCGAATGCCTTGTCGAGCGCCGAAGGAACATCACCCGGATCATCCACTCTGATGCCTTCAAATCCGAGCATCCTGGCATACTCGGCATACGGAAAATCAGGAACGTCCTGGGATGCGTCAAACTTTGGATCGCCAACCATCGCCCGTTGCTCCCAGCTCACCATGTTCAGGTCATGATTATTGAGAACAAGGATCATCAGCCTCGGATCTTTCCAGTGTTTCCAGTACTTCGCGATCGTTATCATCTCGTTAAGCCCGAGCATTTGCATGGCGCCATCGCCGATCAGCCCGATGGGCATCCGGTCAGGATAAGCGAATTTTGCAGCGATCGTGTAAGGCATGCCAGGGCACATGGTTGCCAGGTTGCCGGACAATGAAGCCATCATGCCGTCGCGGATCTTCAGGTCTCTTGCGAACCATGCGGCGGTTGAACCGGAGTCCGCGGACAAAATGCATTTATCAGGCAGTCGCTTTGACAATTCCCAAAAAACATATTGCGGATTGATCGGCGTTGCCGAATTGTGCGCTTTTGCGTCAAGCACTTTCCACCACCGGTCGATCTCCTGTTCAAGGCGTTTGCGCCACGTGCGGTCTTCTTTTCGTTTCAGCAGTGGCAGCAATGCACGAAGCGTTTCTTTGCTGTCACCTTGCAGGTGCACATCCATCGGGTACCTGATACCGAGCATCGTCGCATCGATATCGATTTGAACACCGTGTGCCTGTCCTTCTTTTGGAAGAAATTCTGAATAGGGGAAACCGGAACCGACCATCAACAACGTATCGCACTCCGTCATCAGGTCCCAGCTTGGCTTTGTTCCGAGCAACCCGATCGATCCGGTGACGTAAGGCAGATCATCAGGGAGAACAGCCTTGCCGAGCAATGCTTTGGCAACGCCCGCGCCAAGCAGCTCAGCCACTTCGATCACTTCGGCCTGTGCACCCAGCGCCCCTGCGCCAACCAACATGGCCACGCGTTCTCCACGATTCAAAATTTCAGCGGCACGCTGCAGATCTTCCTGCCGCGGCAGGATGCGCGGACGATTATAACCGACACTTGAATGGATGGTGCCGTGATGTCTTGCCGGTTCTTCATATTTTAATTCCTGCAGATCATTTGGGAAAATGATGCATGAAACGGATCTCACGGCCAGCGCGTTTCTCATCGCACGATCGACCAGGTGTCTTGTTTGTGACGGCTCTACCGCCATTTGCACATAAGACGCGACATCTTTATACAACGATATCAGGTCAACTTCCTGCTGGTAGCTGCCGCCCATCGCCGCTCTCGCCTGCTGACCGATGATGGCTAAAACAGGCTGATGATCCATCTTTGCATCATACAATCCGTTTAGCAGGTGAATTGCGCCCGGCCCCGATGTTGCCATGCAAACACCCACTTCGCCGGTGAACTTCGCATGCGCAGCTGCCATGAATGCCGCGTTTTCTTCATGCCTCACCTGGATGAATTCAATACTCTTTTCATGTGTACGCATAGCACCGATCAATCCGTTGATCCCATCACCGGGATATCCATAGATCCGTTTGACACCCCATTCAAGGAGCCGCTCAATTGTAAAATCCGCTACTGACTTTGACATAGTTGTGACGTTGAAGTGAAGGCGGAAGGAGGTGGGAGACAGTTAGGGGACACAAACATCAGACCATGAACGATGCGCGTGGGAATGAAGCCGCCTGAAGCTTTACTGTTGTGAGTTTAACTGTAATATGGCGAGATCATGAGATATACCACCACGCCCGTAATGGCGACATAAAACCACAGTGGCCATGTGATACGCACAAGTTTGCGGTGACGGTCAAATTCGCCGATGAGCGCGCGATAGGCGGTGAAGAGGATGACGGGCAGCCCGATGCCCGCGAGCGGAATATGGGTGCCAAGGATGAAATAGTATACCCAGCGCCGGTTCCCTGCAGCGACTTTTTCCTGTTCGGTGAGAATTCCATTGTGATCAGCATCACCAAATCTCGCTTCACCTGCAAAAAGATGATGACAGATGTAACTGAGTAAGAAAATGATGGAAAGAATCATCGCGGTGATCATGATCCTTTTATGCAGCCTGTACATTCTCAGTTTCACAGCCGTTAACCCGGCGATCAGTAACAAAGTGACGATCGAATTGATGACCGCGTTGATCAAAGCGAATATATGGACATCGAACCCGGGATTTGGAAACAGCGTTATCCTTCCGAGCGCACTTACCGCGGCAAAAACGATGATCGAGAATCCAAAGATCAGGACACGCGCTTTTGCATCGTTTTTTTTCCAGGTAGCAAGAGGTTTGATCAATGGGCCGCAAATTTTTTTCTGTAAAAGAACAGGAACAGGCCGACGACAAGGAAGGTAGTCAGCATTGAAACCGCAATAACGGGAAGCTGGCCCGAAAGAAATGTTTTGTTGCGTTTATCCTTCTCAAGGGACAGCAGCACGATGTCTTCGGAAAGATTGGCCAGAGATGTTGAATCAAGCCCATGATACAATAGCGGATTGCCATCTTTGTCCCGCCGGACCCTGATCACCCCGTCCCGATCGATCAACACAAAAATATCCGTATGTGGAAATGAAGAATCGATGCCGGGATCCTGCACCGCCAGATTCATGTGCTTTAGAGAAAGATCATAGATCTCCTGTTTGTTACCTGTCAGCAGCCACCAGTTCGAAGGGTCGATCTGAAACCGGTCAGCCCACTTCTTCAATGCCGGAACAGAATCACGTCCGGGATCTATCGAAAAGCTTACGAACTGTACAAGCTGGGTTTGGCGGCCGTCCACATCGACCGTCTTTTTTAATGTCGTCTGCAAGCGCTTCATGTTTCGTGTCATCACGGGACAGATCGTAGGGCAATGCGTATAAAAAAAATCGGCCACAACGATCCGGCCGTTTGTATCGGAGGGGTTCGTGCGGGCGAAATCCTTCAGCGAAACGGTGTCACCCATCTGATTGATAAGCCTGAAGTCCGGGATCTTGTGCCAGAAGGTATCGTGGACCTGTTTGCCGTTTCTGACGCTCGTGCTCACACTGTCATAAAAAACCGGCTTTGGGATCGCCGCTTTCGGGAGCGAGTTGACATAGAAATAAATGATCAACGGGATGACCAGCGCGATCAGGATGGCGTATAATGCTTTCTTGTTCAAATCAAACAACTAAAAAACCACCGCAAAGGTGCGATGGTTTCGGTTTCAGGGAAAAAAAATATCACAGCAGTTAGTCTTTGCCGCCCGGCTGTAAATGAAGGGTATCCGCCTTTGGACCGGCTTCCGAACGGGACTTATAATATGAATCAAACCTGTTGCGGTTATTCTTGTAAGAGTTGCCGTCATAAATAAACGAGAAGATGAACCATACGAACAGCATGAGCGGAACCACGATGGTCATGATCATATTCCGGATCTCGTCCCCGAGGTGCATAAATACTGAAACGATGTAGTAAGCCTTTGCCAGCGATAGTATGATGATGACACCTTTGATCAGGTGCATCCGCAATCCTTCCGGCAGCTCGAGCGCGTACAGCGAAAGACCGAGACCGAGCTCGACCATCGTAATGATAAGCAGGATCCAGAAAACTTTCCAGATGCGCTTCGTGCTCCCCCCGGGTTCATGGTGAATCGTTACTTCTGTCGGTGCTGCATGCTCCATGTTCAGGTAATATTATCCAGTTATAAAAGTTGTTTCAATAAATGTCAAATGAGATAGAAGCAAAGGAACACAAATACCCATACCAGGTCTACAAAGTGCCAATATAGTCCTGCTTTTTCGATCATCAGGTAATGTCCGCGACGGTCAAAAACGCCGGTCTGCGCCATGATCAGCATGATAACATTGATCACCACTCCCGAAAACACATGGAAGCCGTGGAAACCGGTGATCCCAAAGAAATAGCCGCCGAATGCAACCGGCCCGGGCGTCGTGACCTTGTGACCGTCGTGCAGCAGCCCTGCCACGACCGGACCCCATGGATTGTGACGCATTGTCTGACCCCATTCTTCGATCTTCCCGTCAACGAGTACCGGGTGCGCCCCGGTGATCAGGTGATTCCACTCCCAAGCCTGGCAACTCAGGAAGCATAAGCCGCCAACGATCGTCCACGCGAGCCATTTCACAACCCCTTTCCTGTTGCCCAGATGTCCTTCGTGCACAGCGAGCACCATGGTCACTGAGCTCATGATCAGGATGAAGGTCATGAGACTCACAAATGCCAACGGCAGGTTCGCTTCACCCGTTCCCGGAAAAGTACTGAACACTTCACTGGGACTCGGCCAGTAGTTCTGGCTGAAACGGATACTGCCATACGAGATGAGGAATGCGCCAAACGTAAAAGAGTCACTCATCAGGAAATACCACATCATCAGTTTGCCGTATTCAATGTTGAACGGGCTCTTCCCTCCACTCCACCATTTGGTCTGATGCTGACTAACTGCAGTTGTTGTCATGTATCTGATTAATTTTTTCTTATTAACGCTGAATGATCCCCATCACCCAAGGAACCAAAAAAAGATAAATAGGTACAGCCATAAAATGTCTACAAAATGCCAGTATGTGGCCATCACTTCAACAGGCACGCTTCCATAGATCTTTGTGCGACCAAGAAATGCCCTGATGAACATGACGCCAAGTGCAACAACACCACCCAGCACATGCAACGCATGCAACCCGGCGATCACGTACAAAAACTGCCCGCCGCCGGACGCTCCGCTGAACTGAATACCGCTGTCCCACAATTGCCGGAACCCGATCCACTGACACGCGACGAAAATGACACCAAGCAGGAAAGTGACCGATATGAACATGCGATACCGCGTCATTTCGCGATGCTTAAATGATCGCAGCGCGAGGTGCATGGAAAGACTGCTCAGCACGATCGTCACAGTAGATCCCCAAAAAATGGCCGGCATTCCGACGGATTGCCAGGATGCCTGGCTGCTTTTGACGATGTATGCGCTTGTCAAACCGGCAAACATCATTACAATGCTGCCGATCGCCACCCATAAAGTGAACTTATGCGGGTGGATCCTTTTCCTCTGGTCTGTCTTTTCTATCACTGCCTCCATTCGTCGTTAGTCACTGAATTTATCAATCAATTAAAATGTCAAACAATTTTATCTGCAAGAAGCGAAAGCAGCACCACCGGCAGGTAGATATAGCTGCTGAACATGATCTTTCTTGCACTTGCTGTATCCATGAACCTGTACAATTGAATACAGCGCCATACCATATAGACGTTGGCGATGCCCACAATGATCACGCTCACCCACCCGCTCATCCCGATGAAATACGGCACAACACCGACCGGGATCAGCAGCAGCGAATAGATGATCGTCTGGATCGCTGTATACTTTGTGGGACCGGTTTCATTGGGCAACAATTTGAACCCCGCTTTTGCATAATCTTTAAAAGCGATCCAGGCAATGGCCCAAAAATGAGGGAATTGCCACAGGAATTGCAGCGCAAACAACGTCCATCCGCCGGCGGTCAGTTTATCATTTCCCGCAGCCCATCCAATGAGGCAGGGTAATGCCCCGGGGAACGCGCCGACGAGAACAGAAACAGCGCTGACCTTTTTTAGCGGCGTATAGATAAATGCATAAAGGAACAGGCTGAATAGTGCAATACCGGCAGATAACCAGTTGAAGCAGCTGCCAAGTATCACCACGCCTGCGATGCCTGTCACGACGGCAAATAACCATCCTTCCGAAGACGACATCCTGCCGGCGGCGACCGGGCGTTTCGCAGTCCGCTTCATCATTGCGTCAGTGTCCTTCTCAACAACCTGGTTGATCGCATTGGCGCTGCCGGTGACAAGCATGCCACCAATGAACAGCAACGCGATCATTTTCCAGTCGTATTCCACAACCGCAGGCGCAAGCAGGTAGCTTACCACGCTGCTGAACACGACCATGATGCTAAGCGAAGGCTTCACTAACTGCAAATAGTCTTTCATTTTCGCAGTTACCGCATTGCCGGGGTGATATGTTTCAATTGCTACAGCCTCTTTCATGCGCCACCGGATTAATGATGACTTTCGTCCCTGCCAACCGGTTCGGTTTGCGGAATAAATTCACGGCCATCTTTACCGTAGTCATATGCCCAGCGATGTACTTCAGGGATCTCACCGGTCCAGTTTCCATGACCCGGGCGGATCGGCGTTGTCCATTCGAGCGTTGTTGCACCCCACGGATTTTGATGACGGACCTTACGGCCTTTGAATATCGAATAGAAGAAATTGAAGATGAACATCAGTTGCATCGCAAACACGATGACCGAAACAACCGTGATCATCTTGTTCAATTCTCCAAACTTGTTGAAGTTGTGCCAGCCTCCGAGGTCAAGATAACGGCGCTTTCCAGCACAGTGGGATCCGAAGCTTGGAATTCACGTGACTTGAAG
>JADMIO011583360.1_pt1 | contig 104883 bp, 71 predicted proteins | sample 8958161 | NCBI WGS metagenome assembly JADMIO01 (sample SAMN16585339, study PRJNA669376) | soil metagenome | isolation source: Crop rotation soil | place: USA: Cullars Rotation, Alabama | collected 2011 | reverse complement strand
CGACTTCAAGTCACGTGAATTCCAAGCTTCGGATCCCACTGTGCTGGAAAGGGCGATAGCCGGAAACGTGATCGTCTGACTCAAAGGTGGTCCGAAGACTCCCACATCATCGACGGTCAACACGTATCCGTGGTTGTCAGTCCACATATCCACCGAAACCCCGCCAGTGAGATAGGGCTGCCCATCGAGATCGTTTGTGCGGATCAGCTCCACATTATCGTAGATCACGCTGATCAAATTGGTTTCGCAGGTGAGCCGAAGCGTGTGCGCGTTCGTTCCCACATCCGGCAACGAAACCTGTTGGATGGCCGCAAAGGGAGTTCCTCCATACCCAAAGGTCTGCCAATCCTGGAATTTGAGCAGTTTCAATACCGCCGAACCCGGCGAAGTCTCCGGGTAAATCCACGCGGCGTAATGCGCGCCCGTGGTCGCATCAAGTCTTCCGCCCAATCCGCCGCCGAACGCGCCCGCCGGAAACTGAAGTCGCACTTCCACCGCAAAATTCGTCCACACATTCGTCAGGTAAATGAATCCATAACCAAACAGCGGATTCGGCCCGCCCTGTAACGTGCCTCCAGTCACGGTCCAGTTATTCGATTGAATCACCCACGGTGAAACCGGGCCGGGATCGGTGCCGCGGCTGAAATTGTCAGTAAAGAGGGGGCTCGACCAGACCACGCGCAAAGTGCCATTCGCAAACGCAAATGTATAATTCGTCGCGCTCAACGTTCCCGTCGAGGGAACGATCGAATAAAGCCCCGCGGGACTCGTTGGCGTCGCCGTGGTGCTGAACGCCGGCGACCCTGAAACGACCGCCGCCGTATCGCCGTTCACAAAACCACTGTAAGTCACCAAGAACGCCGGATCCGGTTGGCCATAACCGCGCACTGCATCGTTGGCCTTCACCGTTACAATCACCGGAGCAATCACCAACTGCCCCGTCGCGAACGCAAACGTGTAGTTCGCCGCCGCCAGCGTGCCTTGCGTCGCGGTGATCGGATACGAACCCGCTGAACTTCCATTCGTGGCGGTCGTGCTCAAAACCGGCGCGCCCGATATAACATTTGTTGAATCGCCGTTGACCAATCCCGAGAGAGAGAACGTCAGCGCCGGGAGGGCTGTGGCGTAAACGTTGGTTTTGTTGTTCGGCACGATTGTGATCGTCGCCGGAAGGACCGTGAAACTTCCATTCACCGCCACCGCCGCTTTGTAGCTGGCGTCTCCGGATTGAGAAGCGCGCACCGACACCGTCCCCACGCCGGTCAGTTGCAGGTTCGTCCCATTTAAAACCACCGCCGGACCGGACAGGACCGCAAGTCTCACCGGCAAACCAGAGGAAGCCGTCGCATCCGGTGCGAATGAAGGCTCGCCATACACATGGTTCGTTGGCGCGTTGAACGTGATCGTTTGCGCGGTCACGGGCGACTGCACGGAGACATCGTCCACTTCCATCGTGTAGGCGCTGTTATCCGTCCACATGTCCAGCGTGATGCCGCCGGCCAGATACGGCGTCGCTTCCGCGTCGTTCACGCGGATCATTTCGGTCTGGTCATAAAAAACCGTAATCTGCGTTCCATCGAACTGCACCTTCAAGTCATGCCAGTTCGTGCTTACCCCGGGCAGGCTAACCTGCGCGATAGGCGTGCCCGCCTGCGATAAATAACTGAACGAATTCCAGTTCTGGAATTTGATTAACTTGAGCACGTCACTGCCACCCGCCGAATTCTCCGGATAAATCCAGGCCGCATAATGCGCGCCGGTCGTTGGATTCAACCGTCCGCCCAGGCCTCCACCGTAGGCCCCAACCGGAAAACGGAATCGCGCCTGCGCCGAGTAGTTGCTCCACGTGTTATCGACATAAGAAAAACCATAGGATCCCAGCGGATTCGTCCCGGAACGAAACTCCCCGCCAGTGATCGTCCAATTCCCGGATTGTACCGCCCACGGCGGCAACGAACCGGGATCCGTCGCCCGGCTGAAATCGTCCGAAAAAAGAACGGTCGGAGTCGGCGTCACTGAAATCGTGACCGTGGCCACGTTCCCATCGGCCATCCCATCGTTTGCCTTGTAAGTAAACGCGTCGACTCCGCTGTAATTCGTGTTTGCCGTATAATCAAAGCTCCCGTCCGCCTGCAAATTCAAAACGCCATGCGCGGGACCGGTGACGAGTATCGCGCTCAAGTTCGTGCCCGCTCCCGGCGTGTCGTTTCCGAGCACCCCAGGCGCTGCAACGGATCTTGTTACCGCGGCGATGGCAGAGTAGCTGTCGTCGCCGGAACTCGGCGTCAACAAATACTGTATCGTAACGTTCGTCACGGTATTGCCCACCGCGACTCTCACCAACTGTCCACTCGTTCGAAACGCAGTGCCGCCGGCCGTCACTCCATTCGTTTTCACGGACAATCCCGAGTAGCTCGCCATCGGTATGATTGTTTCCACCGCCGTTCGCGAGTCCGTCGCGCCAGCGATGCCCAGCGTCAAGGTCGACAGATTCGAGTTCGCCACGAACGATGGCGTCACTTGCACCGCGGCCCGATTCAACCACCAGCCGTACACGCCAAGCCCGTTGGTGGACCAGATCCGTGGCTTGCCAGTTGCATACCCGATGTAGTCCTGCACCAGCGTCCCCGCCATTCCCGTTCCGTCGGATCCGCTGTGCGAATAGAGATTGATCAGCGCCCCAAGTGAATAATACGTATCCACCAGCGCATGCACCGTGGCTGTGCTGTACCCGTTTTCAATGGATTGGCCGATGTCGTTTCCGACATACCAATCGCTCACGGGCAAACTCAAAAACGAGTAACGCTTTCCGGCGGTGGCAGTCGAGAGCGTCCAATGCGGAAACGGAGTCAGCTTTTGTTCGCCGGCAATCTTAACGTTAAGCTGCTGTTGCACGTCGTAGGAATTCTCGCGCGTCGCGTTGAAATACGGCGCCACCCACGACCGCGTGCCGTTCGTGATCCCCGCCAGCCATCCTTCCACGTCGTTAAACGCGTTCGAGATCGAGGCCATGGCGTACGCTTTGCCATTGGCATAACCTGCCGGACTCAAATCCAGCACCTCGTCCGGACCCCAATGCCAGTAATCGTATCCCGACACGACGAGGTTCGTATTGTTGATGTTCGAAAGCCCGCCGTTATGCGGTTGGATCGTTGCGCCATAATTTGTCACCGCGCGCCGCAAACTCGCGATCACCGACGGCGAGTTGGTCATCTCCACCCGCAACGTGCCGGTGCAAAAATAATAGTCCCCCTTAACGCCGTTGGTGGATTCATATCGCGCCGAGGACTCGATCCCGCTGATCATCGACTGGTAATCCTCGAAATCATGCCGGACATTCAGCGCCGCGTCGTATGCATAAGGCCACGCACTGACTCGCGGCACTGGAATCCGCGCGGCGGAGAACGCATTCTCGATCGCATTGCGGAAGGTGCGGTAGGCATACATCCCCGGCCCATTTCCACCGTGCGCCACCATCGGCTGCATGCCGGCGTGATAGAGGAACGTGCCCTTCCCATAGTTCTTCACCGCCATGTACGGAAAACCGTCTCCTTGCGCGATCACTGTCGCGTCGCTGGCCTGCACTTTCCACGCCTGGTTGGTGCTCGCCAGCGTATGGGGCGGCGACACTCCCCACGACGTCTCATCCGCGCCCGAAGGCAGCCGCCAATTCAGCACCCCGGTCGGCATGTGCGAAATAACTGGATGGTCCGCCACTTTCGAAAATGTCGTGTTCCCAAACCAATTCGTTTCGCCGGCAGTGACGCAATGCAAGCCGAGTTGATTCGCAATCGCAAAATCTCCCCGCGTCGCGCCGTTCGTCTGTCGGGTGAAACCCGAGGAGCCCACAAACAACGTGCCGCCCGCAGCCACATAATTTGTGATTGGCGAAATCTCATCATCTCGCACCGCTTCGCTCGCCAGGCTGATCACGATTGGATACCGCGGCTGCCCATTGGTCATCAGTTTGCCTGCCGCAATATCGGCATCGCTCACCACTTCATAAGCCGTCCCATCCGAAGTCAGCGCTTCCTTCAACGCTTCCGGCATCACAAAATAATGCCAATTCGTCGGCCACCATTCGAAGCCGGTCGTTCCCGGTCCCGTCGGCGTTCCGGAGTTCGACGCCGTCATCGTCTCCAGCGCCCGCGTCCATTCTGAATCATGGATCGCTACCACCGGCCCGCCCCGCAATACCGCCGCGTTCACCGTCACCGACGGACTCGTGCTGGCCGTTATTCCCGTGTGCGTCACATCGGATGCCGTCACCGTCGCGCTGCCGATTGTTTTCAAGATGACATTTAAATTGGCAGAGCCTCCCGAAAGCGCCGTGTTTGGCGGCAACACCGCGTTGGCATCGCTCGACGTGATTGAAATCGTGTCATTCGTGCTCACCACGTTCCAGTTTGCGTCCACGGAGCGCACCACCGCGCCGAAAATTATCCCGGCCGATTGCGCGTTGGGAGAGCCCGTTTTGCCGCTCGCCGTTCCGGGCGCCGCGCTCTCCCCCGGCAACAACAACTGCAATTTCGTGAATGCCGCGGCATTCACGGTGGCTGCCGAACCGGTATTCGGCGTCTTCGTGCCATCCGTAATGTCTGTGGCCGTTACGCTTTGGCTTCCGGCAGTTTTGAAAGTCACGGTGAAAGCGCGCGTCCCCCCCGCCAGCGCCGCATTGGCGGGCAGCACTGCATTGTTATCGGTCGATGAAAGTCTCACCACGTGCGTCGAACTCACCGCATTCCAATTCGCGTCCACCGCATTTACCGTCGCCGTGAACGAATTTCCCGCCGTCAGCGCGACCGGCGTTCCGCTCTTTCCTGATGTCGTGCCCGGAGCGGCCGTTTCACCCGGCATCAACACCTGTAACTTTGTGAATGTCCCCGCATTGACTGTGATCGCCGGGCTGCCATTCGCGGCTTTCGTGCCATCGCTCGCGTCGCTTGCCGTGACCGTCCGGCTGCCGGCCGTCGCCAACGTCACCGCAACTGTCTTCGTGCCGCCGACTAACGCCGTATCGCTCGGCAAGCTCGCATTCGCATCGCTCGAAGTGATATGAATCGTGTCCGCGATATTTGTGACCGTGTTCCAGTTTGCGTCCACCGCGTTGACGGTCACGTTGAAGGCCGAACCTGAAGTTTGCGCGTTTGGCGCGCCCGTCTTGCCCGATGCCGTCCCGGGCGCTGCACTCTCACCGGGAGTCAAAATCTGCAACTTGAGAAACGCCCCGGCGCCCACTGCCGTCGACGAACCAGTATTTGCCGTGATGCCGGCGTGCGTCACATCCGACGCGGTCACAGTCGCGGACCCTCCCGTTTTCAGCGTAACTGAAAACGCTTTGGTCCCTCCCACCAGCGCCGCGTTCGCCGGCAACACCGCGTTGACGTCGCTCGACGTGATCGAGACGGTATCGTTCGTGCTGACCGAGTTCCAATTCGCATCCACCGCGTTGACCGTGACATTGAAAGCCGTCCCGGCAACCTGCGCCGTTGGCGTGCCAGTCTTGCCCGTTGGCGTTCCCGGCGCTGCCGTTTCTCCCGGCATCAGCGTCTGTAACTTCGCGAACGATCCCGCTCCCACCGTGATCGTCCCCGAATCGACGTTCGACAACCCCGCAACGTTTGCCCGGATCACGGCCGTTCCCAGCAAATTGCCGGTCAGCACCGCGCTCTTCCTGTCGCCCGAAGCGGCCAGATCGCTATTCGCCACGCCTCCGGTTTTCGTCGGCAACGACCAGGTATCCGCGGCGATGTTCGCCACAAAATTGCCGTTCGTGTCCCGGGAAATCGCATATACCGTGAGCGACGATCCGGATCCCAATGTTTGCGCCGGCACTACCGTTCCGCTGCCATTGGCCGCCGTCTCCACTCTCACCAGTCCAGCCGTGCCGGCCGAAATCGCTATCGCCGGGCTCGTCGAGGCGGCAATGGCGGTGTGCGTGACGTTTGAGGCCGTCACGGTGGCCGTCGGTCCCGTTTTCAGCGTCACCGAGAAATTCTTCGTGCCCCCCACGAGGGCGGCGTTCGCCGGCAGCACCGCATTCGTGTCGCTCGAACTGATCTTGATCGTATCGTTGGTGCTGATCAGGTTCCAATTCGCGTCTACCGAATTGACCGTCACGCTGAACGGCACGGTCGAAGCCTGCCCCAGGGGCGAACCGCTTTTGCCACTGGCTGTTCCCGGTGCCGCCGTTTCTCCCGGCGCCAACAATTGCAATTTCGCAAACGCCCCCACGTTGATCGTCGTCGATGGACTCGTGGAACTCGCTTTCGTCCCATCCGTGATGTCCGTCGCGGTTGCCGTCGCGCTCCCCGCTGTCTTCGCCGTCACGCTGAACGTTCTCGTTCCCGCCGCCAGGGCCGCGTTTGCCGGCACGGTTGCGTTCGTATCGGTGCAGGTGATGCCGACAGTGTCCGTGATGGTGTTCACCACGTTCCAATTTGTGTCCACCGCGTTCACTGTCACATTGAACGCCGTGCCCGCGACTTGTGCCGTGGGCGTTCCGGTTTTGCCAGTGCCGGTTCCCGGCGCGGCATTTTCACCCGGCATCAGCAATTGAAGTTTCGCAAATGCGCTGGCGTTGACGGTCGTTGATGCCCCAGTGTTGCTGGTCACCGACACATGCGTCACGTCAGATGCCGTTACCGTTGCGATCCCGGAGGTCTTGAATGTCAGTCCCAAAGTTTGTGTCCCGCCGGATAACGCCGTGTCCGTTGGCAACGTGGCGTTCGCATCCGTCGACGTGATGTGCACTGTGTCGTTCGTGCTCACCACGTTCCAGTTCGCATCCACCGCGTTCACAGTCACGTTGAAACTTGCTCCCGCCGTTCGCGCCGTGGGCCCGCCGGTCTTTCCCGTGCTCGTCCCCGGCGCGGCATTTTCTCCAGGCATCAGCAATTGCAATTTCGTCAACGCTCCGGGAACCACCGTAACCGTGCTCGTATTCGTCAGCGTCGTGCTGTCGAGGTCAGTTGCCACCACCGTTACTGACCCGCCGGTTTTAAGCGTCACGCTGAAGGTTTGCGTGCCTGAGGACAGGTTCGCGGTTCCGGGCAGAGTAGCATTCGGGTCGGATGCTGTGATCTGCATCGTAAAACTGCTACCGGTGGCGCTCGTCACTAGGTTCCAATTCGCGTCCACGCCATTGACCGTCACGTTGAATGCCGTGCCTGCGGTCTGCGCCGTCGGTGTGCCGGTCTTGCCGGTCGTTGTTCCGGGGGCCGCCGTTTCTCCCGGCAACAGCAATTGAATCTTCGCAAAAGCGCCGGCATTGACCGTCACTCCGGCACTCACACCGGTTGTGATGCTGTCGGTCGTGTCATTCGCGGTGATCGTTTGCGTTCCGGCATCCTTCAACGTCACGTTCACCGTCGCCGAACCGTTCGCCAGCGTTGTTGATCCTGGAAAAACTGCCGTGGCGTCGCTGCTGTTGAAGCTGACGCCATCGTTGATGTTCGTCAACAAATTGTATCCTGCATCCACCGCTCGCACGGTCACGCTGAAGGCCGTTCCCGCGTTCTGTGCCGTGGGCGTCCCGGTCTTGCCGGTTTGTGTGCCGGGAGCCGCCGTTTCACCCGGCAGCAACACCTGCAACTGCGTCAACGGTCCCGTTACGATGTTCACCGGGCTGGAGGTCACCGACGTCAGCGCGCCGCTGCTGAACGCGATCGTGATGTTCGTTGCCGTTGCGCACGCAAGGTTCGTATAAGTCGCCACGCCCGCGATCGCTGTCATGTTGGTCGTCCCACCCAACGTCCCGGCGCCCGCGCTGCGCGTTGCCGTCACCGTAAGCGTGTCGTTGCTCCGGATATTGCTGAATGCATCCTCAATGAAAATCACCGGCTGCTGCGCGAACACCACGCCGGCCGTGGCATTCGACGATGGCTGTGTGGCGATCGCCAATTTGCTCGCCGCCGCCGGGCTCACGGTAAAGCTGCTGCTGACCACCGCCGCCAGCCCGCCGTCCGTCGCCAGCAATTGCTTCGATCCGCTCGTGTCGATGCGCAGGTTCGTATACGTCACGATTCCTTTGCCGCCGGCAGTTCCGATGTTCGTCACCGCTGTGCCCTGCAAAGTCCCCGTTCCGGAATACAACGTCGCCGTCACATTGACCGTCGCCGCCAGGCCGTTCGTCGAATTGTTGCCGAAATTGTCCTGCGTACGCACCACCGGCTGCGTCGTGAAATTCGCGCCCGCCGTCGCGCCGGCCGTTTGCGTGGTAAATACCAATTGCGTCGCCAGTCCCGCCGTCTCCGTCAACGCGCCAAAATTGCTTCCCGTCGAACCATCAGCCGACGTCGTAATGCCAGTGATCGTCGCGGTCCCGCCGCCCGTGCTCGGCCGGTAAATATGATTCCCGCTCGCCAGGGGCGTGCCGGAAGTCGGCCGCGTCTGCAATCCCGTGCTGCTCCCGATCACCAGCGTGTCCGATGCCGCCGTGCCGCTCACCGATATGGTCACCGTCAGAGTTGAAGCATCTGTCACCGCGGCGCTCGCAGCGGTGATGTTCGCTCCATTCGTGAACGTTACGTTCGGCGTCACCGCCGTGTTGAACTCGAATCCCGCCGGCGCTTTCAGCACCAGCGTCACATTTGCTCCCGCCGCGAAATCGGCCGGCGCGCCTTCCGCAATCACAATTGGCCCCAGCGTAGTCCAGCTCGGTGTCGGTGAATTTCCGGCCGTATCCGCCGAAATCGCTCCACCGCCCGATGCTCCGGTCACCGTCACCGTCGCCTTCGCCGTCAAACACGTCAGGCTCAATAAGACCATTGCCGCCAAATAACGCCCTCTTCGGACCGCGAACCGTCCCGGTTCGCAGCACGACACGTCGCGGGAGATCGGTCCGATAATCAAACCCTCTCTGCCCTGTTGCAAATCTTCAACTCCGCAGCTGTCCCTGTTGCGTACGGCCCGCACCATTCCATTCTTCCGGATCGGCTGCAGCCTCCCGCCAGCCCACCATTCCAGTATTCCAGCGTACCACTGGCTTTGGACATCCATCCACCAATCCACCAATCCACTCATCCAGCTCTTGAAAATGCCTGTAATCACGAAATCTCCTTTTATCCTTTTGGTATTCATCGCCCGCGATTACATCAATGAAAGCTCCCGCAGTTTTTCCCGGTACCCGCGCGTCAGCGTCAGCTTTGTCCCATTCCGCAGCACCACCACGTACTCCCCGTGAAACATCGGCTGCAATTCCTTGATCTGTTCGATGTTCACCATCGCCGACCGGCTGATCCGCACGAATCGTTTCGGTGATAACCGCGTCTCCAGCGCGTTCATCGTTTCCCGAAACAGGTGCGAGTCCTGCCCGACATGCAAATTCACGTAATTATCCGCCGCCTCGGCCCAGTCGATGTCGGCCAATCGCACGAACACGATTCGCCCGTTCGACTTGATGGCGATGCGCTCGGCGCTTTTCGGTTCCTGCCGCACGCTCGATAGCAGTGCCTCTACTTTGCGATGAAGATCATGATTCTGCGCGTGGCGCATCCGCTCGCGCACCCGGTCCAGCGCCGCTTGCAACCGCTCCCGCCGGCACGGCTTCACCAGGTAATCGATCGCATGCACGTCGAAAGCCCGGGCGGCCGCCGTCTCGTTTGCCGTGACAAAAACCACCGCCGGCCTCCGCCCATCGTCGAGCCGGGCCAGCACGTCAAAGCCATTCAACTCCGGCAAATCGATGTCCAGGAACACCAGGTCCGGCTGCAATCCATTGATCGCCTCCACCGCTTCCGTTCCGTTCCCCAAAACTCCCACCACCTCCACGTCCTGCTCCTGTTTGAGCATCGATTTGAGTGCCTCCCGCGCCAACGGTTCGTCCTCAGCGATCAGTGCGCTGATGCGAGATTGTTTCGATAAGTCCGCGTGGATTTCTCTGCGACCGGATTTTGCATTGGCCTGCGGCGAACTACCCGATTTCAGGGGCGAACTTTCAATTGAGGACAAAGCACCACTTTTTAACTGCATGCCACGAATTGTGGATTCACCCCTATTTCGACTCAATTCGCCCCAATACGGAACGCCAACCGGGGTTTCCCCGGGTATGCATAATTACTGAGTTAAGCCCTGTTCTGTAGAAAAGCCCGAACCCGGCTTTATACGGAAGTCGTCCGGCTCAAGCGCACCAACCAGGAATCTGATTTTCTCCTTGGGAAGAACGAATCTTTAGTCAGCTGGCTTTAAAAAGTTAAATAATGGAATGCGCTCCAATCCCTCGACGCGCTCTACTAAAACAACCTTTTGCCCTTTCAGCATCCCGACGTTCCACCGTTCCAACACTCCAGCACTCCAGAGGTTTTAGGATTTCAGCTTTTCGCCTTTAGCACTCCGCACTCCGCACTCTGCCTTTCAGTCGCCCTACTTCCCCGCCCCTTCAATCGAAATCATCCCGTTCGCAATCGCAAACTTCGTGAGCCCGGCAACCGAATGAATATCCAGCCGCCGCATGATGCGCTCGCGGTGCGTCTCGATCGTGCGGACCCCGATCCCCAGCTTATTGGCGATCTCTTTATTGCTCTGCCCTTCGGCGATAAGAATCAGCACTTCCCGCTCGCGGCTGGTCAATTGCGCGAATGGATCCTTCTTCCCGCCACTGGTCACGATCTGGTTCAGCGCCGCTTGCGCGATTTCCGGGCTGAAAAACGCCTCGCCCGAATACACCGCCTCGATCGCGTGCAACAATGCATCAGGCGTCGCCTCCTTCGAAACGTACCCGTGCGCCCCTGCCTGGATAATGCGGAAGATGTAATCCCGGTTATTATGCACCGAAAGCACCAGCACCCGCGTCTTGGGGACTTCCTTGCGGATCAATTCCGTCACTGCCAGCCCGTTCATGCGCGGCATGCTGATGTCCATCAGCACCACGTCCGGCTGCAGATCCTTGACCTTCTTCAGCGCTTCATCTCCGTCAGACGCTTCGCCCACGATTTTGAGCCGATCCTGCTTGGCCAGGCACGATTGCAGACCTTTGCGCACGACCGGATGATCGTCGGCGACGAGGATTTTGATCTTTTCTTTTTTAGCGCTCAACTGTCCCTTCATCGGTAGCAGCCCTTAAATCTTCTCGACGGCATGATTTTTACCCACCTGATGGATAATTACAAGTGCCACCTTAGAAGCAAATGAGCATGCCCTAACGCCCTCAAAAACTCAATCATCCCGTACCTAGGAAATACCGGGGACGCCGCGCTCGCTATTTTGACACCCTCCCCGCGCAAGTAGCGCAGGCTTCCAAGCCTGCTGTGTCGCAGGTTTCCAACCTGCGCATCTTGCCATAGTTGGCGACATCGCCGATTCAACACCCTCTCCCGCTATCCAAACGCCACGCGCTTGGGCGACTTCCCATGCAACTTCCAAAAATCATGGCAAAGATGCGAATGACTCGCGTAACCCAACTCCTGGGCGATCACCTTTCCCGGCAGCCCTTTTCTCAGCATTTCCACCGCCGATCGGCAGCGCACTTCTCGCAGCCATAGTTTTGGATGCTTCTGAAACTGATCTTTGAAAAGCAGTTGCAGTTGTCGCACTGATATTTTGCAACGCTTGGCCATTTCAAACGGTTGATATTTTGACGCGGCGGCAACCGTTTCCCAACCCGCCTGACCCAAAAGACGAGCGCTCATATCCTATATACCGGAAAAAAAGCAAAATCTTACACACAAGTTGAAAAAAATTTCGATTGCGCGAGGTGAAGCCGAGTCATTGAGAGTGCATCTCGATACTGCCACCATGTAGCGGCAGGCGTCTCGCCTGCCGTAGAGCCGGCGCGTCTCGCCCGGCGGTCTTCGCGCCCAAATGGTGGCAGTTTCCAGATGCGCCCAGTCATTGATGCATCTCCAGTCCCACATTTCGCGTTCAGACAATTAATTTCGCGTTTGAGCAATTAATTCCGGTAGACGGTTTTATTTGCTACATGAGAAAGTCGGCCCCGAATCCGATGTCCAACCCTCATGAAAACTACCATTGCTCTCCTTGTCGCTGCTGTTCTCTCTTTTAACGCTGCTGTCGCCCAGCAAACCAACTCGCTTTCATTCTCTGACCGCGCCAGAACTGCGGGCTACTCCATCTCGGAAACTGGCGCGCATCATCGCGTCTGGACGCGCATAAGGTGGGCGACGAATAACACCACCGGCACGCCCTGTCTCCAGACCAACTCGTTCAGGGAGTTAAGCTCGGGCCTGAACCGCTGGAATGGAACGCGCTGGGTCGAGAGCCGGCCCACGCTCACCATCACGAATGACACCATCATCGGCGTCGGCGCGCCTCACTCCGTCGTTTTCGAAAACAACATCAATTCGCCAACGGCCGTGCGCGTCCAGTATGGCTCCGGTCAATGGCTGCGGGGCGGCCCGCTTTGCCTCGCGTACCACGATGTCTCAAACGGCTCGAACGCTTATTTTGCAATCGTCAAAGACTCTGCACCGTTGCTTGTCGCTTCCAATCGAGTCGTTTACCCGGATGCTTTCGACGGCGTAACCGCCAGCGTGAGTTACAGCTACACGAAAGCTGGCGTTTCTCAAGACGTCCGGTTTCAATCGCGCCCGCCCTCACCTCGATCATACGGTCTAAATCCATCGACAACTCATTTGGTTGTCATCACTGAGTTCACCAATACAGCGCAGCCGCAGATCGAAGAGCACACTTGGCGAGCGGGGCTTGAAACAATACACGATAAAACTCTTCATTTTGGTTCCATGGCTATGTTTCCGGGAAGGGCCTTCAAAGCTTCTTCATCGCGCAAATTTGGGGTTAGAGTCGCCAAAGATTGGATTGCCGCTCCTGACGGTAGAAAGCTGCTCATTGAAAGCATCCAGTATAGTTCAGCCAAAGCAACCCTGTCTACCCTGCAAGCCCCCGTCACGAATGTAATCAGTGGCGCAACCAACGCAGCCGTAACGAGGCCGACGCGTTGGATGGCTAAGGACACGTGGCCAGCCAGACTGAATCCCACCAACCCCCGTCGGAAATCACCGGAGTATGTGGCGACGCTCGCCGATCCGGAAGGGTTTGTGATGGACTGGGACGTCGAAAGCGATGATGGATATTGGTCCTTCGATTGCGGCACCTGGGTGGTTAACGGTCCGTGCAGGATTTCATCCGCGGATTTCTATGAAGGGGCCGTGTTGAAATACCTGCCGGGCTACGGTAGTTCGCTCGAGATCACCGGCACGGCCAACTTTCAAGGCGCTGGCTCCTGTGTCGACGCGGGCTATCCTGTTTGCACCTCCGCATATGACGATGACATCGGGGAGAATCTGGGATTCAATCAATCGCCTCAGGACGGTGATTACGGACCCGCTATCGTTCTCGACGATTGTAGTCAGGCGGAAAACTTGTCCAATTTCGAAATTCGGTATGCGACGGACGGCATCATCTGCTCGCCCCCCGCGACTCCCACCGTCTCAGTGACCGCCGGTCAGCCGCTTGCGACAAAAGGTGCGGACCCGGCGGAAAACGGCTCATTTACGATCAGCCGCGAGGACGGCGACTGGACCCAGCCCTTGGCGGTTTATTTCTCGCTCACTAATAGCACCGCAGCCGTGCCGACGGATTATAGCGATATTGGAACGAGTGTGGTAATTGGGGAAGGTCAGGGAAGCACAAACATTACCATCGCCCCGGGATCAGCGGGAGGAAGTGTCTTCGAAAAATACGTGGAACTGACGATCGTTACGAATTCCACTTACAACACAAGCGACTCCTCTTCGGCAACGGTCTACATTTACGATCCCTTGGCGTCATCCCCGTCATCTGTGCCGACAAGCGCACCCAGCGGCCTCGTCGCATTATGGAAAGCTGAAGACAATGCAACCGACGTCAAAGCGGGAATATCTGGCACGTTCTATTCTTCGAACTATGAGTCGGGCGTAGTCGGAAAAGCCTTCGTGTTCGACGGTGACGGTGGTCACGTAAGAATAGCGGATCAGACTGCATTTCATTTTACCAATGCCTGCACCATTGAGGCCTGGGTAAACCTCGGCAGTCTCGGAGATTGGCACGAGATCGTTTCGAAGTGGGATGCGGCAGGAGGTGTCAGCGGTAAAAGCTATACCCTCGGCACTTATCCGGATGGTCGCGTCAAATTTGGTGGATCGCATGATGGAGATGACGGCACTTCCACGAGCGTGGTCTCCACAAATTCCTTGTGCCCGGGCAAATGGACCCATGTTGCTGCCACATACGACGGCACCAATTTGAAAATGTACATCGATGGGTCGCTGCAAAGCACAGTGAACTGGCCGGGCAGTTTCTATGCAGGGACGCATGATTTATCGATCGGCGCATGCGTCGGCAATGTGTCCGCGGGAAGTGGCGTTTCATTCTTCAACGGACGCATCGACGAAGTAAGTCTATACAACACGGCGCTCTCAGCCTCTCAAATTAGCGACATCTACACGGCAGGCCGCGGTGGAAAGTGTCTCGCGCCGGTGATTATCACGCAACCGACGAATCAATACGTCTTCCTGAGTTCGAACGCCACTTTCACCGTCGTTGCTCACGGATTGCCCACGCTCGCTTACCAGTGGCGGCAGGGCGGCACGAATCTCTCCGGCGCGACCGCTTCCGCGCTCACTATCTCAAACGTCCAAAGCAATAACCTAGGTAACTATTCGGTAGTCGTGACGAACGCCTTTGGCTCTGTCACGAGTTCCATTGCGAGTCTGAATTTCGATTACCCATTCATCGTGATCACGAATCCCGTAAATGCTGCCACCTTCTCTGCCCGCGCAAACATCTTCATTCAGGCCGTCGCCACCAACAACGCTCATTCGATCACCAATGTTCAGTTTTATAGTGGCGTCATCCCTATCGGCCCCAGCTATCAACCATCAACCAATCTCTATCAACTGGATTGGACCAATATCGCCGCGGGAATTTACACGCTCACGGCGGTTGCCAGGGAATCGCACGGACTCGTCGCCACCAGCACTGTCCCCGTCACGGTCACCGTCGGAGCCGACTGCACTTATACTTATGCCTCGAACAACGCCTTCGGCATGTCGGCTCCTCGGTTTTCTCTGCACAACCTTACATTCTCCAACACTTATGGTCGCTTGGAGCTGACAACGCAGGCTGTGCCGTTTCCTTTCTTGAACCTGCCATGCGGACCACAAGGAACCGTGCAAAGGATCAGCACGACGAATGGCTCGGTAGTGGGTGAGTATCGCACCGCTCCGGCAACGAAACCGTCCTTCCCGGGGCACGCCGTAGTCGACCGTTACGGGAATATCTGGGTGGCAAATTGGGACGAAGCTGGAAATCACGATACCACGCACATGGGATCGGTTACGAAAATCGGCGTGGTTATCGGCGGGGTCCGCGGCAATAAACTTTCAGATGGCACGTTTGAGACAAATGCAAATGGACTTTACGTCAAAGATTGGACCTACTCAACGGCGATTGACCGGGATGGTGACGGCCTGATCCATACCTCATTGGGAACGAACGTTCTGAACTGGCCCAGCAACAGCCCGGCCGGCAGCGTTTCGAACGCCGAAGATGAGTGCATCATCAGCTACGTTCGCGTTCCGGCCCAATTGGTGAGCCTCCTGGCGATAGACGTCAACAACGACTTGTGGGTCGGAGGCTATTGCGACAGCGCCAGTTCGGACTTCGACGCGCACAACGTCTGCTCGAACAAAATGCTCGTCAAAATCCATGGCGTGAGCGATGGCGTGGTGGAGATAGTCACCAACAGCGAGACGGTGATTACCAACGGGACAGGGATAAAATACGGCGGCTTCGAAGGGTTGGTTACTGCGAATGGAATGCTATGGAGCACTGGAGGCGGAAACCCATGTGATAGCTGTTCAGGTGACGGAGGAAACAACTGCCTCGTTTTCTACAATCCCGCGCTCGGCACCAATCGCATCCTGATGGGCGGGTCAACAAACATCCCGAGTCACCCCTTTAGCCTCGCCATCGATCCAAAAACCCAAAACGTCTGGGTATCTTCCTTTGACGGAACCAATGTGTCTGTCTTTGATTCGACCGGAAACTGGATCACCAATTACAACCACGGTAATAAATACGCCGGCGGACTAGCCATCGATATCAATAGCAACGTCTGGGTAGCTCATGGCCCGTGGGATGGCGGGACGACTATCGGGCACCTCCGAACCGACGGGGAATTCCTTGAAAATATCGACCTCTCAACCAACTGTTCCGGCGCGAGCCCGGCCAGCACCGTTTCCATTGACTCTTCCAACAACATCTGGGCCGTTTGTGCGAGCAGAAACGATTCGAGCCCGAAACTGGTTCGAATCGTGCCGACCTCCGGTGCGTGGGCAACCAATGCACATGGAATTACCTTCAAACAAAGTGTAGTCGACTGGTGCACCGATTTTCCCGGCCATCCAAACCGTGAAGCTTATGGCGATCTAACTGGCCAAATGGCTCTTGTCGGGACTGCTCCCTCCGGTTTTTGGACGGTTACATACACCAACGGATCCTACAACCAGCCATGGCGGAGCGTCACCTGGAATGCCTCCACTATCGATAGCACTCAGGTTCAGGTCCAAGTTCGTGCTTTCAATGGAAGTTCTCCGAACGGCAACTATCAGTTGATCGTAGCAGGACAATCGCTCACAAATGTCGTTGGAACTAATCTCCAAATCCAGGTCACCCTCGTCAAAATCGGCACAAATAGCCCCTGGCTCCAGGACCTTACCATTGACTGCTCCGCTCCTGTCCCACCGTCCTCAACACTATCCCCCACAAACGTAGCGGTTTGCCCTGGAACCAGCACAAACCTCATCGCCACCGCGTCCGGCGCGAGCCCGCTCAGCTATCTCTGGCGCAAGGACGGCGCGGCCATCTCCGGCCAAAATACCAGCGCTCTGGCGCTCAACACCCTGCAAGCAACCAACGCTGGGCTCTATCAAATCGAAGTGACCAACGCCTTCGGAAAAGTCACTAACTTCTGCGCGGTCACCGTCTGGACCAATCTTTTCGTTGCCGGCCCTTCGAGCCAGACCAACTGTCCCGGAACCACCGCCACCTTAAGCACCACCAATTCCGGCACCGGCCCGTTCAGCTTCGTTTGGCGCAAGAACGGCAATCAAATCACTGGGGAAACAAATAGTTCCCTCGTCATTACCAATCTCTCCGCGACCAATGCGGGCACTTATATCGTGGAAGTGACTGGCCTGTGCAAAAAGCAAACCAATAGTGCCACCCTCACCGTTCTCACAAACATCACCGCATCCGCTCTCTCCAGTATTGTGACAAATGTCGGTGCATCCGTTTCATTCGTCACGTCCGTCACAGGCTCCGGCCCGTACATTTACCAATGGTCCAAAAACGGCACCGATCTCCCCGGCCGGACAAACTCCTCCTATTCCATCGCCTCGGTAACACTCGCCGATTCCGGAACCAACTCCGTTCGCGTCAGCGGCCCCTGCAATACGGTGACGCAATCCGCGACGCTCACCGTCATCGTTCCGATGACCGAGCAAATTCTGTCTCCCACCAATAACCAGTTCTTCGTCTTCTCACCCACGAACATCATGATCACCGTCACGGGTTACACCAGCAGCGGAGTTCTCAGCAATCTCACTCTCCGCGCCAACGGCTCTGTTATCGGCGCGATTCCGAACAATCAACTATCCACCAACATCTATCAACTCCTTTGGACCAATGTCCAAAGCGGCCCCTACACCCTTACGGCCAACGCCACCAACTCCCTCGGCGCAACCGCCTCCAGCACCGTCACGAATCTCATCGTGAATGCGATGCCCACGGTAGCGATCATCACACCCGCGATAAACTTCACTTCCTACATGGAAGTCACAAACGTTCTGCTCCAGGCGACAAATTACGACTCCGACGGCACGATCACGAATGTGGTCTTCCGTTGCGATGGGACGAATTTACTCGGAACTTACACAAATAATAATCCGATCTGGAGTTTCTCGTGGACTAACCGGCACGCCGGGAATTTCGCGATCACCGCGGTGGCCACAGATACGAACGGGGCTTCCACAACATCTAAAATTCGGGTTTTTACGGTGTCGCCGTCGAATTCTGCACCTGGGGTAGCAATTACGTCTCCGACAAACCTCTCAAGTTTCCCAGCGTACTCTACCTTTACGCTTATTGCTGAAACGAACGGTGTGGGAACCGCTACAAACGTGGACTTTTATGTTAACGGAGTTCGCGCCGGCAGTGTCGCTGCCCCACCATACAGTTTGACTCGCCCGGATTGTCAACCCGGCACTTACACGATCATCGCAAAAGTTACCGATAGCCGCGGCGTTACGTCGGCTTCGCAAACTGCGATGGTTTATGTCAGAACGCCCGATCCGGTCCCGGGTCAGGGATTCTGGGATACGGCCTTTGCAAATCCCGGTGTCAAGGGTTTGTGGTCTTATCCCGCAAATGGACAGGCCCTTTTGGTACAAAACAATAATCTATACGCTGGAGGTCGGATCACCGAGTTCAGCAACGGCGCATTTGACGACATCAGCACGAATTTCTTTTTCGACGAAGTCTCGTATTGGAGTAGTTCACTCATTTTGAAGTGGAACCCTACAAATTGGTCGGCATTGGTTCCCACAGATACGAATGAACTTCGTTATCCATATGAGCTCACATCCCCTGCTGATGACTACGGCGGCTACTGCATAGGCACGGACAATACCAATCTGTTCCTTGTGGATTCCTTCGAAAAGCTGTGGAAATGGGACGGATCAAATTGGACCGACTTTGGGATTCATTTTGACGGAAAAGCTAGTTCTGACGGCGGGATTCAAGTATATGCGATCACATGGTTCGAGGGCTCTCTATACATTGGGGGAGATTTCTTTGTTCACGATACAAATAACAGCGCAATTTACTTCCTGATAAAGGTCACTCGGTCGGGCACAAATTGGCTTGCTGAGGCCGTGGGTACAAACCAACTGAACGGCCCGGTTTACAGCATGTCCGTCTGGAACGGAGCACTTTATGTTGGGGGCGACTTTACGGGCGCCGGTATTAGTGGAAATCCCGATTTCACAAGTCTTAATTTTCTGGCTCGGCTGAACAACGACCACTGGGACTCAGTTGGTGGCGGCGTTAGCCGAAGCGACGGCACGCATGACGACATGGTGCGGGCCTTAACACCGGGGCCGGACCGTCTCTACGTGGGAGGTTATTTTGATCTCGCCGGAACGACCGTTTCGGCTCCGGGAATTGCCAGTTGGGATGGGGCAAACTGGTCAGCGATTGCCTCTGGTGTAAGCGGTGGCAATCCGTATCTTAATAATGGAAATTCATTCGCAGATTATCTCGGAGAATTACCATCGTACGTAATGGGGTGGGTAAAGGGAGGAGAACCGCCAGACGACTACGTAATCCACCCGCCTCTCTATCTGATGCATCCCGGTGTGAATTCCATCGCCTTGCGCGGAAATGAAATCTTTGTTTCTGGAAATTTCACGAGCGTGCTCGATGCGCCAGACCTGGCGATTCCCGCCAACTACGTTGCAAAGGCAACGTGGAGCGAAACACTTCAACGGTGGTTTTGGTCTGACTTGGATTTCGGAGTTTCCTCTACCGATACCAACGCACTCGGGAAGATTTCTGTCCCGGCAATCGCAGTCATGGATCACCCCAATGGAGATGGCTATGACGTTTTTGTTGCTGGCTATTTTAACACCGCCGGTTCGGCCCAAATCCCAAGTGTTGGTTTCGGCCGTTACGTCGTGAACGGCGTTCCGTCCGCATCCGCGCCCGTTGCCGGAATACTCAGCCCCACGAACTCGAATACGTTCACGAATAGTGGAAGTCCACCTTCCATCCTCATCCGAGGCGTCGCTTTCTCATCAACCAATATAACTCAGATGGATTTTTATGCGGACAACGCGCTCATCGGCTCACAAACGGATACTAATTCAGACGGATCGTTTCATTTCACTTGGACGTCTGCGTCCGTCGGTCCGCACTGGCTCAAAGTGGCGGCAACGGATTCGAACGGTCTGAGGGGTCAATCTGGAACAACTCTAATTAACGTAAGGAACGCTAGTTCCACGATCGTCGCTCGCGATGACGCCTTTGCGCTAATGATGGGCACCCCATCAGCATCTCTGAATGTTCTCGGTAACGACAGCACTTCCACAGGAAATAAGTTGAAGGTATTACAGGTGGTGGTTGCGTCGGGCAGCAGTGGCATGGCCCAAACAGCTTTCGATGGCGGCAGCGTGACATTTGCACCCGCACCGGCCACGCATGGGACCAATTACTTGATTTACACCGTCACTGACGGAGCGAGCACGAACTCCGCATGGATCACCGTAAAGATGTTATCAATGCCGACCGTACTTGCTTCTGCGAGTCCGGTGAAAGCCGGGACTAACACGAGCATTTTGATTACCGGACTGGCCTCTGATTTCGACGGGCAGGTTACAAATGTGACGCTCTTCCTCGGGACAAACCTCATCACCCAATCGACCTACGCGACTAATCGCGCGAACTTCTCATTCTCCTGGAGCAACAACGCTGTTGGCTGGTACACATTCAACGAAAAAGCAACGGACAATGACGGGTTAACGAACCTGGGAATACCGGTAACGGTCACGATCACGAATTCTACGACCGGAACCAATCTTCTGATCGCGTCGATTGATAATCTAAGCAATAACCTCACGTCGACACTTGATGGCTTTTCGGCCACGAACATCCCAACTGTAAGAGAAGGGCTTTTTGATCTGCTCGGCAAAGCCCGAGACCCGCAGACCAACGAGCCTGTCTCTTATCGCCTCGTTCTCATCCGCCCCGACGATGAAGTTCCTGCGATCGATCCCTTGGCCACCTTGAAATCGTCGCCCGTGTTCAAGGTGGTGACGCCGGGAAGCACAGATGTCGCGGGCTTTTATCACGGAACTGATACGGCGAATGATTTGGGCATTCTCGATCTCACAGCCGTCCCCAACGGAACTTACGATCTGCTGCTCACGGTCCACGGCGGCGGCGGCGAAACCAATGCCTGGGTGCGCTTCCAATTAGAATCGAATCTCAAAATCGGCCAGTTCAGCTTCTCCGAGCAGGACCTTGTCCTGCCTGTGAACGGAATCCCACTGACCGTCACCCGAACTTACAACTCTCTTAACTCTCAACCATCAACTCTCAACCATCAACTTGATTTCGGCCCCGGCTGGACCATGGCCCTGAACACCATGGACATCCAGCTCGACGATCAGCGTCAGAACGTGACGATCGGCGGCGCCGAGGCACCGTTTGCCGACGAAGAGGAAGACGCCAGCGGCCTGCCGAAAGTCGTCAGCATCCGCACCGGCGGCGGTTGGGACGTCACACTGACCCTGCCGGACGGCCGCCGAACCACCTTCGCCTTCGATCCCTGGTTCAACTCTGACGACATGACCTATCACGCCCGCTGGACCGCGCCGCCCGGCGTACTGTATACCCTGACACCGACGGACTCGGACGAAATTGATATCTACCCTTCGCCTCCCTATTGGAAAACAGGTGGCTATCCATCGACCCTTGAAAACCACGACATCGCCGGTTGGAATCTCACTGCGCCAGATGGAACCCGATACGTAATCAATCGTGGCCCGGGCAACAACATCGTCTGGGACAAAAATGGAGACGGTTCGTACATCAACGTCCTCGCTTACGATCCACCCAAACTCACCAGCATCATTCAGCGCACTGGAGATCGACTCGATATCAACAACAATGGCATTCAGCATTATGATCCGAGTAATCATCTGACGCGTTCTTTGTTCATCGCGCGCGATCCGCAAAACAGGATTACCGAGATTAGAGATCCCATTAGCGGTTCAAACGGCCTGCCGGTCGTTCGTTACGTTTACAATCGGGATACCGGAAATCTCATTCAGGTTCTCAAACTCACCGATCGCTCAGTCGGGACGTACGTTACCAATAAATACCATTACGATCATCCAAACTTCCCGCATTACATCACATCGATCGATAGCCCTCTCGGCGTACCGGTGGCGCGAAATGAATATGATGATTCAGGCCGGCTGACGGCTGTCGTTGATGCGGACGGCCAGCGAACTGAATTTCATCACGACACTAGTAATCGCGTGGAAGTGGTGATCGATCGCCTGCATCGCACCAACTCACACGCTTACGATGTCCGTGGAAATGTCACCGCCAGCACAAATGCGCTGGGAGCGTTCACATTAATGTCTTACGACTCCAACGATTACTTGTTGAGCACTGTCGATGCTCTGAACCATACCAACTATTTCGCTTACGATTCCAAAGGCAACCAGACCAACGTGGTAAATGCACTCAATCACACAAACTCCTCCAGCTACGACGATCTAGGAAATCTCGTCAGCACAAAAGATCCGCTCGGCAACTGGACCACTAATATTTACGATTCGTTCGGCAATCTCACGGACTTGCTCCAGTACGATGCAAATAACAATCCGCTCGGCCACTCCTCCTCCATTTACGACAGCGGAAAGATTGCCGTAACGCTCGACGCGAGCGGACACACGAATGCCACGTTCACTTACGACGGCTCGGGCAACCTGAGCGCCTCAACTGATGCCAAAGGCTTCTCTCGCAACTTTTACTATGACGCGAATGGCAATCAAATCAGCAATGCCTGCACCATTAACGGATCAAACATCGTCACGCGAACAGAACTCGATGGCCAGGGACGCGCCATTCGCACCGTCGATGCCTTAGGAAATACCAGTCAGACCTTCTACAATCCGCTTGGGAAAGTCGATCACTCCATCGACAAACTTGGAAACACGACCAGCCTTTTCTACGACTCCCGCGGCAATCTCGTCCAAACCATCGGTGCGGATGGCCTGTCGACCGCAACCGTTTACAACGAGGACGGCAAACCGATCTACACCACCGATCGCAATGGCATTTCCGGGACATTGACCGAATACGACGGCGCGGGACGCGTGACCAACACCGTTCGGCTCACTAATATCGTCATCGCGGTCACAGCCATAAGCGACGGAGTCTGGAGCAGCAGCGTTGCGAATGCAGGGGGCGGCTACTCCACAAACTCGACCGAATACTTTCTCAACGGTTGGGTAAAATCCAGGACCGGCCCGGACGGTAAGAAAACCAGTTATACGTATTACGACGAAGGCCAAACCCGGACCGTGACGGATGCGCTGAGCCACGTCACCACCTATGCGTACGACGATGCCGGTCGACAGAAATATGTCGCCGATGCATTAAACCATACAAACCAATTTGTATTCGACGGCCTCGGACGAAACATCGCCACAATCTTTGCCGATAATTCAACGATCACGAATATCTTCAACCTCCTCGGTCAACAGATCGCGAAGGTGGATCAGGCCAGTAACGTGATCAGTTATGCGTTCGACATTTCGGGCCAGTTGACGAATGTCACCCTGCCGAGCGTGCCTGACCCGGAGAATATCAACGCACCCGCCAATCCGCAGTGGACATACGGCTATGACGCTTATAATCGTTTACAGACCTCGACCGATTCCAAACTTCGGAGCACGACTAATACGTACAATCAATTTGGGCAACCTGTAGCGCGTTTGCTGCCCATGGGAGGTGCCGGGGAAACGAATTACTACAACTCACTTGGCCAACTGACGAATCACACCGATTTCAAGGGCCAGCGAGCGCTATTCGCCTATGACAAGTTCGGGCGAATGAAAGCGAGGTTTTTCTACGTGGATCGAACCAACGCGTATCCGTCCAACACCATTTGTTACCTGTACGACTATCTGGGAAGGTTGACCAATATCACTGAGCGATTCGGCGTCGATGTCAGTACGGCCGATTGCGGTGGTCTCGCTGGATTGTTCGGTGTGCCAACCTTCCTAACGAATTCCCGGCCACCGTCGCTTTTTGCGAGAGCATTCGCCGAGCTTCGCAAACTGACCCCCGAAACCTTGGGAACCCTATCTGGGTTTGCTCTCATCACGCTAGCCATCTGCGTCATGGCCGCCGACGTAAGGAGGCGGAGTTTAATTCTTACAGCAGGAAACAGAGAACACCGAGGAGTGCGTGCTCGATTCTGCTTTTCTTCGTTCTCCTTGCTGCCTTCTGTAAAAAACATTCGCGTTCATTCGAGTTCATTCGCGGTTAGAATTTCGATTCCTGCCGTGTTCTGGCGTGCCACCACTTATGTCCTAATCGTTTGCCTGATCGGTAGCGATCCCCATTTCGATTCTCTCTGGACTGCTCACGCGGCGTGCGGTGACGTCCCTTCTAACACGAGCACGGACACCACTCGCGTCACATCCTTCTCGTATGATTTTGACGGCCACCTCACGCAAGTCAACTCGCCGGAAGGTTACATCAATTACGAATATGAGCCCGCCACGGGGCGGCACATTCACACATGCACTGAAAAATCAAAAATCAAATATGATTACGACGCACTGGGCCGTCTATGGAAAGTACAGGTCCTGAAACGCAATGGAGGCTCGGTGACCGAACCGCCTACCGTGTACGATTACACGGAGGTCGGCAACCGCAAATCCATCGCACTCCCGAACGGCGTTAACACGACATATCAGTACGACTCGCTCAATCGGCTGACGAACCTTCTAAACACGACAACGAACAACTCGTTGCGTTCGCAGTTTACCTATCAGCTTGACGCGACTGGCCGGCGCACCAACGCCGTCGAAGTTCTTAAGACGGAGGATTCAGGCACACCCTGGCAAACGAACACTCTGAGTTGGTCTTATGATCGAATGTACCGGCTCACAAACGAGATTTGTACTTCGACAGCAGGCGGGACCTACACCAACTCCTATTCGTACGACAAGGCGGGCAATCGTGTGAAGAAAATCCGCTACACGAGCGTGATCGAGACAAACGTTTCATACTTTAATGCGAATGACCAATTGACTCGCGAAGAAATTACGCCATCAAGCGGCACGGCCCAGACGAATTACTACGCTTACGACGCTAATGGGTCGGTGACCTCACGCACAAACACTCCGGCCAGCGGCGGCAGCACCATTGCGTTATACGGATACAACCTGAAAAACAAACTGAGCAGCGTTGCCACTTACAACGGCTCGACGTGGACGACCAATTCCTTCCAATACAACGAACAAGGCATCCGAGTTCGGGCCAGCAACGGCAGTTACACAACCTATTACCTCACGGACGCGAATAACCTGGCCGGCTACGCGCAGATTCTGGAGGAACGTATCGGCAGCACGTTCACTAGAAGCTATGTCATTGGTGATGATGTTCTGGGCCAGTGTGGCTCGGACGAGAGCACGCGTCGGTGGCTGCTTTACGATGGCCACGGCAGCACGCGCCAACTCGCCGATACAACTGGGAGCGTAGCGAGCCGTTACAATTATGACGCCTACGGCACAACCCTTGGCACTTCCACCACCGGTGCTCCGGCAACAGACCTCCTCTACGGCGGCGAGCAATTCGATTCGGTGCTGGGGATGTACAACCACCGGGCCAGGTTCTATAATCCGGCTACTGGGACGTTCAATCAGCGTGATTCTTTCATAGGTCAAAACGACGACCCCCGGAGCTTGCATAAATATGCCTACTGCTATCAAGAGCCGATAAATCAAATTGATCCGGGCGGGCTGACGACCGGACGGACGGAAGAACTACTCGTTTCCGAGGCAATTTACCTACCCCTCGCTGCCGCAGTTATCTTCGCAGCCACCTACGCGTTACTCAAACTAACGAAGCCAAATTTTCGAACTCCCACGTACGCCCCTAACGCATCAGACAATGGTCAACGTCGCCCGCCCGGGTGGTCTGCGGGCCTGGCGGCGTTACTTCTGGTCGGCAACTTGATCCTCCAGTCGACTGTCGATGATAGACCATCGCAACAGCCCAACCCGACTCCCGCGCCGGACGATGATTTATTACCACCTTGCGGCCCCGGGACCGACACAATGGTTTCGACCAACCCCGACGACTGTTCGTACTTGAGAAGGAAAGCCGTAAAAGACGCGTGGGTGCAAGAGAGAGACCTTTTGAGGTCTGGCGTGCCCGGGACTCGGAAATGGACGGCCGACGAAGTTGCCGAACTTATCAATACGGGACGGGTGTACGGTTATGAAGGCCACCACATTAATAGCGTCGGCTCCAATCCGCAAGACTGCGGAGATCCAGACAACATCGAATTCGTGACACGAGCCGAACATCTCGCACGACACAATGGAAATTTTCGGAATCCTACCTGGGGCGAAAAGCTAGATCGATCAGTTGACTCATTCTAACGCCAGCTGACATCATGACGAAAAGCAATATACTCAGAACCCCTGGTTTGGGGAACACATGCAACCAAATCCCGACTTGGAATATATAGACGGTCGACTAAAAAGTATGCCCGCTGCAATGCAACCATTGACGCAACTGGCCTTGCGCTACCTGCCGCGCGGCTACCGCGTCGACGACGGTGCAGTTCGCTTGGGCCGACATAGAAAGTACGAGCACGATCATTATTACATTACTATTTTTCCGCCGTCGGTACCAGAGTGGTTGGTGAGAAGGCGGTCCTTCGAAGTGCCCCTCGATTATTTACAGCTCCTGTCTCACGCAAATGGTTTGACGATATTCGGCATCGACTTGTTTGGCTTTACTCCCAGCATGCAGGAGGATCCCCCTAGGCTTAACCGCAGAAAGCACCAGTGCCTAGACATAACCACGGCAAATGAAACTTGGTCTATCGGATACGAGCTAGCTCCGCGTGGCAGTGTGTTCGTCGGAAGCAGGTCATATACATCTGACCAGAACTCGGGCTACTTCATGAATGAGAACGGATCTGTTTGCTCATTGCTTAAGAACGGAAGACTTGTCGGAAAGTGGCCGTCCGTATGGCGACTCCTGTCCGAAGAAATAGAGATCGAGGAAGCCAAGTTGCGGGTCTAATCCCTTTGACCTTCTGGCCTCCATCTCACCAACGCCTACGATTTCAAAGGCCAGCACAAACTGATCCGTTACGATTCCCTCGGCAGCGTCGCCACAAACTTCTGGTTCGCCGCCGGCGCCAGCTATCCTTCCAACTCCACTGAATACTACTACAACACCCTCGGCCAGGTCACAAACATCACTGAACGCTCCGGCACGAATGCCAGCGTGACCTACATCGCGCGCATCGATCATCCGCCGGACAAAAAGCGCTATCTAGCCTGGCTGACCCCGATCCGCCGCATCCCCTCCGAACTCGCCGGCGGCTTAACCGCGGTAGTCTTCTTCCTCCTCGTAGCCGCCGAAGTGATGAGGCGGTCGGGGATTTTGCAAACCTCTTATCCAAGCTCATCTTCGCTGATAAATCAGATTAGCGTCTATCAGCGATTATCAGCGGTTAAAAATCTGCTGACTTCGTTGCCTTTGTTTCCTTCTGTTAAAAAAATTCGCGTCATGCTCGGACTTTCAGGATTCGCGTTCCGCATTCCGCATTCCGCACTCCACGCTCAGAACATCCGTGTTCATCCGCGAAATCCGTGGTTAAAATCTTTCGCGTATTTCCAGTATTTCGTGGTTTCCATTTTCCGCCCTCTGTTCCCTCAGTTCTCTCTTGTTAAATCCAGTCTTCGCGTGAATTTGCGTAATTCGCGGATAAAACTCCCGTCTTTGTTTTGGCGCTACGTAACCAACATCCTCATCGTCTGTCTTCTCGGCAGCGAACGTCTAGACAATAGACCTCTATGATGCTAAAGCATCAAAACTTGCAGTTTCCATAAAATCGTACGATCTGTCGACAGAGAGTCCCTTTTATGAACGGAACGTCATCAGCAGTGTCACCCGTGACATTCGAGAATTGAAAAAGCTAGATACCATTGGTGCATTTGGCACGACGGTTAACGGTGCGCCTTTTCGTATCCAACCGGGAGAAGCCCAATTTAAAATGTTGGTAGCGCTAATCCCCGAGGACAAATCGTTCGTTCTTACGAGTCGCAGCTTTCTTAGCGCTATACGCAATGCTGCGGCGGCGGTGGAGGAAACCGCGCAGACCTGGCAAAGATTTCGCTGACGTAAACCTTCGTGTAAGCCTTTTGTAAACCCTGTTGTAAACCCTGTTGTAAACCTTTAACTCACGTCGTATCAACGGTGTAAACCTTGTAAACCTTCCAGCGGGAAGGTGGGGGGCGGGGTGAACTTTGGAGGCCCGAGCCCTTCCGAACCAATCCGAACCCCAAAAAAAATATTTGGCACTGATAAATTCGGTCAACCCGGTAAAGAAAAAGTAAAGTCCCGGGTAAAATTTGAATTCCGGTTCCTCATCCGTGTGTGTCTGTGTCCATCTGTGGTTAAGAGGGTTGGCCGCCTAAAGGCAAAAAAACCGTTTGAAAGCCCGTCCAACGACGTGCGTGGTTTCATCAAAATGTTAACCCTTGTTAACCCTCGGTTAACCCTTTGTTAACCCTTGCCCGATCAAAAAACCCTGTAAAAATGGGGTTTGTTAACCCTGTTAACCCTCCAGGGGGGTAAAGGGGGTCCCCAATCGTCCTCGCTTGCCTCGCCGTAGCCTGGGCGATGAGCCTCGGGAGTAGAAAGAAATTGGTGTCAGACCCGGGCCGGGACAGAATGAACGAAACCAACAAAACAATTGAGGAGAAAGAAGGACGCGTGGTAGCAAGCCTTCCTTCCCCTCTTTCAATAGGTCAAATGAACAATAATCAAGAGATGTCGGAGGTGCAAGCGCACCTGAATCAATTCTTTTCGCAACTGGCTAGCTGTCCGGAATTGGAGGGTCAGCTTGGTGCAGCAGATCTGCCTTAGTTGTTGGAGGCCGGGTTGGCCCACGTGCTTAAAGGGGCGCTGAAGCGGGAACGGGAGCTTCATCTGGAGGATCATCCTGAAGATCGGGGCAACGGTTACGCTCCGAAGCGTACGCTACGGATCGGAACGACCGCTGTATCGCTGGAGCGGCCGCGTACGCGTCAGGGCTTTTACCCTGCCGTGCTGCCCAAGCATCAGCGCTATTTGCCTGAAGCCTATCAACAACTGCTGCGTAATATCTTGTTAGGAGCCCGCAGCTTCAGCGCCGCTCGTCGCACATTGCAGGCCCTGGGCTTGGGCTACTCTCCTCAGCAGGTGGAGCAGCTGCTGGAAGAGTTGCACCAGGAAGCCAAAAACTTCTTCACGCGGCCATTGGTTCCCGATTGGCTCTGTATGTTCATCGATGCCAAAATTATCGAGCTCAAAGATGAACACGATCAGGTCAAGAAAGCCGTGCATTTTCTGGTTATCGGCATTGGTCTCGATGGGAAAAAGGAAGTTATCACCGCCTCTACCTTCTGGGGCAGCGAAGTGCTTGAGTCCTGGCGCAAGGTGCTTGTCGACCTGAAGAACCGCGGCTTGGTTCGTGTGTTGTTGCTGGTGACCGACGACTTCACCGGCTTGGCCGGCATGATCAAAAGCTTGTTTCCAAACTCTGATCATCAGCTGTGCACCGTACATCTGCTGCGCAATGCCCAACGCCATCTGAGCCTGGAAGATTATGCCCTCTTTAAAGAAGCCTGGCGCGAGATCCAGGCCGCCAGCAGCTACGAAAGCGCGCTAGGCAAGTTCCGCGCCGTCCTCGATCGACTTCGGCCCAACAATAAAGCCTGGGTTGAGCACCTGGAGAAACGTGCGGCCAACTACCTGGCGTTCATCAAATACCCCACGCCTACACACCCACACATACGTTCAACCAACCTCCCAGAGGGCATCAACAACCAGATCGAAAACCTCCGTCGCAATGCCGGTGGGCACTTCCACTCCAAACGCGAAGCTCTCATCAAAATGAAACTACTCACCAATCACCTCTACGATCACTGTTGGACTCGCGTAAACCCAACGTTCCTAGGCCAGATCGGCACCCTTAATCAACTCTTCCGCAAACACTTTGAAATCGAACTAAACCACGAAACATTCCTGACACAAAATTTTTGACAACGACCGAGCCTCCCCCGCGGCACGCCGGGAATGAATGAACCTGAGTAAAACGGACCAAAACGGACCAAACCTGAGTAATTTTTTGCTCAGTGCAGATCTCGAACTTTGTGCATTTTTCTGCCACCCATCTTTCTGCCGAGTTCCGCGGCCTAATGATTCTGTATTCGTCTCCTCCGTTCCCTCAGTTCTCCCGTTAAGACTCGCAACCTTTACCACGTTTCACGTGGTTCAACCCGGGCGTGGGACGGATCGTGGGACGCCTTTGGGACGGCTCCAAAATGCATAATCGCTTATAAAAATGGGGATGGGACGGGTGGGACGGCTCCAGCGGGCAAAGGGGGGGTATGCCTCAGCACCGTCACGATCCTTCGCGTGAAAATCCGAACTTCGGTTCCGTTCGGTTCCGTTCGGTTCCGTTCGGTTCCGTTTGGTTCCGTTTGGTTCCTTCCGGTGCCAGAACTCCACAGATCCTGCGGGATCAACAAATCCGACCGGTCCGGACCGATTTCATACCGATCTTGGACCGGTTTTCTGTTCTCCGGCGCGTTTCAGGTAATCTTAAGTAATCAGAGGAAATCAGAAGTAATCTCCTGGACCTTCAATGTTTTTTGCCCGGCCAGCGGTCCGAGAACTTTTCAGAGGCTTGATTGACGCCTTTATCCACCTTGATCGGCACCTTGATCGCCCCCTCCAATCACCTTGATCGGAAATGTCCCGCGGATAGTTGAAAATGGAAGTGGTTCCGATTTCATCTATGCAGCTTTTAGAGTTGTCTGAGTCGAGAAGGCTTGCAAGGCCTTTTCCAGGTCGTGGAGGTGGTCGCAGCCTTTGATGCGTCTGAAGTTGCGTTCTGCCCAGAGAAGGGTCGCAGCGGTCCAGCGCATAATCATCTGTGCCGAATGCCATCTTTTAACGCGCTGGGTGCGGTGTCCGACCTGAGCGAAGCAGTTTTCGATGACATTGGTGTTGGACAGCACCCGGACCAGTTCCCGTTGAAGGTTTAGTTGCTGCACAGTGAGTGTTTCTTCCAGCCCCTCATTCAGGCTAGCGGCTGCTGCAGGCCACGAGTCCTCCAGCCATCGTCCGACTTTGCGCAACTCCTTCTCAGCCACTTTAGGATCCTTCTGCGCCCAGGCCCTTTGCAGGCGCCAGCGCGCCTGCGCTTGCTGGTCTTTGGGCAGATGATCCAGCACGTTGCGCATCTTATGGAGCCGGCAGCGCTGGACCACGGCGTGTTCTCCAAAGATCATCTTCACGGCTTTGCGCAGGGCCTTGGCTCCATCGATAACGATGAGCATCTTGCGTTCGCCATCCAGGCCGCGGCTGACCAGGTCCTCTAAAAGACTCTTCACCACGGTGGCGTTCTCCGTCGCGCCATGCCAGAGCCCTAAAACGTGTTTGTGGCCCTCCAAATCAATGCCAATAGCAGCAGCGACACACTGCCCCGCAAAGAATTTGCTATCGATCATCAGCACTAAAAGCTCCCTGGGGACCGGCCTGTGCAGTAGCTGCTCGAGCTGTTTCATCGTGGCAGCCTTCCAGTGGCGGCTCACGCTGGAACGCTTGATTCCGTAGCCTTCAATACAACTATCGATCGCCCCCTCATAATCGCGAGTCGAGCACTGTCGAATGAGTTGCCGTTCCACAGCCCGTTGCAGCTTTCCGTCCTGCTGAAATGCAGCGTAGCTCTCCAGGCCAACTTCCTTATCGTCGCGACTGCGCAAACGCGGCCGCTCCAGTTGAACCTTGCGTCCTCCAAAGATCACATACCCCGGTTGATGACCGTGACGGCGAACCGGTTGTTGCCCCCAGCACCCAATCCGGTTCTGGATCTCAGCCTCCAGGACCTGGCCAATAATCGTTAATCCAATCTCGGTGGCAAAACCCTCCAGATCTTCCCGGGCACGACTCACCAGCTCCTGGATCGGCAATTGCGCTTCCAAGGCCAGCCTGGCTCGATTCTCAGCTTTTCCTTTGGTCTGCTCTTGCGCTCTACGATACTGTCTCATTGTTGGTTCTCCTGTTGTTTTTGTTTCAGAGCCCATCCTGTTTGATGAGCTCCGGGAGAACCACCTCAATTCCAACTACCGCAGGGACATTCCCCCTTGATCAATCAAGGTGGATAAAGCCGGATAAAGGTGGATAAAGCCAAAAACGCTTTTTCCCGCCAATCAAGGTCGCCGTGCGAGCAGCGCCGAACCTATGACAGCTTATGATAGCCTATGCCGCCGACAGACGGTTACCTGTGATAGCTTGGGACAGCGGATCGAAAAGCCCAACCTATCATAACCTGTCCAAGCCTATCTTCACCTGTCACAGCCGAAATAACTTTTTCCCGCAGCGATGATTCTGTCATACATGATTCTGTCATCATCTTCCGCAGATGGAGATTTTGCCAACAATGATTTTGTTATCTCTGTGCCTCAGCGCCTCTGTGGTTCAAACCGTGTCCAAGCTTGTCCGCCCTTGTCCGGAATGACGTAAATCTTTGTGAATCTTTGTGCCCTTTTGCGGCAATCACAATCGCCCCCTTCCGGCTATCCAGCATCCTGTATCCAGAATCCAGTATCCTTCCCTTCACCCCGTCCCTCTATCACGCTGGCAGTATCGCACGATCACTCGCTTCTCGTCCATTTGATCAACCGTCGTTTTGATCGTGGCTGCCTGTTCCAGAATCGGCACAGCGATCGGGTCGCTGCCGATGTCAGAAAGTTCGCGCTGATTCCCAACACCGTGATCAACAGAAGCGAAAGTCGCGCGTTGCGCCACAACCAGTGACCCGAGCAGATCGTTGGCAAGGGTGTGGCCGATGTTGATGAGCCAGGCAAGGACCTCCGCGCGATCGCAACGGAAGATGTCGGCGTAGAGGAAAATCAACTCGCGCGGAAGCAACGGCAAAACAAACGCTTCCGCGCTGCTCCAGTCTTTGTTGAGGTGCTGATAATCACACATGCTTATCAGCTTCCGCAACGCGCCATTCAAATGCGGCTGCAAGGACTGGAGAAATTTGAGTTCAACAAAATCAATGCGCCCGGCTTCATTGAAGCGGTGAGAGAGTTTGATGCGCCCACGCTGTCCATTGTGCTGCCCGCCATAACAGGTCGAAACAATGACATGATCGTAGGCCGACTGGAGCTGCAGCCATTGGCCACCGACCTGGCCTCCGTAGTTGCGTTTGTCGGAAACATCCGCTGACGAATCACGGCGTTCGAGCCGCCATTGTATCTGGCTCAGGCGCTGAAAGTAATCGCTGGCGGGAGAGAATTCCGAGCGGCGCAAAAACTCGCGGGCGGAATCGAGCTCATCGAGCGCGACGGGAGGACCGGCATGGACCCGGCCTTCGAGCTTTTCGATCAGGCCCTTGGCCTGACGTCTGTGTTCTTTCGTCGCCACAGGCTGTCTGCCGGAATTTAAGGGCGCAGGTAAGAAGCAGGGAGTGTGCGTTTGGAAGCACAGACAGGAAAAAACTCCAAGCACCAAATTCCAAGCACCAGAGAAGCTCCAAGCTTCAACCCCGAAAGCTTTCGGCAAACACCACATTTAACTCATTTAACGGGGCGTTGCATTCTGGCATGTTGCGGGCGGACATGTCAGGACAACTCCAGGCTAACTCGAGAACTTCAACGCTGTCGCGCGAGGAAATGATCAAGGGTTACGCACGCGAGCTTGGATTCGATGATTGCCGGATCACCACTGCGCAGGCGCCTGCGAGTTCAGCACGTTTTCAGTCGTGGCTGGGGGCAAATAAACACGGGGAAATGGGTTACCTGGCGCGGAACGCGGAAAAGCGGATCGATCCGCAAAAGGTGCTGCCGGGAGCGCGAAGCATTATCACCCTGGCCAACAGCTATCACCAGCATCCCAATTCTCTGAAAGGAAACGAATCTGGTGATCGGCATTGCTCATCCCGCCTCGGGATCATCAGTCGGTACGCGCAATATGCAGATTATCACGATGTGCTGGGAGCCCGCCTGACCGAGCTCACACGAAAGCTCGGCGACCTCGACCCGGACGCCAAATCGCTTTGGTACGTCGATACCGGTCCCTTACTCGAGCGCGATTTGGCTCAGCGGGCGGGGCTTGGTTTCATTGGTAAACATACCAACCTGATCAGCCGGCGGCTGGGTAATTGGTTCTTCCTTTCGGAAGTCATCACCACGATCGCTCTGGAGCCGGATGAGCCTGAGAAGAATCGTTGCGGACATTGCACGCGCTGTATCACGGCATGCCCGACAGCGGCGATCACCGCCCCATTTGAACTGGATGCCCGCCGCTGCATTTCCTATCTCACAATCGAGCTTAAGGGACCTATCCCTGTTGAACTTCGGCCGTTGATAGGGAATCGAATTTACGGCTGCGACGATTGCCTGGCGGCGTGTCCCTGGAATCGCTTCGCCCGGGAGGGTTCAGTGATGAAGCCGCACTTTCGAGCAGGCCTTGCGACTACAGATTTGGTTGAGTTGCTGGGACTAAATGAAACGGAATTCAAGAAACGCTTTGCCGGCACGCCAATGTTGCGGACCAAGCGGCGCGGGTTGTTGCGCAACGTTTGCGTCGCGCTGGGCAATATCGGCGACGAAAACTGCCTGGGCGCGTTAGAGAAAGCCGCGATGGATCCCGAACCGTTGATCGCCGAACACGCAAGCTGGGCAATTGAGCAGATAAAGGCTCGCAAGAACGCAGTTATTTGAACCACAGAGACACTGTGTTGATTTTCGGTTTAAACCATCTGACCGCGATTCGCAGACACTGCCATTCAGACCACGCGTTGCTCCCCGGCGTAAATGTTCATCGAATTACCGCGTAGAAAGCCAACCAATGTTTGACCGCTCTCGGCGGCGAACTGCGCTGCCAGGTCGGACGGAGCCGACACCGCCGCCACGATTGGGATTCCCGCCGCGAGCGATTTTTGCATGATCTCGAACGAAGCTCGTCCACTGACCATGAGCAACGCATCGCTTAGAGGAGTCTTGCCGTTCAACAAAGCCCAGCCGATCACTTTATCGACCGCGTTATGACGTCCCACATCCTCGGCGAGGAAGAGCAGCTTCCCCCGCAAGGTGAACAGGGCGGCCGCGTGAAGGCCTCCGGTGATGGCAAAGGTCTTTTGCGCACGGCGCATTTTTTCCGGCAGCTTCGACAGCACTGCCGCGCGAGTTTTGCGCTCGTTTTGAATCGGGTCGAACTGCTGATGGACTGCTTCGATGCTGGCCTTCCCGCAAACTCCGCAACTGGAACTTGCAAACACGTGCCGGGTAAGTCGCGAAAAATCGATTTTTATCGAGGGGGACAAAAAGACGTTCAAGACGTTTTCGGGATCGTCGCTCCCGCGGCACGGCGCGATCTCGATGACATCTGAGCGTTTGTTAATGACGCCTTCCGTGAGCAGAAATCCGGCTACCAATTCACGATCCAACCCCGGCGTGCGCATCGTGACCGCAATAGATCGGCCTTTGACGCGAATTTCGAGCGGTTCTTCGCGGGCCAGAGTGTCGTTTGTCGAGGACGCACGAGGTCCTTTGCGCCGGATAATGCGGCGGGTGGCGGTTTCGGGTGCGGCTTTCACGGAGTCTCTATAAGCTATGCCGCTCGTAAACAAAAGCCCCTGACGTGTTTCCGTTGTCCCTGGCCACCTGGATAGGACAGTTGATCCCAATCCCGAGGCCGGAGTCGGACCACTCTCCCTTTGCGCTCCAAGGATAAAACGCAACTGCCTCTTGGCGCGCAGCGGCAAGAGGCAGTTCCGCCCATTTCCATTGCCAAAGTCCCTATTGACCAACTACGATGGCATGCTATGAAACGGTGCCTTGCCTTTATTCTGCTGGTCGCGTCTCTGTATGTGCCGGCCCGGGCAGAAAGTCCGGACGATCAGTATGTCCGGATCTACAACACGATCCAGGATGCTGACGCGCTCTCGTCTGGCGGAAAACCGGCGGCCGCGCTGACAAAATACCTGGAAGCGCAATCAGCACTGGACAGGTTTCATCGTATTTATCCGGAGTGGAATCCCAAAATCGTGACCTTTCGGCTGAGTTATCTCCAGGGCCAGGTGAAGAGCACTTCCGCCGCCGTCCCTGAACCGGGCACTTTGATTGCCAACAAAGCCGCCGGCACGGGCACGAACAGCCTTGCAGGGGGACGCGTTTCCACGAACGTCGACGTGCAAGTGAACTCGCTGCGCGAACAGGTCCGGCAGATGCAGGTGGATAAGCTGGTGCTCGAAGCCAAGCTCAAGGAATCGCTGGCGGCTCAACCGGCCACGACCGATCCACGGGAACTGGCGAAGGCCGAAGAGCGGGTTCGCTCGTTGCAAAAAGAGAACGCGCTGCTGCGGGTCAACATGAGCCAGAACACGAACAATGCGATTCCGGTAGTGGATACGAAAGCATTGCAAGCGGCGCAACAGGCCTTGGCCGAATCGAACAAGAAGTTGGCCGATCAGACTGAACGCGCCAATGCGCTGGCGCTCGAAAAGAACATGCTCCAGCAGAAGCTCGACACCATGGCCCCCGCCGCCTGGAATGCGAATGCGTTGGAAGCGACCAAAAAAGCCCTTGAGCAAACCACTCGACAGCTTGCCGATCAAAAGCAGGCCGCGACGCAACTCGCGGCCGAGCGGGATCAATTGCAGGCACAAGTTAAAACGATGAACACGCAGGCGGATGCCGCCATGGCGTTGCGCGCGGAAAACCAGGTCCTGAAGAAACAATTGGCCGATTTGCGCTCCTCCGGCCAAAACCCAAACCAAACGGCCGAAAACGCCCGCCGGCTCGCTGCTGCCCAGGCGCAGATCGCGGCGTTGCAATCAGACAAAGACATTTTGCGCCTGGAAAAAATGGCGCTGGAGATCCGCGTAAAACAGTTGGCCGCACACCCGACGGTCAGCCGTCCGGAAGACGTCGTACGCATCCGCCAACTCGAACGCGACCGCGACGAACTGCAAAAGAAACTGGAACTCGCCAGCAAAGAACTGGCCAACAAAAACAACAGCAAGATCGCCAGCGCGCGAGTGTTGGAAATGGAAAACCAGATGGCCGCATTGCGCGCGCGGCTGGAGGTTTTTGAGGCCCGCGCCATCCCTTACACTCAGGAAGAATTGGCGATGTTCAAGCGGCCGGACATCGAATTGGCCGCCAAAGACCCGAATGCCGGCAAAAAGCCGGTAAAGACGCTGCCGTCGGGTTCGGCCACGCTGGTGGCGGACGCGGAAAAGTATTTTTCCGAGCGGCAGTTTGATAAAGCGGAAGAAAAATATTTGGAAGTGTTGCACCACGACGAGAAGAACGTGCCCACGCTGGCAAACCTCGCGACGATCCAGATGGAGCGCAGCCATTATGATGAGGCCGAGAAGCACGTCCGCCAGGCGGTGTCCATCGACCCAAACGATGCCTATAGCTGGCTCGTCCTGGGACAAATCAAATTCCGCCAGGAGAAATATGACGAAGCGCTTGATGCGTTGAGCCGCGCGGCCAAGCTGAATCCGGATGACGCCCAGGTGCAAAACTATCTGGGCATCACGCTCAGCCAAAAAGGGATGCGCGGCCCCGCAGAGACCGCGCTCCGCAAAGCCATCCAACTGGATCCCGGCAACGCCAGCGCGCATCACAACCTCGCCGTGGTTTATCTGACGCAAAAGCCGCCGCTGATCGAACTGGCCAAGTGGCACTATCAGAAAGCGCTCGCGGCCGGCCATCCGCACAATCCGGAGATCGAACGGATGCTCGAAGGTCAGCAGACCGCTTCGACCCGGTGATTCCGGCATGCTTCAACAGGCGCAGCACGAACTGAAAGTAGCTACGCGCGGTCGGGGGTTGTACGAAATCACCAGGCAAGTTGAACGCTGGCTCTCCGATCAGGTGATGCAAACCGGATTGCTGACGCTGCATATCCTGCACACCTCCGCGTCACTCCTGATCCAGGAAAATGCCGACCCGGACGTTCGGCGCGATCTCGAAGCTTTCTTTTCGCGTCTCGTGCCCGATGGCGATCGGCTGTTCATTCACAACGCCGAAGGAGACGACGATATGCCCGCGCATGTGCGAACGGCGCTTACCGCCGTCAATCTCAGCATTCCAATCCGCGACGGGCGCATGGCGCTGGGCACCTGGCAGGGAATTTACCTTTGGGAGCATCGCACAGTGCCGCACAGCCGGTCGGTCGTCCTGCATCTGCTTGGCGAGTAAATCACAGCGCGCGACCGCGGGCACAGCATCCATTATCGAGATGCGTACGCTGCAATCCCGTGCTAATATTATCCCTTCAATTATGCGGATTTGTCCGATCCTGTTGTCCTTGCTGATTTGCTTTAGCACGTTAGCCACCCCGAAACGGTTTGTGGTGGATGACGACGATTACATCGGTAAAATCACGGCCGAATGCGCCACGCTGCTGGCGAAAGGCAAATTGAAATCCCAGGTGACTCTGCGCGATCAGGTTCGGGTGAAAGGACACGCGCTGACTTTCGCACCGGCGGCGTCGATGAAACTGAGCCCTCCCGAGATCTGCAATCGCTTGCAGGAAAGCGTCGTCGCAATCGGCAGCTATTATAAGTGCCCGGATTGCAACCAGTGGCATTTCAATAGCAGCTCCGGTTTCGTCGTCGCCTCCAACGGCATCGTGGCCACGTGCTGCCATGTCGTTAATGTGATTGATGACGGGGTAAAGGAATCGTACCTGGCCGCGGCAGATTCAATGGGGCATGTTTATCCTGTCGAGAGCGTGATTGCGGCGGACACGGATGCGGACACCTGCTTTGTCAAAGTCGATGGTCTCCGTCTGAAACCGCTGCCGCTACGGGCGGATATTCGAGCCGGCGAGCGGGTTTATTGCTTAAGTCACCCTGGCGGCAATCATTTTATGTTCAGCGAAGGAATGGTCGCGCGAGTAAATCGCCGACGGGACGAATTGCCGGACGACGCCGACACCAACAAAACCGCGCTGACCCGGCCACTGCTGTTTTTGAATGTGACGGCTGAATACGCGCCCGGCTCAAGCGGCGCCCCCATCGTGGATGAATCGGCAAACGTCGTCGGACAGGTCTCAAGCATCGCGGAACTTGGCGAGCCGACTTCCGGGGACGATACCAACGCGCCCTCGCCTAGCGTGGCGATCCGTTTTTGCATCGCGTCGGAAGAAATGATGCATCTCGCGAATACTAATTTAAAACTGGAGCCCCGTAGTCCGGCCCCTCCATCCTTTACCCATCACCCGCTGCATTCTTCCACGAATCAGCCCGCGAAGGTTCCTTCAAGCCGGCCTTAATGCCGCCGCTTCGAGTTAGCAGCCTCCCTGAAGTTTGGAATTTGAACTTTGAAGTTCTGTCAGTGGTATTCCTGCAGCGTCTTCACTGCATACCCACTTTTCTTCAGCGCCGCGATCCCCAGGGCCGCTGCCTTTGCGCCGCTCAAAGTCGTCATGATCGGCGTGCCCGTGTAAACGGCGGTAGTCCGAATTTTCACTTCATCCGCGCGCGGTGTCTGGCCGGCGGGCGTGTTTACCACCAGTTGAATCTCGCGGTTCTTCAATAGGTCTACCGCGTTCGGCCGGCCCTCGGATATTTTCAATATCCTCCGCACCTTTAGCCCCGCCTTCTCCAACACAGCCGCAGTTCCGGCCGTCGCCACCAACTCGAAGCCTAGGTCCGCAAATGACTTCGCGACTTGCGCGGCCTCTTGCTTGTGCGCTTCGCTCACGCTGATGAACATGCGTCCGCTCAATGGCAGCGGCGATCCTGCGGCCATCTGCGATTTCGCATACGCAATCCCCAGGTCCGCGTCCAAGCCCATTACCTCACCAGTGGAGCGCATTTCAGGTGAAAGGAGGATATCCTGGCCATGAAAACGGTTAAACGGGAAAACCGACTCTTTCACGGCCCAATATTTCGGCCAAATCTCGGAGGTGAATCCGAGCTGTTTCAACGTTTTGCCCGCCATCAACTTCGCTGCCAGCTTCGCTAGCGGCACGCCGATGGCCTTGCTCACGAACGGCACGGTGCGCGATGCTCGTGGATTCACTTCCAACACGTAGACGACGTCGCCCTTCACAGCATATTGCACGTTCATCAGGCCAATGACTCTTAACTCGCGCGCCATCGCGACCGTGTATTCACGAATCGTGTCGATCACTTTGCGTGATAGCGTATGCGGTGGCAGGACCATCGCCGCGTCGCCCGAATGCACGCCGGCATACTCGATGTGCTCCAGAACGCCGCCGATTACGATCGTTCCGTCGTTCGGATTAGAAAACTGTCCGACATCGGCGATACAGTCCACGTCGACTTCGGCAGCATCCTCCAGGAATTTGTCCACCAGCACCGGCCGCTCCGGCGACGCTTCCACTGCAAAGCGCATATAATGCTGCAGTTCGGAATCTGAATAAACGATCTGCATGGCGCGGCCGCCAAGCACAAAGCTGGGGCGCACCAGAATCGGATATCCAAGTTTCTGCGCCACGGCCAGCGCTTCGGCTTCATTGGTGGCAATGCCGTTGTCAGGTTGCGGGATATTGAGCTTGTGCAACATCGCCGCGAACAATTTTCGGTCCTCGGCGATTTCAATGCTTTGCGGAGAAGTGCCGATCACGTTGACGCCGTTCTTTTGCAATCCAAGCGCCAGGTTCAACGGCGTCTGGCCGCCGAATTGCGCGATTGCGCCCCAGCACTTTTCGCGCTCGTAAATATGCAGCACGTCCTCGAGCGTGAGTGGCTCGAAGTAAAGCTTGTCGCTGGTGTCGTAATCAGTTGAGACCGTTTCCGGGTTGGAGTTGACCATCAACGTCTCGAACCCGTCCTCCTTCAGCGCGAAAGCGGCGTGCACGCAGCAGTAATCGAATTCAATTCCTTGCCCGATACGATTGGGCCCGCCACCCAGAATCATGACTTTCTTCTTTTCGGATGGCCGCACTTCATCGTCGCCGCGGTCGTAGGTGGAATAATAATAGGGAGTGTAAGCCTCGAACTCGGCGGCGCAGGTGTCGACCAGCCGGAAACTGGGCACCAGACCGAGTTTTTTTCGTTCCGCCCTGACCTGGTCTTCCGTGCGGCCGGTCAAATGGGCGAGCTGCCGGTCCGAAAAACCCAGTGATTTCGCCCTGGCGAGAAGTTCTGCGTTCATTATCGATTCAAAATCCCACGCAGTAAGCAGGAAAAAATCGTCAGTGTCGAGGTTGAACAGGGCCGAGGCGTCTCCGATGCAGCTCGTAATAGTAAAGTGCCACCACGACCAGCGAATGCATGATCTTCCCCGCGGCGACCATCGCCGGGATATCGGCGATGGGCACCAGCCGCGTGATCATGTCTTCACCGTGATCGAGTTGGACTTCATGCGCGCAGTGGCAATTCTCGATCAGCACGGTGTAGCAGCGATTGCTCATGATGGCCGGATTGGGAAAGATCTGTCCGAGCAGAACGGGCGTGTTGCCGGCATAACCCGTTTCTTCGCGCAACTCGCGAGCGCCGGTCGCTTCGGGCGATTCATCGGTCGCATCCATCATCCCGCCGGGGATCTCCAGTTCCACCGTGTCCGAGCCATGCCGGTATTGTTCCACCATGACGAGTTGCTGGTCGGGTGTGACGGCGATCACATTGACCCAATTTACGGAATCGAGAATATACATCTCGTGTTCCGCGCCGGTGCGCGGAGAGATCATGCGATCGGCGCGGATCGTAAAAATGCGATAGTCGCCGCGCGGTTCGGAGTGGACTTTTTTCCAGGGCTGAATGGGAGATAGGCGTTTTTCGGGTGTCATTTAGGGGCGGCCCAGCCTTGGGCCATAAGTTTCAGAAGATGGGCCATGGCTTCATCGTAAGCACGGCCTTTGTCCTCGGATAATTGGCGCGCGCGCTTGTCAAGTTGCGCGGCCATTTCCCGGGACTTTTCCTGAGGACAACCGAGAGCAACCAGCGCCTGGGCAAGTTCGGAAAGATTCACCCTTCCACGATCGTCACACTCTCAACGCCCACACGAGTGAGCGGCTTGCTCTTCTCGCCGCTGTTGCCGGCGGCCACCGGAGTCGCCCCGATTTTCCCAAGCACGTCATCGCCTTTCACGAGCTTGCCGAATGCCGTGTATTTCCCGTCGAGAAAACTGGCATCGGCGAGGCAGATAAAGAACTGGCTGCCGGCCGAATCCGGATCGCTGGAGCGGGCCATGGACAGGACACCGCGTTGATGGGAGCGATCATTAAACTCAGCTTTCACATTGTGGCCTGGACCCCCGGTGCCCCACTCATGTTCACGTTTGGCATCTTTGGTCAACGGATCACCGCCCTGGATCATAAAACCTTGAACGATGCGATGGAATGCCGTGCCATCGTAGAAACCCTTTTTCGCGAGGGTCTTGAAGTTCTCGACGGTTTTCGGCGCCACGTCGGACCAAAATTCCACCACCATTTCTCCGGCGGTCGTTTTGATTACAGCTTGTTCGCTCATGGGAATCTCGTCATTTCACTGAGTCCGCCGGGACGATTTTGATGCTGATGATTTCCATGCGTTTGTCCGGCCGATCCTGCGGGTGCGTAGGCGTGGTGGCAATTTTTTCGAGCACGTCGTCACCTTTGATCAACTTACCAAAGGTCGTGTACTGGTGGTCCAGGAACGTGGGATTGCCATGGCAAATAAAGAATTGACTGCCGGCAGAATTCGGATCGGCGGAACGAGCCATCGAAAGCACGCCCCGGGCGTGGGATTTGTTATTAAATTCGGCATCAATGTTGTAGCCGGGACCACCCGTGCCCCAACGGGCTTCCTGCGACGGATCTTTCGTCAGCGGATCGCCACCCTGGATCATGAAGCCTTTGATGACGCGATGAAAACAGGTGCCGTCGTAAAAACCTTTTTTCGAAAGCTTTTTGAAATTCTCGACCGTTTTGGGAGCGACGTCCGGCCAGAACTCGGCCACCATTTCCCCTTCAGACGTTTTGATGACAGCCACTTCTTTGCTGTCGGCCTTCTTTTCCTTTGCTTCGGCCTTTTTTTCTTTGGCGTCTTCTTTCTTTGCGTCATCCGCAAACGCCATCAGGGACACACCCAAACCGACAGCACAAATCATTAATATTCGTTTCATAGGTCCGCCAATCTTCCACGGGAACGGACGGAAGTCACGTTTTTCTATCAGGCAAAGCCGATACCGGCGGCATCGAACCGCTCTTTCACCGAAAGGTTCATCTCCTGCATTCCGGATAAATATTTCTGGTGATCGGTGCCTTTCCACCAATGCACCACCTGGATGTTGATATTCGCGCCGGCGAATTGATTGAAGCTGATCCAGGCGTCCAGGGTCGCGGGACTATGCCGATAGACGTCGTCGAGAATTTTCAGCGCTTCGTGAATTTTTTCGGCCGGAAGAGTCCGCGCCAGCGCGAAGTTCATAATCGTCTTGATGTTGGGCCGCTGCGAAATGTTTGTGATCGCTGCGTTGCCCATGGTTTTATTCGGGACGCTGACGAGATGGCCGTCGGGGTTGCGGACGCGGGTGCTGCGCATACCGACGGCTTCGACGGTCCCTTCTGCGACATCCAACTTGATCTGATCGCCGACGCGAAAGGGCTTGTCCGCGAAGATGGCAACCGCGCCGAAAAGATTGGCGAGAGTATCCTGGGCAGCCAGGCCAACCGCGAGGCCGCCGATGGAAAGCGACGTGATGGCGGCGGTGATATTGATGCCGATGTTGGATGCGGTGACGAGTATGGCCACGATCACGACGAATACGTTGAGGCTTTTGCGAATGACCGAGAAGAGCTGGTCATTGAAACGCTTGTCCTCATGCGCAGCGCGCAGCCGCCAGTAATCCAGCAGCATATCGATCACCTTCAAAGCGAGATAGGTCAGCGACGCGGCAACAACGAGGATTGAGCCTTTGGAAAGGTAAAGCCGCGCGGAATGCGACCAGTCAAAAATGTTCAGCCCGATCTGAAGGAAGACGATGAATACGATGACTTTGACCGGCCCATGCAGCAGGTCGAGCAACAAATCATCGAGCTTCGTTTCAGTTTTCTCGGCAAACCGCTTAAGCCAGACAAACACAATAAGGTCGAACACTTTGGCGATATAAAACGCGAGGAAGATGTAGATGAGGGATGCGCCGTATTTCCAGAGCGGCTCGCCGAGGAAATGGAGATCGCGCAGCACAGGAACCCGGTCCAGGCCAAAGGTCAGATACTTTTGTTCCAGTTGCTGCATTTCGCGCCCGACGACGTGGTTCGTCTCTGCCTCAGGATTAATGGTGTTGTTGGTATTGGTTTGAGCCGCGGCCCACACGCTGCACGCAGCGCATAGCAGCAGGACCATCAAAAATCCGCGATACCACTTTTCGAATTTCAGCTTCATCGGAGACGATTTAACCGCCCGCAACAATCTTTACAATTTCGAGTTTATCTCCCGCCCGGAGCGTGCGCCGCGCGAACTCGGATGGCGTCACCGCCTCGCCGTTATGCTCTACCACGACACTGCGCGGCAAAAGCGATTGCGCGACTAGAAATTCCTCGATCGTGCACGGCAGCCGTGCCTCGATCTCGCGGCCATTCGCAGTGACACAGTTCTGCTTCACACCGAAAGCGCCGCGTCCCAATCTTTCCAGACCGGCTCGTAACCCAGCCGCCTGATCAAGGCAGACACTTCCTCCGGGGACCGTTCGTCAGCGATATTGAATTGCCCGGTGGCCCGCGGGTCCGGGCCGGCTTCGGCCCATTCGCTCGCACCGAGTTCGACAATGCGGCCGCGTTCCGTGTGATGCAGCTTTTCTTTGCCCGCGCCCGTGTAGCCGCCCGGTTCGGTGTGGCTGCCCGCGCTCATCAGAGTAATGCCGAGCGGGATTAGGCCGTCGCGAAGTTTTGCCGGCTCCCGTGTGGATAGCACCAGGCCGACGTCCGGAAACATCAATCGAAATGCGCACACCAATTGAACCATCTCGCGATCCGAAAGCTGGGTTCTCGGCTGGAACTCGCCAGCGCAAGGCCGGAGCCGCGGCAGTGAGATAGTGAGTTGCGCTTTCCAGCAATTGCGAAGCAAATAGTCCGCATGCGCCGCCACGGCCAAAGCCTCCAGTCGCCAGTCACTTAATCCATATAGCGCTCCGATGCCCAATCTGCGAAATCCTGCGTCGTAAGCGCGTTCTGGAGTATCGAGGCGCCAAGAAAAGTCACGTTTCGGACCGGCGGTGTGAACGTCGGCGTAGGCAGCGGCGTCATAGGTTTCCTGATAGACAACCAGTCCCTCGGCTCCAGCTTCAACCAACGGCCGGTAATCCGCAGTTTCCATAGGTCCTACTTCAAGGGAAATGCCTGGAATCTCGGCGTGCAACATTTCTACGCATTCTTTGAGATAGCCGTTTGATACGAACTTCGGATGCTCGCCGGAGACGAGCAGGATATTTCGAAAGCCCTGCGCGAGCAGCGCGCGCGCCTCTTCGAGCACCTCCCGCGGAGTAAGCGTGACGCGAAGAATGGGATTATCTCTCGAGAATCCACAGTATTTGCAGTTATTGATGCATTCGTTGGAGAGATATAGGGGCGCAAAAAGCCGAATCACCTTGCCGAAGCGCTGCTGCGTCATTCGCTGCGAGCGGCGGCTCAGCGACTCCAACGATTCAGAAGCAGCCGGCGATATGAGGGACGCGAAATCTTCGAGCGAACGTTTGTCGGCATCGAGGCCAGCCCGAACGCGGGCGCCAGAACTCTCAAGCGAGCGCCTGATCAACGCTTGCAGGGGTAAAGACCCAAACTCTGCGGAAAAACTCACAGATCAAAACTAGCAAAGAGACGTGGAAAGTCTACCGTTGCACAAACGCCCGATGCCGATTGAATATCTCCCGCAGCGAGACTGACAACTCATCCTGCAACTCCTGCAGCTCCCGGTAGGCCGCGGCGTTCGCCGGATCAGGCTCGACTCGCTCGGTAGGGTTCAACTCGACAAAGTGATCGGTGATCTCTTCGATCGCAACCGTTTCTCCTTGTTGCAATCGCCAGCACCAGAGCGCTTGCAGGGCCGCACCGTAAGCCGCGCCCTCCGATACTTTCAACGTGACTACTTCGGTGTTGAAGATATCCGCCATGATTTGACGCCAAACTTTAGATTTTGCTCCGCCGCCGGTGGCGCGGATCTGCGTCGGGTTCAAACCAAGGTCCGCGAGTCGGCGCAGCCCATAATTCATTCCCAGCGTCACCCCCTCCATTGAAGCGCGCGCAAAATGGCCGGCTTCAAACGTCTTTTTGTTCACTCCAAACCACACGCCAGTCCCTTCCGGAACGTTTGGGGTGCGTTCGCCTTCGAAGTAGGGCAGCAGGAGGAGGCCATTTGATCCCGCGGGAATACGCGCCGACTCAGCGGCGTATCGCTCGTGCGTCCATGCGAAGTCCTCACGCACCATTTCAGTGGCCACAGTGACATTCATGGTGCAAAGCAAAGGCAACCACCGATTGGTCGAATCGCAAAAGGCGGCGATTTCGCCCTGCGGATCGACAATCGGTTTCTCAGCGCAGGCGTAAATCGTCCCGCTCGTGCCGAAGCTGGCGGTAACTACTCCAGCCCGCGTGTTTCCGGTTCCTATCGCCCCCATCATGTTGTCGCCCCCGCCAGCGCTGACGATCACGCCCGGATTGAGATCGAGCGTCCTGGCGGTCGCGGCCTGGAGCGTGCCGGCTGGAGTGTCGCTCGATATCAATCCTGGCAGTTTAATCGCCAGTTCCGGATCGATAGCATTCACCGCGTCTGTCGACCATTTTCGTTTTCTGACATCCAGCAAAGCGGTGCCACTCGCATCACCGTATTCCATCACACGCTGGCCGGTGAGCCAAAAGTTCAGGTAATCATGCGGCAGTAATACTGTATGCAGCCGTTCGTAGTTTTCGGGTTCGTGCTTCTTAAGCCACAGGATTTTCGAGGCGGTAAAGCCCGGCAGAACTGCATTTCCAATCGCCTTGATCGTCTTCTTCGGACCGCCGAGTTTCTCAGTGATTTCATCACATTCCGCGGCTGTTGACGTATCGCACCAAAGCTTCGCTGGCCGAATAACCTCTCCCTTTTCGTCTATCGGCACAAACCCGTGCTGCTGACCGCTGACGCCGATGGCTTTGACTTCGTTCCCAGTGGCTCGCGCCTGACGCAGTGCGCGCCGTATGCCGCTGGCCGTCGCTTCGCGCCACGTATGCGGATGTTGCTCTTTGGCTCCAGGCGGAAGGTTCGGCAACAATTCGTATTCCTGCGCGGCGGAGGCGAGGACCTTGCCGTCTTTGGCGTCGATCACCAGGACCTTGGTGGATTGCGTGCCGCTGTCGACGCCGATAATGAGAGAGCGCATACGTAGGTGGGTTATACGTTAAAACGTTAAAACGTTAAAACGTTAAAAGCAGGGGCGCGTTGATACGTTAAACGCTACCACCTCAAAACGTGAAAACGTCCCCGGACGGAAGTTCACGTTCCCCGGCGCTCTCGCGTGCTTAACCGTGCGCCGCGAGCCGCTGCGATTCGGCGATGACGCTTTCCAAATATTGGCGGTATTCGCAATTAGGCAGCTTCGATGCGAGGCCTTTGAATTGATCGAGCGAAAGGAAGCCCTGCCGAAAAGCGGCTTCTTCGGGGCAGCCGATTTTTACTCCCTGCCGTTTCTCGATGGTTTGAACGTACGCGGAGGCTTCGTGCAGGCTGCTGCTGGTGCCGGCATCAAGCCAGGCAAAGCCGCGGCCCAACCGATGGACGCGAAGTTGGTTTTGGCGGAGATATTCGACGTTCACGTCGGTGATCTCCAGTTCGCCACGCGCTGAGGGCTTCAGGTTTTTTGTGATGTGCACCACGTGGTTATCGTAGATGTATAGCCCCGGGACGGCATAATTGCTCTTTGGCTGTTTCGGTTTTTCCTCGATTGAAAGTGCGCGGCCTTGCGAATCAAATTCCACAACGCCGTACCGCTCGGGATCGTTCACGTGATAGCCAAAGATCGTCGCGCCGGATTTGAAGTCGGCAAAGGCCCTATGGAAACTATCACCGCCGTAAAAAACGTTGTCACCCAGGATCAATGTGACGGGATCCATGCCGATGAAGGATTCCGCAATCAGAAATGCCTGCGCGATTCCTTCCGGTTTGGCCTGCTCGCGATAATCAATCGTGAGTCCCCAGGATTTCCCGTCGCCGAGCAACTGCTTGAAACGAGGCAAGTCGTGTGGCGTGGAGATGAGGCAGAATTCCCGGATGCCGCCCTCGATCAGGGTCGTGAGCGGATAATACACCATCGGTTTGTCGTAGACCGGCTGGAGTTGCTTGCTGGCAACCAGCGTGAGAGGAAAAAGACGGGAACCCGCGCCGCCAGCCAGAATGATGCCTTTCATGCGAGCGGCAAGGTTAGGACACGGCCAGGGTCAAGGGAAGTGGCAAGTGCAGGGGTGAATACGTAGTGCGTATTGCGTAGTGGGCACGACATTCAGATACTGACCCCGCACATGCAGCATCTGGTTGAAGATTTTCTGCAGCACATCCGAAACGAGCGCGGCCAGGCGGAGCACACTCAAAAGACTTACTCAGCATTGCTGACCAGATTCGTCAATTGGGCGGAAAAACAAGGCCTTGTGAATTGGAAGGACGTGCAATTGTCGCATTTGATGTCGTTTCTGCAACACGAGCGCGAACGTCCCGTAGCCAACGAGGAAAAGGATTCCGCCCGGCGGCTGAGCACGGAGAGCGTTTATTTGGAAATTGCGGCGCTTCGCGCTTTTTATCGATTTGCCGAAAACGAGAAGATCCTGCCGCAGAACATTGCCGAGAACCTCTCGTTGCCGCGCCGATGGAAGCGTTTGCCGAAAGCATTGACCGGCGCAGACATCGAACAGTTGCTGAAACCCGAACAGCCGGAAACGCCTTCATCCCTTTGCGACCAGGCCGTTCTCGAAACGGCCTATGCCTCAGGTTTGCGTTTGGCGGAACTGCGAAATCTGCGGCTGGAGCAGTTGCACCTGGAAGCGGGCTTCATCAATGTGATCGGCAAAGGCAACAAGGAGCGAGTGGTGCCAATCGGAAAAAAAGCGACGGCTGCGCTTGAGCGCTATCTCGGCTCGGGCCGGCCGAAACTGGTCACGCCGAAATCGCCAGGAACGGTATTCTTAACGAAACGCGGGACACCGTTCGCCGCAGTCACGATGTGGTTGCGCATTAAGCGGCGGGTACGTCGAGCCGGAATTTCGAAAAATGTGACGCCGCATATGCTGCGGCACAGCTTTGCGACGCATCTGCTTGAGAATGGAGCCGACCTTCGCATCATTCAGGAACTGCTCGGCCACGCGACCATCAGCACCACCGAAATCTACACGCACGTGACCGGCAATCGGTTGCGGCAAGTGCACGGAAAATTTCATCCACGGCCGTAGCGCTACTGAAAATCGTACACCACGACTTTCTTGCACGTGCGCTTGAAGACCCCTTCAACGAACTGCACATGCAAAGGGTGCACCTGGTAATCGTCCTGCGCCTTCTTATTCTCGAAAACCAGGTTTAGCGCCACCTGGTAGGACTGATCCACCACTGGCCGATGGCTTGGAACCATTTTGCCAATGTGAAAATGAATGGCTCCGGGGATTGGCTTCAATAATTGCTCGGCGCCGGCGAGCAATTCATCTGCCGCTTTCGGATTGTTCGGATCGGTCCAAAAAATGACAACGTGGGAAAACATAGTGCGTACTAACGTAATGCGTGTTGATGGTTGCGTGTTTGCAATTGCGGGGCTCTTTGCTACCGAAGGTGCTCAAACATGTCCATCAGTGTTTCCACCATTTTCGGCGCGGCGTTTTCTTCCAGGTAGCTGCTGCGAGCGCGCCAGGTTTCATAACCGCCAAGCTTATGCTGAGCCGGCGTGGGCAGATAGCCGCTGCAACCATTGGCAAGCTCGATGGTAAAAGTCGGCTTCAAGGGACTTCGTTTTTTAATTTCGAGGCCAATCTCAGCAAACACCTCGGCGGGCATCGCCGCAACGCCGAGATTGCCGATTCGGATCGTCTGCAGGATCACCGGCACCTCGTCCGGATAATCTTTGATGAACATGGTTTCGCGCGCGTAAACTTCGGGCAAACCACGCAACTCGCGGCCTTTTGCCTTGTCCAGAATTGTTTGGGCGTGAGCGACTTCTTCTGAAGTGGGTTTGCGCACGCCGAGTTTGATTTCCTGTTGTTGCATCTTTAGCGGCACCCAATCCTGAAATTTGAGCTCGCCATAAGCCCGCAATGCTTCGCGCGCCACCACGTCGGCCACAAAGCGCATTCGATCATACGGGCCTTCCAGCGCTCGTTTATGACGGAAATCGATGTTGTTGATGTCGCCGCTCGTGCCGTTCGAAAGCAGGGCGACAAAAGGCGGATCCTGATGCTCCGCGCCCAGAAGGTTCGCGATACGTTCGCAAAACGCGCCAAAGTAATCAGCCGTCACGTCCTTGTCATTCGAAGTGCCTACGTAGTGCAGCGAATAGTTGGCCAGCAGCGCGATCGGACGATTGTTCAAAGATTGAACGGCCACAATACTCAATTCCGGATCGGTCGGTCCAGCGGGCTCAATCAAATCCGGGCTGGCAACCGGCGGATTCATCTTTACCAACTCATTAGTGCGGCCAAATGGATTAGCGGGAATGGATCCGGGTTTCATCTTCCATCGGCGGTTAAACACCTGGTCCGGAATCGTTGCTGCGCCCCAGGCGATCTTCGCGGGGACCAGGTTATTTACCGCCCGTTTTACGCCATCGACAATTCGCGCGGTCACGAATGGAATGTATTCTTTATCGACCTCGCTGAGGTATAGACCAGTACACGTAGGAGAGCTGTGGGTATGGGTTGAGGAGATCAAAATGTGATCCGCCGGAATGCCGCACTGTTTCTCGATCCTTCGTTTCGCCTCGTCCAGGATGTCGCGAGGAATCATACAATTGTCACACACCACGATTGCGATCCGCGTCTGTCCGTCATCCAGAACAAGGCAGCGAGCGTGCAGTTCGTCATGGACATGCGTCGAGTGGCGCTCGTTGAAATAGCCCATGATCGAACCGCCGATCTTTGGAGTAATGTTGCTGGCCGCCGCGCCAGCCTGAAATGGTTTATCATGCGCGGCGTGTGAGCGTGACTGAGAAAATGAGGTCACAATGGCTATTAGTGCGATAAGGCAGATTTTTGACGGCATCATGTCGCTTTGAACCGAGACGCAGCTTTTCAGCGAGTCTAGCCGGTTCTTGATGAGTTGCCAGTCAAGACCGGTATCGACGTCCCGGAATTGTGCAAGGGCCGGGAGGGGTAGTTGCGCGAGCGGAAAATCCACTCGTTCGCTGTGCGCAGCCCTATCGATTCGTCTGCACAGAGGCAGAAGGCTCTGGACGCGACGTAGGGGCGAGTGGCCTGGCTGAACCCGCCCCCTCTACGATAGTCACGCCTGTATTCGCTTGCCCACCCACCGCCAGGGCGTCGTACACACGGATGACGCCGGGAACGCGAGCAACCGCAGCCTCGATTCGCTGACGCTCCTCGATACTGGGAACCGTGCCAACCAATCGCACCAGACCATCTTTCAAAATGAAACTGACACCCGCTCCCGGCGCGATGGCTGTGTTAACGCCGATAGAGGATTGCGCCGAGCCGCCGACGGCGGTTGATGAATTCGCTGCTGGGGCAGCCGTTGCGATTGAAACACCCGCCGGATATACGCTTGCGCGAATTTGCACCAGCATACCCTGGTCCGCAGGGCTAAGAGCCTGGTCGCCGCGCTGCGGAGCGTTCGCGGCCGGCGCGGGCTGCGCTGAAGCAGCCGGGGCATTTTGCGGCGCCGATGGTTGACTGGGGTTGGACGAATTACCAGCGGTCACAGTTGCCGGCGAGTTAGCAGCAGGCGCGCCTCCGTCAGCGGGATTCGGAGCGGAACGCGTGATCCCTTGCTCGCCCAATGGAGCATTGGGATTCACAATATGCCCTGCTGGTTCGATGGTTGATTGTGAGCCAGGAGTTGATGCCTGCACGTTGCCGCTGACACTTGCACCGGCTGACCCGGACGGACTGACAGCGCCGGCGGCACCACCCGCGGCCCCGCCTCCGCCTTTCTGCGCAAGAATATTGAGAGGAAGCGCTAATAAGAGAGTACACGCAAACGCCCGTTTTTTCATGAATGATCCTTTCACCTGCAGTAACGCACCGTTGATGCAACCAACTACCGCAAGGACTGGGTTTCAATGGGGTGTCTTCCGGGGCGCGATTCTAATGACAAACTGCTGGAAGCATCCGACTTCCACGGCGTCGCAACTACAGGCGCAGAAGAACACACCCGCCGCGAGCGTGCGCCGCCGTGCGTGTCGGTGGAGGTAAAACTGGCGGCTAAATCTGAAAACTCACGTCAGCAGCGGACTTGCCGGACAAGACCTTTTCGATGAGAGAGAAGAGCCTTGGATGATCGATCGGCTTCTCGAATAATCCCGAAGCGCCCACGGTCAGGGCCTTCTCTTTAAAGCCTGGCGCGAGGCTTCCGGTGATGAAAATCACCGGAACACGCCGGCCTTGCTCCATAGCCCTGAGCCAGCGCATCAGCACGAACCCATCCCACGGAATTCCCCCACCGTGAGCAACGTCGGGCGGATAGTAGATATCCATTAACACAACATCAGGGCATTCCTCCCGCATCGCGCGGATCGCATCTGAAGCATCGACAGCATTCACGACCTGGTAACCGATGCCTCTGAGCTTCATTGAGAGAGTTTTCAGAATCACGGCATCATCGTCTACGACGAGGATTTTTTTGGATTTGATTTCCTCCGGGACGAACCTGAGCCCATCGAGTTGGATAGGTGATTCAGGGCGGTGTCGAGATATTAGAGAGCGGAAGAACAAACGGGTTTTCGAACTTTCGCCGATGGAGCTTTGTTCGGTTTTCATAACCTTTGTGCCTTATCTAAATTCTAAATTGCTGCGGTTGGTTCATAGACCAATCCATCCAGTCATAATTGTAGAGGCATCCGGATCGCTAAAACAGCCGGGGAGGATATGTAACCGATCCCCGGGGAATCTACTAAAGCCCAACTTCAAAGTGCTAACGTCACCCCGAATGCTCACTTCCGAAGGCGAAAAAAGGCTGCACCGGCTGGACTGTTTGTGAGCTTTAACAGCTTCCCTGAAACTGCAGGAGAGTTGGGGACGTTTGTCCAGGAATCGGTGCCGGACAAATCCGCGGCCACTTGTAATTGATATCCGGCAGCGTTCGTCGGCCAGTAAAGGACGACTTTCCCACTGATGTATGAAACGCTTAAGGTTGGATTGGCTTGAGGTGTGACCGCAGCCCAGGAGTAACCGATCCGCAGTTCGTCCACGAGGACGGTCTTCGGCTGATTCGTGCTGCCATTCCCCTGCTGCAAAAATACGCAACTTGCAATTTGATTGGCGTTCATATCTGGCCCGGTCGTCGCGGCCAAAGTCACCAGCGGCGCAGCGGAGGCACCGAAATCCAGCAGGTTTGGATTGATCCACAATTTCGAAATGTCATCCGTCGAACTGCTTGAATTGAACGTATAGCTACCAACGAGGAACACTGTTTCGTTCGTGCTCAATACAGCGGACGACCACACCCAATCTGTGGCATTCGTGCTGTTTTTGGCGACACCGACGTTGAACCCGCCCGTTCCGGTTGTCCGCAAAAGAATTCGGGTGCCGATCACGGTCGGCGTGTTCGCTTGCGAGCCCCGGGTATTATTGAATCCGCCGATCCATCCGCCAGCCATCGTGAGATTTCCAAGATCGAGCACTTTGATGGCACACGAATAGTACAAGGTGCTATTCGTTACATTGACCGGCAGATTAAACCGGGCGCTTGGGCCTTGCACGGCGCCGAACTGCATGGCGCCGCCGTAGCACGGCGCAAGCCCGGCGACCGGCAAGTTGCTGGCAACGACGATTGCCGCCGAACCCGCCGGACCTGCGCTGGTCCACCATTGGGCTCCGGGGTTAGTGACGTTCACAAGCGAAGTGCCTGCCGCGTAATCGAACGGCTCATACGCAGTGTTGCGATGCGCCCCCAGCAATTGCAAATCGAAACTCAGGTTGGAGCTGTTCAGAGAGCATTGATGCACTTCAACAGCCAGCGTGTTGGTCCCCTCAAGCAGGTATTGCGGAGCGAGGTTAAAAATGTGCCATGTGGATTGAAGGTTGACCGGCATATTCGTTGCGAGCGTGTTGTAAGCCGCGCTCGGCGCCAGGTTTTCATTCGCGACGAGATTGCCGTTCAAGTAAACGGAAGCGCCATGGCTAAAAGCCATTTTCAACACCACATTGGTGAAGTCGGCGGTGTTGTTCGCGAGAAAACTTTTCCGAAAGTAGGTGGTGATGTGCTTGCTGTTGGGATTCGCGCCGTAGCTTACAAGCGTTTGCTCGTCCCCCTCGCCATATCCGAACTGCGCGACGCCTGAATTCCATGCGGAATCATTGAATGCCGGATTTCTCCAGGCCGTGCCCTGGTCGGAACCATTGTCCAGGAAACGCCATGTGTCACCAGCGCCAATCAGGATGCGAGGCGCGGGCGCAGGCCCATCGTTGCTCGTCCGCGCAAAATAGCGGAGGGGTTGCGTGGTGGCACTGTCGCTCATTGTAAAATAGCCGCTGCCAATGGCATCAAAACCGATAGCTTCGCCGTTGGGTTCACCATTGGTGCTGCCTTGAACAGGGATTGCGACTGGCGTTCCACTGAAGGCGTCGTTGATCGACTGACCCGGAGAACGAGTCCACAGTTTCGCGAAGTCCTCCTGGCGCACGAGGATCTCGCTTCCCGATGGCGAAATGTCAGCCGCACTGGGAACATCGAATGCAAGCGTGCGCACGAAAGTAAGGGCAAAACTGTCGTTCGTATCCAATTGGGATTTTGGCGCGGTGTAGATTCGGCTCGTCGCGGCTTTTGTCAGGATGAAGAGATCTCCCGCAATCGGATCGACAAACATCGCTTCGGCATTGTGCGCCCCGTCTGGATACGTGAGCGTGATCGTTCGCTGGCCTTTGATTCCGGCCGTGACCGGATTGGTGTTTTGCCAATCATAAACGGCCGGTTCAGGCATTTGATAGATTCTGATGTTGGCTCGCGTGCTGGCATTGTCACCGATATCTCCGACGTAGAGGTAAATGATATTTGTGATCGGCCCCGGACCCATGGCGATGTCTTCGTTGTCCGAATTTGCCGGAAGCGAATAAGTTCCAAGCAACTGACCCTGAGTATCAATGGCGAAAACCTGCGCCGGATGTCCTGAATCGTTGTGCGTCCAAAGCACATTCAAATTATTGCGGCTTGCCTGGACACCTGAAGCCTCGGTGAGGCCGGCGATGGTCACGGTGCCGTTCGTAACGGCATTGGCGAAGGTCGGTGATGCTTGAGAAATACCGGACCCGAGAAGCGATGCAATCGCCAGAAACAACGATGGCGCAGTCCATGCCCATTGGTTCGATCGGGTGGCACGCTGCACTGTCGACTAATAACTCAACGTCAAACAAAAAGCTAGCATTTAAGTGACAATGGGCCTGCAAACTTTCACCGCCAATTAAAGCGCGAGCAATAGTTTTCTGATCTCGGTAAGCCTGCCGCCTGGTGTGGCTTTCGTCAGGCGCGGGAACTTGCTGCCGATCATGACGTAATCATTATTGCGGGTCAGCATAAGCCGGTCCTCTTTCACTTCGATCACCGTCACGCGCTTCTCGGAAGCGAGGATGCGGATTTCAGCCAATTGCAAAAGAAGACCAACGGCCGGTGGGATTTTACCAAAACGATCGCGCAACTCTTTCTCCAGCGCCTGCACGGATTGCTTGTCACCAGCCTGCGCCAGTTTGCGGTAGATCTCGATGCGCTGCCGCGCATCTGAAATATACGAAAACGGAATCGAAGCCGAGATTGAGCCTGGAGGTGAAACTAAACCCGATACCTCCGGACGCGCCTCAGCTTCGGCCGGTTCGGAATCCGCACTGACCTCGTGCAGTTTGGCTCGTTTCTTCGAGACAGGCGGCGGCGCGCTTTCGCCGACGGGGAGAAAGTCGAGCCGGATTTGGACCTCCACCCGCGGCTTTACTTTCTCGCCCTTAAGCGACGAAACGCTTTGCTTTAGAAGCTGGCAATAAAGCTCAAATCCAACCGCCGTGATATGGCCGCTTTGCTCCGAGCCCAGAAGATTGCCGGCGCCGCGAATCTCGAGGTCGCGCATGGCGATTTTGAATCCGCTGCCCAGCGAGGAGTATTGTTTGATGGCAGTGATGCGCTTACGCACGTCAGCCACCAGGCTCCCGTGGCGCGGCAAAAGCAGATAGGCATATGCCTGGTGTTTGTAGCGGCCCACCCTGCCGCGTAATTGATACAGGTCGCTCAAACCGAATCGATCGGCACGATCGATGATGATCGTATTCGCATTGGGAATATCCAGGCCGCTCTCGATGATCGTCGTGGACAGCAGCACGTCGGCCTCCCCGTTGACGAACGTCGTCATGACTTCTTCCAATTCGTCGCTGTCCATTTGTCCGTGGCCAACGACGATGCGCGCGCCTGGCACTAACGCGTGAAGTTTCTGCGCCATCGTCTGGATCGTCATCACGCGATTGTGCAGGAAAAACACCTGTCCGCCCCGATTCAACTCACGCTGAATGGCGTCCCGGATAATTCGTTCATCGTACCCGGTCACGATCGTTTCGACCGGCAAGCGATCGTGTGGCGGCGTTTGGATGGTGCTCATGTCCCGCGCGCCGGTGAGCGCGAGATACAGGGTTCGCGGGATCGGTGTGGCGCTGAGCGTTAATACATCCACGAGCTTGCGCAACATTTTGAACTTTTCCTTGTGCAGCACACCGAAGCGTTGTTCTTCATCGATCACCACCAGGCCCAGGTCTTTGAAACCGATGTCACCCTGGAGCAGCCGATGCGTTCCGATCACGATATCCACGGCGCCGGCGACCAGATCGCTCACGACGCGCTGTTGCTCGCGCCGGGTACGAAAGCGTGAAAGCAGCTCGATGCGCACCGGGTATTCAGCCATGCGCTCGCGAAAAGTGTTGTAATGCTGTTGCGCCAAAACAGTGGTGGGCACCAGCACCGCGACCTGCTTGCCCGCCATCACGGCTTTGAATGCAGCGCGAATACCCACTTCGGTCTTGCCGAAACCAACGTCGCCACAGATAAGCCGGTCCATCGGTTTCGGCCGTTCCATATCGGTCTTCGTCTCAGTGATGGCCTTCATCTGATCGGGTGTTTCTTCGTAGATGAATGAGCCTTCGAATTCGCGCTGCCATGGAGTATCCCCACCGAAGGAAAAACCTTCCTGCGAATCGCGGGCGGCTTGAATCGCGAGCAGATCGCTGGCGACATCGCGCACGGCGCGTTCTGCATGTTCCTTGGCTTTGGCCCAACGAGTCCCGCCCAGTGTATTCAACGGCGGCCGAGCTTTGCCGGTGCCCACATATTTACTGACCAGATGGGCTTCGGTGACGGGGACGTAAAGCTTGGGCGCGGGTTGAAGCGGATCGTTGGGCGCATATTCGATGACCAGGCATTCCTGGCCCGACGTGCTTTGCGACAGCGTGCCTTCAGTGGGTTTGGTTCCCGAGCCCATCGGCAGCACTTGCAAACCGAGATAACGGCCAATCCCATGCTGTAGATGCACGACGTAATCTCCTTCTTCCAACTCCGTGAAATCAATGTCGAGGGCCGACTTCGTTGCCAGGGCGTGCGGAGATTTCAACCGGCGCGGCCGCTGCACTTTGTACCGGCCGAAGATTTCCGCGTCTGTGACCGCCACCAGTTTCGCTTCGTCGAACAAGAAGCCGCGGCTGAGATCACCAATGACAACTCGAGGGAATGCATCCGGCGCAAGCCCGTACTCCTGCCAGACTTCGCCGAACCGCTGACTCTCGCCATCATTGTTGCAAAAGACGCTTACATCGTAGCCCTGCCTTAGCCAGCGATGGAGCTGATTGAAAAACTCGCGGCGCTGGGCTTCGGCAACCAGCGGCTCAGACGCCTTTTGGGCCAGCGGACGAAAGGCCTCTAGGCTGTCGATCTGTAGCGTGCTCCCCGATTCGGTGTTTTGTGTTTCCCCTTCGGATTCAGCAGTCTCCCGCAATTCGATCGAGCGCATTCCGCGTGCATTTATGCCTTCTCGAAATTCTTCCCACGAAATAAAGAACCGATCTCCATCGGGTAACTGGCGGGCATATTCATCGGCTCGCTCACTGACCCTTTCCGGATCTGCGACGATAAAAATCGTGTCGGCAGGCAAATAATCCAGCAACGTGCCCAATTCGTGCGCCTGATGGCGTTCGGTCGCTTCCGCGCGCTCCGGTTGCCGTTTAAGAATTCCGAGTTCACCTCCGGGTGGAACCGTAATGCTCGCCACTTCCTCGCGCGAAATCTGCGTGAGTGGATCGAAATAGCGCATCGATTCGATCTCGTCCCCGAAGAATTCGAGCCGAACCGGCCAGGGACTGGTCAGCGGGAAAATGTCCAAAATCCCACCGCGAAGAGCCAACTCGCCTTTCTGTGTCACTTGCGCTTCTGGTTCATATCCCTGGTCCTCCAGCCACTCGACCAGATCAAGCGGCTCAATCCGATCGCCTCGTGAAATTACTTTCGTGCGACGTGCGATTGCGCCGTAAGCGAAGGTGCGCTGCATCAGCGCGGCGACGCTGGTCACGAGAAGCGCGGAGTTCGGAGTTCGGAGTTCGGAGTTCGGACCTTTTTGACCCGCACCCGCCGAGGCCGCGAGGTGTGGAACTGCTTTCCCGGAGAGCGTGACGAGTGTTTCGAGACGCTCGCTGATTACATCAGCGTGCGGCAACCGATCTTCGTGCGGTAATATCTCCCATGCCGGGTAAAAAAGAGCCCGTTCAGGCATCGAACCGGTCGACTTCTCACCGTCGGTCTTTTTGTTATCGACCTGGAGCCAGGTTGCAAGGTCCTGATGAAAGGTTTCCTGCGATTTTAACCCTTCCGTGACGATGACGATCGGTATCGCCGGCGCAAGGGTGCGAATCAGTGCCGCAAAATAGGGGTGGGCGGCGCTGCTGACTCCCTCAACAGAAAAAACCCCTCCATTCTCCAGACGCCGCGCAAGGGATTGCACCGCGGGAGTTTCTGTTGCGCGGGCACTAAACCCGCTTTCCACCTTAACGGACAAAAAACTGCGACTTAATGCGAATGCGGCCGACCAGTGCCGCACATGCCGCAAGAGCTTGGCTTGCCATTGCAGCTCGGAGCTTCTTCAGCGCCGCCGCTGGAAGCGAAAACTGAAAGCTTCTTTGATAGTTTTGTCGAACCGCATGCCGGGCATTTCGTTCCCTTCCAATCATTGGAACGGATCAGTATCTCGCTTTCCTTGCCGCACTTGCCGCACTCGAACTCGTAAATTGGCATGGCGCCAATTTACCGGCAGGCCAAGGAAATCACAAGTCTCCGCGACCCTTCGCCGCTTTTATGAACGACGCGACCTTCGCGTGGTCCTTTTTCCCCGGCGCAGCTTCCACCCCGCTCGAAACGTCAACACCGTAAGGTCGTGCTTGCCCAATGGCATCCGCAACGTTTTCGGGCGTCAGTCCGCCAGCCAAAAAGATTGGCTTTCCCAGTTTTACGGCTTCTTTGGCCAGGGCCCAATCGAAACGCTCGCCCGTGCCGCCTTGCCCCGCCGGAGAATACGCATCCAGAAGCCACGCATCTGTGGGATAGCTCGAAAGCGCATTCAATGACGCGGCGTCTCGCACCCGAAACGCTTTCATGCTCATGAGTCCAAACTGGAGGCAGAATTCGGGAGTTTCGTCGCCATGAAATTGCAGGAGGTTCAGTCCGCAATCAGTAACGGCTTGCATCACCAACTCTTCGTCTGGATTTACGAACACTCCCACTCTCGCGATTCCAGGCGGAACTTTCCGGACCACGGCAGCGGCAGCTTCGACCGTCACGCGCCGCGGGCTTTTGTCATAAAAGACAAAGCCGAGGGCATCCGCGCCGGCACGGGCCGCGGCCAGTGCATCGTCGGAATTCGTGATGCCACAGATCTTAACAATGACAGACATCGGCCGGCACAGTTTTCCATCGATTTGAGCCGGTCACAAGCGCGCCGCGACATGAATTTGCAAAATCATTAATGACAATATCATGACAACGCTTTCGACTGATCGAGGGGACCTGTAAGAATTCTGGAAACTTGACGGGTATTGGATTTCGCCGGATATTGGGGCTGTCCCGCTTTGATGGGGGCGTACTGGTTTCGACTTTGCAGATACGCCAGAGGCGGCATGCCGAGGATGGTTCGTTGGCCTCGTAAATCATCGGACCAAAAAATAATAGCTAATCAAGAACTAGCTCTCGCGGCCTAAGTGCCTCGACGTTCACCAGTGGACACCTGCTACGCCGGATGAACGCCACAGCAGGTTAGGTTGTTGGCGGAGTCAGCGCGCTGACAACTGAATCTCTTACCATGCTGGCTAGGCTGGGCGGCTCGGTGTCAGGCCGTTATCGTCCGGATGAAAATATTCTCCTGACTAAGCATGTAGTCGCGGCTGGTAGATTTGCTAAGGACGCGGGTTCAACTCCCGCCGCCTCCACCATTTTCATTGGTATGGTTTGCCCCTCCCTTGAAAGTCGGTCTTGGAATCCGTGCTTGACTTTAAATTCGCTTTCTGAAAAAAAGCCCGATCATGAATCAGATGAATGGTCGACTCTTCGTTACGGCTTTTAGTCCAAGGCGGTTACGTTCGGTGTCGATCCTTTGGACTCTCGTTTTACTTGGCGGTCCAGCTTTCGCTTTGGGCGCAAGTTTTAATCTCGATTTCGGAGGTTGGAATGGCTTCGTAATAACGCCACCGCCGTCGAGCGCCTTTGGGGCGTCAGCGGGTCAGCCCGGTGTTTGGAATCAAATGACTTCTGGCGGGCTGCTGAACCTCGTCGATTTGTCCGGCGCAGCAACCAGCGCGCAAATCAGCGTCACAGCCGGTGACTTCACCGGATTTAGCGGCGACCGAACAGGAGATATCGGCCTGTTGCTGAACGACAATTTCTTCTCCAATCCCGGTGCCCCCTGGGTGATGACCATAACCGGACTCAACAATGGTGCCTACGACTTTTACTATTACGCTCCCTCCCATCAACTCGTTGATACGGGCGCATTCACTGTTAATGGTTTGGCAGCCCCAGATATTACAGGAAGCAAAACCGGGCCCGGGACCGTCCAAGGCGTGGATTGGCAGGTGGTTACCGGCGTTACGGTGGTGAACGGAACGCTTTCTACCGTGTGGCAGGGTGGCGGTTCCCAATTCACTGGATTAAGTGGCGTCCAGCTTGTCGCTACGCCGGAGCCAGGTACGGCGGCGGTACTGGCCTTAGGCGCTGGCATCCTCGTGCTTCGGCGGAAAAAGGCGTTCTCGCCTAACATCTGAACCGAATTAACCTATCCCCATCTTCCGCAGCAGTTCGGCCGTTTTCTGCTGCGCCGAAACAAGGACGTCGTTTTGAAGATTGTTGCCGTGCGCATCGATTCCCACGGTGAGCGGGCCGAGGCCTTTGAAACGGAATTGCCAGATGCACTCGGGCATGAGGTCTTCCCAATAGACTTTTTCGATTTCTTCGATCTGCAAGGTTTCCATGGCCGCGGCGCCACCAGTCACCGAGAGATAACACGCGCCATATTTCTGCATCAGCTCGGCGCTTTTTGGCGAAAGACCGCCTTTGCCCAGTATCGCGCGGACGCCGTAGTCGCGAAGCAAGCCTTCGGTAAACCGATCCATTCGCATGCTGGTGGTGGTGCCGACGCAAAGCGGTTCATATTTTCCGGGACCGAGCTTGCGAACGTTGGGAGCAGTGTGCAACAGGGCTGCGCCTTGCCAGTTCACGGGTGGCGGCACACCGTTATCGAAAATGCGGATCAGGTTCGCATCGCGCACTCCATAGATGATGCCATCGAGGAGAACAGAATCGCCAAGGCGGAGCTGGCGGACGTTTTCTTCAGTAAGCGGGGTGGTGAAGCGGTATTCGGGCATGAAACGTGATGCGTGATCGTTAGAATCCGAATTCGACGGTTCCTGCGGCGGAGATCCTGGCGCGGCGGCGTTCGGCGCGCCAGCATTGCATGTTCACGGCCACGGGGTTGCAGGTGATGTGTGTCCAGGCGGATTCGATGTGCACCGCCAGGGCCGTGGTGTTTCCTCCAAGTCCTTGCGGCCCGATGCCGGTTTGATTGATGGCGTCGAAAAGTTCTTCTTCGAGCGCGGCCATTTGCGGATCAGGATTCTTTGATCCGAGCGGCCGGGCCGTGGCCTTTTTGGCGAGAGCCATGCAGAGATCGGACGAGCCGCCAATGCCAATCCCGACGATTGTGGGCGGACAAGGCTTCGCGCCGGCGCCGACCACATTTTCGAGCACAAAACGTTTGATGCCATTCACGCCGTCAGCCGGTATGAGCATTTTCATGAACGACATATTCTCTGAACCGGACCCTTTGGGGATGAAGAGGATATCCAGTTCATTCGAATCGGGAACAAAATCGTAGTGGATTACGGGAATGCGTTGGCCGGTGCTGGTTTGGCGATTCTCGCGCTTAAGCGGCGAAACGATGCTGGAACGAAGCGGATGTTCTTTTGTCGCGCGCTCGGTACCGCGGGTGATGGCCGTGGTCAGTCGCGAGCCATCAAGGCGCAGGTTGCCACCGATATCGACCCAGAAGATGGGGATGCCGGTATCCTGGCAGACGAGCATGTCTTTGGTTTGACCAAGCTCGATTGACTGGATGTAATGCGAAAAAATCCGCTTGGCGACCTCCTTGGTTTCCGTGGCTGCCGCCTTTTTTATCGCCGCGACGACGTCAGGGGGAATTTCCTTGAGCGAACGGATGTACAGTTCGCGGCAGGTGTTTTCGACGACGGAATAAAAACTCTCCGGGAGTTCCATGACTCAAAATTCGTCTACCGACTCGCCATGCTTGACCTCGGGATTCGGAATAAGCCGTGATTTCTACAATTCACGACCCAATCCAGATTCCTGACATGCTCCATCACCATTCCCATAGTTTCCATTCAGTAAATTACGCTTATTGGATGTTGGGAACAAAATGCCAAAATAAGCGGGAGTTTCCAAGGCGATTCAAGTGTAGAGCAGCTTAAAACTGAGGGCTCGCTAACTAAGGCGACCTAATGCGCAACACGATTGCGGCTTTGGAATCGCATTGCCACTGCTCCCATAATTCCTGAAATTCGTGTGCCTTTTTGGCAAATCACAGAATGAAAATCACCGTGCTCGACGGCTACACGCTGAATCCCGGAGATCTTAATTGGGACGCGCTGCGAGCCCTGGGTGAAGTCCAGATTTTCGATCGCACCAGGCCAGAGGAAACGCTGCCACGCGCCGCAGGGTCGGCCCTGGTGCTCACCAACAAAGTTGTCCTCAACCAGCAGACGATCGGATCACTGCCGGAATTGAAATACATCGGAGTCCTCGCCACAGGAACGAACGTTGTCGATTTGGCCGCCGCCCGAAGCCGTGGAGTAGTGGTCACGAATGTTCCTGCCTATGGCAGCGCGTCCGTCGCCCAGGCAACCATCGCCTTGCTGCTCGAGGTAACGAACCACGTTGGCCGGCACTCGGATTCCGTTCGCGCCGGCAATTGGAGCAAAAACGTCGATTGGTGTTATTGGGACACACCACTGATTGAGTTGTCGGGATTGACTATGGGAATTGTTGGCTTGGGGCGAATTGGACTTAATGTAGCACAGATTGCGTCCGCGCTTGGAATGCAAGTGATTGGCCTCGCTCGAACTCCGCGCTCACTTCCGGAACATGTCGCGCCGGTAAAAGACCTGCCAGCATTGCTTGGTCAGAGTGACGTGGTCAGCCTGCACGTGCCACTGACGTCTGAAACCGAACGATTGATCAACGCAAAAACCATCTCCCTGATGAAACCGGGAGCGATCCTGCTGAATACCAGCCGCGGCGGATTGTTGGATGAGGGCGCTGTTGCAGAGGCGCTGAATAGCGGTCGCCTGGGTGGAGCGGGGCTCGACGTGCTGTCGACGGAGCCTCCGCGATTGGATAATCCGCTGGTGACGGCGCGCAATTGCGTCATCACACCGCATCAGGCGTGGGGCACGCGGGCTGCGCGTCAGCGGCTGATGGATGTCGCGGTTGCGAATGTGCGCGCTTTTTTGGATGGCAAGCCGCAGAACATTGTCGGCTGACGATAGCCTCCGGTTACGACTCGGCGTTCAGGGGCAGGGATATTCGCACCATGCCAGCGCCCCTCGACGTGGGTGGAACAAGTTCCAAGCGGCCGTGATGTGTCTCGATGATCTTGCGGCTGACGGTTAATCCGAGTCCAAGGCCAACGTTGCGGGTTGTGAAGAATGGGGCGGGCGCCTTTTCGGCGGTTTCGGCCGTGAATCCGGTCCCGTTGTCCCGCACCTCTATTTGCAAATCTCCTTTGCCGTGGCTGCCCGGCTCGGGATGCATCTTTACTCCGATGCGAGGATCGGCGGGATTCGCCTGCAGCGCGTTGAGCATCACTTCCGCCAGCGCATGTTTGAGCGCCGCGCGATCGCCCGTCAGCACCACGGGCGTGTTTCCAGATTCATATTTGAGCTGGGCCGATTTGACGGGCTGAAACTTGCGCGCTTCCTGGAAGGCTTCTTCGATAAGCGGGCCGACGGGGAACGCATCCGGTGAAACGAGGCTATCGCGCGCCAGAAAGCGCATCTGATTGATCAGCCGCGTCACCCGCTTGACGCCATCCGCCAGAGCGAGATCGAGCGAGGCGCGAAACTCGGGATCTTTCCATTTGTCGGACAAGAGCTGTTGATGCGTGGAAAGCGGCACCATGGCGTTGCCGATTTCGTGCGTCAAACGGTCGGCCATGTTCTTGACCAGGCGAAGGCCAGCGGCTTCCATTTCAAGGCGCTGCAACTGTCGCGCCTGGCTGAGATCATCGGCCATGAGCAACGCCGCCCCAGGCAAACCAGCTTCGGTCCGCTGGAAAGGGACGATATTGATATTGTAAACGGTGCCGGGCGCATTCTCCGGTTCATATTTAAAACTGGAAATGGCCGACCCGGTCTTGAGCACCTGATACACCTTCGTCCCGAGCACCTGCGGGAGGTCGCTGAATTCGAGGGCTTCTCCCTGCCGTTCGCCGCGGGAGAAATGGCGCCGCGCCATTTTATTGGCATGCAACACCGCGAGGTCTCGGTCGACCACCACGCACGCGCTGCTCAATTCGCGCAGAATGCCCGCAAGCATTTCCTGGTTTTGCGCCACTTGCGCGTGCAGCCAGATATTACGAACCGCCAGCCCCATCGGTTCCAACAAGCGAAAGATTAGCTCCAATTCCGGGTTCGAAAGCGTTTCGCCCGTGATGCGTGCATCGAACAATGCCGCGCCGATCACCGACTCCCGATCCAAAATCGGCACCGCGACCTGCACCCCGAGCAATTCGAATTCTTTTTGCGTGTCCGGGTCCCGCGCTTCGTCGCTGTTCCGCTTCAGGATGCGGCCGAGCCGCGACAGGTGGGCGCCAATGCCGGCGTCGAAACTGAGATCCAGGCTATGCAGCAATCCGGGTGAGAGGCCGACCGATGCCGCGACGTGCAGCCGGCTTCCGTCCGGGGCGACGCCGCCGTCCTTTTCTGAGGCGGCGGGCGAGCGTAGATAGATAGCCGCGCGATTCACGCTCAACGTGTCGCGCAACATCTGCAGGAACTGCGCCAGCATCGCGTCCGCATCGAGTGAATGCGTCAGGATATTTGAGAAATCCCGCAGCAGGGACAACGCCTGCATCGGTCCCGGCGGCAGGAAGAATGATGTATCGGGCGGCCGCGGAGTTTCGCGGAGCGCTGGCAATTCTCGCGCCGGAGGCGCCGCGACGACCGCGAGAGCTGCAGCCGGAGCGGAGGACTGCCCGGAATTAGAGGACACCAGCCGATCGAGAAGCAAATTCAGCGTGCGCGTCCGGACTGGTTTCGACAGCACGTGCGTGGCCCCGCGCGCATAAGCTTCTTCCTCCCATTCCGATTCGCGCGCGCCGGTGTAAACGATGAGCGGCGCTTTGGGAGCGCGACGGCGCACTTTATCCAGCAGCCACGCGGACTGCACCCCGGTCAAATCGAGATCGAGGATGCAGACTTCGAACATGCCGTGGGCCAGCAGGGGTTCGGCTTCTTCCACGCTGACGCGGTGGATGACTCGGTAAATCTCCGCATCAACTCCGGCTCGAATTGCTTCCGGAAGGTCCGGATGAGCAGCCAGCACCAGCAAAGTTTTCATCAAGAAAGCACCAGGCGGGAAGCGCCACTCGAAAAGCCCAGGCACACCTTTGTTTCATTCCGCTTGCGTCCTTGCCTCGCCTGCGGAACCAAAAAATCCTGTGCTCTTCCAATCCGCCAACAGGCCATCATCATTCACATTTCCGGCGAAGGGTCAATGCAAACCTGTTCGCAGGTCGTGCCTTTGCGGGAGAAAACGAGTCACGCGTCGGGTGACGTACGGAAAAATTTACATGCATTCTATTGAATTCCCCTCACGGAGTTCTATAGTCGACTTCCGATTGATGACGTGAAATGAGTAACGAGACTGCTGGTAGCCAGCCTTGGACGGCCCAAAACGCGCGCGACCTCTATAATATCCACCGCTGGGGCGCGAAATACTTTGACGTAAGCGACGCCGGCCGCGTCGTTGCCAAACCGCTGCGCGATGCCGGCGCGTCGGTGGACCTCACTGACATCATCGAGGAAGCCAAAGCGCGCGGCCTGAAATTCCCGGTGTTGATCCGGTTCCAGGACATCCTTCGCCATCGGGTCGAGTCCATCAACATGGCGTTCCGGTCGGCGATCGCTGAATTCAATTACCAGGGCAAATATCGCGGCGTATTCCCGATCAAAGTGAATCAGCTTCGGGAAGTGGTGGAGGAGATTCTCGACGCCGGCAAACCATTCGACTTCGGGCTCGAAGTGGGGAGCAAACCCGAGTTGTTCGCCGGCCTGGCGTTGCAGAGCCAAATGGGCAGCCTCATCGTTTGCAACGGTTACAAGGACGCCAGCTTCATCCGCATGGCGCTGCTCGGCATCAAGCTGGGCAAAAAGGTGATCATGGTGGTCGAGAAGCTCGAGGAATTGCGGCAGATCATCGTTATCTCCAAGCAGATCGGCGTCGAACCGTTGATCGGCATGCGCGCGCGCCTACTAAGCAAAGGCGGCGGACGCTGGGCTGAAAGCGGTGGCGAAAATGCCAAATTCGGCCTCAGCACCGCTGAGTTGCTCGTCGCCACCGACATGCTCAAGGCCGAGAACCTTTCCCATTGCTTTAAGCTCCTGCACTTCCATATCGGCTCGCAGGTGCCGGATATTCTCATCGTCAAGCGCGCCGTGCAGGAAGCCGCCCGATTTTACGCCAAGCTGTACAAGATGGGCTTCCAGATCGAGAACCTCGATGTCGGCGGCGGTCTCGGCGTCGATTATGACGGCAGCGCTTCCGCCTTCGACAGCTCCACCAATTACACGCTCCAGGAATATGCCAATGACATCGTCTATTACGTTGCCGATGTTTGTAACACCGAGAAAGTTCCGCATCCCGACATCATCAGCGAAAGTGGGCGCGCCGTGGTCGCGCATCACAGCGTCTTGATCGTCGAGGTTTTCGGCGCCATCGGCAAAGTGCGCGCGGAAAACCATTTTCAATATGGCGAAAACGAGCATGCGCTGGTGAAGGAGTTGTTGGACATTCGTAAAAATCTGCCGAAGCTCAACAAACTGGAAGCCTATCACGACGCCCTCGAGCGCAAAGAGGACGCGCAGCACATGTTCACGCTCGGCATGCTCGACCTTCCCGAAAAGGCGAAGATCGAAAATTTATACTGGGACATCAGCGCCGAAGTCGTCGGCAGCTTCAAAGGCCAGGCTTACGTGCCCGAAGAGATCCGAAAACTCGAGGACAGCCTTGGCGATCAATACCTTTGCAATTTCTCAGTCTTCCAATCCCTGCTCGATCATTGGGCCTTGGGCCAGCTTTTTCCGATCATGCCTGTCAGCCGGCTCAACGAGCGGCCTACTCGCGAAGCCACGCTCGTCGATATCACCTGCGACTCCGACGGGCAGGTGAATAAATTCATCGACCTGCGCGATGTGCGCGATACGTTGCCGTTGCATCCGTTGAACTCGAACGGCAATGGACAGATCGAGCCCTATTACATCGGCTTTTTCCTCATGGGCGCTTACCAGGACATCATGGGTGACTTGCACAATCTCTTCGGTCGCGTGAACGAAGTGCATGTCTTCCTCGATCCCGATGAACCCGCCGGTTATTACGTCGAGGAAATCATCGAAGGCACCACCATCGTCCAGGCGCTCGACTCAGTGCAATACGACGAAAAAGAGCTGAAACGCCAGATGAAGGCCCAGGTCGACGAAGCGATCAAATCCGACCGGATGAAGCCTTCCGAAGCCATGCGTCTGCTCGACGACTACGAACGTGGCCTGAAAGAGTATACTTACCTCAGTTTTTAGATCGCTTGCTATCCCGAAGAATTCATAACTCGCGTACCAGCCGACGTGAGGAGGCTCTGAATATTCCGCAATACGCAATCCGCATTTAAGTGAGCCTCCTCACGTCGGTTGCTACAATCCGAAAACGTTTTCGCCCGTGCACGATATTTCGTAACATTCGTTTCTCGGTTGGAACTGAACACTGAAAACTGAATACTGAAACCGGTGCCTGAGCCTCTCCCCAACGCCGACCTGCTCCGTTCCCTGGGCAAACTCATCCGGGGACTCTCAGCGCTTTTCTGGGGCTTGCCGATAACGCTGCTCGTTTGCGTGTGGATCGGCTATTCGCAATGGATGAAATCCGTGGGCTGGTTTCCACCGATCGCCGCGCATGGACTCCTGCTATTTGGACTGTGGCAGCTTGCCGGATTTCAAAAACAGGAGCGTGTTTGGCGACACGCCATCGACATCGCTTCCGTGCTGGCGCTGGTTGACCTGGGCCTGTGCCCTTTTCTTTTTTTCTGGAGCCGCATCTCGCATCCGTTTTTCACTTTGATGGTGGACGCTCTTGCCCTCTGCGCGCTCATGTTTCTCATGAGCCTCAATTTCGTCCTCAAACGCCTGAATGCGATGCTGCCCGACGAAGCCCTGCGCGCCGAAACCAATCAATTCACCAGCCTCAATCTGAATCTGCTTATCGCAATCCTGCTTTTGTCGGCGCTCTATTTGCTATTTCATCTCGTGCCCGAGGTCACCTCCAGCGTTCTGCGCGTGCTCCCTTATTGGTTAGGCAAAATCCTGACGAACATCGGCCAACTCAGCCCATTCATCCTCGTGATGCTCGTCCTGCTCCCCATCGCCATGACCATGGCACTTCTGTGGAAGACGAAAGAAGTGATCCTCGACAGCGTGTTCGGAGTGGCCAGGTAGCCGCCTCCGTGTTCTCTGTTCTCTCCTGTTAAGCAACTTCGAATCTCCGCGTCTTTGTCACTTCGTGCCTTTGCGTTACACGTTTCTTCCGTCCTGATTAGCGTTAATTAGTGAACATTAGCGGTTGAAGAAGTCTTTCCACTTCTCGTCTCCGTCCCCCATGTAACGTTGTAACCTTGCAACTGTGCAACTCTTGTAACTCTTTCAACTGATTTAACTCATCAGACCAATCGATACCAATTATCCCTTTGCCTCGCCTCGTACCCCAAATCCCCGATCAACCTCTTCATATCCCCCACTCCCATCCGGAACGTCGTTCCAGCCTCCGACACCACATTCTCTTCGATCATGATGCTGCCCAGATCATTGGCGCCGAATTTTAACGCCACCTGCCCGATCTCCTGCCCCTGCGTTACCCAGGAGCTTTGGATGTTCGAAAAATTATCCAAATAAATGCGCCCTAGCGCCTGGGTCCGAAGATAATCGTGCGCTCCCACCGTCGGCGCGCGCAACTTCGTGTGCTCCGCCTGAAAGGTCCAGCAGATGAACGCGGTAAATCCCTTGCTCTTGTCCTGCTGCACCCGCAATCGGTCCAGATGTTCGATCCGGTCCTCGATCGTCTCGACGTGCCCGAACATCATCGTGGCCGATGAATTCAAGCCGAGCTGATGCGCCACATCCATCACCAGCAGCCAATCGTCGCTCATGGCTTTAAGCGGTGAAATCCGTTGCCGCACGCGGTCCACCAGGATCTCGCCGCCGCCACCCGGAATCGATCCGAGGCCGGCCCGCTTGAAGTCTCCAATGATCGTCTCCAAGGGTTCATTGAACACTTCACGAAAATGAATGAATTCACTGGGGCTGAACCCATGGATGTTCACCTGCGGGAACTTCCCTTTGATATGCGACAGCAGATCCAGATACCACTGCTTCGAAAGCTTCGGATGATGACCGCCCTGCATTAAAATCTGCGTGCCCCCAAGCGCGACCGTCTCCTCGATCTTCCGATCCATCTCCTCGAGCGAAATCACATAAGCGTCGTCATCCTTTTCCGTTCGATAAAAAGCGCAGAACTTGCAGTAAACGTTGCAAACGTTCGTGTAATTAACGTTCCGATCTACAATGTACGTGACGATCTCATTTCCCCGGCCATCGTAAGCGTCCTTTTTCGCGATCTCCCGCCTGCGGTCCGCCAGCGCCCCAAGCTCTTCCAGCGGCAAATGATAAAGCCGCAACGCTTCGGCAGAGGTGATGCGTTCCCCCTCCCAAACTTTTTGGGCCAGGGAATCCAGTGCGGCGTCGTAAATCACGGCATAATGTTAGTGCCGAAGCAGTGCCAAAACAAGAATCCCCCGCTCAGACCCCGATGTCTTCATTCCAAAGCTCAGGCCGCGCTTTGATGAAATCTTTCATTAATTGAATGCAGGCCGCGTCCTGCAGGATTTGCAACTGCACTCCCTGGGAACGCACATACTCCTCCGGCCCCTGGAATGTGACATTTTCACCTATCACGATCCGCGGAATTTTGTACAGCAAGGCCGCGCCGCTGCACATCGGGCACGGCGAAAGCGTCGAGTACAACGTGCAACGCTGGTAGACCGACGCCTTCTGCCGGCCCGCATTTTCGAGACAATTCATCTCGGCATGATGGATCGTGCTGCCCTTTTGCACGCGTTGGTTATGGCCCCGTCCAATGATCGTGCCATCGCAAACCAGCACCGATCCGATCGGGATGCCTCCGGCAGCCAGGCCCTTTTTCGCTTCCTCGATCGCCGCCTGCAAAAACATGTCCATGCCCGAATTGAACCATAGCCCGGCAGATTGGAAAAATGGATTTTTGCTTCGCCCGTTGACAGGGCACGATTAAAAGCGGGTGATCGCCGTGTAGGGCGCGTCACTCCGTGCGCGCCGCTTCGAGATGCGCCCTGCGGCTCGCAGAGGACTGCGATCCCTACCCTCGGGAATTATCCACCTTTAATCACGCCTTAGCCGTGACGATGCAGTTGCGAAACCACTAATGGACACGAATCGACACGAATCCGAGCAGGGCCGCCTCGTCCGTGGGATTCCATTTGAAATCATCTTTTGATGATTCGATGCCAGCTCTCAGAAGAAATCCCTTTCAGCGGCTTTTATTAGTGTTCATTGGTGTTTATTCGTGGTTGGTCTGAATCGTTCCGGCTTAGATGGCGTACGGTTTCCGCTTACCTCAACAACTCAGCCAGCTTCGGTTCCATCGCCTGCGCCCAGATGCGATAGCCTTCCGCGCTCGGATGCAGAAAATCGCGCATGATTTGTTTGGAGATTTTTCCGTCCGGTTGAATGAACAAGTGCCCGATATCCAGAAAGAACACGTTCTTGTTGTCGGCCAGATGATATAGCGCCTGATTCACCTGCAAAGCGCGGCCGCGCTGCGGATTGAAATCTTCGCGGAATGGAAATATCCCAAGCACGAGGACTTTGGTTTGGGGTAATCTTTCCCGCAATTTGTTTACCACCGCAGTCACACCGGCCAGCACGTCACCCACACTGTTGCTCTCCTCCGGGATATTGTTGACGCCGATCAGCACGACAGCCGCTTTCGGCGCGAGGCCGTCGATGTTTCCATGTTCCAGACGCCACAACACGTGCTGCGTGTGATCGCTCCCGATGCCGAGGTTGAGCGCGTGATGAGGCGCGTAATACTTCACCCAAACCGCTTTACCGTTTCCTTCCCAGCCCTCGGTGATGGAGTCGCCGACAAAAATCAGCTCGGCGTTTGTTCCCATGGATTTCGCCCGTTCATTCAGTTGCAGGAACCGATCATGCGCCTTGCCTTCGCGCGGCACGGGGGTCGTGCAGCGGGCGAAACCGGATAAAATATTCGTTTGGACTAGGGTTGGTTGATTCTGGGCGATCGAACGGCTGACGTTAATCGTCAGCCCCAGGCCGAGCCAAATAGCTGCGAGGCGCGCATTCATGAATAGATGCTTTACCGATTGGCCTGCTCGGAGACGAGCAGGAATAAACGCGCCTGTCGGATTCGCGTCAGCTGCAAAGCGAGCCCCGAAAGGTCCGGGGCTCGCTCGCGATACTTCAAATCACTATTTCTCGGGTGCCGGCGACAATGCGGGAGCGAACAGGATTTCCGGCAGGCCGAATGATACACTGCCAATATGGTTGCTATTGACGAAAGAGCCGAAGCCCTCGTTGTCATCCTGTAGCATCGCGCCCTTGAACAGAATCGACTGCGTCGTGCCGGGCACTGTTACGCTGCCGCTGAAAAGTCCGCTCTTGGGCGCAAACGTGAACGTCAATTTGTTTGCGCTCGCGTTGGTGACCGTGTTGTTCAGCGTCAGGTATACGTTGTTGGTAAAACCGAGGATTCCCGATTCTTCGAACACAACGATGCTGTTGCTTATTTCGAGAGCGCGCGAGCCTGCCGCGGGAGGCGTCCATGCCTCGCCCGTGGCCATGGTTTCAAAATTAAATCCATTGGTATAGGCCTTGGATGTGGTTTGAGCCGGCTTGATCCAGCTCACGACGCCGCCCACATAATTGGGTGGATTGGTATTGATGAACTTCAGCCAGCCGTAGATCGAACCGAGGCCGCTGTATGCAGCAGAGTAAAATGCCAAATCTCCGTCTTTGGAAATCGGCACTGTTTGATTGATCGCCGCGGCATCGGCCAGCGTGCCCAGGATTTTAGCCTTGCCGGTGGAATCGACTGTTACCGTCGCGGAGCCAGCTCCTTCGGGCAATGCGTCATCTCCGTTCGTGCCCAGTATCAGCAGTGTATAGCTGTTCGTGAATGCCGAGGCGGCCCCAACGGAAATCTGACGATACGCTGTAAATGGCGCGCCCCATGTCGCCCCATTTGAAATTGCACCGGTGATGGTGTCGCCTTGCGGCAGGTTAAGATGCATCGTGAGGCTGAGCGTATTGGTTCCGTATTTTACAGAATTGCTGGCGTAGCCAGACAAATCGAACGTGCTGGTGAAACTGTAAGGCTTGGTGCCAATTTTCAGGGAACCGCTTCCTGATCCGGTGTTCTTAAGCGTGAAGGTGAACCAGCCTGATTTATCCTGCTGGCGCGGTTCAGTCGCGCTGAACAGACCGTTGAAAGCACCGGCAGGTGCGACGAACGGGTTCGTCACCAGGTTCGCTTGCAGTACCAGATTGGAACTCATGGTGAAGCTCAACGTCGGTCCGTTGGTGAGGACGGCCAGCGTGATGCCGTTCACCCAATTGGAGAAAACGTATCCAGGTGCGGGTGTGACTTTGATTACGTTCGCGCTGCCAACAATCAGGACTTTATTGCTGAGATTGGGCGCCATCGTGCCGAGCCCGACCATTTGCACCTTAAGCTGATCAATGGCAATCCGAACGAAACTCACCTTGCCGGTTGACGAGTGATTTCCGCTGCTGTCTGTCGCAAAGGCTTCAGCTACGTTGGTTCCCGGTGGAGTCGGCATCGCGACGGACCAACTGGTCGTGCCGGCGGCATTTATCCAGTCGCCGCCATTGATCCGGCACGACACATTGGTTACCGCGGCGTTGTCGCCAGCGGTGCCGGTGACGACAAAAACATCGTTGCTCCATTTTTGGTTCGGCTTCGGCGCGGTAATTGCCAAAGTTGGCACGATTTGCTCGGCTACGACGGCCAGGACCGTGGAATCGTTCGTTTGGCCGGCCAGGTTCTGGACCGTCACCGAGTATGTAGCGATGAAAGTGTTATCGACGGCGTGGAGCACCAAATTCGGGCCGGTCGCTCCTGCGATCGCGACGTCATTTGAATACCATTGATAACTGAACGGCGGACTGCCGCCGGCTAACACCGTGAGTGTTTCATCGGCGCCCTGGGTGGCCGTGTTGGTCGCGCCCAGCAATCCGCTGAGGAAAGGCGGCGTGTCGCTCGGCAGGCTGACCGACCGGCTGAGGCTGAACGTGCCATGGGTGGGTGGATTATCAGTTGGGTTATCGAAAGTCCCGGTGATCTGCAGTTTGGCGGGATTATTTGTTGCTCGAACCGTTGATCCGCCACCACTGTCGATAACGGCGTGATTCAAACTGTCGAACTGGCCCGCGCCGCCACCACTCGGGTTCGAACCATTGAACGGTATGAAGATGAATTGGCCATCGGGCGCAAGAATTGCGCGTAACTGGCCGCTCTGAGATGGTGATGAATAGGTGCCAGTATAATATCCCGCCGAGGCTTGAAAGTCGCCGGAGCTCACAAGTGAGCCGTCGAGTCCGTTTCCAAACCAATCGCCATTGTCATTGTTCAAATTGCCGGAGATGCTCCCGCCATTTTGGAAGCTGATGTTTCCGTTGATACCGTTTGTGTCGAAGTTGAGATCATGCTTGAGCGTGACAGACTGCTCAACGAATTCCCCTTTGCCGTCAAAGTTCGTAACCACGGCGATAAAGGTCACCAGGCCATTCGTGCGGACAAACGCGGCCACCGTGCCGTCAATCTCGTTGAAGCTGTTGTCCATGGCGAAGAACTCTCCCATGTAGATGCCAGGCGCTGGGCGACCGAGCGCCTGCCGGGCAAGCAATTCGATTTCTGTCGCCGGTGTATCGGTCAGCAGGCCGCCGAAAGTGTAATCCGGCATGGAATTGTAAACGTAGCGGTTGCCATTGAAGGCCGGAAGGAAACTGCGGGCTGAATTGCTGCCGGTAAACCAGGCGCCCAAATAGACAGTGTGCGATTCGCCCTGAATATCAAACACGACGGGATGATCGACTGATTGGAGAGCAAGAATGGCGTTTGTGCGAAATTCAACTTCTCTGTCCATGTCATTCGTCGACAGCGTAAACAGGCGATCGGCTCCGGGCGTTCTCGCATTCTCAAGAAAATCTGACGCACCAAGATAATAAGCGATGGCATTGGTGAATGGCGGGAGGGAAGCAACCACTTCACTCGCGCTCGTCAATTTAAACAGGCTGGGGTAGTCGCTCAAAATGCGCTGGAACGAGAGTTGGTCGGATTTCCCCAACTGTGCAATGTGACTGATGACCACGCCGAGGTTTTCTGACGACATTACATGCCCCATAAACTGCCCCGCTGAAACCAGCGCTCGCAGGATCTGCACGTCGCCATAATCGATGGTCACATCCTGGCCGTCCGTTTCGGCGGCTGTGAGGTTCAAAAGAAAACCTTGGTCCGTAATGCGGGAGAGGTTTGTTTGGCATGCTGCCAGAGCTGGCAGAACGGAGTTCGAGTAGAGGGTCACGACCTGGCTCGAGTTCGCGCTCGCGGGAATAATCGTATTGCCGTTGGAATCCTTCGGCAATTCGGCTGTCCAATTGTAGATATCACGGCCAACCTGAGGCAAACCGATAGACGTCAGCGCCTGGCTGACGGTCGGGTTTTGCGGCAGGAGCAAGAGTCGGGTGCCCGCTGCCAGGAGATTCGCCGGAGCATTACTCACGTCAATCGTCAGCGCCTTGTTGAAATTGGAATTGGCCAAAGCAAGGGACGCCATGTCATGTCCCTGAAGGGCATTGCGGCCTGCATTGACGTAATCATCGGCGGTTTGGGCCTGCAGGTCTAACGAGACCAGGGCCAGGAGACTCAGGATCAAGGTGCGTCTTTTCATCGTAGTTTAGAGTTTGGTTGTTTTTGTTGGTAGGGGTTGTGCGGTGATAAAATCCCAATAACGTTTTGACCCCCGTTCTTCCCAACTCAGTTGGGCGCGGTTGGCTTGCAGCAGTAGTTTTGCGTGATGGAGGACGACGGTTTCCGTCCCGCATTGAATTGTCGCGCCTTCAACAGCGCAAAAGTCGGAGCCGGCCGTTGGTGGTGTAACGCGCGCAGCCCGGAGACGTGGCGCGCGTTCGCCATCGACTGAGACACTCACGTCCCGCCACTCGACGGGACCACGCTTTGCCATGGGCGCCACATTGGATTTAAACGCGGACAGCAGGTTTGTGGCGTAGAGCGAATCGCTCATACTGATACGGACATCCTGGACCACTAGAATCGGCAAAAGTTTTACGCGAAAGAATCCCAGCTTGCGCTCGTCCAGATAAATGCGGTCCGCTTTGATCACGCCCAGCAAACGGGAAAAATCATCGCTGTACAACGGCAATGTCACATTGTTGGCTTTATAAATGTGAACGGATTGGCCGACAGCACCAGTGATGGTGCTGACAATAAGTGACAGGCCTGCAGCGATGGCGTAAGCCCTGCGCTGTTGGCTAAATTGGACGGCCTTTGCCAAACAGTTCCCGTTTCTGATTTGAGGCGGCTTGGGTTTTCGAACGTCGCCTTACAATTCGCTATTCAGAACCTCGACGCGCTTTTGTCAAGGGGAATTGGCAAGTTTCTAAGGAATCAGTTCTTTCCCGCCCGACTCCCGGCACCGCCCACACAATACAAAGTGTGCCCGGTGCGGACGTACAAATGCCCGTTTGCGGCCGCAATGGATGAACGATTTTGTGAATCGCCTTCATCACCCATGGCAATGGATTTTAGAAGTTTGAAACTGCTGTCTGCCGCGACGATAAACACGGTCCCATGGAAGTTTTGGAAATAGATTTTGTCATCCGCGCCAAGGGGTGACGATTCGATCTTGGTATGGTCCTCCAACTCGCCTGTCCATTCCACTTTGCCCGTCGTGGGATCAACGCGAGAAATCGAAGGTCGTTGCTCGCCACGCACGACGTAAAACTTGCCTTTATAAAAGAGCGGCGTCGAAACGTCGCTGCTCACTTCGCGCGTCGAGCTTTTCCACGCGAGAACGGAATCGGTTTGAGTGCCCTTCGCCCCGGCTTTGAACGCGTACACCGGCGCGCCTTTGGGGGCACATGCCAAAATAATGCCGTCGCCGGCGACTGGGGATGGCACGAGCCGCCAGTGCGTGATCTTTTCCGGGTTCCAGGTGCCCCAACGCCAAAGTTCCGCGCCGTCTTTGAGGCTGTGTCCGGTGATGCAATCGCCGCCGGCCACCAGCAATTCGGTGCGCCCGCCCTGCATGAATGGTATGGCGGTAGTGTAAGCTTCGAGGGATTCCTGCTTTGCATCGGCTGGCCGGACGTGACGCCAAAGTTCTTTCCCGGTACGAGGATCGAGCGAAAGGATATAGGAGTCGTTCGCGCCCTCGGCGCGCCCGCGTCCATGCACTGGCTCATTCCGATGCAGCACCAGCGTAAAAAGCTGCTTATCGTAAATGGTGGGACTGGCGCCATACGTCCATTGATAAGCGAATGGGCCATATTCCTTCTGCAGGTTCTTCCCCCAGAGTTTTTTTCCTTCGGCATCGAACGCGGCCAGTTCTCCATTCCCGTAAAGAAAAACTGCCACGCTGCCGTCCGTAACGGGAGATGGTGACGCAAAATTGCTTTTATCATCGTAGCCGTAGCCAACGCCCACTTCTTCGCTCCAAAGCACCTTTCCGCTTTTGGAATCCAGGCACATGGCGCGCATGCTTTTGGATTTGTCGTCAGCCGAACTCACGAACACCCGATCCTTCCAGATGATGGGAGTGGCGGCGGAAGGACCGGGCAATTGGGTTGACCACGCGATGTTTTGCGTCCTGGAAAAATCGGCTGGCAGGTTCTTCTCGTCGCTTGAACCGTCGAAATGGGCCCCGCGCCAGTGCGGCCAGTTCTCAGCCGATGCGGTCAGAATCGAGGTTAGGATGGTGAGTGACGCGAACAGCTCTTTCATAATCGGAAATGACGAGTGCGCGTAAAGGATGCCTCGTTTACCGCTATCGAGCAATCCTCAGACAACTTCAATCCGGATGCGGCGGATTTTCTCTTCGATGTCCCGATAGCCAGGGTGCTTGCGAAGTTTGCGAAGGTCAGGGTCGCGAGCGAGCCATTTGAAATCACGATAACCCTTGACGAGAGCCTTATCCAGGGCGGCGACGGCGGCGTCGTACTCGCCGTTCAGGGAATAACTGCACGCCAGATTATAAAAGACCAGCGGATTATCGGGCTCCAGTTTCGAGAGCTTTTTGTCAACCTTCAGGCTGTATTCAAAACGCCCCCGTTGCGTGTAGTGATCGCCGAGAATTTGCAGCGCTTCCACATAAGATGGGTCCCGCCGCGTGATGCCTTCCATGAAGCTGATTTTGATGTCGAGCTCACGGACTTCTTTGCGGCTTAGCCGTTTACTGCTCTTATCACTGCTTTTCTCGGGCATACGACAGTAGCAATTGTTTCCAACTGAAGTAAGCAAGTCAAGTGCCCGGGCATGCGTGAGAACGTAAAAAATACTGACAAAAAAGGACCGTGAGGCGATCTCTGGAACGACTACTGCCGTGCCGTAAGTGAAGGAAGCTTCAAAAACTCAATCGCCTCTTGAAACATGGCCTTCTCCTGCGGTGATCGAGCCCGGTCGGCTGCCGCGGTAAGGCTCGAAATCGCATCCGTGCTGCCGAATTGCTTCGTCGCCTCGACTGCCGCCTTTTGAATTTCCGGATCCGCGTTCTCCAGTTCGGAAACGATGATGCTCAATGACCCCGCGTCGTCATTCATGCCCAGGTCCATGAGTTCGGCCGTTCGCTTTTCCACAAACTCCTCGTGACTGAGTGGGGTTTCCTTGGTGGCGTTGACTTTGGCTTGAGAAATTGTCGGATTGTTCGACCCTTCGGTCTCGCCCTTCGTAAGTGCCATGGCGCCGTTGTTTGCCGCCTGGCCCGAAGATGGCTTTTGCGTTCCCTCAATTATTTGATTGGTTCTGTCCACCGCAACTACGTGCGACCTCGAAACATCGGATCCAGACCGAGAGCCGGCATCGGCCTGCTTTAATTTGAAAAGGGCAAGCACGCACGTTACGCCGATCAAAATGATCACCACAAAAACTTTGGGCCTCATACGATTATTATGTGTGTCGCGCTAAAACAGGTAAGGGCATGGGCGCCATTGGCGTCCATGCCCGCAATTATTGATAGGCGTATCAATCTTCGATCTTTCGACCGCTCAAACTGATCGTCCCCTGCACCACGGCCCCTGTGCCGTTTGCATCCGTTCCAACGCCCGAGACGCTGCCTTTAGCGCTGGTGAGAGTTGTCACACCAGGCGAGCCTTTGTCGTCTGATTTGGCCGTCGTATAGCCTTGCACGATGAAGCTCGGATTGTTGCCTGCGTTCGCTGAAACTCGCAAAATGAAAGTTTCTGTTTTCGAGGTGACAGCTCCCTTGGTGCTCGTAACGGTCACATGCGTCGTGAATGGATCGGGGTCCGGTTGGAGCACGATCACGCCACTGACGTCATAATCCACGTTCTGTTTATCTACGACGTCGCGAACAACAACCGTCGGGCTGCCGTCAGCGATTGTAGAGGAGCGCACGATCAGGCGCGCTTTCGATGTCAGAGTGGTTCCGATCGAGTTGCTAAGCACATTCAGGATCTGCTTGGTGTTTACAGTGAACTTTGTGCCGTCCGTTCGGACACCGCTCAGTGTGATGGTCATCCCAATATCCGAGTTTGTCCCTGTTTGAGCTTGAAGCCTGCTCGCGCCGATCATCAATGCCCCGATTACTGCCAATTGCGCCATTTGTTTCATAGTCCTGCCTTTTCGTTTTCTATTTTTCGCCGCGCGACATCCCTCGTCGCGCTGCACTTTCACTGGTTGTTTCCGTTTTGACTTCCATCCCTTTTCTCGAAACGAGCAGGGTCCGGTCGGATTCCACATCCTGTGTCCCGGCGTCAGGGGAATTTTTTCCCACAGCGACAAATAAAAGGCTATCAGGTGAATAGCCCAAAAATGCGCGGTATTCGCTTGACTCATTTTTTTGCGCTTCTTATAAGCGACCGTACGAGCGAACGCTTTTGCGGAATGCTGGCATAGCGCGTGCTAAGAATTACTCGATGTACAAAACGAACCTGAATTATTTTCTAAAACTCTCGGCGGTGCTCGGCCTGTTTCTCGCCCATCAGCATCTCCGCGCAACCACAGTGACAAATATCCTCACCGTCACCATGTCCACAATTGTGCCGGGCGCTGAAATCCAGGCCGATGGTTCCCCCGTGAAACATGATTTCGTCAACAAACAACCGCTTACGAGCAAAAAGATCCTCGAGTACCTCGCCGACGCGACCAGCAGCGCGAATGTAGCCGCGGCTGGTAATTACATCGAGGTAGTGTTGCCGGATGCGGGAACCAATATCATCACCGTGAAGGACAAGACCGGCGCGGTTCTGCTGGACGCCAGCGCTTACATCACCATCACATTGGGAAACCAGGATATTTTCGCGGGAACTTCCAACGACACCACTCTCCAGCAAACGCGGACTACCTACCGCCTCCTTACCTTCAAGTTTGACGATCTGCATGGAAAGGAAGTCGAGGTTACCGGGCTCGCCACTGATCGGTACACCGCCACCGCTAAAAACAATGGGATTCAGCGCGAAACCGGCACCCTCTCAGCCCCCGTGTCCGGAAGCGGCAGCCTTGACGGTTTGCCCGCCGTGGCCAGCGGGACGATTCTTCTGCGCGGAAAAGGTGTGCTGACAGACTGATCGCTGGATCACCCCAGGTCCATCGGATCGATGTCGACCGAGAACGTCACGTCCTCCGGAAGCGTGATGGTCGGCAACAGACTCGCCAATCGTTTGCTTAAACGCGACATGCGCTCCACCCGCAACATGATTTGATACCGATAATACGTTTCCGCTCGTAACAATGGCGCGGGGCCGGGCCCCGCAATGACTAACCCCGATCCGTAGCCGGTTAATTCCCTTTCCAGCGTTTTCTTCACGTGGGTCGCTGAAAACTTCACCTTCTCTTCGTTCCGGCCTTTCAGCGTGAGCATGGCGATCCGGCTCAGGGGCGGATAGCGTAGCTGCTGCCGGAATTCGATCTCCTGCTCGTAATAGCCTTTGAAATCATGCCGGCGCGCGAACTGGATCGCCGGATGAAACGGCGTGAACGCCTGCACGAACACCTCGCCTTCGACCTCTCCGCGACCTGCCCGCCCCGCCACCTGCGTCAGCAACTGAAACGTCCGCTCACCCGCCCGGAAATCCGCCTGGTGCAGCGCCATGTCCGCATACACGATCCCCACCAGCGTCACATTCGGAAAATGCAGGCCCTTGGCGATCATTTGCGTGCCCAGGAGGATGTCGATCTTTCCATTCCGGAAATCGCCAAGGATTTTGCGAAAATCATCCTTCCGTTTCAGCGCATCCGAATCCATGCGGCGCACCCGCGCATGCGGAAACAATTTCCCGAGCGTTTCTTCGACTCTTTGCGTTCCCAAACCGGCGAATCGGATTTGCGGGTTGCGACATTTCGGCTCCGGGCAAACCAGCGGCACCTTGTCGATGTGGCCGCAAATGTGGCAAAGGAGCTTTTGCTCCTGCCGATGATACGTCAGCGAAATGCTGCAGTTCGGACATTCGGCCACGTAACCGCACGCCGGGCATTGCAGCGAACTCGAGTAGCCGCGCCGGTTCAAAAACAAAATCGTCTGCTCCGCCCGCTCGAGTCGTTGCTGGATGGCCTCCTTTAATTGCGGAGAAAAGATCGGGATCGACTGCCCTTTACGCAGCGTTTGCCGCATATCGACCACCCGCACATAAGGCAATTGTTTGTCGTCGGCGCGATTCAACATCTCCAGCAATCGATATTTCCCTTTGATCGCGTTGTAATAACTTTCCAGCGATGGCGTGGCCGACCCCAGCACCACTGTCGCCCCTTCCATTTGCCCGCGCACAATCGCCACGTCCCGCGCGTGATATCGCGGCGATTCCTCCTGCTTGTAAGTATGCTCGTGCTCCTCGTCCACGATGATCAATCCCAGCGGATCGATCGGCGCAAATATCGCCGACCTCGCCCCGATCACAATTCGGGCGCGCCCTTGCCGGATCTTGTGCCATTCATCGTGCCGCTCGCCGGCTGAAAGATGACTGTGCAATACCGCCACCAGCGTTTTCTGCGGGCCGGAACTGAAACGCGCCTTGAACCGCTCCACCGTTTGCGGCGTGAGCGAGATTTCCGGCACCAGCACGATCGCCCCTTTCCCGTGCTCAAGCGCGTCCGCGATCGCCTGCAGATACACTTCCGTCTTCCCGCTGCCCGTGACCCCATGCAGCAGGAACACATTGCTTGGCTCTTCTTTTGTCTGACTTCTGACCTCTGACCTCTGACTTCTCACTTCCAATATCTCTTCCAGCGCCTTCAATTGCTCCGCATTCAACGGCAGCGGTTGCGTCGGCAGAATGTGTTCATTCGCATACGGATCACGCTCCGACACTTGCGAAACGATCGAAACCAGCCCCTGGTCTTCTAGCCGCCGAACCGTCGACGCCGTCGTTTCGGCCAGCTCAATCAATTCCTGCAACGGCATCTCCCGGCGCTCTTCGATAATATTCCAGACCTCCTTCTGCCGCTTCGGCAGCTTCGGCGTCTCCCCGTGCACCGGCATCGCCCTCACATAAAGCCGCTCTCGCCAGCCCGCCTGCTCCTGTCGCACCGCTTCCGGCAGGACCGATTTCAACGCGATTTCCGGTGGACAGCAATAATACTCGCCGATCCACCGTGCCAGCCTCATCACCTTCGCTGTCACCAGCGTCTGCGCGCCGATCACTTTCAATATCGGCTTGAGCTTTGCATGCGCCGACATTTCCGCGAGCGCCGTTACGCAGCCCATCATCTTGCGTGGACCGAACGGCACCTGCACTCGACTTCCCACATCGACTTGCGCGGCGAGACCTGGGGGAATCAGATAATCAAACTCCTTTCCCAGGGCCATCTCCAGCGTCACACGCGCAATCATCGCCAAAAAACTAAAGTCCAAACCCCAAACACCAAAGCCCAAACTCTCCGCGCGTTCCGTTCTGTCAAAATTCCCGCCATACTCGCGGCCTACGCATAGCCAACCTAAGGCTTGCCAAGCTCCACGTGCTCTTGCCGCATATTAGCTGGATGTCGACTCTTCGTGCGCCCAACCCGGAGGGTTGCCAGATATTAGCCGGGGGCCGAGACATCGAGACCCCCGGAACATCGCGCAAAAATTCCTCGCACCCTGAAGGGGTGCCAGCGTCGCGTCCAACCCTTATCTCCCGGAGGGAGATCGTGAACTAAGCCCACGGTTTCAACCGTGGGTTACGCCATCAAAATCACCTCAAGTCCCGAAGGGACGGCTGAGACAGTCCATCCCATCCGTTTCGATTCCTTTCCCTCCGTACGCGACAGTCATTTTTCTGCCATAAATCTTTCTGCCTTTAAGTTCTTCCGTCCCATCTCCTATCTTGTCGGTCCGTGAGCCGCCGTAAACTCCGCCTGCGCATCGCCCTCCTCCTCCTCGGCCTTCTGGCCGCCGGGGCCCTGCGCATCTGGTGGCTCGGCCGACTCGAACGCAGCCAGGACGTCCCCATCCGCGCCGCCGCCCAACGCTACGGCGTCGACCCTGCCCTTGTGAAAGCCATTGTCTGGCGCGAGAGCCGGTTCAACCCGCGCGCGCGTGGCACCGCCCAGGAAATCGGCCTGATGCAAATCCGCGAAGACGCCGCCCGCGAATGGGCCGACGCCGAGCACATTTCCACCTTCGATCACGAACACTGCGTCGATCCCCTTACCAACACCATGGCTGGCACCTGGTACCTGCGCAAAATGCTCCGCCGCTACCAAACCACCGACGATCCCATCCCCTTCGCCCTTGCCGACTACAATGCCGGCCGCGGCAACGTCCTCAAGTGGATGACCAATTCCGCCACGACCAACAGCGCCGCCTTCCTCGATCAGATTGCCTTTCCTGGAACCAGGGCCTACGTCCTTTCTGTCGAACAACGATACCACCGCTACCGCACCCACTTCTGATAGCGTCCACCTCGATACATGTAGCGGCAGGCGTCCCGCCTGCCGTAGAGGGCGGCATCTTGCCGCCCGGCTTAGCTTCAGGCAGCAGCATCAGCATGCACTCTCAAATAAATGCGACCGGCTCAAAAAATGTAACGGCAGGCGTCCTTGGCCCGACCGGCTCGGTCCTTGATGTAGAGCCGGTGCGTCTCGCCCGGCGGATTCCGCTCTGAAATCGTGGTGATGTCGAGATGCACACAGACCGCTCGATCGTATCTCAATCCACCACCATGTACCGCCCGACCGGCTCGCTCCGTCTCGCCTCGCGGGCTTTTTCGGCTCGGTTCCGCTGTAGAGTGGGGTGTCCCACCCCCTTGTCATTACCCACAACTCGCGCCAAGCCTGGATTTCCACGGCTTTTCTCCGGTCAACCCGGAGGGTTGCCAGATATTAGCCGGGAGGTCGACTCATGGAGACCCCCGGAAAACCAGGCAACAATCATTCGCACCCTGAAGGGTTGCCAGAGGCGCGCCCACAGTTCGAAAGATCTGGGTAATGACAAGGTCTCACCCCATGAGCTTCGCCGCTAATGATTTTTCCAACTACCCGCCTGATTCTGTCCACCCTTATTCAGTCTTCCTGTTCTTCGTTTACGGCCGCGCAGCGTCCCGATTCATCGGGATTTGCTTCTGTAAAATCCGTGTTGGCAGGTCCAGCTTGGACTCCGTGGTGAAAATCTCATTTCCGTTTCTCCGCCTCTGAACAATTAGCGTTAATTCGCGGTTATTAGCGGTTAAAAAGTTCCGCAGTGTTCTTTCCCGAAAACTCGTGTTGGCAGGTCCAGCTTGGACTCCCTGTTGGGACGAACTTCGCTCCCTGCCGTGGAGCCGTTGGCAAGACCGGCTCGGTCCATCTTGCCGCCCGGCCTTTTGCTCGGAAAATCAGCGCAGATTAGCGGTTCACCCTTTTGCATGTTTCATCATTCGCGGACCCTCCCCTGAAAAAAGTTGATTCACGTTTAAACTACTTTATTTTCGCCCATCGCATCATCGGATGGCGGGGTAGCCAAGTGGTAAGGCAGGGCTCTGCAAAAGCCTTATGCGTCGGTTCGATTCCGACCCTCGCCTCCATCAGCAAAGGCCGATGGAAGAAGCACTTAGGAGGTTCGGAGCGGCCACTGTCAGGTACGGGTGTCAGTAAACCGACGAACTCAGTCAGAATTCGTCAGAACTGATCACTACTGGCCTGAAACTCGCCCACTGCAAGTTAACGGTGCAGTGACGGACGGAGGCACGATTCATGGCATGAACGTTATGAATCTACGGTACACGATGTTTCGCCGCGGCACGGTCTACTACAGCGAAGACACAGTCACCGGCAAACAGATCAGCCTCCGAACCAAAAACGAGGCCGAAGCCAAAACGCTTCTGCACGCCAAGAACGAGGCTGCTCGGCAACCGACTCTGAACCTGCAAATCGCTCGCACTTACCTGAGCGCAACAGATCCCGCGATCGCGTCCCGCACCTGGCAGCTTCCAATGGATGAGATGACCAAACTGAAACGCGGCTCGACTCGCATCCGTTACGAACGCGCCATGCTGGACGAAGCTTTTAACGGCATTCGGAATTTGCCGATCCTGCAGACGCAATCGGCGCATTTCCTCAAAGTGCTTGAGCTCGGCACAGTCTCGACGAATGTGTTCCTTCGCCGAATCCACAATTTCGCGCTCGACATGAATTGGCTGCCATGGCCTGTCCTCCCGAAAAAGCAATGGCCGGAGGTGAACTTCGAAGATAAACGCGCTGTCACGGCATCCGAACATAAAGCGATCGTCGCCGCGGAGCACAACCCGGAACGCCGCGCCTTCTATGAGCTGTGCTGGCACCTCGGCGGCGCCCAGTCTGACGTAGCGAAACTGACCGCCGAAGACATCGACTGGCAGATGAAAACCATCAGCTTCTCGCGGAATAAGACCGGCAGCATTTCGATTATTCGATTCGGTGCTGAGGTGGAGGGTGTCCTCGCTGACTTGCCCAAATCCGGACCGTTATTTCCGAAGCTGGCGCCAATGCGTGAAGCTCATCGCGCCACCGAGTTCAGACGCGCCTGCCGTCGCCTGCTGATCTCGGGAATCAGCCTGCACAGCTACCGGTATTCCTGGGCCGAACGGGCTCGCTCGTGCGGATATCCCGAACGCTTCGCGCAAGAAGCGCTGGGCCACCAATCGAAAGCAGTCCACCGCGCGTACGCTCGGAAAGCGCAGGTTGTGATCTCCACGCTTGAGGATTACGAAAAGCGAGCGGCAGCAGCTGCTCCCATCTCAATTCGCACGTCCTACCGCTCCGCTCGATGCGGCCGCACCCGTCACGCCAGCCCCGAAAGACAAAGTCAGTGGTCTGTTAAATTGATCGGGGCTGTCATGCCGGCCGCTTGCCGCATTCGCTACGCGCCCGTAAAGGGCAATTATGGTGTGGTTGAAAGGTGACGCCTAATACCGCGTCCCTCTCCGCTTCCAACGGTTCGACCTCTGTCGTCAGATCCGGTGTCCGCCTTTAATGGATTATGGCTGACGAGGAGAAGTTAGGCTCCACTCCGCGCGGCTGGTCGGGCAGCAGTCATGCCAGGCCCCCAATTAGAGATTTCAGAAGAAGTTAGTGGGGGCCTGTCATGCCTGCTGCTTTTCCGCCCAGCCGCGCTCCGTTCCGCAGGTAATTTTGAATTACGAATTGCTTCGTCGGACCCGGGCAGGCTTTCCGACGCGCCCATGCCTGCCCGCGTCCCGCCCTGCCCGTGCATGCTCTCTCAAGAAAAAGTGTGAGAGAGCATACACAGTCAGGTCGGGCCGCTAGGCGTTGGCAGTTCCTGGTCGGCGTTGTCGTTTCCCCTCGGCGGGCGTGGGAGCAGTTGCAGTGCGCACTCGCTCGGTTGTATTTCCGCAGGGTCACCTATCCGTTGGAGGCGTGGCTTGCGTGCGGTCGTCCGCCGCAGTTCGTTCCGCGCATGCCGTGGTGGGATCATCTCCTGTGGGTTTGGCTGTCCTCCACTGGCGTCCTTAGGCGCGGGCCTCGGGTTCGCCAGGAGCGCTTCGCCCATTGGTTGCGCTAGCGGCTGGCGCATGCAGCTGCGCCCGCTTCAATGGCAACGACCCAACCTTCCGACGACCCACCAGGAAATCAGCTCGCTCCGCTCGACGATAAAATCAGCGCTTCGCGAGCAATTGAATTGAAATGAACGAGAACGAACGCTCGCTATCGCTCGCGCCGGCCGACAAGCGTCATGAGCTTTGCCTTCGTAACCTCGCCAAACTCAATGACCCTTGCCGGCCTAAGAAACCAATCAGACCAGACCATGACTCGCGCGATTTATTCGTCCAGGGGACCGGTTCGCTACGTTCCGCTAACGCTCCGCGATGGAAAGACGCTCGGACCGCGACTGCCGCGCGCACATGCCCAAGGCTCAGCAGCATGGCGGCGCGTCCGCTCTTCGCTCAGTCGCGTCCTTCGCCCCATCGCTGCGCTAACGCTGCACTACACGAACCGTAAATCGCGCGAGACATGGTTAAGGAATTCAAGAACAGAAATCGAAAGCCACAGCGAAGGCCCGCCATCACATCGCCAGTCCTTCTCCTTCGCGATCGCCGGAAGAACGAATCGCACCGGCGCTGCTTGGAAAGTCCTGGCCATGTGCCGGCTGCAAGAATTTGTCTGACACTTGGCTGGATCGCTCCTTCGCCGACCGCCTCGCGCTACCTCAGAAGAAGCCACAGCGCCGGCATCAGCTCCATCGCGAACCAGCCAAGAGTCATAATCGTTGGCGCAAACTCCGATCACTCCGTTTGCTTGGTGTTCCGGATTCGGACGAAAACAGCGGAAGAACACAAGCGACCCCGAGAAATTTTGATTCGCTCCGTTCTGGAGTTGTCATGAAGGACCGCCCGCTTAAGAAGCGAACAGCGGGCTTGCTAGTACCTTCTAAATATAAGGACATTGTGCGAAATTCCTCCCCAACACCGGCACCCTGACAGGACCCCCGGCTGTTGGGTCCCCGTCCATAGGATGGACCCGGAATTGTCGCACAATGTCGCCTTATATGTAGAGAGGCTGCTCCGTTGTCACGCTCACTGCTTTGGCACAGGTATTCAGGCAGTGCGCGCGCCAACTTCGCAGGCATCCTTCACGCCAACTCTTCACTCCGCTTTTTAAGAGAAATATGGCGGGGTCGCTTCGGAGCAAAAGGAGAAATGTGCAAGTGGCGCGTTCAGAGAGCCACTGAATGTAGCCTCCCGTAATGTTGACAGCCCGATGGCATCAGCCACAATCCGGGAAAGTGGGACCGGGTAAGGGCGTGACCGGGCTCAATCTCTAATAAAAACAACCAACAGAAAGGAAGAGCATGCCATCAACACAAATCAGCGTGCCTGCAAATGCACGTATCACGAACGCAGCAATTAACCTACGCCGAGGGCAACCCGCTCAACTGTATGCAAGCGGATCCTGGAACATCTACGGAGACCCAAACAGGCCGTGCGGTCCCGGGGGCTCAGGCGTTCCTGCCAACAATGGAGGACCCAACGGGAATTGGCCGCAGACAGGCATTTCCGAAGGATGCCTTTTGGTGTACCTCGACGGTGCCATTCAGTCCCATTTCGACGGAAATAACCAACTCCTTGTTACGGGCCCAGGGGCGCTAAGCTTCGGCCCAAACGACAATCGTCTCGAAAGCAGTAAAGCATTCGCTGCGTTCAACTTATACCTGAATCTCGGACCGCAGCGGTCGCTGGCCGCAGTAGCCCAAAAGTTGTCCAAGAGTGGACAGCTTTTGAAAAGGTGGAGCACGAAATTCGAGTGGCCAGCACGGGTGCAGGCTTATGACGCTCATCTGGCGGTCGTGGAGCGGGAGGCGGCCGAGGCGTTGGCGCGAGCGAACGCTGCCGAGCGGGAAAAGCGGAAGCAGCAAGTGCGTGAGGACGAATGGGAGATTCGCACGGAAGCGCTGGCGGCAGGGCGGGAAGCGCTGAAGCGGTTTTACGAGAAGGGCAAGGGCGCGACGCTGGGCGACATCGCCCGGATGCTGGAACTGGCGAGCACGATGGGACGTCTCAGCACGGGATTGAGCGAAAAGGCGGAGTCGGATTCCGAGGACGGGCGGCCGGTGCGGATCGAAGTGACGCTGGCGCTTGAGAAAATCTACGGCGAACCAGCCCCCGGCGAAGTGGTAGATGTGCAGGAAGTGGCCGGGGGAAACTCCAAACTCCAAACATCAAACTCCATGTGCGAGCCGCACGTGCCACCAGCTCCAAGCCCCAATATCCAAAAAGGCCTGAGTGACAAGACATGAGTAAGGCCTGGGAAAACTATTTCAGGGCTGGGCGTCTTGCCGGGTGTCCGAAGGACCAGATGAGCAACTTCGAGCGGGCGGATTGCGTTTTGCAGGCGCGGCAGCTCGCGGCGTCAGCGGCGGCGAGGCTGTGCGATCGCCCGGATGGTCCGACTGCCATCGGGTATGGCGGCGCTCGCGGTGGCGGGAAGTCGCATTGGTTGCTGGCGCAGATGGGCGTGGATGATTGCCAGCGTGTGCCTGGGCTCAAGTGCCTGCTGCTGCGGAAAGTTGGCAAGGCCAACACCGAGCATTTCGAGGACTTACGGCAGCGACTGTTCACGGACCTGAAGCACGAGTTTTCTGCCTACCGCGGGATACTCACGTTCAAGAACGGATCGCGAATCATCGCCGGGCACTTCCAGTCGGAGAAAGACATCGATGCATACCTCGGCCTGGAATACGACGTGATCGGGATCGAGGAAGCGACGACGCTGACGAGCCGAAAGCATTCCGATATTTCGACGTGCTGCCGAACGTCGAAACCGAACTGGAGGCCTCGCATCTACTCGACCAGCAATCCAGGAGGGATTGGGCACGCGTGGTACCGGACGAAGTTCGTCGTCCCTTTCCTGCAAGGAAAGGAAACGGACACGCGATTCATTCCGGCGCGAGTGGCGGACAATCGGTTCAACAATCCGGAATACACGAAAGTGCTGCAAAGCCTGACAGGGTGGCAGAAGCGCGCATGGCTGGATGGCGACTGGGACATCGCTGCCGGGCAGTTTTTCACGACGCTGCGTCGTGAAGTGCATGTGATTCCGACCTTCGATGACAAGCGAGCGGTGGAATGGTTCGCGGCGATGGATTACGGCTTCACGCATTACACCGTCGTGCTGCTCGGGTGCCGCGACGGAGATGGGAACATCTTCATCGTGGATGAACATGCAGAGCGCATGTGGCTGCCGCAGCGACATGCGCCGGCGATTAAAGCGATGGTTGAGAGGCGCGAAATGGCAAATCGCAAATTGCAAATGGCAGACCTGAAACGCTTCGTCGCCGGCGCGGATGTGTTTTCGAAACAGAGCGACGGTTCAACCGTGGCTTCGCAGTATGCGAAGCTCGGGATCAGCCTCAAGGCCGCGAACACGGAACGTGTGAGCGGCTGGGCTGAGGTGCTGCATCGGCTTGGTGATCCGGCGAACGGAGTGAAGCCGCGGCTGTTCATGCACGAGCGCTGTGCGCGATTGATTGAGTGCCTTCCGTCGCTGCAACACGATCCGAATCGACCTGAAGATGTGCTGAAGGTCGATGCTGATGAGGATGGTGTTGGCGGCGACGATACTGCCGACTGCTTGCGTTATCTGGTCGCGACGAAGTCGCGAGCGGTTTCAGTTTGTTCTTCCACTCCGCTTTCGAACTGCACGCCGAGGCGGTGCCAAGCCCGAAGCCCTTTTGCCAAATCTGTGGCCGCACCAGCACCAGCCGGATCCCAAGTGCCTGGACGGCCCCTTTCACGAACCCGAAGTGCTCACCGAACCGGAACATTGCCGAGCCAGGCTGCGCCTTGCCGGCAAAGCCGCTAACCTCCTCCAAAGCACAAACGAGTTCGTGCGACTCTAGGTCTGCCGCCTGCTTGATCTCGCGCAGCACCGCGAGCAAGTCGCCCTGCGTCTCAGGCATCGCATGGCATTCCGTCACTCCGTTCCGGTAAACCGCGACGCCTCCAGAAAGCCCAGGATCGATAGCCACGATTGTCTTCACGCTCGCACCCCCGCGCTCTCATTGTTTGAACCTTGGATGTTGGACCTCGGTCCTTCAGACTGATGGCCAGTGCGGCTCGCACCTTGCTTCGCAAGCTGCCTCGCCACGCCTCGCTTGCTCGTGAGTGCCTTCGCGACGAGCTGTCGAACCACGTCCGGCAAATAAAACCGAACCAGTCGCGTATGCACAGGGACCGGTGTGATCTCCCGGTCAGCCAGCATCCGGTCCACTGTCCGTGACGAAACCCCAATCGCCTTCGCAAGTTCTCCCCGCGTCAGCAACCGCTCGCTCGCCTGTGTTCCATTCGTCATGTCACAGGTGGCGAAAGTTGCCAAAAACGATCAAAAAAAGAGGGGGCAGCGTGCGCTGCCCCCCTGTAAAATCAGGCCTTTGCAACTATTTCAGAAAGTTGCCAAAATTATTGCAACACCTCCTCTTCCAGGACCTCCACCAACTCACCACGCACGCTCTGCCAGTTCTTCTCATTCTGGGCGCGCAACGCTGAAAGCACCTGCTGCGCTATGCTTGGATAAACCTCACTTCCAAGGCTGCCCGATTTCACCCGATCGAGCACAGAAGCCAGGGTCTCGGGATTCTCAGCCCCATCGGCGTCGCTCGACATCACGGAATCCTCCAGTCGAACCTGTATCTTTCTCCCGACCGCCTTCCGCCACTCGACCATCCGATACATTCGCTGGTAATCCTTTCCGCGCGAGCGCCAGCCCTCCACACGATGATAAAATGTTCGGGCAGGGACATCCAAGAACTCGGCCGCGGCTTTCCGGTTCCCGAGGGCCATCACTGTCGCAAACGCCCGGAAATCCTCTCCGTCGACCCGCAGTGCGAACTTGAACAGGCCGGCGCCCTGCATCTCCTTTAGTTCCATGTTCTCCTGTTTCAATTCCGCCGCGTTTCGGGCGATGGCCTGCAGGCCTCCCTCGATGCGCTCCACCAGCTTCTCCATTCCGCTGCCCTTGCTGATACGGCGGCGAAAATCCGCCAGCATCCCTGCAACCGTCTCTCTCGCTTTGAACGTCGTGCGCGCATTTACTTTCCCATCAGTCCCCTGGGTCCCATCCGTCTCAAGGATCACATCAAGCACACTTGAGAGTGCGATATGTCCAACTCCTCGCGGTCGCGTCAGCATCTCGATCTGCTCGCCCCAGATGCTCCCGGTCGCCGTGAGCACCATGAACGGACCATCGCGCAACCCCTGAACCCGAATCAATTCGCGCAAAAGCGCACCCTCGCTCTCGAAGCTTACATACACCGGCGCGAGCCCGTCGAAGGAACCAATCTCCCTCAACGCCCGCGTCACATGCGGCGACGCCGATGGTGGCCCAAAACCCAGCGCGCGCCTGACCGCATCGTCCCAGGCGCGCCAGTCCACGCCATGACACAGCGTGTCCTCGCGCTGGATCAGGTATTCATCACACCCCGAGTCCTCTTCGCACGTGCAGCATAAAACGATCTCGCCGTGTCGGGTCTCATACACCCGATGTGCACAACCACAACCCGTGATGCCAGGACACGAAATCGAATCCACCGCATCCCCATTCAACCGCAAGAAAGGCCGAATGAATTCCAGCGCCGTCCCGAAACTGCGCTCCCATTCCAGCATGATAGTCCCATTCAGACTTACCCCTTGCATCGCTTCCCAGAATCCCTGCTTTCGTTTGCGGTAATACTCGTGGTCGATCCTGAAGTAACCATCTCCAATCCAGTCCTCTATCGTTTGCTCATTCATATTCTGTCTCTTTGTGTCTTTTGCGTTCTCTAGCGGCTAATTCCTTCTTCCGTCACACGACCGCCATTCCGGACAAAGGTCCGCCAGCTCAGCGATCGCGCACTCGCGCGCGTCTTCCCGCACTCGTGCCCTTTCCTTCTTCCTCAGGTCCTGATCCTGAACCGTTGCCGGCCTTACGGGTAGCGTCGTTGTAATCGGAAGCCGCCTTTTACTCCGCGCTTCGCACTTCTCCCCTCGCACCTCCGCAAGCACTTCCGTATTTGGGTGGAAAACATTCCCGCCGCGCTCCTCATCGCGGCCAATCTCAGCCGCGACCTTTTCATACCGCCTTGCCCGAAAGCAAAAGCGGCTGCCTACAGGCAAATCTCCGAATCTCTTTTTCATCTTCGTTTCCTTTGTGTTCTTCTGTTCAGTTTATCTGTGTGTATCCGTGTTCATCCGTGGTTAAACAGTTTTCGCGTTTTCTTGTCTTTCGTGGTTTTAGAATTAGCGTTCATTAGCGTCCATTAGCCGTTTAACGGTTTGTCTCATGCGGCCAACGCCCGGCTTATCTGCCGTGCTTCCAGCAGTTTCTCGATAAGCGGCCCTTCCTCCTCCCGGCTGTACAACGCCCGGTTCGTCGGCATGATCGTCACCTTGCGCGGCACTGACTGGCGCCAGAACTTCACCGCAAACGTCGCGCTCTTGAACTGCTTCAGTTCCTTCGGCCACTTGAACAGGCCGCGCTCATGCAACCCAAACACGTCCGGCGCCTGATGAATCATTCCCTCTTTGGTTTCGCGATCCCAGAACTCCACCCGTGTCATCGACACATGCTCGATGCCCGGAACATCGCGGCAGAACGTCACGGCCCTCCCGTCCCGGGTTACGGGCAGAAGGTCATATTTGCACTGCATCGGGAAGAAATTGTCCCGACCGAACAAAACCCGGCCAAAGATTTTCAGCAGGATCTTCGTCTCGTGCTCGTCACTGGCATTGACCGCCATCTCTCCGCGACCGCAGTCATACTTAAGGCGCGAATGAATCCACGGCACAAACAACTGCGGCCGGGGAATTCCCTTTTGTAATGTCTGCTGCCGCCGTGCCGGCTCCGTGTGCTGCACCAGGAACAGCCACTCGACAGTTTCAGTCCCTCGCCGTTGCTGCTCAAAGATTGACACCTTCACCGCTGACGCGCAGCCGCGGGCGGCGTAGTAAGCGCCAAGCTGCCGCTCCAGTTCATATCGCTGATGCAACGTCGGATGCTCAAAGCGCGGCACTGGAAACACGTCCGCGAGGAAATATTCGTATTTCCTCGTTCGCAGCACCTGCATGCGGCCATGCAGGTCCTCCAGTCCCTTCGGATCGTGCAGCCACAGAAACACTGCCACATCGAGCGGCGTCCTCACCGGGCCAAGCTGGGCAAGCAGCCCATGCTTCTCCACCTCGCGCAACATTCGCGCATATCGGCGTGGCGACGCCACCTCATGCACCATGTGCAACCCCTCGATGAGGTGATCCGGCATGTCGACACTCGGCTCCATGAATATCCGGACCAGCCCATCAAAGTCGAAACCCGGCTTGAAGGCGTCACCTTCAAGCCCCTGAATATCGGCCGGCAAAACCAGCCCGTGTCTGACGAAGAAATCTTCCGACTGCTTCAGCAAACCCAGAAACAAATCCGGGCGCAGATTTCGGAACGTTTCCTCGTTCGTGAATCGTCGTTGAAAATAGCTCGGCATAACCCACCTATTCCTGCGGATAGAATCGGCGGTCGCCGGTTAGTTCCAACGAGGCAGCCGCCCGTTCCCGAGCAAAGCCTTCGTCAGTCCGATCGCGAGCTTCTGCTCGTGCGCGGACAATTCGAGCCAGAGATCGTTCACCGTCTGTTCCCCATCGTCCTTGAAGAACTCCGGCTTCGGAAATGAGGTCGCCTCGACTCCGAGGACTCCCGCGGCGTTCGTCCCCGCCACGCCTACCCTCACCCTGTCACCATCCTTGCTGACCATCATCTCTCTCGTGTCCGTCAGACGATCAATGAACTGCGCCAGGGCGTACAGGAGCATGCGATCGCTCGCCGTCAGCGCTCCCCACCATGCGTCCAGGACGAGTTCAGTCCGGATCATTACTTCGGGGCTCTTCTTTTCGATTTTCGTTCGTTTGGTTTTCATATTTGCCAGTCACCTTACAGGAGGGGGGGTGACAAAATCGGTCACCTCAAACGGAAAGTTATTCACAATTCGCTCCGTACTTATTGGGATGTAACAGGCACGACCGCGAGGCTGGTTGAGAACTCGGTTATCCGATTGCACCCATCCCGCCCTTCTGCTCACATTCCCTGATGTGTCGCAGACATGGTTTGGGACATCACCCGAACGCGATGATACCGGCCCGATCTTGTTACGCCACATGCGCCATCTGCCAAAACACTTAAGATATTATGTTTAAGGCCTCGCCGAAATTCATGGAAAAGCTCGAAGCGGGGACCAAAACATCCTCGACGCTTCCACCCGACCACCGCGCATTTCTCGACGCCGCCAAGACTGGTGACATAAACAATGTCCGAAATCTGCTCGCCAAAGGCGTTCCCGTCGACACACGCGAAGATTGTACCCTGGACCGCGACTTCTATCAGCAGAGCGAACAGACGGCGCTGATGTACGCCGCAGCAGGCGGATATCTCGAAATTGTGCAGACTCTTTTGAAAGCGGGCGCGAAGGTGAACGCCAGTGATAAAATGTTTTCTCGCGAATATGGCGGGGAGCAGACTCCGCTGCATTACGCGGCGCGTCAATCGAACGTCGCGGTCGTTGAGGAATTACTGAATGCTGGGGCCGACCCGAATGCGCTGACCAAAAACGCCCAAAACAGAGGCCACACACCGTTGGTATATGCGCTTCGGAATGGGCATCGGGACAACGCACAATTGCTGATTAAACGCGGCACCAATCTAAGCTCGAAAATCGGAAGAAAGCAGGCGTTTTCGCCGCTCGTCGCCATTGTTGCTGGGTCTAATCCCGAAACTGTCCGTGATTTGTTTCTGCTGTTGCTGGAAGCTGGAGCGGATCCGAACGGCGTCGGCGATGCCAACAAAACCGCCGCCTTCTGGCTGGCCGGAAACGACGTCGATAGCCCGGAACACCTTCCCGTTGAAATCGCCAGGGAGTTGCTGGAAAAACTTTTGAAAGCCGGCGCAAACCCGGATTGGCTGGACAAATTCGAGGGTACGCCCTTACAGAGCGCGCTGATTCGGACAAATCCACCAGCCATCGAACTGCTCGTCCAGGCAGGCGCGGATGTAAATCGACATCTTAAACGTGGGACCGCCCTGGACATCAGCAAAGAGGATACCGCCAGATGCGAAGAGGATTTGAAGAACCTCACGGCCATGCCACTGCCCGACGATAATGAGAAAAAGGCAAACACGATAAAGCAGGCACGCGCGCAATTTGAGAACAAGCTCCGTCGCTGCAAAGAAATTGCGGAAATCCTGAAGAAGTTCGGCGCGAAATAGCAATCGGAACTGTCCCAGGCAGGGTGATGGGAATAGATCATGCAATGCCGCCGTGGCGCGTGACCTTCTTGACCTTTCCTCGCGGTTTTGCCAAAGATGGGCTGTCGTTATGAGCCCCGAACCTGCAATTTGAAGCTTTGAATTATGCCACAGCCCCCTTCAGCCGCTCGCGCCACCGCAATGACGAGTCAGGATAACAAGGCCAAACTCGGCATCTACGGCAAAGGCAGCTACGATGTCACCAAAGCTCGTGCCGACGTAAAAAAAGCGCTCGAAGAAGCGGCCAATAAATTCAGCAAAACCAAAGCGTACAACTGCACCATCCATCCGCAACCGCAACAACCCAAGGCTGAAGCCAGCGACACCGATTCTAAAATGCTGGGTAGCCTGGGGAAAGCCGCGATGGGAATGTTGGCTAAGGAGGGCAGTAAAGCTCAAAAGCACGACCACGCTCACGACGCGACCGCCACCCACCCATCCTCAGCGCAGCATGATTCCGAGACCTAAGCTTCCTGATCAGTGGAGATAAGCGGTTTAAAAACTCTTCACCTCGCGCCGCTTCGCGTTAATTCGCGGATAACATCCCTCAGATTGGAGCTTGAAGTTCAAGATTTGAAGTTTCACTGAAGTTTGGCGTTTGGATTTTGAAGTTTCGATTTCCCGTCGTGCTCGCATTGCTCGATAAATAACGACGTCTCTCGGTCCCTCGTTCGTCTGCCCACCCAGGCCTGCTGCCCCGGATTGCCATTTGTCTTGTGGGTGCTTTCGGGTTTTCAGGTCTTTTTCCACTTCGTTCACCTCTGCGCACGGTTCTCCCTCTCGCCCTTCACCCGCCCGCTTCTTCATCAGGGGGCCGGAACATGTGGTGCCCTCTGAAGACTACTCCCACAGGCCGCCCTGATGCGCGGGCTTTTTTGGTGAAAGGGCGAGAGTCCGAAACCGAGCAGCAGAGATCAAAAAAAAGACCATGAAAACAAGCAAACAAAACAAGACAAACAGCAACACGGCGGCAGCAAACACAGTTGGTTCAGAGCTCAAGAACCGAACCGAGCAGTCCCCTGCGGCAGAAATGCCAAAGCAGACCGGTACGGAAAAGGCACCGGAAACCGTCACCCAAAACGCACCCGTAAAACCGTACGTGAATTTTGCGGAACGCGATTTTAACCGCGCACTTCCGACCGAAAAAGTTTTGGAGAAACTGAAACGCTGGATGCCCGCCCAATTCGAACTCGCCAAAGTCGTTGGCAAATGGGTCTGGATTACGTTCCCCGAAGCACCCGCCGAACGCGTTCGCGCTGAACTCTCACAGCTCGGATTCCATTGGAACAACGTCCGCAAATGCTGGCAGCACCCTTGCGGCGCTGCGCTCCCTCGCGGCTCGCAAGAGCCCACCGCGAAATACCCGGTTCACATGGCCGCCGAACTCAAAGCCGCCTGAACAAACCGAGGCGGCAGGCTTTCAGGTCTGCCGCCTCAAATCCAAAACACTTTTCCAGAATTTTCTATGAACACGACCTCGACAGAAACATTCCCGGGATTCGAAAATTTGGTCCAGCCCTTCACGTTCAAAGGCACCCCCTACGAATACAAAGTCGTACAGCTCCGCGAATGTCCGACGCCCGACCAGATGCAGCTTTGCGACACCCCCGACGCCGCCGCGCAGTACTGGCGGATGCATGTCCCACAGAATCCCTATTTCAACCCGGAATGCGAATGCTTCACCGTTCTTCTGCTGAACACCCGCCGACGGGTTAAAGCGCACCAAATTGTGTCCTTCGGAACTCAGGACACGATTTTAGTTCACCCGCAAACCGTTTTCCGCTTGGCCATCATTACCGCCGCTGCCGCGGTGGTTTTGATTCACAATCACCCAAGCGGAGACCCGACCCCAAGCGAAGCGGACATCAAAGTCACTCGCGACCTGATACGCGCCGGGCAACTTCTCAAATGCGAAGTAATCGACCATGTGATAATGGGCAACCCAAACCGCACCAGCTTGCGCGAGCTTGGCTACTTCTACGCGTAACGAATTCCGCCGAGGGGCAATCGCCCTCCGAATCCGTTCGGAGTTGTGCGGCATCTCTAATCTGCCAGCCGGCGATTGTCCCCTCGGCAAATGCAAAATGAACTCTCAAATTTTATTCCTGCTCAGCCACCTGGTCACTTACGAACGCTCGATCTCACTGGTTTGCATCCCCGACCGGGACAGTGCGGAGTGTGAGTTGTCGCAGCTCCGGAACAAATACGGCGCCGACCTGTTGAAAGCAGTAATCCGCAAAGACCGCCCCGGCCGCTCCGGAACCTCACGCACCTACACCTTGCGGTACACAATCAGAGAGACCGAATCCCGCGCCCTATTTTGAAACTCCTAATTCTGAAATCTGAATTCTAAAATCTGCACTCGAATGGCTCGTCAGACTTCGTCCGAGGCTTCCAGCAAAAATTTTTCGCGCTTCGCGCGTCCGTGTCTCCAGTCGCCAGGACTTTCGCAGCCCTGGACCCGCGTCAAAGGATTGCATCCTTTGGAATCCTGCGCCCATTTCAAGCCGGGCCTCACGCCGGCCCAGACCCGCGGCAGGACTTAGCAAGCCCTGCACCCGCCATTCCAAAATTCTGGCTGGAGCTCTCAACCCTCGACCATCAACTCTCAACTTCAGATTCTCACACCTGCACCAACCCCGCAGCCACCGCGATCCTGGTCAAATCTGCCGTGCTGTGTGCATCCAATTTCCGCATCAGCGCCGCCCGATGCACGCCCACAGCCTCCTCCGGAATACCGAGCTTGCTACCTATCTCATGACTGCGCAATCCGCTCGCCACCTGCATTAGCACGTCTCTCTCGCGGTCTGTTAATGTATCCAGCTCGTTCCCGAACTTCGCAGCTCGCTCCTCGCCAAAAGGAATAGTTCGACCGGCAGCCACCTCCTCCACTGCAGCCACGATCCCCTCGATCGGTGACTCCTTTGGCAGGAACGCGCTTACTCCAGCCGCTTTCGCGCGCCGGACCAGTTCGGCGCCACGTTGCGCCGTTAGCAGTATTACCTTCGCGCACTGTTTTTCCCGCCAAACTCTTTCGGCCACCTCCAGGCCGCTCATGCCCGGCAGATCGACATCCATCAAAATCACATCAGGGTGCACCTCGTCGATTACGCGGAGCGCCTCTTCACCGCTGGCCGCCTGAGCTGCTACTTCGAGGCCAGGCTGGCGCGATAACACCGCGCTGATTCCCTGCCTCACCACTGGATGATCTTCCACGACTAACAAACGCGCTGCCGCGCCACGACTTCTCTCTCTTGATTCCATGAAAACAATTCGCCCGCGCCAGAACGAAATAAGCACGAACCTTCCGGCTCGTCAAATTGGCTACAAGCAAACCCTGAGCCTCACGCTTCAGGCTTGGCAGCTTTTTCGCCCTCGCCGCCCTTTTTCTCCTGCTCACTGCCCGATTTTTTCTCGTGCCCTTCGCCGCCCTTATGCTCGCCGGGTGTAGCTGGCGCACTTTCGCCCACCGGCGCCTTCTCCTCGTCCATTGGCGGAGGTGCGTGCATAAAAGCTTTCACTAAAAAGAAAAGGCCAACCGCGCCGCCCACCATCGAAATCATCCAAAACTCTTTGCGCCGCGCCACAACCGCCACCGCCACGATCGCAATCGCGATGTGAAACATGGTCGCCGAACCCTCAAACGTCTCATGCGTCTCCAAATGCTCCCGCGACAGCTTCTCAAATGTCTTTGCCGACGCCTGGATCTCCGGCATATCCTTTGCGTATTGGTTCTTCTTTTCCAGGTCCGACTTCCTCGGCTCCGCCTTGCTCAACTGCGCCGAATAAATCTTCGCATCGAGCAGCGACGACTTGATCGACTTCGCCTGGTAATAGTTCCAGTCGTCGTTCGCTCGAATCCGGATCAGCATCGATTGCGTCAAATGCTTTGTCGCCAGCGCTCCGGCAGCTGCCGCAAACGCGGCTAAAATCGCCGCCGTCGTCGCCGCCGCTGTGATCCACCTCCCGCCGCCCCCATGTCCGTGACCGTGACCGCCCCCGTGTCCCTCCTCGTGTCCGTGAGCCGCATGGTGATGCAGTTCCTCTTGTATATGCTCCGTAGGATTGTGCGCCATGGCGCCAATTATGGTTGGTCCGCTACGCCGGTCAAGATTTCTGCCCGGTCAGCGGCCCTCAATTCGCGCCTGCTTCGCCGCTATTGCGTTCCTTGCTCACATCCAAATGCACAGTCGTGACGAGCCCCGGCTTGATGATTACCGGAACCACTACCCGACCCTGGGCCACCGACCGAGCGTGGATCCTGTAGTTGCCCGGCGCCAAAGCCACGTCCACCGGGCGGTTCATAATACCGCCGGTGCCGTTATGAACCTTTTTCAAGAGAACATCTTCCTGGGACCTCACCTCGAAATCGGAATAGTGAGGCACGTACATGCCATCGCTCCAGTTACCATGCACGTCGGGTGCGGTGTACACCACCAGCGTGCCGGTCACGGCGGCTCGCGGTGGCGCATTCTCAGGCCGCACTTCGTTCCATATGCGCTCTTTTTTCTGCCGCTCTGTCGACGACACGCAACCCAGGCTCACCAGAGCAATGCCTAGCGCGCATGTCATCACCGCAATTGCTACTCGTTTGTGACCCATATGATGATACGATCAAAGACGAAACGCTGGGGTCCGAGGTTACCTCAGACACAAAATTAACGTCGTCCCAGACCATTCTCGTCTTCCGCAACGGATTCGTTACAATCTCCGGCCGATGCGTTTCGCCATGCTCGCGGTTTTCTGTCTGCTCGCGGCCGAAACCTATGCCCAGGAGCACAAGCCGAGCGTGGCCATCCTGCCTCCCGAACATCTCACGACCGCCACGCGTTCACCAAATTATCTCGATCACCTCCTCCCTAATTTAATCGCGAATGCAGTGCAGGACTCCGGGATCGCGTCGGTTGTGCATCCGACCTCCGTCGAGTTCGCATTGCACACGCTCCGAATTCCCACAAACCGTGTCCCAACCGCACTTGAACTCTGCGCGATCGCCATTGAAAGCCGCGCGGATGTTGTCGTCGCGCCGCGTATCGATCAGATCGGCCGCAGCGACGCGATTATCATCCAAATCCGCGGCGCACGTACGAACGCCGCGATCACGACGCTGGCCAACAATTCTCTAAACGCCGACATCGCAATTTCTAATGTGCTCGCAGAAGTTTCGAAACGTCTCCGCCGCCCGCTATCAACCGCGCCTCTCTCCCAGATTCCGAAATCGTCCGCGGTCCTGAAACATCTCGGCCTCGCCATGGAAGAAGGCATCGCTGGAAAACCGCTCCTTTCCATAGAAAACCACTTTCGGGAAGCACTCACACTCGATCCCAAATGCGCCATCGCCCACCAGGGCCTCGCCCATGCCCTGGCTCTGCAAAATAAACTCGCCGAAGCTGAAGCAGAGGCCTCCAGCGCCATCCGCCTGAACGCCAATTACGCGCTGGCACATTACCGGCTTGGCCGGGTTTATCTCATGGACCAGTTCCCCGACAAAGCTAAGGACGAATTCCTCCGGGCCATCCTCTATAACCCGGACGCACCGGAACCATTTGTCGGACTATGCGATGTTCGCGAGATCGAACAACACCGCTCCCAGGCCCTTGCGGCCCTGAAAGAGGCCATACGCCTCGCCCCAAATGACCCGGCAACGCTCGCGCGCTACGGCCTCCTTTGCGTTCAGGCAGGAGACACCAACGAAGCGAGAACCCAGTTTACTCTGGCGCAACGCTGCCTTTTTCATTCCAACGCCGCGGCAGAGCAGGAACTGGGAATCGGCTATGACGTGCTCAATGAGCCATCTTCCGCCCGCCGTCACTTTGAAGCCTTTCTCCGGCAGGCCCGCGCCACTCAAGCTCGCTCTGCCGGCATCGACACAATTGAAAGGCGCCTCGCTGCCCTCGAAGGCAGCATAAGCCCCACACGGTTCCCGGCAGCTCCTCCGGAGTCGATCGACGCACCGACCCTCAAAGCGACGCTGCGTGAGAAACTGAATTCAACAGACTTTTCGCTCGTTACTAACCCTCTCGCGTGCACGAAGGAGATGACACGCTTTGCTCGCACGCTCGTAAAGGGTTCCGTCGGCGAGGAGCAAAAGGCCCGCCGTCTGTTCGATTCAGTCGCCGCGCGGCTCGATCCTTCCATCGGTGACTCTACCCGGACCGCTCGGGAAACATTCGCCGCCTGGGACGACCGGTCCACCTCTTTTACCTGCCAGGAATACGCTTTCCTTTACATCGCGCTCGCACGCGCCGTGGGCCTCAACTCCTTTTACGTGACCATTGAGCAGGATTGCTACGGAAGGACCGTCCCCCACGCTTGCGCCGGCGTCTTCATCAAAAACCAACTGCTCCTCGTTGATCCCCTCTACTCATGGTTCGGCGCTCCGCACAAATCCTTCACCGTGCAGAACGACATTCAGACCGTCGCGCTTTATATGTCTCAGCTCGACGACCCGCGACTCGCTCGCGTCGCCATGCGCCTGGCACCCGAGCGGCCCATCACCCGTGCGGAGCTCGCGATTTGCCTGGCCCACGCCGGATCAATCCCCGAGGCGCGCAGTCTCCTCGCATCCGCGCCAGCCGCCGAACCAAATTGGATGGCCGCCTACGCCCATGGCCTCGTTGATTTCTACGCCGGGGACCTCGACACCGCCCGCGCTCAATTCCATTCCGCTGCCGCCCTCGCGCCCGACTTTTCGCAAACGCATTTTTACCTCGGCATCATCGCTTGGCGTCAAAAAAAACTCGATGAAGCCCGCGACGAACTGCGCATTATCCTCTCCGAACAGCAAGTCGGTCCCCTCGCCGAAGAGGCCCGCAAAGCCCTCCATAAAATTGACCTCGGCTCCTGATTGCCGCCGTTTGCCTCAATAACTCACTAACTCAATTAACTGTCTCGCGTCCTCATTTAACCCAATAACTCATTTAACCTAATTAACTTCGGCAAATTTGGCCGTAACATCCTCGACCCCGGCAACGTCTTTCAATAGCATCATATGATGAGCCAAACCGCTCTTGTTTTGCATTTCGATCGTCCGTTCCTCAGAACGGCACAAACCCGTTGAAAGTCACCCAACCGTTACACAATGGAATCACATACCACCGAGCCCCCGAAACAGGTCATTACACCTCCTGGAAACCAAAGCTCTCCCTCCGCAAACACCAAATCACGACGCGCACCACTCATGGGCGCAGCCGTCGTTATCATTGTCATTGTCCTGGCAATCGTTCTCCGGCACCCGGGCTCTACGGTCGCGAACGTCCACCCCGCGACAGAAGCTCCCACGGTTCCCATGGTCAAGGTGCTTCGTGAAACGCTCGTTCAGTCCCGAACCTTCGAAGCCGAATTTCGCCCCTACCAAACCATCGACCTCCATGCCAGCGTCGCTGGCTTCGTTCAATCCATCAACGTCGATGTCGGCGATTCCGTCAAAGAAGGTGACGTCCTCGCGGTCCTCTCCATCCCGGGCCTGAACGAAGATCTCGACCGCGCCGCCGCTGCCGCCGCTCGCGATGAAAAACGCGTTGCCGCCGCAGCAGCAACCTACGAGGACGCGCACCTCACTTACACTCGTATCGAGACCGTCGATAAAGCCAAACCGCATCTCGTTGCCAAACAGGATCTCGACTCCGCTCTCGCTAAAGACAAAGCCGCTGAAGCCGCGCTCGCCGAAGTCCGCGAAACCGTCCGCGTTTCAAAAGCCGAACTGGCCAAGCTCCAGGTCACCAAAAATCTTTGCACTGTCAAAGCTCCCTTCTCCGGCGTCATCACGAAACGCTACGCTGACCAGGGCGCCCTTGTTCAGGGTGGCGTCAACCCAAGCGGCGCGGCCCTCCCGCTTGTCCGGCTCTCGCAAAATGACCGCCTCCGCCTCACCTTTCCCATTACTGTCACCTCCGTCCCATTCGTGAAAATTGGCGACCCCGTTCAGATCAACATCACCACCAGCGGCAAAAAATTTGAAGGCGCAGTGACTCGCTTCACGCGCAATGTCGAAATGGCCACTCGCACTATGGACGCGGAAGTCGACATTCCGAACCCGGACCTCGCGATCATCCCTGGCGTCTACGCCGAAGTGATGCTCAAACTGGACCGTCGCGACAACGCAGTCACCATCCCGGCCACGGCTCTCTCCAGCCTGAAAACCCCGACGGCCTTCGTCCTTGCCGCCAATAACACCATCGAAGAACGCCCACTCACGCTCGGCTTCGCCACCGGAGACAAGTTTGAAGTCGTCTCCGGCCTGAAAGAAAACGAAATGGTCATGGTCGGCAGCAGGGCCAAGATCGAACCCGGCCAGAAGGTTGAACCCAAAGTCGTCCAGTAGACCGCTACCGGATTCGACTGCCCGCCGCCTGACCTGTCGCCGCGAACTACCACACATGAAATCGCCACTTACGTCACACCAGATTCATGCCCTGAGTCGTCTCGATACGTGCTCCGTCGCCAATGCGATCGACACGTTCAACGTTCGTCCTTTCCAGCACATTGGGATCCTAAGCTTAGAATTCCACGTGGACAAGTTGTCG